>ERZ827458.288-NODE-288-length-83260-cov-7.356769_pt1 | contig 83260 bp, 77 predicted proteins | sample MGYA00519706_ERZ827458 | MGnify/ENA primary metagenome ERZ827458 (study PRJEB31778, sample SAMEA3449309) | human gut metagenome | biome: human gut; feature: human-associated habitat; material: faeces | place: United Kingdom | collected 2010/2012 ...
GTGTAGCCTCGAAATTTTTGTTATTTCGAGTGTCTACTCTATGGGGAGCATATCAAAATACAAGATGCCTATTATTGCTATAGTTGCTTTTTCTGCTATCGTCTATGTCATTATCTACCTTGTATTCAAGGAGAATGGTATTTTCCCTGTTGGGACAGGCCTAGAAAAGAGTGATTGGCTCTCATTTTTAGGAGCTTATCTGTCTTTTATTGGTACTGTAATTGTAAGCTTGATTGCGATATTTCAGAGCATTTATTATAGTGAATTGAATGAAAGAAAGGATGCTGAAAATAGGAAGAAAGAGATACAGCCAATTTTCTCTGTTAAAATAGTTTCTATAGATATGCAGTTGGATGGAACGGCTGAGGCATTTAGCTTATATGATAAAGCTACGAACCCCATTCACAAAAATGTGAAAATTAGTGTTGAGAATGTCAATAGATTTCCCATTAAGCATATGATTGTATTTGACAAGTACATCACTCCACTTCTGAAGTGCAATGAGATACAATACGTTCACTGCGCATATTACGACTCAGTTGATGCGAAGAAATGGCCAAAGCAGATGGCAGTGTTGACTGACGAATACGAGCGTAATGACCAAGGTGTTCCTACATGGTTCAATGTCAACTACGAAGATGTTGATGGCAATGAGATGTTTCAGCGTTTTGAATTAAAGGATTTCGATGGGAAACTATACTATGCTCTTAACAGCATAAATGATGCGTAAAACTCCCTCTGCTATTTGTCTGAACAATGGTAAAATGAATTTATCAGCTTTGCAACAATCTGCTGGCTGGGAACATACGGCTGCTCCCAATAGCGTGAGTCCCAGGAATTCTGGGCGTTGTCGCCGAGAACGAAATAACACCCATCCGGTACGGTCAGCACTGCCTCCTCCCAAACCGGGATTGGGGTGGACATCATATATTCCAGCTGTGACAGATCTACCGAATCACCCGGGCAGGCAGCAATTCGCTTTACCAGCAAAACACCATCTTTCTCAAAAATGATGATGTCTCCCACTTTCGGCTCGCTATATAGCCTCAGGCCGAGGATGAAGCTCCCCTCATGCAAAGTGGGTTCCATGGAAGCGGAAGGAACATAGCCAATCAGAAAAACAGAGCGCAGCATGATATATATTAAGAGGGTCAAGACCAGTGGTACACACCATGGCTTGACCCTCTGCCATATTGATTTTCTCATACGGCCTCCGGGTATCCCAATGCCCGCAGTTCTGGAAGACCCTTGAGGTACTTCCTTGCTCTGGTCATCCACATTCGGACAGTACCGGGATCGGCACCTACGATGGTGCCGATCTCCTTGCTGGTGTATCCCTGAACCGTCAACTCAAGGCACTGGATGCCTTTTGCGGTTCCTCCCTGAGCCTTCACTTTTGCCTGCCCAATGGTATGACGCAGGTCGGAGGTCGTCAAAGGATCCGGATGCGCCGACGCTGCTTCGGAAAGAACGTCGACTGCATCTGTAGACTGCTCGTTCAGAACCAGTCTGGTGTTTCGGATCAATTCATCGCAGATCTCGTTCCAGATCAGTCTATACGCATAGGTCGAGAAGCAGCCGCCCTTGTCTGTCATGGCAGCTTTGCACAGACCGACACAACCGGTTTGGAACAGATCCTCATAACTGGGGGTCCCGGGCTGACCGAGTCGACGGACCTTCTCCTTGATGACCTTTCCCACCAGACCCATATTCGCTTCCACGATTTTCTGCTGCTCCGGTGTCATGACGCCTTCACATCCCCTTCCTGAGTCTGCTGTAGAGCGGCCATTTTACGCATATGGTACCAATTGACCTGCTTCTTGGCTTCCCGAATGACCAGATTACAGGACAATAGACTGAGCTGGGCAATGTGTGCCTGTTTCGCGGGAACACTAAGGATACCTCCGAGCCACTGGTAGGCATCGTGCTTGCTCATATAGCCGTGCTTGTATAATTTGTCGAACTGGCGGTGCGCTTCCGCCCGCAGCTCCCGCAGTTCCCGGTTCGCCACAGTTCCAAGGGGTATCTTGGTGCCGCGCTGGACACGGACATAGGAGTCGCACACAGGGTAGTTCTTGCACACGTAGAGCATGTCGTTGCGCGCATTTTCCCGGTAGATGCCATCGGCACTTCTTAGAATGGTATGACTGCCGCAGTAGGGACAGCGAGGGGCGGTTCTGTCGATTCCCTTTCGTTTGTTTTTAGGTTTCATTGTGATATACCTCCGTAAAATTAAAAAATACCGGAAGGAAGCAATACTAAAGCACGCTCGATGGGGTCGGATCCGACCGAGGCCTAAAGTAAGCAACCTTCCGGTAATCATGTTCAATTGACTTGCACCATTGGGGACCGCTATAACAACGCTAAGTCCGTAACGATTCCGCTACCCACCCGGGTGCGTCAAACGCCGGGAGCTCTTCCGGCGGATCGAAAGCCTGGGTGCAAGCCCCTGCCACACTTGCATTGTAGCACCCGGGTTTCAGATAGTCAATGGTTTGGGAAACGAATGAAAAAAGTTCTACTTATCGCACAATTTCCTGCTTCCCATACCCATTTCAGGCTCAGATTTCGTCATTTTCATCATCGTCCTCAGCGCAGCTACCCTCACGGCGCTTTTGGAAGATATGGATGCCGATAAGGACACCAACAGCAACGATCAGACCGCCGCCAAACAGTGCTAGATGTGCGATGGGAATGCCGGAGACGGTGCCATCAGCCATATCTGCTTCGACAGGAGCTGTACTCTCCTCAGGATACGCAGCTGCTTCCGTATCCTCGGTGGGTAAGGTATCAGCTGTATCTTCCGCTTCAGAAACTCCTTCTGTACGCTGTGCTGCATCAGGCTCGGGTATTTCGACTTCAGAGTTCATGCAGGTGAGAATGTAGCTGGTGCTGCCGCCGATTTCCAGACGCAGGATGCCATCTTCGCCAACGAGAATCACCCCAGGGTACATGCCGGCATCGGTTTTCAGTTCAAACGCAACACCGGCCCAGCTTTCGCCCAGCTGAATCTCCAGCTGTTCAGGCTGAACCACTTCCAGCTCGGTACCGTCAGTACCTTGGGCGGCCGCAGATGCAGGGGTGGGAAAGCACAGGATGCAGGTCATTGCCAGAACAAGCGCCAGACATTTCATAATTTTCGTTTTCATGTAAGTACCTCCGTTATTTGTAGTCAGTAAAAAATGTGATGTTTTTTAATTATTTTCATTTACCCTTTCACAGATCACAAGATATCGCTGCCTGCCTCCGGATGCGTAAGGGTGGCAGGTCAACAGTGTGACAAGTTCCTGACCGGGCTTGATCAGGATCTGCTCAACTTCGTTTGGCTGAATAATCTGGATTTCGGCCACCCTATACTGGAGCGTTTCCCAGAGGTTCGTAATGATGACCTCGTCGCCGGGCTGCAGCTTATCCACATACCGGAAGTAAGAGGCGCCGCCCCATCCCCGATGGCCGGCAATGATACAATTTGTGTTCTTTCCTCCGATGGGGATACTGGTTTGACCTAAAAGAGCAGCACCATCGGCCATGTGACGGTAGTTTGCGCCCAGAAACACCGGCATCTCCAGCTCCAAGGCGGGGATAGAAATCACGGCAAAGACTTCGCTTTCCAGACCGTAGTCAGCCAGAACGAAACTGGGGTCTTCATACGCAAGTTTGCAATCCAGCCCTTTTTGGCCATTGATATAGATTTCTTTATTGTAATCGACCATATCCCGCCATAAGTCAGTATAGGTATCCGGCTCGGTAGGTTCCGGCGAATCTGAAGGCGTATCCTGATCCAACTGACTTTCAGATGGGTATGGTGAAATTGGGTCAGTTTCAACGCGACTCAGGAATTCCTCAGCGGTCCGTTCGATTTGCCGGTCGACCAGATATCCTCGAATATATGGGTATAGGAGAACTCCCAGACCGGAAAGAAAAACAAGGATCATAAGGATAAGTACAAGGTATTTAAGCTTTTTCATACTTGCCTCGCTTTCTCGGCCGGAATTGCTCACGCTGACGTGTTTTTCTACGGCGTCTGCGCTTCTGGCAATGGCTGCCCCAGATGCAGAAGACTAAAATTACAGCAACAGTTGCGATGCCAAGCAGGATGCCTTTGATATACTGCTGTTCCCAAGTGGATGCGGGGGTATCTTCCACCTGCAGTTTCTCTGCGGTGATGACTTCGGCCTCCTCGTAGGGGATGCGTGTCCCGCGAACGAGCAGGCGGTGGGTATTGATGCCAAAGGGGGTGCAGGTGACCAGCGTGCAATAGTCCTCACCCTCGGTGATTCCGAGGAAAGAGGTATCGTAAGGCAGGACGGTATGGATGGCATCCACCTGATAAGCAAGGGTTTCGTCCAATACCTGCAGGTAGAACACATCGCCCAGCTCCAGTTTGTCCAGATCGGAAAACATCTTCTGTGTGGCCATACCGGAATGCCCCGTCAGGACGGTGTGCGTACCTTTGCCGCCGACCGGCAGAGAACTGCCAAGAAGATGGCCAACGCCGATATCCAGAGTTTTTGAATCAGTACCATGATAGATTGGCAGATTTACCTGAATCATGGGAATTTCAATATAGCCCATGATCCCATCACCTGCCAGATTCAACAGGTTCTCGTAGTCCTCAGATGCCCACAGCAGTGCCTCTTTGGAGAATGCATCACTGAGCTGTGTGCCGGGGGCGATGGCTGTGTTATACTCATTTGCATAACGTTCGGCCAGAATGATCTCAGAGTTGTCGACCTGCCGCAGCACTTCCAGATACTGTGTATGGATCTCAGACTGGTGCCGGCTGTTATACCAGTTGCTGATCAGCGGATACAAAGTGATCCCGAGGGCAAACAAAAATACCAGTATGGCGCAGGCGATTGTGAGCTTCTTACGCGCTTTGGAAGAGAGACGGATGGATTTCGGAACTTTTTTCGGCATAAAGATGTCAAAATCCTTTCCTTTATAGGTGTAGAGACGGGAAGGAAAAGCCAGTTCATCAGTTATAGCTTATGAACCATAGGACGGAAACGGAGGGGACGCTGGTTCCCCTCCGTTATCTGCGCTTAGTTGGAATTACACTTCTTCCGGAAAACCATCACGATGACAACGGCTGCGCAGGCCATCAGCAGGATGCCGATGATACTGAATGCCATAGTGCCGGAATCGCCGGTCTGCGGCAAATCAAAACCGCGGGTATTGATGACCTTCAGGGGAACGATGGCATTTGCACTGCCGTCATCGTCCAGCATGTTGACATTCTTGCTGTCGACAGTGGCGGATGCGGTCAGCAGGTGGTGCTCCAGATGGGGCTGAGGCATATTCTTGAGGTTGCCGGTGTCTTTGATAATGGCTGCATACCGGGGATCGTTCTGAACCAGCCCCAGCAGGTCGGAGGAGTAGATGTCACACAGTTCCGTGGCTTCGACCTGAGAAATGACGATTTTGATGTTGTCCTTGAGCAGCGTGTAGCCATTATCGGTTCGGACTTCGGTTACGGTATAGGCATCGTCCTCCAAGCCCTTGACAATGACCAGCCCCTCACCGTCAGCGTTCTTGACGGGAACGAAGTGCGTAGCATCTTTCTTGTCGGCTACATGTCCGACCACATAGTAGACGCCCTCGTCTTTGTTCAGTTCCGCTTTGACGTAGCACTTATCGGAATCATTCTGCATGATGAATTCAACGTTGGCATAGTTGCCCTTGGCGTCGGAGAAGAGCTTTACCAGCTCTACGGCGTAAGTGAAAATGTGCGCGTCGTCAACCAGCGTGTCGTAGTAATCCTGGGAGGAACGCTTCCAAAGCATGACAACTTCATTGGGATTACCGGAATTGCCGTAAACAACGGAATCATCAGAGTGCATGGTGGCCTTGTAGGTGATGCGGACGGTGCAGTCGGAGTAACCGGAGTTTATCATGGAGGCACCGGTGTAAACGCGCTTGTTGGTGTTGATCTCGTTCAGACCCTGAGCGGTCATTTCAATGGTCATAACGGACTCATTCTTGGAGGTGCTGGAATAGGTCACATTGAAGTAGCCCTTGGACTCATCCCAGGTGTCCAGCAAATTGGTGCAGGCGGCGTCGGAGAAGAACTCAATGAGAATATCGTTTTTGTTATAGCTCAGACCGGGAGACAATGTATCAATAAACGCCAGCTCGCTGTAGTAGGTACTTTTGCTGGTAATGGAGGCGAGCGTGGAGAGGATCTGGTAGTCGATGACGTCGCCGTCAGAAGCGGTTCCGGTGTTGGCATAGCCATCGGTGACGTCATTGGTGGCGCCCTTGTGTTTGCCGGTGTCGTTCACATTTTCCCGCAGGCTTTTGGTGAGGGTAGGAATGCCGGTCAGGTTTTTCGGATAAATGGTCACATCGTAGAGCCAACGGGTATTGCCATCGGTGGCATTGCTACCGGAAACGGGACTCATTGGGATGCTGAGGAAGAAGGGGGCGCAGGTGGAAGTGACCATTTCAGGACACTTGGTCTCGGCAATGATATAAAGGCCAAGATCCAGATTGTTGGCCTGAGACTTACCGTAGGCACCGGTCAGGGGCATTGCGGTACCGCCATTGTTGGCAACGTAGGTTTCCAGTGCATTCTTAACGGTGGTGGAATTGTTCTGCAGAGCCTGTGCCAGAGCGTCAATCAGAACGTCGCTCTGATAGTAGTATTTCGCGTTATCCAGATGGTCAGCATTGGTATAACGATCAGCGCCATTTTCCAGCCCCAAAACAGTCAGCAGGTCTGCACCGACAGCCTTGTCGATGCCATACAGAATTTCAATATGGTTATCGGCATCACCATCGTTGGCGGACTCGGTGTACTGAACAATGTCACCGACGCGCAGGTATGTGAACTCGACGCCCTTCACGGCATAACCGTAGCTAACCTCGCCATTGCCAAGATCAGCGCTGTTATCATTATCGCCGGCACGTTTGGACTCGCCCAGAGTTTTGTTGACGTTCTCGTCGTATACGCCGGTGGAGACGTAGGAGGAATCCCACACACCATCCTTTTCCGCGTTTGTAAGGTCGTATTTATACAGAGTAAGGCTGCCCTTGGCATCGAGGTCAATGGCTGTGTTGGGGACATCAGCAGCATGGGCGGCGGGGATACAGGAAACGATCATCATGATCGCAAGGCACATGGCCAGAATCTTTTTGACAGACTTCATAATGGTTAATACATCCTTTCAGTGTTGAAAAAGTAGTTTGTTGGTTGGCATCCATTTTGGAAAAAGAAAAGGCGCCGGGGGGACCTCGGCGCCAGTAGAAAAAACGCATATTCATTTTCTCCCGTTACTGCTTCTTACGCTTGGTTACGAACAGAATCGCACCGCACAGGCTGCAGGCCAGAATCAATGCGATGGGCATGAGTACCAGAGACTTGGAGCCGGTTTCGGGAAGCTCATAGGTACGTACATTTACGACGGTCAAATCAACGGTGTACTCCTTATCGTCGGGCAGCCCGCCTTCATAGGCGGTATCCGCAAGCAGCTGGAAACCATCGGGTGCGGCAGTTTCGGTCAGACGGTAAAGGCGTTCCGGATGCAGACCGGTGAATTCTACCAGACCGGTTTTATCCGAGATGAGGCGGCCATCTGTGAGGCCCTCGCTGGAGCAGGTGCCTTCTTTCGCATAACCGGAGTTGGAATAAACAACGGGTAGCCAAGAGGTACCGTCCACGGACCATTCCAGCAGGAACTCAGCGCCAGCCAGAGGCTCACCTGTGGTATCGACCTTCCGAATTGCAATCTTGCCGGAGCGGAGAGAATTTGTGAAGCGTACCTCAGCAGTCCTCCCTTGGACGACAGTGACGGATTGGGGATTTTCCGAAACGCAGATGTAAGGACTGTCATCGGGGATTACCTCTTCAACGGCATAAGTACCAGGATAGAGGTTCTCACTGACAATGAGACCGGATGCGTCTGTGATGAAGGGCGAGCCTTTTATTTCGTCACCGTTGATGTCTCTGACGATGAAGGTCCATCCCTCAAGAGAGCCGCTGGAGGGCATGGACTTTATGACTTTGATTTTGCCGTACTGGGTGTTGACAAAGGTGATATCCACATCTTTGTGGGGCAGAATTTCAAACTCTTTAATGGACTCATCCACAAGCCAGTACTCATTTTCAAAGCGGCCTTCGGTGTCTCCGGATTCTCTGGCATAATAGATGCCGGGGTCAAGATATATACCGACCTTGCCGTCGGCATTTGTGGTAACGGTAGTCACCTTTTGGGTACATTCTTTATCGGAGTAAATGGTGATCTCCCAGCCTTCAAGGGACTCGCCGGTGTTGGTAGACTTATGGAACCAGCCCAATCCCTGCTCACGGTTATGCCATGCATCTTCTGTGGCCTTGCCTGCAATGATCGTGACGGAGTGGTATCCCAGCTCGCAGTTCCAGTAGTCGTCACCGTTGGAAAGCTCCAGAACGGTATAGCTGCCGGGCTTGAGTTTGCCGGTGCTGGCATACCCCGTTTCGTCGGTGGTATAGTCGCCCACGACATTCCCGTCCGAATCCTGAACGCGGAACGTCCAGCCGCCGAGCTGATTGCCAGTGTTCGTCGTCTTACAGAAAACCAGAATGCCAAATTGTTCGTTGGTGTATTCGACTTCGGACTGTGTACCGGCAGTAATCGTAACCTGCTTTTCGACAACAGCATCGTAAGTCCAGTATGTTTCATCTCTGTCGTGAATCTCAACGACGTAATACGTGCCGGGTTCGAGCTTACTGGATGCTGCATAGCCGTCCTCACCGGTTGTAATGGTTTCTACCAGCTCCCGGTCTGCATCCAAAATCTGGAAATTCCATCCTTCGGGGCTTCCGTCAACGGCATTCTTTTTTACGCGAAGATCGCCATTGTGGGTATTGCTGAAGGTCACAGATACCGTCGCATTCGCTTTGACGGTGATGGCCTTGACAGAAGAATCACAGACCCAGTAGGGATCATCCACCGCAATTTCCTTTGCATACAGCTTCTGGGGAGACAAGCCATCTATCACAATGGTGCCGTCTTTGCCTGTTGTAAAGGGGGAACCTTCGATTGGTTGCGTGCAGGCGACATCCGTATAGATCCCAATCTGCCAGCCGGAGAGGTTCTTTCCTGTATTGGTCTGCTTGATCAGTCTGACGGAACCGGGTTCCAGAGAGTTATGGAAGCTGACAGAGGCGGTGGTACCGTAGGTAATCGTCACCTTTTGGGGGTTGTCGCTTGCACAGCTGTACATTGCCTCAATATCATCGTCACGGTGTCCAAGCTCCTTGACATAGTAGGTGCCGATTTCCAGACCGGTAACGGAGATGGCACCCTTGGAATCCGTTGTATGGGGGCCGGACACCAATGTGGTGCAACCGGAATCGGAGTAGATTCCAAATTCCCAGCCTGCCAGATTCAGCCCGTCGCTGGTCGTTTTGGTCAGACTGAAGTTTCCGGTTTTGATCTTATTGATGAAGGTAACAGAGGCTGCTGCACCCCCGGCGATGGTTACTTTCTGCGGATTGGTGCCGGAACACACATACTTCTCGTTTACAGAGGAATCCGTGTGGCCGATTTCTTTCACATAGTAGGTACCCGGGGTGATGCCGTCGACCGAAATGCTGCCGTTGGCATCCGTTGTATGAGGGCCGGAAACCAGAGTCGTGCAGCCGGAATCGGAATAAATGCCAAATCGCCAGCCGGAAAGATTCGACCCGTCATCCGTTTTCTTTGTCAAAGCCAGCCTGCCGGTATTGAGCTTGTTCACGAAGCTGACAGATGCCGTGCTGCCGTTGATAATCGTAACCTTCTGAGGATTTGTGCTGGAGCATACGTACAGGCCCTCAATACCGGAATTGGTATGCCCCAATTCTTTGACATAATAGGTGCCAGCGGTAAGACCGGTAACGGAGATCCTGCCGCTGGAATCTGTCGTGTGAGGGCCGGAAACGAGGCTGGTGCAGGCGGAGTTGGAATAGATCCCAAACTTCCATCCGGATAAGTTCTTACCATCTTCCGTGGTTTTCGTCAGGCTCAGATTGCCAATCGCCTGACCTTTTAATTTGAAATAGGCGTTCAGCGTACCGGACTCAGGACGGTACAGGTTGATCGTTGTCTGGTAAGAGGAGCCGGACATGTACCAAAGAGAATAGGCCGAGTTTTCAGCAGAAGGAATCGTCTTCGTCGCTTTGAAGACAGTAGACTCGGAGATGGTGCCAGTCTGGGAGATATAAAGTGTGTTGCCGGATTTACGGAACTCTGCGCCATTGCCGTTCGTGAAGCTGAACCCGGACAGAACTCCATTGGAGTCATAGACACTGGTTTCATCTCCGGTCAGCGTAATGGTGGGTGCGGAGCTGCTGGAGCTGGAGGTGAAGCTCGGAATCTTCAGGGCAGCCTGAACGCAGCTGACCAGAGTGTTATAGTTCGGAGCAAAGTAAGATACGGAGGCAGCACCGGCGTTGTAGAAAATGTTGCCTGCAGTTCCGCTTTCGTTGGCAGAATTCAGGACGAATGTTTCCGGATCCCGGAGGCCGCACACAATTTCGTAAATGAGGAACTGCGTTGCGATTCTGAGCGGGACGTTGGGATTGTCGTCTTTGTACGTCGTGGTGACGCTGATGGAGTGATCCCACATTTCGTCGCTGTAAAGAAGAATCAGACCAATGGCCTTTCGCCTTGCTTCCGGCAGGGAATACCATGCGGTTGCACCGGCGGTGCTGCCGCTGCCGGTAAGTGTGACATCCCGGTCGACAGAGTTGCCGGATGTACTTGCGGCATAGTTTTTGTAAGGCTCAATACAGTACAGCGGATCGTCTGCATAGGCAATGTTATTGTACCGGGCGAAATGCCAGCCCAGATTTTTGATATATGCCGTTTTCGCGGAACCGGTTCCGTTGGGCTTATAAGTAACCGAGACCTGACTGTTCAGCACCGTTGTGTAGTTGCCGTGGTCGGCATAGTCAAACAGCAGGACGCCTGCAGATGTGCTGGCGGTTGTCGCAATCCCGTATTCATTGTCAGGCTGGGAATCAGGTGCGCCTGCGGAGCTGCCTTCTGTTTCTTCAGAAGGATCTGACTGAGGGGGTGTGGTCGTGGGGGATTCGGTGGATGCAGTTGTTTCCGTGGCTTCCGGTTCTGTGGGGGTACTTTCATCATTGTCGGCTGCATAAACCGACGGGATGAGGCTTAGCACCAGCACAAATACCAGCAGCAACGAAAGCAGCCGCTGACAAGGTGTTTTCATGTGGTTGTCATCCTTTCTCAAGTTGGGGTAGAAAAAGGCCCCAGTCCAAAGAACTGAGGCATTGACTTCAAATGTGGAATTGGTGTCACTGCCTGAGTGACTGCCTTGGCTTGGCGGGCCGGCTTTTCCGCTGAGCGTTCTGTCAGAATCAGTCTGGTGTACGGGCTTTATCTGCGGGAATTCAGGAACCTCTTCACGGAAGGCTGAGGCGCCTGCGGTCGTTTCGGAATCAGTCTGGGATACCGGCAGACGGCCAAAACCAGTATTACGGCAGCGGATAGAGCAGCAATCGCTTTTTTACATGTACATTTCCTCCTGCTTGCATGATCTAATCAAAATTGCAGGGAATTGCAGTGCTCAGTGTGCGAGCTGATAATACCCGCGTACAGCTTCATCAACACACCGGTCAAGAATTTCAAAAAATCTGGTTTTGGTCATCTGAGCATCAAGCCAGTGCGTCGCACGATAGTTATAGCAGCTGAAGTTTTCGTTGACGGAATGACTGCCCAGAACGCTGCGCAGATTCATCTCGTTGGAACGATCTGCCAGCATGGCTTTCTCTCCGTCCAGAGGCCGTGCGAGGTAAAAAACCATCAGCGGATGCAGCTCCGAGAAGCTGATCTGGAGGTAAAAGTCACGGTAGGTCGTCATGAGCGAGGTTTCATCCTCGGCAGCAACATCCAGCAAGCTGTAAATCATTTTCCGGGTATTATCAGACAGCTCCTTTCGGCGAACCAATTCCTCTTTCGGCAGTTCGCATTGGGTCATAAGGATACCTTCTTTCAGAGTTATTTGGGAATGGTGACATAGGTGATATTTCCCCAAACAGTCTTCTGCTCCATATCGACACCTGCGATTTTCACGACTACGCGGGCGCCCTTGGGCGGCCTTGCGCGATATGGGAACCTACATCTGCATTCAGCACCCATATCCAGACGCACGAAGATACCGGTGCTGTCCGTCAGCGTAACGGTACCGGCATAGTTGCTGTTCACCTCGATTTTTTCGAGAGCTTTATCCACAGGATTGGCAGCAACTTGTTTTACGGAAGCAGCTACACGGATGTCATCCGGGTCATCCCGATTGAGTTGGGTGACTTTCACCAGTACCCGGTCGCCGGGTTCATAGTAGCCCATGGCATCGGTAAGCCGTACATAGCTCAGCTCCCGCAAGGGAATGTAAACGTCGATACCAAACAGATCCACGAAAATGCCATATGGAATGACGGACATGACTCTCGCTTCGCAGCAGAGTCCTTCGTAGATCCGGTATGTGCCGTCACGGGTCTGATTCAGGTAGTAATGCCGGCGCTTCGTGGCCATAGCATCCTTCCGGCTGCCGACTGCCAGACCGGTATTGCGGTCAATGCCTTTGACAACATAATCGATTTCAGATCCGAGTCGCTTGGTAAGCAGGTAATGGTAGACTTCATAGGGATCCTGTCCCCGTAAATCCTTGGGCAGATCGACGATCATGGAAGCCATAATGATGACCTTATAATCGCCGTGGAAAATCACGGCGCGGGGTTCCCCCAAGCCAGAGTGCTTTTCAACGCCCTGAATCTTATCGGTAAGGTAGCGGCCGGTTTTCAGAGACTCGACCAGATCCAGAAACTTATCTCTGGCCTTATCGATCTCAGTTTGGATGCCGAGCGCGTCATCAATCGCCAAAACTTCCATATTGGGCATGGGAACATTGAGCCGTTGCCTTGCCTGCCGGGGAGATATGGTGGAATGAGGAGCTTCGTTGCTGCCTTCGGGATTTCCGGCGATCTCGCCGGTGGATGCTTGATGCCGGGGCGGAACTTTCAGGACAGAATCGGTCTGGGACGGTTCACTGTTTGGGGTTACGGGCATATCGTCGGGCGGTAGGCTGTTTTCGGTTGTGGACATAGGTTTTCCTCCTTTTGATAAATTAAAACTCGACGGGTGGCGTATCAGAGCGACTGAGTTTCCTGCCGCGTGACTCCCGTTGTGGCTTTTTGTCCGGCTCATTTTCAGAACCGGTCTGGGGTGTGGGCGCATAACTGGTTCTCGGGCAGTAATCCATGATGGAAGCCCGGACCATTTCCTTGGACATGGGATGGCGGGTATAGTCAAACTTGTTCAGCAGCAGTAGATTCTGACCGCGGATAATGACCAGCATTTGTTCATGCGGAAGCCGAAGAACTTCATCCGGGGTGAGAAGCTTGCGCTTCCCCTGACCCTGTGTTTCCCGGTACTGGGGAATCACCTGCGTGACGGCAACGGTTTTCTTCACGGTCATGGTAGAATCCACAACGATGCACATTTCGCCGCTGCGGTCAGATATGTAATCCGCAGTGACGTCATCCGTACAGCCGAGCATAAGCTGGATGTCGCAGTTGCCGATGATTTCGGACCAAAGGTTGTTGGGATACCGGTTCTGAAGCTGACCAAGGCTCTGAACGGCGAGCATGACCCGAATATCCCGGGAGCGGATGACGCTCAGGGAACGGCAGAAATCTGAGCCGTCCGGTGCGCCGCCGATCCGGCCGATGTTGTTGAACTCGTCCAGAATCAGATTCACGGGTACAGGACACCGTCCGCCGGGGGAAAGGTCTGCAAAGCGGGTTAGCTTGATAAACAGGAATGAAAAGAAAAGCGAGGAAAGGAATGCCATGGATGTTTCCTGATCGCTGAGAATGATGTAGTAGGCGCATTTGTGACTGCCCGGTGCGGTAAGGTCAATGTCGGAGAAAGAGACAAGCTGCTTCACAGCTTCGTTCTGGAGTACCTGCAATCTGGTACCCAGACCGAGAATGATGCCGGATTTGACCGTATCACTGGACTGGGAAAACAGATTGAAAGGCGCCCGGGCCGGATGATCCGGCGGCAGTTTCTCGAACATGATGGTCAGCGTTTTCTCGGAATTGTGGGTCAGCAGCTGGTAGACATAGGCCAGATTCTTCCGCTCCGGCGGGAGCGTCTTGTCCAAATCGGTGTAGAGAACCAGCGCTTTCAGCAGGTTCGCCTCGCCGTTATCCCAGAAATGATCGCTTTTGCCGTTGCTTGTGTTGCCGATAATGACGTTTGTGAGGACCTGAGCCATCATGGTGTTTCCGTTCAGGTCGGACATGCAGTTCCATGAGTCACCGTGCAGGGGGTCAACCAAGTTCAGCACCTTGACCTCATACCCGTTTTTTCGGAATAGCTCGGAAGTATCGCTGTACATCTCTGATTTCGGATCCGCAATCAGAGCGGACTCGCCTCGGCGTATGATGGAAAAGAGTGCATTGCGAATGACGGCTCTGGACTTCATGGTGCCGGATGCGCCGAAGATGGCGCAGTGACGGTTGAGGCGGGTGTTCTCCGGCAAACATACCAGCTGGCCTTTTCGCTCACCAAGAATCATACCGGTAGCCCTTTCCGGTGTGGATAGTTCCAAAACGGATTTCAGTTCCTTCTCTGTCATCCAATCCGCGGTACCGTAAGTGCCGGCCTTGCTCTTGGTGAAGCCCCGGTCGTCATACTGGTTTTGGGAGAACTTCTCGTGAACCTTTACATAGATCACAATACCGGCTCCGATGACCACGATCAGGAAGATCGCTTTGACGCCGTTCCAACTGAAGGCATTCAGAAGGCACACAGCCGGATTCCAGTCTGGGGCAGCAATCTGTGTTTGCCCCCACATACCGCCGGACTCCATCCAGATAGTATAGTTGGTAAACACCTGCCCCAGCAGACCGCCAAGATAGAAAAGCGCCCCGCATCCGAGGATGGAGGCGACTATAATTGCGGCCTTGCGCTGTTTTTCATTCATCTGCATCACCGCCTTTCGGGCAGAGGGCATCTTCTACCATATCCATTATTACCGTCTTAATGCTGACTTTCGGCCCAACGACATTCCGGACAAAAGCGGTTTGTTCCGGGAAACAGATAACGGCTGTTTCCCGTTCGATTCCTTTTGTCCCATCTATGAAATGATTCAATCGGGTGATGTCGCTGTCCAGAAATGAAAACAAATAAATGCCGTTCTCACGGGCGTCATACTCGAAAACGCCTTTACCATAGGATCTGTCATTCGGATCGAACAGAAGATCCAGCAATGTTTCATTCCAGTCTGGGGTGGTCAGTATTTTCAGAAGGCGCACGCCGAATCCATTCAGAGGGATGAAATGGAGATGGTCGTAGATGACGGTAAACTCTGTTTCAGCCCGTTTGGTCTTCCATAGGGTACGCAAGGTTATTTCAGCGATTTCGTACCCTGTACCCAAAAGAATAGCCGACTGTACATCATCCACATCTGCATTCATGCGTGCAATCTCCGTAAGGTGGAGCCTGACCTTTGCCTCGCCTCTGCCATTCCAGTTCATCAGGTAGTCACGGCTGTTGTACACGGCGTAACATCCGCCGGGGCAGAACAGAGCCCCTGTTATTCTGGAGAAGCTGGTTTTGTTGACATCATCATCGCCCACATACTTGAGTTCTTTGCTGATATAGAACGAAGGCGCATCCGTAACGACCTTGCGGATTGTGACCATTTGAAGCTGGGGCAGCCTATAGGGGCAGGTCTCAAATCCGGCCAGATTGATTAGGGCAGCGGATTCGGCCACCCGATGGAAACGATCCAACCGTTTGGCCTCACCGGCATGATTATGGCGAAGGTAATTCTGGGTATAGTAAAGGGCGGCATTGGGATTGACGATTTCAAGGATATTCTGCCCTCCCTTGGATAAGCGGACAGATTTGCTTTTGCCTTTGCCTGTAATCAGAAGAAGGCGGCAAATAATCTTGTCGGCATGGCCGGGGATGCGATACTCCTGCCGTTGGGAATGTTTGTGGATCAATTTGCGCCACACCTCTTTGCTTCCGAAAAGCTGCAAAGAACACAGCGGGTACTCCCCAACATAGGAAAGAAACGTGAGCAATCTGTACACATGAGAATCCTGCTTTATGGTGGTCATGTTTCCTTACCTCGAAGTGGAGCATTTTCGTCCCCATGCCTGCTCCTCTTGGCTAAATCGGATCGATTCGGAGACGGGATTTTCCTTGGGACACAGAGCTTTTTCGCATTTCGGGGCGTGTAGATAAGTCGCTGCGGGAATTTACCCCTGTTTTGGGATAGCTTTTTCTTGCCAAAAAGTGGTTTGCGCATGGAGCTTCACCCCCTCGTCCGGGAAATTCTTTTCTGCTTCATACCAACGCATAAAGTCCTGCTCAGGTACGACATAAACCTCGGTGCGTTCCGTGCTGCCCGCAGCGCTGCAGTAGTAATGCCGACAGCGCAGCGGCGCGTCATCTGTCATGACATACAGGGCTACAATGTCCGTTACGAAATTGGTTTCAATGTTGTCGTGATCCCGGTGCCTGCGCTCCGGTTCCTCCCGGTCATAGATGTGACGGTAGATGATTACACAGTCGTCAAAGCGGACGGGAGATCCCTCATTGAAAAAGCGCTGCATGGCAGGCCCCAAAAAGCCCCGGATGTATTCGACGGAGCCTTTGCCACGCTCCTTTCGGGGAAGCAGTCGGGGAATCCGGAGGGAAAACCAGCCATCCTCGGTAAAGCCAACCTCAACGGGAATTTCATCCTGCATGATGTGCTCGATGTTCTTCCTTGCATGGGGAGAACCCAGCAGAGAGGGAATCACCCGGTAACAGCCAATCAGCCTTTCCGCAAGGATTGCATTGCTGAGAGCCATTTCGTTTGCTCCCTGCTGCCGTCCGACTGTGTATGCGTACATTGCCTGAGCGGTTTCGCTATGGAGCTGGGTCAGAATGCCCAGTGCTCTGCTGGAGGTTTTCATAAAGATGGAATTTTCTTCGGGCATATTGCTTTCCTCCTAACTGGAATAAAAAGTGATTTTGGGAGCCTCACATTCGGTTTGATCGACTGTTGCGAAAAGGCACGGCGCATCCGGGAGAATCAGTTTATTCGCAAATTCCATATTCGGGACAACGAGAATGTACTTTGTATCCTCTTGAGGCTGAAGAAGTCGAACCAAATGGTCCTCGTCTTCATACAGAACCACGATTTCGTAAGCTGTTTTATCCTTCAGGAAGGAAATCTGTGCCGGGGCATCTGCTTGCCAGTGGGCTTCGGGAGCAATTTGCTCAATAAACTGGAGCAATACCCAGACGGCGGTAATCATTCGCTGCTTCGGCTCGCAGTATTGATCGACTGCCAGATATTCACCATCTTCTATAGCGGCAATCCTGCGGGCATGCTTCATGTTCTGCACAAGCCTGTTGACAGAGCGCTGCGGTCTGTAGTAGAGCAATCCGCGAATTTGCGGCCAACGCAAAGGCCCGTACTGACTGAGCCACCGTAGGATCAGGCGTTCGTCTTCCATAAGAGCCATGATTTATATTCCTCCTTGTACTTATTTTGGGCGTTATACGCATAAACGGGAAAATGCGTACAACGCCCGTTGATTATGTGGCTTCTTTCTGGCGCTTCCGTAGAATCGCTTCCAGCTCTGCCCGGTCGGTGGTAATCATTTCTTTTTCCTCCACGGAGGCTTTGATAACCACAGGAACCTTATTGTTGTTGCTGTGGATCAGAGCCTCGCCACGCTCAAACTGGGTAATGGAGCGCACCTCGGTGCGGGTCAGCTTCAGTACGTCTTTGACGTACTGAGCCTCATCCTGCTCCAGATTCAGGATGATCTTGTTCTTGGAGTTGTTGATGATGGCCCGTCCGTATTTGCCGTCATCCAGACTGAAGAAATCGCTGAGATCCTGCGTCGCTGCTATGGCGGCACCGCCATAACCACGGATGACCTTGAAGATCTCCAGACAAAACTCGGCGGCCAGTTTATTGGAAGACGCACCAATGAGCTGCCAGATCTCGTCAATCATAATGGCCTTTTTCTTGACCCGGTCAGCCTTGATATTGTCCCAGACATAATCCAGCGCAATCATCATCCCTACGGGGAGCAGCTTGCCTTTCAGCTCGGAAAGGTCCAGAACGATGTACTTGTTGGTCAGATCCACATTGGTCTGCCGGTTGAAGCTCTGAGCGGAGCCCGTCACAAAACGGCTGACGATGGCGGCGATGCGCGTGGTCATGGGATTCTCCAGCAGATGCTTATGAAGATCACCCAGAATGGGCATTTTCTTCAGCTTGGGAGGGAAGCACGTTGCGTCGGCATACAGTGAGTTGTTGTCATGGGTAATGCCAAACTCGTTGTATGTTTTGATCAGCGCTTCATCCAGCATCTGCTCCTCCTCGTTGGTCATGTCGGGAATCAGCAGGGAGAAGAAGATCATGAGCTGCTGAATTTTTCTGGCCAGCATGGAGTCCATGTCGTTGTAGTCAACCTCGTCAATCAGTTCCATTTCTGGAGAAATCGTGTGCCGGATCTCCATGACATTGATGCAGTGGGGAGAACCGGGGGCGATCTTGATAAACTCGCCGCCGATTTTGCTGCAGGCCCGCTTGAATTCATGACCCTTGATGGGGGCGATAATATAACACTGAATACCGCGCATTCGCATACGCAGGGCCAAAAGCTGGAGCGTAAAGGTCTTACCGGTGCCGCTGGTGCCGCACATGGTCAGGTTCGCGTTCTTGTTGATCTTCGTATTAAAGAGGTCAACAATGCAGAGAGAATTGTTATGCCGGTTGACGCCCAGAAGCACACCGGAATCGTCGGACATCTCGAAACTGGTGAACATATAGGTGGATGCTGCGCCGCTGGTCAGGACATTCCTCTGGGTTTTCTTTTGCAGCTTGGGGCTGATCTGGAGGAAAGGCATGACGCTGCGCAAGGCATCCTCCTGCTGGAATCGGCAATCGCTGAGGTACATATCCATGGACTTGAGCATATCGGTCATCTGCTGCTTGCGCCATAGAAGCTCGTCATAGGTTTTGGCGGAAATGGTCACGAACACCGACATGTAGAACAGATCCTCGTTGTGGTTGGCAATGCCATTTTTAATGTAATAGCCTGCCTGAATGGAGTTGGTCAGTTCCTCGTAATCGGTACTGGTGTCCTGCATACCTTTGAGCTTGGTGCGGTTTAAGCGGATGCGCTGGGCTACTTTGTCGATGGTTTTGCTTCGGTTCTCCCGGGAGAGGTGGACATCAATATCGATACCCTCACCGGCATTGATGAGGCTGGACATCCAACCACCACGCACGGTGCTGGGGTATCCGTTCCCCTTGATGTAGAGGAAGCAGTAATATCTGCCATCCATGACGATGTAGTTGTAATGGGATAAATCCAGACCTCTGGGGGCAATAAAGTGACGGACAGAGATATGCGGGATGGGGTCAATACCAATAATTTTTCCCTTAGCGGCCATGGTGTCGATGATCACCCGGTTGACGCGATCGGTGAACGGTTCATCCACGCAGGAGCGGCGATTGAAGAACATATACAAGATCTCCGCTACCGCCTGATCGGGATTTTGGGGCTGGATGATGTTATTTCCGCACTGCATGAAATAAGCGCGTGCATTTTGCTCCGCGCTGACCAACATGCTGTAGATTTTGGAATAGTCATCCGATTCACTTCTGCCGATGGCTTCATACTGGTAAATCAAAAAGAAGCGCCGAGTCAGCGCTTCTCTGGAGCCCACATCCTTAATCAGCCGGATGTAATCTTCCCCCATGGCCTTGCACTGCGCGTTGTCCTCTATGGAAAGCTCTTTTCGGATCATAGCGATGTGCTTGTCAGAGTCTGCTTTCCGGGTAATGGATTTGAACTGCAGCTTCATGGGCGATATCTTCAGCCAGCTGGCAAAGGACGATAGGATGTTGTACTGCTCCTCGGAAGACCGGAGCATAAAGTTGATGGGTTCGATTTCAAGAATTTTTACATACCGGCCATCGGTTGTTTCCACGATGCCGTTGCGGATATCCTTGACCGGGATGAAAGGCTGAACAAACTCAAGCTTTTCCGGCTTCTTTCTTCTTGCCTTTGCGCCCGGGCTTTTTGAGCTGTTTTGGGTCATACTTGTATCCGATCCTCCTGAAGTGTAATATCCGCCGGTTTTCCCAGAAAGAGAGGATATGCCCCAGATACTGGAGCAGAGAGTCTCCGCCAATTCCCATGAACGCGACCACTGCCAGCGGAATCAGGGTCACGGTCATGATGACAATGCGAATTGTAGTGGGCATCGGAATCCATTTGACTTCCGGGTAGCCCACCATGATCACGAGGGCAACGGCCTCAACCGCGTTCCGGGGTTCTACCATACCGCCCAGCAGCTTGCCGGAATCGGTGTAGTTTGCCGGGATGGCATACACGTTGCTGTATTCCTTTTCTTCCATACTGCTCACCACCGAATCACATCGCCGGTGGAGATGTATAGAATGTTCCGGACAGGAATGTAAGCCTGACTGGTTTCCTCACTGCCGACAGAAAGGATATCATCAGGTTTGGCTTTCTTGAACCGGTTGAGGAGCCGATGCTCGGCGGGGATGGTCACTTCCTCGGCGGCCTTGAGCACATGGCCGCCAATCAGATAGATTTTGAATTCCTGCAAATACATTTCTTCACCTTCCAATTCTGTAAATGTAAGCGGTGGTGTTAAAGCGTCCCAACCGCAGTGCTTCGTTGTGATCCGGGACAAAGATATCGACGCGGGCAATGTTGTTCTCGATACCGGAGCCACCCCGGTCCTCAACTGTGTACATGATGCCGTTGATCATAATTTGGGTACCGAATGGGTAGTAGCTGGACATGGCAACCATACCGACCGCGACTCTTTTGCCGCTGGCAGTAATGCCCTTGGCATTGGGGCCGCAGCACTTGGTGCAGGCACAGTAATGGGTCACATTGACTTCAAGGGAGTAAAGCGGTTCGCCATAGGCTGGACTGCTGACATCCTGCTCGAAATTAACCCCGGAAGGTCTTCGCAGAACCAGTTTGGAGTCATAGCCGGGGGTGTTGATATGGACGCCAATGCCACCCTCCGAATGCACCCATTTCCGGTTGCCGCCCTCATCGTAACCGGCGAAAATAAGAACATGGTCTGTAGTGCCGCCGTCATTCAGGAGGAAACCCAGATCACCGGGAAGAAGCTCCGCTTCGGAAATGGGAGTAGAGCTTGTGTACTGCGCCCAAGAGCCGGCCTGAATGCTGATGCCAAGGGCGGTTTTGTACACCCAGTCGGTAAACCCGGAGCAATCCAGCCCATACGGACGAATCGTTCCCGTGGAACTTGATCCGGCAGCGGTAACCAGCTTGGGAGTGTTCCATTCGTCATTCCATCCGGCTTCGCTTTTGCCGCCCCAGAAATAAGGAACCTTTCCTACCAGCGACAGAGCGGTTGTGACGATATGCTTTCTGGTGTCATTACAGCTGAGGCTGTTGACAAATGCGATCAGCTCAGCATCTGTGAGGGGAACGGACGTGCCGCTTCCCAAAGTGCCGTACAGGGTCATCTTTAAGGCATTTGCCATATTCTGAATTACCTCACCGTAGGTCAGATTGAATTGGGGGTATTGTGCTGAGGTGTCAATGCCAAAGGCTTCCAGGATCACCGAATTGTCGAAGGGCGAAATGGTACATTCCACATACTTGATAATTTCGGTGGTTGGTTCAAGCGTTTCGTCACCGTCTGCTTCATAATAGGTCTCTGTCCGGGTGCCGGAAATCTTACTGCCAGAATAGATCGGTACCGTCACGGAAACTGCTTTGTACTTGGGAACCGTGATTTCTTCATCAGATTCCCTTGCCTCGTCCGGAAGATAGTAGTGCCGCCGTTCAGTGGTGTAGTTATAGCGGGGAACGTTATTGACAATGCCTGCCGATTCAATGTGTGTCACAACGGTTACTGTCACGGGCTTGTAAGTGGAATAACTTACAGGTACGAGCCTTTCCTGCTGCCGTTCTACGTAGGATACCGGAAACATCTGATCGGAGATTCTGGCCAGCTTCGCCACCATATCCTCCACGGATATGCCTTTCTGCTGTAAGGAAGCGGAATAGGCGGCCAGAATGTAACAAACATCATAACCGGCAGACGATTGCGCATGGTTGATAAGGGCATCCATGGAAAGGTCATAGTCATAACCGCCATCCAGAATAATTTCCTCGACTCTGGCAAGGGACTGGTCATACCCTGCGTCGATCACTGCCGATACCGCATTGGACATTTCAGAGTAGGACGATTCCAGCGTGACTTCTTCTGCGGGAGGAACCCCGTTCAGGCCAAACACACTGTCCAGAACGATACTCGGGATGGAGCAGATAAGGATGACGATAATCAGGAGGAACAGGCAGATGCAGACCAGAACCTTGAACAAGCTGTGGCGCATTGCCCACGCGGCGGAAAGAATTGCGCCCCACGGGCCTCCGGCGGCAGTACCTGCGGCGATTTCAGCAACGGCTTTGCCGCTTTCCGCACCGGCTTGAACCACTGCAGCGGCCGCATTTGCTGTTGCTTCCGCACCTTTTACGGCTGCCTCTGCGGCAGCATCATGAGAGATTTGCTTCGCTGCCTGAATTGCTTTCCCGGCAGCTTGACCAAAATTGTCTTGACCATCGCCGATCTGATCTTTTTCCGGCTCGGCCATGGAATCACCTCCGTTTTGGAATGAAAAAAGGCCATGATCGTGAGATTCACAACCATGGCCATCTGGTTACATTTTTCTTTTTGGGGGCTTTCGTTCGATATCTCCGCGCTTTTCAGGCTCAGCGAATCGGGTGGGCGTCTGCTTGTAACGAATGGTTTCCACATTGGTCGTGCGGAGTTTTCCGTTGTCATAGACAGGCTTACCGTTCTCGTAGACGGGTTTGCGGTCGACAGCGGCATCGCCCTGAATTGCGTACCACTGACTGCCGCGGGAATCCTCGAAGACCTGATAGTCACCACGAGGTGCGGCATATCTGGCGATATCATAGAACTTCGTGCCAGAGCCATCCTCGTGCCGGACTTCAAAGTAGCCGTCCTGACGGTGTGTGCCATCAACCTGAGAAACAGGAAGATCATAACCGGGCATAAAGTTCTGGAATGCCGCCTGATTATAAGCAGCTGCGGCCTCGCCAACTTCAAACTGGGGAATGTTGCCCTGCTGCTGCATGGCATACCAATCCACACCGTTGGAAGACTGCATGACGCTGTGGGGCGCATCGGGTTCCTGATAATAGGCGCTGTTGTACCAGAGCGTGTTGCCTCCATCCGGGGAACTGGCTTCGATAACGCCGTCGCCCACGGTGCGCAGGGAAGTACCCTCCGGTGCGCTGGGGAAGGTTGCTGCCACAAGGGGCGCCTCGGAATAGAATCCCTGACCAACGTTTTCTCCATGATCTGCAAATTGAGCGCCGTTCTGGGGAGACTCGCCAAAGCCACCCGCATATGCAGCACCAAAGTGTTGTGCTTCGGGGGCGTTGCCGTAAACGGTATCCACGGAGGGAGCGCCGTTGCCGTATCCAATGGGCGGTTGATCTCCTCCGCCCACAGGGGATGCGGCAACTCCTGTAAGCAGGGTACTCTCCGGAGCCGGGGTATCCGCTGCACCAATTCCGTCTGCTGCGCCGGGGTAAGTCACCATGCCGGGATGGCCTTCAACGCCATCGTGGGTAAGCGTCTCGCCGAAGCTCTGGCCGCTTTCGCCGGGCTGAGATGCTCCGGACACGCCATCACCTGCTGCTGTGTTGGGGATATCTGCTCCAACACCATGGAAGGTGGGTACATCGTAAAAGGCGCCGCGGCCCTCGCCGCTGGCCATCTGATACCACTGGCTTCCATCCGCCGCAGTAACCACGCTGTGGGGAACTTCTGGCTTTTCAAACTGAGAGGCGTTGAACATATCCACAGAAGCCGATTTGCCATCCGCGGAAACTGCGGTCGTACTGATATGGCCTCCTGTGATTTGCGTTCCCTGAAGCTGGAATCCCTGCATCTGGGGCATATAGTTGCCAAGGCTCCTGTCCGCTATATCACCGGCAATCGTGCCGGAAGTGCTGGGCGCTCTGGCCGCTACAGAGGAAATGGAGTTCCCATTCAGGGTAGCACCATTCCGGGCGGCGATACCACCGAAGGCGCGGCCAACGAATCCGGCACCGCCATTGAAGCCCATGCGGGAGCCACCTTCTACAACGGCATCACGGACATAGGAGTTGGGGCTGAATCTGGAAGCGAAACCGGAGGCAAAGCCATTTGCGGCAGCACCGGTTCCGGTAGCAGCGGCATTTCCGCCCCGGCCGAAGACACTGCCCGCGCTGCGAACACTGCTGCCTGCCCCGGAGATGACTCTGGCAGCCATCATCAGTTCCATGCCCATGCTGGACCCGGTCTGCGCCACATTCAAGCCGATGGAGGCCAGATAGCTGTCGAATCGCTGGGCGCACTTCAGATAAGCCAGTGCGCAGAACATCCACAGGAAAATGCTTCCTTTACCGGTGGTCAGCGCACCACCGTTTGCGATGAACTGTCCCATGGACGAGGCAAAACCACGAAGGAACCAGACGTTCATGACAAGGAGCAGCAGTTGGGAACCAACCATTCTGCACCAGGATTTGAACACGGTACTCGTGGTTTTGGAGCCGCCCATAGAAAAGGCGAGAGGTGAGGTATAGCACAGAACACCAACAACGATGTACCGTTCTACAGTTTCCAGCAGGAGCTTGAAGTAGTTCCAGCCCAGAGCGATTTCCAGAATGAGGATCAGGATCAGACCGACAACGGTTGCAGCTGACACAATCGTCAACAGGCCATTGGTGAGGGTTTGCTCCACGCCCGCAAAGGTGAAATCCTCTGCGGTCATGGATAACTCCATAAGGGTTGTATAGGGCGCCCGCGCAATGTTCAGGCACAGGGAGAAAATGGGTTTGGCGTAGCCAATCAGAAGGCCGTAGACAGAACTCCGGACCAGCAGATGCCAAGGGTTTTCGGCTTCTGTAATAGGCCCTCCGAATGCTCGAAACAGCTGCCATATGGTAATCAGAATTAAGATTGCCCATGCTGTTACCTGCATGACATCGTAGGCCTTGGTGACGAAGGGGAAGTATTCTTCCATCGCCGTCATATCGGTACCGAGCGCTTCAAGGAACAGCCCGGACACCGCGTCAAACAGCTGGGAGACGACACTTGCCACCCAATTGACGATACCCTCGAATATCCAGTCTAGTATGGGTATCACCTCCTTGGTAAGTCTGGATATTCCCTATGCCTCGCCTAGCCGGAGTAACTGCCGCCCTGAATCAAGGGCTGCAGGTAGGCTACAACGAAGCCCAGAGAGTTCAGGATGATCCAGGTCACGACGATGCGCTTCAGCCAGCTGGTAGCTTCTTCAACGGCTCGCTGATTGCGGGAAATCATGCGGATCAGCAGTGCAATGGCTGCGACTGTGACGGCAACGATGGTGCTGATGGCAACGACCTGACCGTAAACATCCTTCAGGATCGTAGAGAAACGATCCCAGATGGTGTCTGCGAAAACGGGCTGGACTGCCAGCATGGTAGCCGCGGTCATACCAACTGCGGACCAGTAGGTGTTTCTGGCGATGTCTTTGCCTCTGGTAATCTGTTTAACCATGTGCTACTTCCTCCTTTCTTGGTGATGAAACGACAAAAGGCACCATTCTGAGGAGCCAGAATCAGCTCTCAAAACAGTGCCTGATCGTTTCGTCCACTTTGGACGATAAGATTATATCACATTGCCATTCTCTAGTCATCAGCAAAGACCTGCCAAAATGTTTTCGCATGTTTCATCCCGTTTGTCATCCCATCTTTTACATCTCTTCGAGGATAGTGAGGACTTCAAGCCACGAGGCAGTTTCCCCGGAAGGGGCAGACCACAGCCGAATGGACATGATTGTGATGGCTTCCCTTCGTAAGCGGTAATAGGTTCTTGACGTCATGCGAAGCTCTTTGAGGATTTCTTCATGTTTTCTCTCAACAGGGTCAAGATATGTCGTATAAAGGACGGAGTACAGATCTTCTCCGTTGCCGGGTTTCTTCCGGATAACCGCAAGAGCTTCATGGATGCGATCTACCAGATATCGGGTCTTCATCATGGCATTTACCCGACTTTCGATCCGCGCATTTTCAAGGGAGGTCTGGATATCGATTTTCTCCGCCAGAGCATCGATGTCATGTACAGGGACTTCCAGCTCATCGGACAGTTCTCCGGGGATGCATTCCAATACCCAGATAATCAGACGATACTGGCTCAGCAAGACCTCGGTATTGTGATATGCTCTCTGTGCAGTATCCTTTTTGGCTTTCCGGACACGCTCGTTGTCGATGTTATGATCTTCAAGGACACCTTTCCGTGTCAGGAAATCTACAAAGGAGGCAGATTGCAGCTGAATCTGCTCCTCCTGTGCATCGTATAGTGACGGCTTTTTACTTTTCATGGCAAAATCTCCTCGTTGTTGTAATTGTGGTTTTCAACTTGTGTACATGGTCCTCTGATTTCATGCCCAGAACGGAAAAAGCAGGGGGTTCCCTCTAACATACCCGGGCAGGCATAATGGTAGTTCCTACAATGCTCACAGTTCCAACCATGAGAAAGATACGCGCGCGTTATGGGGTCAGAAAGCGCAACGCGGCATTCTGAAATCTCAGGGACAGGTTGCATCTGCTGAGACAAAATGACCGCTCTGCTATACCATGCAACCATGTGATTTACACGTAGGTTCTCACTGCCGCCCTTGCACTTATAAGCTGAGCAAATAAGTATTTTACGCAAAATACGCATAACTATCTCCTGCTCCGGAAGCTGAATATCAGCTCCGGTCGGGTAGGAAGCGTTAAACACGAGACAGCCATAGGAACTGGGCAGCCGGTACAGAGAAAAGACATCCCCATGCTTTTTGAAGAACCTCCATACCTTTGTTTTCTCCCAGCCCCAACGCTCTCCCAGCGTTTCCAAAGTCAGGACGCTCCCGAATCTACCGTATTGCACGACAGGTGCAAGAAACGAGAAGGCGTTCCCATAGTCCTCATAGGTGGTATGACACCACAGATCAAGCCATGCATCCGCTTCATCGAAAACTCTCTTAGCGTTTGCCAGCCGCTGCGTAATGTTCCGCGGCAGGCATAGAAAACCATACCCTGTGGAAGCGTAAACGGTCCCGGACATACATTCAGCCCCGGAACACTTAACCACCCAATCGGTGATCTCATAGGTCAGCTTTTTTGTCTGGCTGTCAAGAGAGTATTTCAGAAAGCCAAGGGAGGAAAGCTCGCCGAGTATCTGCAGCGCCTTGGTACGGCTCCTGACACCCAGAATACTCTTGAGACCGACAACACCACCCGCCCACATTCCGGGTGCTACGGGATTGCTGTGGCCGCAGTAACTGGCATTGCCCTTGCGGAAGGCTGCGCGGAAGGCAAGCATGGCCCAGTAGGCCATCAGCCCTTTTCCCATATCCGGAATATCTCTGGGCAGCTTGACCCACTGATATTTGCGCAGACACTTCATGTTGCTTTCCTCCCTGTGAAATAGAAAAGGCCAGCAGGATGCTCCTACTGGCCAGTTATGCTTTTAGATTCGGACGATCAAACCGACGAGATCATCCGTATCGACGCCGACGAGATACCAATCGTTTCCCATTTCAATACGAGTGGAAACCCATCTCCCATTGATCTTTACATCTAAGGTTTCACCGCAATGCAATCCTCCGTAATAGTTATTGGGAGAGAAGCGAATGTCCATCCGGCCTGTGTCTCGCTGCGGCACCAATGTTCCTATTTTCATAATCCGAATATGTCACTATGCTAAAAGGCCCCGAACGGTGTGACAGAAACCGTCCGGGGTCCCATCCTGTGTGGCAGGATTTGGAAAGTTGCGCTATATCAAATTATGTGGAGCTATTCGGATGCTCCGAGCAAATGAGAAATTATCACCTCCAATGTGGGAGAAGTTAAGAATCGGACTTCCCGGAGTACACAGCTATGCATAGTTGCATTTGTTGCTGCATCGCTTTTTGATTCTGACTGTCAGGCCGGTGATATCTTTTGTTTCAATACCAATCAGGATCCAGTTGTCAGCCATCTCAAGCCGTGTCGGGATCCATTCTCCGTCTACCCGCACTTCCATTCGCGTTCCGCAGGAGAGAAAACCGTAGTAGTCATTTAAGCCAAACCGAATGTTCATGCGACCGCTATCGGTGTCCAGTACAAGCGTTCCCTGCCTTGTGGACGCCTCTTTTCCATCGGCGGCAAGCGACGCCATTTGCTCAATATGATACTGCTGCCGAAGGTATTCATCAAAGATAGTACGGCGGATTAGTACCTTCTTGCCTATCTTGTAGACAGCGCCTGCTTCGTGAGCCAATCTGGTGAACATCTTCAAGCCCAAACCGTAATAATCTGCGCCTTGATAGTAGGTGATAAACTCATGCTTCATGATCTCAATATCCTCATCATCCAGCTTATCAGAAAACATCCACAGGTTCCCGCTCATTGTTTTTCCTCCGCTTGCGTAAGGGTACTGGGCTCGTGAAACTGCTCCAGATACTGATCGAAGATATCCCGGTTAATCAGCACAGTGCCATCGATACGATAAATAGCGCCTGCTTTGTTGGCCATCTCCAGAAGCTTCTTATGGTGGATGCTGTAAACAATCTCCGCGTCTTTATACCTTAGAAATTGCCGGCGCAGCCTCTTTGCATGCTCACGAACATCGTTTCGCTTTCCAAGTTCAAAGTATTCTTTTGTCTGTTCACTGATCATTCGTTCAAAATCCTTTCAAATTGGAATTTGTCAAGACAGATGCTGCAACCTGCAAAAAGAAAAGGACACTTTCTGGAAATTCGTACAGAAAGTGTCCTCAAATGATACATGCTGTTTTGCGCTGGGGTCTAACAAAACTTCATCCTGCGTCACATCACTTCGTATTGATATACGAAATTGTTGTCAATTTGTTGTCAACTGAAGAATATGAGGGCAAAAGTTATTGCAGCGCAATGACTTTTTAGTCTTGGGGCTTCATAGTGGGGAACAAAATAACCTCCCGAATGGTATCGGCGCCGGTGAAGAGCATGACGGCGCGGTCGATGCCCATGCCCATGCCACCCGTGGGGGGCATGCCGTATTCCAGCGCAGTCAGGAAATCCTCGTCCAGCATCTCCGTCTCGTCGTCGCCCCGCTCCCGCTGCTCGACCTGCTTCATGAAGCGCTCCCGCTGGTCAATGGGGTCGTTCAGCTCGGAATAGGCGTTGCCCATTTCGCTGCGGTTGATGAAAAACTCGAAGCGCTCCGTCAGACGGGGATCTTCCGGGGATCTCTTGGTCAGGGGGGAGACCTCCACCGGGTACATGGTGATGAAGGTGGGCTGTACCAGATGCTCCTCGACCTTCTGGTCGAAGCAGGCATACAGGGCGTTGCCCCAGGTCTTCTCGGCGGCGTCGGCCAGCTCAACGCCAACGGCCTTGGCGGCGGCTACGGCCTCCGCGTCGTCGGTGATGGCGCCGAAGTCGACGCCTACGTACTTCTTGACCGCTTCCACCATGGTCAGCCGGGGCCAGCCGGGGGTCAGGTCGATCTTCTCGCCCATCCATTCCAGCTGGTAGCTGCCCATAACCTCCTTGGCGAAGGTGGTGTAGACGCCCTCGGCAATGTCCATCATGTCGTGGAAATCGGCGTAAGCCTGATACAGCTCCACGGTGGTGAACTCCGGGTTGTGCTTGGGATCCATGCCCTCGTTGCGGAAAATGCGGCCGACCTCGTACACCCGATCCATGCCGCCCACAATGAGCCGCTTCAGGGGCAGCTCCGTGGCGATGCGCATGTACATGTCAATGTCCAGGGTGTTGTGGTGGGTGACAAAGGGACGGGCGGCAGCGCCGCCGGCGATGGTGTTCAGCACGGGGGTCTCCACTTCGATGTAGCCCATGTTGTCCAGGTAGTTGCGCAGGTGCTTGATGAACTTGGAGCGGATGACAAAATTCCGCTTGACCTCCGGGTTCACCATCAGGTCAACATAGCGCTGACGGAAACGGGCTTCCTTGTCGGTCAGGCCGTGGAACTTGTTGGGCAGGGGCAGCAGAGACTTGCTCAGCAGGGTGACGGCCTTGGCGCGGATGGAAATTTCCTCGGTCTTCGTCTTGAAGACCTCGCCCTCCACGCCGACGATGTCGCCGATGTCGTACTTTTTGAAGCGGTTGTATTCTTCCTCGCCCAGCTCGTCGATTTTGACGAAAATCTGGATACGGCCGGTGTGATCCTGCAAATCGCAGAACATGACCTTACCCTGACCGCGCTTGCTCATCAAGCGTCCCGCGACCTTGACGGTTTTGCCCTCGAAGCGTTCATAGTCTGCCTTGACGGCGGCGGAATCGGTATTGAAATCATATTTGGTCTGGAGGAAGGGATCGCGCCCCTCGGCCTGGAGCGCCGCCAGCTTTTCCCGCCGGATCTGCATCTGGTCATTCAGAGACAGCTCCGGCTGCGGTACAAACTTTGCCATGGCTCAGCCCTCGCGGGAAACGCTGACCACCTTCATGGTGAAGGAGCCGGCAGGGGCGTTGACGGTGAAGGTCTCGCCTGCGGCCTTGCCAACCACGGCGCGGCCGAAGGGGGAGTCGTCGGAGAGCTTGAACTCCATGGGGTTGGCTTCCTGAGAGCCGGTGATGCGGTACTCGGTCTGCTTGCCATGCTCGTCCTCAACAACCACGGTGCAGCCCAGACCCACCCGGCCGCTGGCCTCGTTCTCGTCCTCGATGATGACGGCGTGGGACAGAACGTCCTCGATCTCGGCGATGCGGCCGTAGAGCTTGGCCTGCTCGTTCTTGGCGGCATCGTACTCGGAGTTTTCGGACAAGTCGCCGTAGGAGCGGGCCTCGGCGATCATGGCGGCGACTTCGCGCTCACGGGTGGTTTTCAGGTAATTCAGTTCCTTTTCCAGATCGGCAAGACGCAGACTGGTGATCTTAAATTCTTTTGCCATATTCAAAATCCTTTCTCAGATAAAAATATCCATAGCTTTGAATATTATAGAAGAATTATGCCCCATAGTCAAGTTTTATTTGCGGTTTTCGGGGGAAAGAATGTCCGCCCGTGGGAGAGCCACGGGCGGACGATAATATGGGAGAATCAGTTGCTGACGGCGTTCTCCGCTTCTGCCCGGTACAGCCGGACGGTGAAGATCGCGGTCACGATGACGATGACTGCCAGAATGGCCTCCAGAGCGGGGATGGGGACGGCGTCCTTGAGCAGCACGGCCAGGGCGTCCACGGCGAAGTGGATGCCCATGGCGGCGAGGAAGAAGCCCCGGCGGTGATACCGCACGGCGCGGTACACCAGATACGACAGGCAGATTTGCAGAGCAAACGCAATGAGCCGCTCCACGCCGACCATGTAGAATAGGTAAGAAGGAAGCGTCCACAGCTGAGAGATTGTCTCCAGGGAGGTCGCCCGGGCGGCTTCGTCCAGCCCGGCGAGGGCGCTTTCCAGCTTGCCGCCGTTGATCATGGAAACGGTGGCAAGGTTGGAAACGCAGGTCAGGGCGCCGATGGTCAGTGCTTCAATGCCGCCGTGGCCTACGCCGTACATCAGGGCGGTATCCTTTTCCAGCTGGTTGTCCAGCAGATACTTCATGGCGATGAGCCGCCCAAATTCCTCGAAAACCGCAGCCGCCGCGCCGCCGTACAGAGCGGACAGCCACAGATTGCCGGTCAGCCTTTCCCCAAAGGCGGAGAGCATGGCCATGTGGAGCAGCTGCTCCAGAAACCGGGCGAAGAGGATGAAGATCACCACGCCAAGAAACATGTCGGAAAGCTTCGCGCCGGTTTTGCGTTTCAGCAGAATGCACAGCGCTACGGGCGCCGCTACGCAGAGAATCAGGCTGACAACCATGCCGGTAATGCTTGCGGAAGATACGGTGTTCATATCGTTTTCTCCTTTCCGTTATAAGCCGGTTTTTGCCACGAGGGTATCGTAGAGAGTTCGGGTGCTGTCCGCGCTGCTGCCGCTGAGAACCAGCGTTTTCCCGCTCACTGACAGAATGACGCAGGCTTCCGGGCGGTAGTAGGTGTAGCGGGTGTAGGTGCCGAATTCCGCGTTCTCGAACGTTCCCAGCAGCAGCCGGAAGCTGCCCACGCCGTAGGTTCGGGTGCCGTCCACGTTGCCCTCCCGGTATTCGATGCCGTCGATGGCGTCGTAGTTTACGGTGAGGTCGTCGAAATAAGAGGCTTCCACGGTAAAGCTGTCGCTGTCGAACCGGTAATGGAGATTGCCGGTGAACAGCATGACCGCGACGAACACCACAATCACCGCCGTGAAGATCAGCACGCCGGCGGAGAGTTTTTTGGACAGCGGGTCGGGTTCGCTTTTCGTCCCGTGGATCCGATGGTAGCGGTAGGAATAGGCGATGGGAAGGATGGACAGAGCGGCCACGGCGAGAACCGTGACGATAATCCTCGGCACCTCCGGAAGCAGAGCGGCAAGCACCATTATAAGACCGCCGATGACCCAGACCTTACCGGCGAAGCGGTGGGTGGCGATCCAGTTTTCCTCGCTGCCCAGCGTCCAGGAAATCCGGATGCCCACGGTGCGGTTGGGGCGGCACTTGGGGAGATAGTTGCCGATGGCGGCGAACATCAGTCCCAGCCCCGCGAAAAGAAAGCCGGCGAGCCGGAATTTCCACCCCAGCGCCACCGCGTAGGTGATGCCGCTGACGAGGATGGAGACGGCGGGAATTATCCAGAACAGCAGCCCAACCACTTTTTTGCTCTGATTCCGGTTCTTTGCGTCGCGGAAAACGAGAAACAGCACCAGATAATGGGCGGCCAGCAGCAACAGCGGCCGAAGAAACACGGCGGCGGCCTTGCCGCTCCATCTGTCCGCGCCGCTCATGCCCCAATGGGTGCAAGCTGACCGGGAAGCCGGTTCCACAGAAGCAGCCCTGCGGCGATGGGGAGAAGGGCAAGCAGCGTGGAGACAATCAGTTCTTTTTTGTACTGCTTCATCATGGGGCAGCGCCTCCTTTCAAATCCGTGAGCCAGAGCATGATTTCCTCTAAGACCGGGGTGTTCAGCTCATAAAAGATGAATTTTCCCTCCCGGGTGTCCCAGATCAGGTCGGCATCCTTCAGAACGGACAGGTGCCGGGACACGGCGGCGGGGGTGATGCTAAAATGGTCGGCAATTTCCCCGGCGGACAGTCTGCCGGACTTGAGCAGATTCAGAATTTCCCGCCGGGTCGGGTCGGACAGGGCTTTTAGGGTCTGCTGTAGCGCCAAGGGATTCACCTCCGATCGAACATTTAATAATTAACTGAATTGTTAAATGTATTGTACAACGGAAACGGCTCTTTGTCAAGAGGAAAAAAGGGGCGGCAATTTAATGGGTGGTCATAAAACAGTGAGTGGAGCGTATCGGTGCGGATACGCTCCATTTCCCGTGCAAACATGCGATCAGTACAGCCCCTTGGCTCTCCCCTTGGGAGAGCTGTCACCGAAGGTGACTGAGAGGGCGTTGCATCCATGTGTACCCTCTCCGTCTTCGCTTCGCTCAGCCACCTCTCCCATAGGGAGAGGCAAGGGGTGCAGCTCATTATGGCCGCCCATGTAGTCAGATAGCTTCAAAGATCAGTTCGTTATACCCGGTTTCTCCGTCCTGCTCCACGCCGAAGCGGATGCCGGGAAGCTCCCCGATCACCAGCTCGCAGGTGGTGTTGACGATGCAGCCGGGGCAGAGATGACCGCCCAGGGTGGAGAGGTCTTCCCGGGACAGGGCAATGTGCAGGTGGCACCGCTGCTCGCTGACGGTGCCGTTCAGGCTGACAATCTCGCAGTGTTCCCCGATGGAGCGGATGTTCACGCCGCCGGCGTCCCGCACCTTCGCCTCCGTGACGCAGCCAACGGCGGAAAGCACCACGCCCGCAGCAATATGCTTTTCCCGGGCAAGCTCCCGGATGGAGAGAAGCAGATCGTCTCCCCGGCGAAGACGGACGCAGTGGCAGACCAAAGCGCCGGATGCGGTCACAATGGGACGGTTCATCGGTAATCCACCAGCTCTCCCATGTCCCGGCGCTTTTTCTCCCGGAGGGGATCGCCCTCCTTCGCGTAGCCCAGAGCGATCACCAGCCGCACCGGCTGATTCAGGCCGCAGGCTGCCCGGAGCTTGGCGTCGTCCAGCCAGCCGATGATACAGGAGGAAAGCCCCTGAGCGGTGGCCTCGGCGGTGAGATAGGCGGCGGCAATGCCGATGTCGATGGAGCGGTAGTCTACCTTCGTGACTCTGGAGCCAAGAGCGGCGGTTTTATTGTAGGAACGCTCGGAGATTACGATGAGCACCGGCGCCTGAGCGGTAAATTTGTTCATGCCCATACCGGTCACCCCGGCGACCACGGCCTTGGCGGCCTGCCCCCGGCAGACGGTGAAATGGTAGGGCTGAGCATTGCAGGCGGAGGGAGCCAAACGGGCGGCTTCCAGCACGGCGTCCAGCTTTTCCTGTTCTACAGGCCGGGTCTCGTCATAGCTGCGGCAGGATTGCCGGGCGCGGGCAATTTCCAGAAAGTCCATCATTTTTCTCCTTTGTCAGATCTTCCAGATGCGGTTGGCTGCCCGCTCCTTGGGGGCGGGGGTCTCGTCGGCGTAACCCAGAATGCAGCAGCCGATGCCCCGGTAGTGTTCCGGGATGCCCCACTGGCGCAGAAGCGCCTTGCCCTCCTGGGTGTCGAACATCTCCCGGGCGCGGTTGATCCAGCAGCTGCCAAGTTTCGCGGCGTGGGCGGCGTTGAGCAGATTGCCCAGCACCAGCGAACCGTCCTCCACCCAGGTAGGATAGCCGGGGTCGGCCAGCACAACGATGACGCAGGGCGCGCCGTAGAAGGGGTCACGGTCGGTACCCATCACGGCGGCGTTCATCCGGGAAAGCTGATCCCGGGTGGTCTTGTCCCGGACGGCGACCATGACGGGCTTCTGGTTATTCATGGCGGAGGGGGCGTAAAGCCCGGCCTCCAGCACGGCGTCCAGCAGCGCGTCCGGCACCTGCTCGGGGCGGTACTTGCGGACGCTGCGGCGGGTTTTCAGAAGTTCACACATAAAAATTACCTCCTAGTAAATATCATTCTGCTGACGGTACCGTCCAATGCGCCGTCAGATTGTTTTGACCCTGAACCTTTGCAAAGCCCATGGACGCATACAGGCAAATTGCCGGGGTGTTGTCCGCGTCCACGAGCAGCATCATTCCGTTGGGACGGTTCCTTTCCAGCGCTTTCGCCAGCAGCTTTCGGCCGTATCCCATGCGCCGGCAGTCTTCCAGAACGAGAAGATCGAAAGGCTCATTTTCCTCAAATATGTAGGTCACGTCCAGATAACCCACGACTTTCCCGTCGCGAATGGCAAGAAATGTATGGAAGCGATCCTGCGCCTGCATGACCCTTTCCGCCGTCCAGTACATATCTTTGGTGTGCATGGCGCGGTACGGCTCCGCGTACTTGTGGGAAAACAGCTTGATGCCGGTGGTGTCGACGTCTGGCACCGGGTCAACCAGCACCATTTTCTGCTGCTCCGGCTCAAACTCCGCCCCGCGCTGCTCCAGCAGTGCTTTCAAAAGGGAATTGCCGGGGTTGAACACAAAATCGGCGCCGTAACCGGGATAGTGCTGCTCCAGATAGGCGAACATCTCGGTATAGGCTTCCTTCTCCCGGGACAGGCCAACCAGCATTTCGATGTAGTTCTCTCCTGCGGGAACGAGAAACGCAAATAACCCGATCATCTGCGTTCCCTGATAAACGCCGAATACGCAGTGCCTGTCCGGGTTTTCTATGGATTTGATCAGATTGCACCGCACCTGTTCTTCACTGCACAGCATAGGGTCGGAGAAATGGGGGTCGCCCTGAAAACCGGCCGCAAAGCAGCGGCATTCTTCGTAAGTTCTTATCATTCGGATCATGGTTTTCTCTCCAATGCGGGAACATTTTCTATTATTTACTATACCACAATTTCCCGAGAAAGGCAAAGAAAAACTGCCGGAGAGACACCCCGGCAGTTTTGGTAGTTATTGATGCAGCCCGAACAGAGGCCTTGCCACCCGTTTGTACAGCAGCATCGTCAGCACGGAGACGACGGTGCCTTTCAGCAGGTTCAGGGGCGCAACACACAGCAGAACAAAGGTGGAGATATTGCTGACCCCGCCCCGGATGGCCGTTCCCATGGCGATGATGGTGTCCAGGGGAATGCCGTACAGCTGGGCAAACTTGGGCAGAAGGTAGACGGCGTTGAAGGCGCTGCCGAACACGGTCATGACCAGCGTGCCGATGGCAAGGCCGATGATGGCGCTGTGCTTGCTCTTGTGGGCGTGGTAGAAAACGGTGGCGGGGAGAACCAGGGAGCATCCCACCACGAAATTGGCAAGATCGCCCACAAAGGCGGTGGAGGTGCCTTTCAAAAGCAGCTTCAGCAGAATTTTCACGCCCTCGCAAATTACGGTGGCGCTGGGCCCCAGGTAAAATCCGCACAGCAGCACAGGCAGCTCGGAAAAGTCCAGCTTGTAGAATTCCGGCGCGAGAATCACCAGAGGAAAGTCCAGCACATGGAGCACGGCGGCGATGGCGGCGCTGATGCCGATGATGCTGACCCGCCGGGCGGGACTGACCTTCCGCTTTTCCGGGAGGAACCGCTCTGCCAGCCGGGCGAGCAGGGCAAGCCCCACCACGATGGCGAGACTCACGCCTACAAAGGACAGATTGTCTAAAATTTGTTTCCACAGATCGGTCATTGGTATCACCTCAAAACAAAAATAAGCCCTGAGTTTACACTCAGGGCGTGAAAAAACGCAAATATCCTTTGCGTATCTTCTTCCATCCAGACTATACTGTCGGTATCGGAGTTTCACCGATTCAACGCTGACGCGCTCGCGGACTTGGGAACCTCTGAATCAATCGTCTTCGGCTGAGCAGCGAATCTTTTCCTCTATCCGTGCAGCTTCAAAAGCGGGAAATACATACAGTATTTCTCCACTTTTGAAGCTTTCGTCTAGAGAAAAATCTCTCGCTGTCAGCTCTCGCCGATTGAATCAGAGCTTCCTTTACCGCCGGTGGGGAATTTCGCCCCGCCCTGAAGATACTGTTCAGTTCGGTTACACAGTAGCACAGAGCGGGACGCTTGTCAAGAGCGGAATTGTGTGATACCATAGATAAAATACGGCGGCTTCTCTTTGCTTACTGCGTGGTTTCCGGCGTGGTGGCGGCGGTTTCTGTGGGGAGGCTGGGAATGGTGGGGACGGTCGTGGCCTCCGGCATTTTGAAGCCACGGATCTTTCCCTGGGCGGCGGTGTCCGTTATGTCGCCGCCGATGATCTGGTTTTTGTAGACCAGCAGCGTCGCGTACACCGGCTCGGTGGCGCCGGGGTAGTTGTTGATTTTGTAGACGTAGCGCATGACCTTCTTCCCGGCGTACTGCTCCAGGTCATACCCCTGGCTCTTTTGCAGGGCGTTGTAGCGCTCGAATACGTCGCTGGACGTCGCGGGGATACGTACCTGACTGGAATCTGTGGGGGACGTGGTGACGTCCCAGCCGAGATCCGTCAGAAATTTCACCCGGCCGTCGTTGCTGGAGGCCGTGGGCGCGGAAGTCTCGGCGGAATCCCCGCCCCCGCCCAGCAGCAGAATCAGCGCCACGATCAGCGCCGCCACGGCGGCAAGGGCGATCATTGCCTTTTTCAGATTGACCTTTGCGGTCATAACCATCATAATAAATCCCTCCCGGTTCATATTTCGGTGGTACAGCCTATGCACCGGAACCGGGAAGCAGAACGGAGGAGCTATGGAACGACTGGACAAATTCCTGTGCGACAGCGGCACAGGCACCCGCTCTCAGGTGAAGACCATCCTGAAAGCCGGACGTGTGACCGTGGACGGAAATCCTGAGAAGGACGGCTCCCGGAAGATCGACCCCGCCGTCCACACGGTTGCCATGGACGGAGAAGCCTTAAGCGGAAAGCGCCGGATGGTGGTGATGCTCAACAAGCCGGCGGGCTACGTCGCGGCCACGGAGGACGCAAACGAAAAAACCGTCATGGAGCTGCTGCCGGAAGTGTGGCGGCACATGGACTTAAAGCCCGTAGGCCGCCTGGACAAGGCTACCGAGGGACTGCTGCTGTTTACCAACGACGGCGAGCTGCTCCACCGGCTGATTTCACCGAAAAAGGAAGTGGCGAAGATTTACTTTGCCCGCCACGAGGGGCAGGCAAATGCCGACGACGCAGCCGCCTTTGCCGCGGGACTGACCCTCCGGGACGGCACGGTGTGCCTGCCCGCGCTTTTGGAGCCGCTGGGAGCAGGGGAGAGCCGGATCACCGTCCGGGAGGGGAAATACCACCAGGTGCGGCGGATGATGGCATCCCGGAATATGACCGTGACCTACCTGGAGCGCAGGCAGGAGGGAACGCTGACCCTTGGCGATCTTCCGAGAGGCCGGAGCCGGGAGCTGACGGAAGAGGAGATTGCCCAACTGGAAACCAGTCCTGAACGGTCATTTTGCTGGAAGAAACAGACTGGGTAGGGACCGCTTGCCGGTAAACCTTGGTATATTATCTAAAAAATATAAGAGATTTTGCAATAAAATGTCAAAAGGCACTTGCAATGTGCGCAAAAGCTGTGTATAATAACAATGCGTTTTTGTGAAATGCGCATTTATGCAAGATACTAAGGAGTGACTGTAGATATGTCCAACAGCGTTTTTCAGAGTGTCATTGTTCAGTTGCGGGATATTACGGACCGCAGCTTCGGCGTAATCGATACCGAGGGGTGTGTGGTTTCCTGCACCGATATGTCCATTCTGGGTGAGCGCTGGACGGACGCCGCGCTGAAGGTGGCGAACGCCGCCGACAGCATCGTCACCTTCGGCCAGCGCAGCTTCAAGGCCATTCTGGGCAATTCCAACGTGCTGGAATACGCCGTTTTCTGCTCCGGCGACGACGAGATGGCACGGAGCTTCTGCCAGATGGCCTATATCGCCCTGAACGATGCCAAGACCTTCTATGAGGAGAAGCATGACCGGGGAACCTTTGTGAAGAATATCATCATGGACAATATCCTGCCCGGTGATATTTACATCCGTGCCAAGGAGCTGCACTTTGCCACCGACGCCCCCCGGGCGGTGTTCCTCATCCGGCAGGTGGGTCACAGCGACGTGGCCACCGTGGATGTGCTGGCGGGGATGTTCCCGGACAAGATGCAGGACTTTGTCCTGTCCATCAACGAAAGCGACGTGGCGGTCATCAAGCAGATCACCGGCGGGACGACCCCCGAGGACTTGGAGAAGATCGCCAAGTCCATGGAGGACACCCTGAAAAACGAGCTGCGGATTAAGACCGTCATCGGCATCGGCACCGTGTCCGACCATCTGCGGGAGCTGGCGGATTCCTACAAGGAAGCCCAGACCGCCATTGACGTGGGCAAGGTGTTCGACACCGAAAAGAGCATCATCGACTACGAAAACCTGGGCATCGGCCGTCTGATCTACCAGCTGCCAACCACATTGTGCGAGATCTTCCTCAGCGAGGTGTTCAAGAAGAATTCCATCGATTCTCTTGACCAGGAGACCCTGTTCACCATCAACAAGTTCTTTGAGAACAACCTGAACGTCTCCGAGACCTCCCGGAAGCTCTTTGTCCACCGCAACACCTTGGTCTACCGTCTGGAAAAGATCAAAAAACTCACGGGACTGGACCTGCGGCAGTTTGACCACGCCATTGTCTTCAAGGTGGCGCTGATGGTGCGCAAGTACCTCACTTCCCGGGAGACCCGGTAAAAAGCGATACCTGACGGGGCTGCACACGCAGCCCCGTCTCTGCATATCGGGCGCTTCAAAACGGAAAGTGTTTCCTGTTTTTGGGGCGTAATATAGGAGAAATGTGAAAGAAAGCTGAAAAAATCGGGGGAATAATTGTGGATAATCTGTTAAATCTGCGCTTTTGCCCTATTTATTTCGGAATGTGATTGACATTGATTTTGTGATGTGTTACAATTCGGTTACACTGCGGGCGGTATGGGGTTGCGTTGACGGCAATTCCGATACCGCCTATGACGGGAGAAAGATGCGAATATGATTGAATTTACTGATGTTGTAAAATCCTATACGCAGGGTAACAAAGCCCTTAACGGCGTTACCATGCAGATCGAGGACGGCGAGTTCTGCTTCCTGATTGGCCCTTCCGGTTCCGGTAAGTCCACCATCATCAAGCTGATCACCGGCGAGCTGAAGCCCACCTCCGGCACCGTCCACGTCAACGGCTATTCCCTGGAGCGGATCCGCAAGCGCGAGGTTCCCTACCTGCGCCGCACCGTCGGCGTCGTGTTCCAGGACTACCGCCTGATCGAGAAAATGACGGTCTATGAGAACGTGGCCTTCGCCATGCGGGTCGTGGGCGCGAAGGAATCCGAGATCAAGGAGCGGGTTCCCTACGTGCTGGAGCTGGTGGGTCTGGAAGGCAAGATGAACCGCCATCCCGACGAAATGTCCGGCGGCGAGCAGCAGAGACTTGCCATCGCCCGCGCCCTGGTGAACAATCCGTCCACCATCATCGCCGACGAGCCTACCGGCAACCTGGATCCGGAGCGCTCCTTTGAAATTATGGCGCTGCTGCAGGAGATCAACAATCTGGGAACCACCATGCTGGTGGTCACCCACGATCAGAATCTGGCAAAGCTGTTCCATAAACGCACCATTGCCATCAATGAGGGCGTCGTGGTGAGAGACGGAATCGGGGAGGAAAGCAAACATGAAGCTCAATAATATCGGATACCTGCTCAAGGAGGGCTTCCGCAGCATTTTCCAGCACGGCTTTATGTCCTTTGCCGCTATCTGCGTTACGGTGGCGTGTCTGATCATCGTGGGCAGCTTCTCCGCACTGGCCTATAACCTGGACATCATGGTGCAGGACTTAAATAAGACCAGCGAAATTCTTGTGTACATCGACAGCAGCCTGTCCGACGCCGAAGCAAGGTCGATCGGCACCAAAATTAACCTTCTGGACAACGTTCTGGAGGCAAAGTTCGTTTCCCGTGAGGAAGCGCTTCAGAACTTCGTCAGCGACCACGACAACGACAGCGCCTTCAGCGGCGTTCAGGCGCAGGATCTGCGCCACCGCTATGTGGTCACCTTGGAGGACAACACCAAAATGCAGCAGACCGCCGAGCTGCTTTTGCAGCTGCCCGGCGTGGATAAGATCAACGCGGCCTACGAGCTGGCGGAGGGCTTCACCACCATTCAGAGCGTGCTGCACATCGTCTCCGTGGCGGTGATCGCGGTGCTGCTGGTGGTCAGCCTGCTGATTATTTCCAACACCGTCAAGCTGGCCATGTACGACCGGCGGGACGAGATCGCCATTATGAAAATGGTGGGTGCCACCAACGGCTTTATCCGGCTGCCCTTCGTGGTGGAGGGCTTCTCTCTGGGCATGATCGGCGCCATCCTGGCCTTCGGCCTGGAGTGGCTGGGCTACGACGCGATGCTGAATAAGATCAGCAGTGTGGACGCCTTACAGCTGTTCAACTTCGTACCCTTCCAGGAGCTGCTGCTTCCCATGGTTGCCACCTTCACCGCCGCCGGTATGTTCGTCGGCATCGTGGGCAGCTGGACTTCTATCCGAAAGTTTATGGACGTATAACTATGAGCAAACACAGAGAGATAACCGTGAGATCGCTGGTCGCCCTATGTCTGGCGGCGGTGATGGCGGTGAGCATCGCGCCGGTTCCGGCGGATGCCGCCACCTCCGGTGAAATCCAGAAGGAGATTGACGCACTGGAGGAAAAGAACAAGGCCATCCAGGCGCAGATCGACGCTGTGCGAAGCCAGTACGACGCCAACTATAGCGACATGGCCGATATCGTGAGCAGGAAGGAAGCCATCGATGAGGAAATCGCCCTTCTGACAGGCAAGATTGAGACCACCAACGCCCAGATCTCCGCCTACAGCCAGCTCATTGCGGACACCCAGGACACGCTGGACGCCGCCGAGGAGGAGCTGCGCACCCTGAGCGAGCAGCACCGGGAGCGCATCCGGGCGATGGAGGAAGGCGGCAGCATTACTTACTGGCAGGTCATTTTCGAGGCCAACAGCTTTACCGACCTGCTTGACCGGCTGAACATGATGCAGGAGATTTCCCAGGCCGACCAGCGCCGCCTTCAGGAAATGCGTATCGCGTCGGACATCGTCACCGCCACCCGCATGAGCCTGGAATCGGAAAAAACCGAGCTGGAAGGCACCTGGGAGGAGCTGACGGCGGCGGAGGCCGAGCTGGAGGAAAAGCGCACGGAATCCGACGACATGCTCCGGGAGCTGGAAAAGAAATCCGAAGAATACCAGCGGATGATGGACGAGTCGGAAGCCCTTCAGGACGACCTGATGCAGGAAATTGCCGCCAAGGAAAAAGACCTCAAGCAGGCAAAGTACGACGAGTACCTGGCCAAGCTGGCCATGCAGGGGGAAAACCCGCCCTCCAACGCCTCCTGGACGACCCCGGTGTCCGGCTATACCATCACCAGTCCCTTCGGAATGCGTACCCACCCGATTTTAGGCACCCAGAGAATGCACAACGGCATTGATATGGCCTGCAATCAGGGAACGCCCATTTACGCCACGAGAGCCGGCACCGTCACGGTGGCCTCCTATCAGGCCGGCGGCGCAGGCTACTATGTCAGCATCAACCATTTGGACGGCTTCGCTTCCATCTATATGCACATGACCAACTACGTTGTCTCCGCGGGACAGAGCGTGTCCCAGGGGCAGCTCATTGGCTATGTGGGCAGCACCGGCCTTTCCACCGGGCCCCACCTTCACTTCGGCATTTCCTACGCAGGAACTTATGTAAACCCATTGGCATATATCTTGTAAATCCATTGGCATTGCGTCTGCTGATGGCAATGCCCGTCCCCATCGTGAAAAGGAGATTCCTATGAAAAATCGCAAACGTTTGGTATCCGTCCTCGCCGGCGTCATGGCGGCAGTACTGCTGCTGACGCTTCTGATGAGCATTCTGCCCACCTTCGCCGGTGCGGCATCCTCCGGCGAAATCCGCAAGCAGATCATTGCCTTGCAGCAGGAGCGCAAGGAGGTACAGAATCAGATTGCGGATGTGAAGAAACAGTACAAGGAGAACGAGAACGAAATTGCGGATCTGATCGCCCAAAAGAACGTGGTCGATCAGGAAATTCAGCTTCTGAACACCCAGATCATCAACATCAACGAACAGATCTCCGCCTACAATCTGCTCATTGCGGACAAGCAGGACGAGCTGGACACGGCGGAAGACCGCCTGGAAGCCCTGAATCAGGAAAACAAGGAGCGCATCCGCACCATGGAGGAGGAGGGGGAGGTTTCCTACTGGGAGGTTCTCTTCAAGGCCAACAGCTTCTCCGACCTTCTGGACAGGCTGAACATGGTGGAGGAGATCGCGGCCTCCGACAAGCGCCGTTTGCAGGAGCTGAGCGACGCCGCCAACAAGGTGGAGGAAGCCCAGGCCGAGCTGGAAACGGAAAAGGGTGAGCTGGAAACCACCAAGAAAGACCTGGACGACACCCAGGCGGAAATGAACGAGAAAAACAAGGAATCGGAGGCGCTGCTCCAGGAGCTGCTGCAAAAGGCCGACGATCTCCAGGCGCTGGAAGAGGAATGCAAGGAGCAGGAAAATGCGTTCCTGAAGCAGATCGCCGCCATGGAAGTACAGTTCAACGCGGCGAAGCAGCGGGAATGGGAAGCCTGGAAGGCGACCTCCGTACCTCCCACGACCCAGGCCGGCGGCACCGGCGGTAGCAGCTCCGGCGGAACGTCCGGGAGCAGCGGCGGCAGCAGCGGTGGAAGCGGCGGCTGGCTGGTTCCCTGCAGCTACACCTCCATCACCAGTCCCTTCGGCAATCGTAACTCCCCCACCTCGGGCGCGTCCTCCTACCATCAGGGCGTTGACCTGGATACCGGCACCGGCGATCCTGTGTACGCGAGCCGTGCGGGCGTCGTCACCGTAGCGGGCTGGGGCAATGCCGCCGGCAACTACGTGCAGATCAACCATCAGGACGGCTTCTCGTCCATCTACATGCACCTGAGCAGCTACTGCGTATCCGCCGGACAGATCGTCAGCGCGGGGCAGCTGATCGGCGCTACCGGCGCCACCGGCATTACCACCGGCGACCATCTGCACTTCGGCATCTCCTACAACGGCGTCTACGTCAATCCCTGCAATTACGTCGCCCTGTACTGATTCAATACCATTCCCACAGTTCATACTATGGACTGTGGGAATCCTTTCTATGAGGTGGTTATTCCGTGAAAAAGAAAATTCTGATCTCTTTAAGCTATCTTTTGGTCGCAGTGCTGGCCACGGTGGCGACCCTGGCGGCGGTGGGCTATCCGGGGTATGCCTACGGCTCCAAGCTGGAGCAGCTGGAAAGCCTGATTCTGGAACGCTTTATCGGGGACGCAGATCAGACGGCCATGGAGGACGCCGCGGCGACCGCCATGGTCAAATCCCTGAATGACCGGTGGAGCTACTATATCCCTGCCAGCGAATATGCCGCCCATGAGGAGCAGGTGAACAACGCCTACGTGGGCGTCGGCATCACCATCGAGGCCAGGGAGCAGGAGGGCTTCCTGGTCAAGGCCGTGAACGAGGGCAGCTCTGCCGAGGTCGCGGGCGTTCAGGTGGACGATCTGCTGGTCGAAGTGGAAGGCCAGGACGTCCGGGAAATGACCGCCGCGGAGGTTCGGAATCTGGTGCGGGGAGAGGAAGGCACCTACGTTTCCCTGACGGTTCTCAGGCGCGGGGAGCGGGTGACGCTGTCCGTGGAGCGGCGGCAGGTGCAGACGGTCGTTGCCAGCGGACGGATGCTGAGCGGCGATATCGGGCTTGTGACCATCGAGAATTTCGACGCCCGGTGCGCCGAGGAAGCCATCGCGGCCATTGACGGGCTGCTCGGGCAGGGTGCGGAAAAGCTGATTTTCGACGTGCGCAACAATCCCGGCGGCTATGCCAAGGAGCTGGTAAAGGTGCTGGACTATCTGCTGCCCGAGGGAGAGCTGTTCCGCACGGTGGACTATGCCGGGAAGGAGAAGGTGGACTATTCCGACGCGGATTGCCTGGACATTCCCATGGCGGTGCTGGTGAACGGGGACTCCTACTCCGCAGCGGAGTTCTTCGCGGCGGCCTTAAGCGAGTACGGCGTTGCCGACGTGGTGGGAGAGAAAACCTGCGGCAAAGGGTATTTTCAGAATACCATGCGCCTGAGTGACGGCTCCGCGGTGGGTCTCTCCGTGGGCAAGTATTTTACCCCCAAGGGCGTCAGTCTGGCGGGGGTGGGAATCACGCCGGACGTGGTCGTGCCGGTAGACGAGGAAACCGCCGCCGCCATCTACTACGACCAACTGGAACCGGAGGACGATCCCCAGATTCAGGCGGCACTGGAGCTGCTGGAAAAGAAATAACCCTGACGGGCGGCAGAATTGGCGAGGCTTAATGCGAGCACCCCTTGCCTCTCCCCATGGGAGAGGTGGCCGAGCGCAGCGAGGACGGAGAGGGGAAACTGGGGTGCAGTACCCTCTCAGTCACCTTCGGTGACAGCTCTCCCAGAGGGAGAGCCAAGGGGCTGCGTATGGTGTCACGGGAAATGGAGCGTATCTGTACCGATACGCTCCATTCGCTGTTTTACGCTCCCCTAAATGCTGCCCGTCAGTATTTTATATGTAAAAACATTTACCGGAAACTTACCCCCAGACTATTTACTTCATTATGCTAAAGTGATATAATGGACGAAATTGTTTTAGGGGAGAACGCAAATGCGCATTGTAATCAAAATCGGCACATCGACTCTGGCGCATCCCACCGGCCACTTAAATATCCGCCGGGTGGAGCAGCTTTGCGAGATCATGAGCGACATCAAAAATGCCGGACATGAGCTGATTCTGGTTTCCTCCGGCGCCATCGGCATGGGCGTGGGGAAGCTGGGACTGCGGGAAAAGCCAAAGGATATCCCGTCCAAACAGGCCGCCGCCGCTGTGGGGCAGTGCGAGCTGATGTATGTATACGACAAGCTGTTCAGCGAGTACCACCACACGGTGGCGCAGCTGCTGATCACCGGCGACGATACTGCCAGCAATACCCGGCGCTTCAACTTCACCAACACCCTGAACAGGCTTCTGGAGCTGGGGGCGCTGCCCATCATCAATGAGAACGACACCGTCGCCACCGATGAGATCGTCATCGGCGACAACGATACCCTCGCCGCCATCGTGGCAAGGAGCGTCCACGCCGAAATGCTGATTCTCCTTTCCGATATCGACGGCCTGTACACCGCCGACCCCCACACCCACCCGGAGGCGAAGCTATTGCACCACGTCGCCGGAATTGACGACCACATCCGGGAAATTGCCGGGATCAGCAGCTCTGCCCAGGGAACCGGGGGAATGGTCACGAAGCTCCATGCCGCCGAAATCTGCCTGGGCTGCGGCTGCAAAATGGTCATTGCCAACGGAAATAATCCGGGAAATCTCTATGACATTCTGGAAGGAAAGGCCGTTGGCACCACGTTTTCGGAGGAACGCTTATGAAAGAAATGCTGGAAGCCGCCAAGGCGGCAAAAGGGGAAGTCGCTGGCCTGACCACGGAGCAGAAGAACGCCGCGCTGAACGCCATGGCGGACGCATTGATTGCCTGGCAGGACGCAATTCTCGGCGCGAACGCATTGGACATGGAATCCGCGAAGGCGCATATCTCCCCGGTCATGCTGGACAGACTGAAGCTGACAAAGGAGCGCATTGCCGGGATGGCGCAAGGCATCCGGGAGGTGACGGCGCTGCCTGACCCGGTGGGGCGGATTTTGCAGACCCACATTCGCGAGGACGGTCTGGAAATTCAGAAGGTATCCGTCCCCATGGGCGTCATTGCCATTATCTACGAAAGCCGCCCCAACGTCACCAGTGACGCCGCCGCTCTGGCGCTGAAAAGTGGGAACGTCTGCGTCCTGAGAAGCGGGAAGGAGGCGTTCCGCAGCGCCAACGCCATCGTGGACGCCCTCCGTTCCGGTCTTAAATCGGTGGGGGTTACGGAGAATGCGGTGAATCTGGTGCAGGACACCTCCCGGGAAAGCGCCGCAGCGCTGATGACCGCGGGCGGCTATATTGACCTGCTGATTCCCCGGGGCGGCGCGGGGCTGATCAACGCCTGTGTAAGCACCGCCACAGTCCCCTGCATCGCCACCGGCACCGGCATCTGCCACGTATATGTGGAGAAGTCCGCCGACCTGAACATGGCGCTGAACATCGTGGAAAACGCCAAAACCAGCCGCCCCAGCGTCTGCAACGCCGAGGAAGTCCTGCTGGTGGACAAGGCGATTGCCCCCACGTTTCTGCCCATGCTCTATAAACGTCTGGTCACTGACCGGGAACGGGCGGTAGAGCTTCGTCTGGATGAGACGGCGGCTGCCATCATCCCCGGAAAAAAGGCCGGGGAGAAGGATTTTGATACGGAATTTCTGGACTATATCCTTGCCGTCAAATGCGTGGGGGATGTGAAGGAGGCGGTTGCCCATATCGCGGCGCACTCCACCGGCCACAGCGAGGCCATTGTGACCCGCAGTCCGGAGGCGGAGCGGTATTTTACCGCCAATGTGGACAGCGCGGCGGTGTATGTCAATGCCTCCACCCGGTTCACCGACGGCGGTGAATTTGGCCTTGGGTGCGAGATGGGCATTTCCACCCAGAAGCTCCACGCCCGAGGCCCCATGGGCTTGCAGGAGCTGACCACCTATAAATACATCATTCACGGAAACGGACATATCCGCTGAGGGGGAAAAACATGAAGTACGGATTTATCGGCTGCGGCAACATGGGCGGCGCCATTGCCAAAGCCCTGAGCAGAGCCACGAAGGAGATTATGGTGTCCGACCGCTCCGGCAGAGCGAAAGCGTTCGCGGAGGAGCTGGGCATCGTCTATTCAGACGCGGAAACCGTCGCCGCCCGGTGCGACCGGATTTTTATCGCGGTGAAGCCCCATATGGTGCAGGAGGTGCTGTCCCCGCTGCAAAAGGTTCTGGGAAAGCGCAAGCCGCTGCTCATCACCATGGCGGCGGGCATGGAAATTGCAAAATTGGAGCAGCTTGCCGCAGCGGAGCTGCCCGTCATCCGCATCATGCCCAACACCCCCACGGCCATCGGCAAGGGGGTCATTCCCTACTGCCGCAACGCGCTTGTGGAGGATGAAACGCTGAAGGACTGGCGGGAGGACATGCGCTTCTGCGGTCTGCTGGACGCGCTGGAGGAGCGGCTGATCGACGCGGCCAGCGCTCTGTCCGGCAGCGGCCCGGCCTTTCTGTACATGTTCGTGGAGGCACTGGCCGACGGCGCGGTGGCCTGCGGCCTTCCCAGAGCCAAGGCAATGGAATACGCCGCCATGACCATGGCGGGTTCTGCAGAAATGCTGCTTGCCACCCGTCAGCACCCCGGCGCACTGAAGGATGCGGTGTGTTCTCCCGGGGGCAGTACCATTGTCGGCGTCCAGACGCTGGAAAACCACGGCTTCCGCGGCGCGGCAATGGACTGCGTGATTGATACCTATAAGAAGAACAAAGAGCTTGGAAAGTAACGGAACGGGTCAGCGGAAGCTGACCCGTTTTTTCTGATCGGACAGGTTGTTTTTTCAGCGATTTTGCCGTATAATGTCAGAAACGGAAAGGAGCGCGTGACTATGGAATACAGAATCCTCGGCAAAACCGGACTGAAAATCTCCCGCATGGGCTTTGGGGGAATCCCCATCCAGCGCATCGACGCGGAGGGAACCAAAGCCCTTATGCACAAGCTGCTGGAAAACGGCGTCAATTACATCGATACCGCACGGGGCTATACCGTCAGCGAGGAATACTTGGGGGTCGGTCTGGAGGGCATCCGGGAGCATTTTGTGCTTGCCACAAAGAGTATGTCCCGCACGGCGGAGGCCATGGCGAAGGACATTGACATCAGCCTGAAAAATCTCCGCACCGACTATATTGACCTGTACCAGATTCACAACGCGCCCCCTGCGGATTTGGAGAAGGTCTGCGCCCCCGGCGGCGCGCTGGAAGCCCTGACGGCGGCGAAAACGGCCGGGAAGATCGGCCATATCGGCATCACTGCCCACTCTCTGGAAACCTTCCGGATGGCGCTGAAGCTGCCATGGGTGGAAACCGTCATGTTCCCCTACAACATCGTGGAAGATCAGGCAAAAGAACTGATCCACGCCTGTGCCGAAAAGAACATCGGCTTCATTGCCATGAAGCCCCTGGCGGGCGGCGCGATTGAGGACGCCGTGACGGCGCTGCGCTATGTCTGCGCCATGCCGGATGTCACCGTGGTGATACCCGGCATGGCGGACATTGCCGAGCTGAACCAGAACCTCGCCGCAGTAAACGACGCTTCCCCGCTGTCCCATGAGGAAGAGGGGAAGCTCCGCGCCATCCGCGACGCCCTGGGAACCCAGTTTTGCCGCCGGTGCAATTACTGCCAGCCATGCAGCGCGGGCATCAGCATTTCCAGCGTGTTCCTGTTTGAGGGATATCTGACCCGGTACGGTCTGGCGGACTGGGCAAGAAGCCGCTATGCGACGCTCACCAAAAAGGCGTCGGACTGCATCGGCTGCGGCGTCTGCGAAAGCCGCTGCCCCTACCATCTGCCCATCCGCAGTATGCTGAAAGAGGCTGCGGAAAGGTTCGGAGAATAAGGGAGGAAATCCATGAAGCTGTTAATCGTGCGCCACGGCGATCCGGACTATGCCATCGACTCCCTGACCGAGACCGGCTGGATAGAAGCGGAGCTGCTGTCCGACCGCCTGTGCAAATTGGATGTGAAGGCGTTTTACTGTTCCCCCATGGGACGGGCACAGGATACTGCCAAGGCCACGCTGGAAAAGCTGGGGCGGCAGGCGGAAATCCTTCCCTGGCTGCGGGAATTCTCCCCCCGGGTTCTCCGCCCGGGAAGGGACAAGCCGGGCATTGCCTGGGACTGGCTGCCTCAGGACTGGACGGAAGACAGGCGATTTTACGACCGGGAGCATTGGTGGGAAAACGACCGCTTCACCGCCGCCGGGGTGCGGGAGGAAGCCCAATGGGTCTGGGATGGACTGGATGCGCTGCTTGCCCGCCACGGCTACCGCCGGGAAGGGGAATACTACCGGGCGGAGCGGTCCAACGAGGATACCGTCATCCTGTTCTGCCATTTTGGCGTTACCTGCGTCCTGCTGAGCCATCTGCTGGGAATTTCCCCCATGGTGCTGTGGCATGGCGTCTGCTCTCTGCCCACCTCCGTTACCATCCTGAACACGGAGGAGCGCCGGGAGGGCATCGCTTCGTTCCGCATGAGTGCCTTCGGGGACACCTCCCACCTGTACGCGGCGGGAAGAGAGCCGTCCTTCTCCGGCCGGTTCTGCGAAACCTATGATAATCGGGAGCAGCGTCATGATTGACGCATAGACTAAAAACGCCTTGTACGCTTAGTACAGGGCGCTTTTTCCGCCCCAAGGGGCGTTTCTTGACTTTTGACTGATTTTTGCATATAATAAAATCGAACGATTATGGATTATGCAGGCAGGTATGCAACATGAAAAAACAGGAACAATACGGAAATTCCAGTATCTCCATGCTCAAGGGCGAGGATCGGGTGCGCAAGCGTCCGGCTGTCATCTTCGGCTCGGACGATCTGGAGGGCTGCAAGCACGCGGTGTTTGAAATTCTCTCCAACGCCATCGACGAGGCACGGGAAGGCTACGGCGATACCATCATCGTCACCCGCTACGAAGACTTAAGCGTGGAGGTGGAGGATTTCGGCCGGGGCTGCCCCGTGGACTACAACGAAAAGGAAAAGCGCTACAACTGGGAGCTGGTGTTCTGCGAAATGTACGCCGGCGGCAAATACGGGGAGAACGGGGAAAACTATGAGTATTCCCTTGGCCTGAACGGCCTTGGCTCCTGCGCCACCCAGTATGCTTCGGAGTTTTTTGACGCCACCATCCGCCGGGATGGCTACCGGTACGATTTGCACTTTGAAAAGGGCAGAAACAAGGGCGGCCTGAAAAAGGAGCCTACCGACCGGAAAAAGACCGGCTCCTGCTTTCACTGGAAGCCGGACAAGCTGGTGTTCACCGACATCAACATCCCTGTGGAATACTACCGGGACGTGCTGCGCCGTCAGGCGGTGGTGAACAAGGGCATCACCTTCCGCTTCCGCAACCAGGTGGGCGGCAAATTCGAGACCGAGGAATTTTGTTATGCCGACGGCATCCGCCAGTATATCGAGGAGCTGGTGGGGGACAACGCCTTCACCATGCCCGTCTACTGGGAAGCCGAGCGCCGGGGTCGTGACGCGGAAAACCGTCCGGAAATGAAGCTGAAGATCACGGCCTCCTTCTGCTTCTCCAAGCAGATCAGCCACATCGAGTATTACCACAACTCCTCCTGGCTGGAATACGGCGGAAGCCCGGACAAGGCGGTTCGCTCCGGCTTTACCGCGGCCTTCGACAAGTACCTCCGGGACAATAACAAGTATACCAAGAACGAAAATAAGATCATTTTCCAGGACATTCAGGACGCTCTGGTGCTGGTGACCAACTGCTTCTCCACCATCGGCTGCTTTGAAAACCAGACGAAAAAGAGCGTCAACAGCAAATTCACCCAGGATGCCATGACTGCCTTTTTCAAGGAGCAGCTACAGGTCTGGTTCATCGAGAACAAGCAGGAGGCCGACAAGGCGTCGGAGCAGATTCTGGTGAATAAGCGCGCCCGGGAATCCGCCGAAAAGACCAAGTCCAGCGTGAAAAAGAAGCTCTCCGGCTCCATCGACATTGCCAACCGGGTGCAGAAATTCGTGGATTGCCGCAGCCGGGACGCTTCGGTGCGGGAGCTGTATATCGTGGAGGGCGATTCCGCTCTGGGCAGCGTCAAGCTCAGCCGGGACGCGGAATTTCAGGGCATCATGCCGGTTCGGGGCAAAATTCTCAACTGCCTGAAGGCGGATTACGGCAAGATTTTCGCCTCGCCCATCATCACCGACCTGATGAAGGTCTTGGGCTGCGGCGTGGAGGTGCAGGGCAAGAAAGCCAAGGAACTGTCGTCCTTCGACCTTTCTCAGCTGCGCTGGAGCAAGGTGGTCATCTGTACGGATGCCGACGTGGACGGCTTCCAGATCCGGACGCTGATATTGACCATGCTTTACCGCCTGTGTCCGACGCTGATCCGGGACGGGTACGTGTATATCGCGGAATCGCCGCTGTTTGAGATCACCTGCAAGGACAAGACATGGTTTGCCTACAACGAGCAGGAGAAGACGAAAATTCTCAAGGAATTGGAGGGCAAAAAAATCACCATTCAGCGCTCCAAAGGTCTCGGCGAAAACGACCCGGAGATGATGTGGATGACCACCATGAACCCTCAGACCCGCCGCCTTATCAAGGTCATGCCGGAGGACGCGGAGCGCACGGCGCATTACTTTGACTTCCTCCTGGGCGACGGCTTGCAGGAGCGGAAGAACTTCATCGCGGAAAACGGTGCAAAATATCTGGAGCTGGCGGATATTTCGTAATACCTGCCAGACAGCAAATTCACAATTGATTTTCTTGTAAAGGAGCCAACCATGGCACGGAAAAAACAAGAACCTGAAAAAAAGAAAAAAGTAAATACCGACGGCATTATGGGTCTGCACGGCTCCACCACGGAGCAGGCCATTTCCGAGACGCTGGAATTAAACTACATGCCCTATGCCATGTCGGTGATCGTTTCCCGGGCAATTCCCGAGATCGACGGCTTCAAGCCGTCTCACCGCAAGCTACTGTATACCATGTACAAAATGGGGCTGCTCACCGGCGGACGGACGAAGTCCGCCAACATCGTCGGCCAGACCATGCGCCTGAACCCCCACGGCGACGCCGCCATCTATGAGACCATGGTGCGTCTTGCCAAGGGCAACGAGACGCTGCTGCATCCCTTTGTGGATTCCAAGGGCAACTTCGGCAAGGTGTACTCCCGGGACATGGCCTACGCCGCCGCCCGTTACACCGAGGCCAAGCTGGATCCCATCTGCGCCGAGGTGTTCAAGGACATCGACAGCGACACCGTGGACATGGTGGACAACTACGACGCCACCATGAAGGAGCCGGCGCTGCTGCCCACCACATTCCCCAACGTGCTGGTTTCTGCCAACCAGGGCATCGCCGTGGGCATGGCGTCCAACATCTGCTCGTTTAACCTGCGGGAGGTGTGCGACACCGCCATTGCCCTGATGAAAAATCCCGACCACGACATTCTGGAGACCCTGCCCGGCCCGGATTTTTCCACCGGCGGGGAGCTGCTGTTTGACGAAGCCGCCACCCGGGAAATCTATGCCACAGGCCGTGGAAGCTTCCGGCTCCGGGCAAAATGGCGCTACGTCAAGGACGGCAATCTCATTGAAATCACGGAAATTCCCTACACCACCGCCACGGAAGTTATCATGGACAAGGTGGCGGAGCTGATCAAGGCGGGGAAAATCAAAGAGATTTCCGACATGCGGGACGAGACGGATTTGGGCGGCCTGAAGCTGACCATCGACCTGAAGCGGGGCGTTGACCCGGAGAAGCTGATGCAGAAGCTGTTCCGGCTGACACCCTTGCAGGACAGCTTCCCCTGCAATTTCAACATCCTCATCGCGGGAATGCCCCGGGTGATGGGCGTGGGGGAGATTCTGGACGAGTGGACGGCCTGGCGCACGGACTGCGTCAAGCGCCGGATTTTCTTCCAGGTTCAAAAGAAGGAAGACCGCCTGCACCTGTTAAAGGGTCTGGAGCGGATTTTGCTGGATATCGACAAGGCCATTTCCATCATCCGGGAGACGGAGCTGGAAAGCGAGGTCGTACCCAACCTGATGATTGGCTTCGGCATTGACGAGATTCAGGCGAATTACGTGGCGGAGATCAAGCTGCGCAACATCAACAAGGAATACATCCTCAAGCAGACCCGTGCCATCGACGATCTGGAAGGGGAGATCGCCGATCTGAGAGACACGCTGAACAGCCCCCGGAAGCTGAAAAACGTCATCATCAAGGAGCTGCAGGCGGTGGCCGACAAGTTCGGTCAGCCCCGGCGGACGGAGATTCTCTACGACGCCCAGGAGGCCGCCCCCGAGGAAGAGGACGACGTGCCGGATTACGGCGTGACGGTGTTCGTCTCCAAGGAAGGGTATCTGAAAAAGATGACCGCCCAGTCCCTGCGGATGAGCGGCGAGCAGAAATTCAAGGAGGGCGACAGCCTGTCCTTCTCCCAAGAGACCACCAACAGGGCGGAATTTCTGGTGTTCACCGACCGGTATCAGTGCTACAAGTCCCGCCTTTCCGACTTCGACGACGGCAAGGCGTCCCAGCTGGGCGATTACCTGCCCCAGAAGCTGGGCTTCGAGGCGGGAGAGAATCTGGTGGCGCTGGTGTTCTGCGGGGACTACAAGGGCTTTGTTCTGTTCTTCTTTGAAAACGGCAAGGCGGCGAAGGTTCCCCTGTCCGCCTATGAGACCAAAACCAACCGGAAGAAGCTCACCGGCGCCTACAGCGACAGAAGTCCGCTTATTAGAGTGGTGGCGCTGGATACGGACGAGCAGATGGCGGTGTACTCCACCGACGGCCGGGCGGCAATCTTCTCCACGGCGCAGCTTCTGCCCAAGACCACGCGGAATACCCAGGGCGTGGCGGTGATGACGCTGAAAAAGAAGGCGGCGCTGCGGGACGCGGTGCTGCTGAGTCAGAGCGGCATTGTCAACGAAAGCCGCTACCGCACCAAGACCATCCCCTCCGCCGGGGCGTTGCTGAAAGAAGAGGACTCGGCGGAAAAGCAGCAGACCTTTGAGGTGTAAAAACGAACAGATTGGAAAGAAGAGGACGTTTATGCGCAAAATTTGGGAAGATTACCGCTGGATTCTGGCGACGGCTGTGGGAAGCACGATTTTCGCACTGGGCTTTTCCCTGTTCCTACAGCCCAATGAGATCAGCCCCGGCGGTATTTCCGGCCTTGCGCTGGTGGCGGTGGAACTACTGGGCTACGGCAGCGTGGGCGTGCTGACGATTATCATCAATTTGCCCCTGTTTATCCTCGGCGGTGTGAAGATCGGCAGACGGTTCTTCTGCGGCAGCCTGCTGGGAATGATTCTCAGCTCGATCCTGATCGACGCTTTTGCCAAGGTCGCGATGCCGCCCATGGATTCGCTGCTCTGCGCCCTTTACGGCGGCATGATCTGCGGGCTGGGGCTGGGCATGGTGTTCATCTGCGGCACCTCCACCGGCGGATCGGACATCGTGGTGCGGCTGCTGAAGCTCAAATACCGGGATGTGCCCATCGGACAGATTTCCATGTGCTTTGACGCCGGGGTGGCCGTCCTGACGGGCATCGTGTTTCAGGACATCACCAAGGCGCTGTATACCGGCGTGGCGGTGTTTGTTACGGGCAAGGTGCTGGACGCCGTGGTGTACCGGTTCGACTATTCCAAGGTGGCGCTGATCATTACCAAGGAGTACGACGCGGTGGCGGAGGCCATCGGCACCAAGCTGGACAGAGGCGCAACCTTCCTCAATGGGGAAGGCTCCTACAGCCATGAGCCGACCAAAGTGGTGCTGGCCGCTGTGAAAAAGCAGCAGGTCACGGAGCTGAAGGAGCTGGTCATGGCCATCGACCCCAACGCCTTCGTCATCGTGCAGGAGGCGCACCAGGTGCTGGGAGACGGCTTTTCCAACTATTCCAAGCAGTCCCTATAAACGCGAACGCGTGAGGAAGGAGAATCCCCATGAGACATAAGGCAACACCGCACAATTCGGCAAGAAGTCTCAGCCAGAATTTTTGCCCCAATTCAAAGTTCCGAAAATGGAGGAATACTGTATGTATTTCCCATTTTCGGAACTGCGGAAGTGGGGTAAAAAGGCGGCTGAGACTCGAAGACGCAATTGCACGGTGCTGCCATAAGCTTTTGCCGCTGCTGCTGGCGCTCAGTCTGCTGCTCACCGGCTGCGGCTGGATGGACGGCCGGTATTCTTCCGTGACGCCCCACCTGGAACAGCGGCAGAATACCCATTCGGAGGTGGCCGTTGCCTCCGACTATCTGGATCTGATGAAGGCGCTGAAGGAAATGATCCAGTCCGGCAGCGAAAGCGGTGTGATCAACGTGGCGGACTATCCCGCGGATGCCGTGGAAAGCGGCATGGCCGTGGCGGTGCAGTATGCCACGGAGGTTTACCCCGTCGGCGCGTATGCCGTGGAAAGCATTGACTATGAGGTGGGCGCCAACGGCGGCCTGCCCGCCGTAGCCGTATCCATTTCCTATCGTCACGGCGCCATGGAAATCCGGACGATCCGGGAGGTTTCCGGCAGCGGGGAGGCGGCGGACGAGATCGTCAAGGCGCTGAACAATTTTGATGCCGGCGTGGTGCTGCTGGTGGATGATTACGTCACCATGGACGTTACCCAGCTGGTGCGGGATCACGCCGAGAAGCACCCGGAGGCGGTGATGGAGACCCCCCAGGTGATGGCGGCGGCCTACGGCGCCGGGAGCTCCCGGGTGGTGGAGGTGACCTTCACCTATCAGACGGGCCGGGACGCTCTGCGGCAGATGCAGTCCCAGGTGAAGCCGGTGTTCGACGCGGCGTCGCTGTACGTCAGCGGCGACGGAGAAGACCACCAGAAGCTTTCCCAGCTGTACGCCTTTCTGATGGAGCGCTTCGATTACAAGATCGAAACGTCCATTACCCCGGCCTACAGTCTTCTGCGCCACGGGGTAGGAGACAGCAGAGCCTTTGCCACGGTGTACGCCGCCATGTGCCGTTTAGCGGGGCTGGAGTGCATGACGGTGACCGGCACCCACGCGGGGGAACCCTGGACGTGGAATATTGTGCTGGACGCGGGACACTATTATCATGTAGACCTTCTGCGGTGCAGCGAACTGGGCGGCTATCGTGAGTTTACCGACCAGGAGATGTCGGGCTACGTCTGGGACTACACGGCCTACCCCGAATGCCCGGCGGCCTCCGCAGCCCCGGCCGCAGAGACCGGCGCCGCCCATGAGACGGAGAAACCGACGGAAGCGCCAACCGTGCCGCCGGAGGAAACGACGGAAGATCTGGAAAAAAATACTTGACATTTTGGGAAAAACCGCTATAATAAGCTCTGTTCCGTGCGGGCGTAGCTCATCCGGTAGAGCGCCACCTTGCCAAGGTGGAGGTAGCGAGTTCGAGCCTCGTCGCCCGCTCCATAAAATACCGCTCTTGCCTTAATAGGCAAGGGCGGTTTTCCTTTGCGTGCAGTCGATCATTGCCCCCAAAAAGCACTCTTTGTCTGGAAAGACAATACGGCATATAAAAAGATTGTGCATTTTTTCGCGAAAAAAGTATACCATTTTCTGCCAAAATGTGCGACAATAAAGGCATACTTTCGGGCTTGCGTTTTCGGTTCATCGCTGTACAAGGGGGGAAAGTCATGAAGCTCAAAGATGCACTGTGCCAGCGGATTTTCCAGCTGTGCGAGGAGCGGGACATGACGATAAACGGTCTGTGTTCTATCTGTGGGATCAACCAGTCAACGATCAGCAATATCATCTATGGCCGGAACAATTCCACCAACGTGTCCACGATTCAGAAAATCTGCGACGGCCTTGAAATCGATTTGCCGACATTTTTCGATTCGGATATATTCAAGGACGTGGAATAGAAACCGTTCCAGCAGAATCGGCGTATGTTCCTTCACCTGTTTTACGAGATGCCTCATTTCCCGATTTTTCGTAAGAAACGAAAATCAACGGAAAAGAGGTAAACTTCGGCGCAGAGGGCGGTATCATCACGGCAGTGAGGTGAAAGGAATGCGTTCCAAGGAAGCACTGCAAATACGGATTTTGGATTTGTGCGACGAAAACGAGCTGTCACTGAACGCGTTGGGTGGACGCTGCGGTATTACCCAGTCTACGCTGAATAATATTATCAACGGAAGAAACAACTCCATTACCATTCAGACCGTCCTGAAAATTTGCCGGGGACTGGACATGGAGCTGCAAGATTTTTTCGATGACGACATTTTCCGGGACATTGAGCAGGAGATCTACTGATCGCAGGAAATTCAAAGTTCAACATCAGGAGCAGACCCGGATTGGCCTGCCCCTGTTGCGGTGTGCTTTTTATGCCCTACAATACGAGCGGCGCTGTAGCAGATTGGTCGTGTCGTAAAAAACCGACGACCCGAGTCCGGCCAAAGTGCTACGCTTTTCATACTAGCTCCCCTGTCTTTAATGGACCACCGGCTCAGAGGCCACCATTTTCCGGACATAGTTCAAGTACGCAGCCATTGCTTTGACGTAAATGCCATCTTTCATACTATTTCTCGATAAAATGGTTAACACCATTTTATCCTGCGAATCCTTCGCAGGCCGCCGGTGGCGGCGAGAAATGTATGGACTTACGTTTTTTGCGGCTACGCCGCTGGCTGCTGAAACAGCAGCCGAATAAAACGGTTTTTAACCGTTTTATTGAAAACTAGTATCAGGTGGCCAGACAGACGGTCTACCGCATACGCTTTCTTTCGCAAAATGGAGCGAGTTTCCTTCGTTTTCTTTGCTTTTTTCTTGTTTGCTAAACCTGTTTGGCTGTGGATATGCTTGAGAGGATGGATGGCCGAAACTCAAGGAAAATAGGGGTTGACAAAGTGTCTTACTCATGCTATAATACACGAGCACATGAGAGGTGCAACAGAATATCGCGGAGTAGAGCAGTTGGAAGCTCGTCGGGCTCATAACCCGGAGGTCGTAGGTTCGAGTCCTGCCTCCGCAACCAAAATTATCCCGGATTTCGATATGAAATCCGGGATTTTTCTAACTTTTTACGCAAATTCGCATTGGCTTCAAATTTGCTTTGGGGATAGTTTGGGGATAGCTCAAAATCATGGGTGGGAAAAACCGAACTTTTTCATAGAAAATGGTTTTTCCGTAAATTCTGCTATTTTCTCCCAGCAAACACCCCCGCCCGGACATCCGCAGCTGTTGCTCTGGCAATGGCAATCTGGTGTGCGTAAATTGATGCCGTTGTGTTTGCGTTGGCGTGACCCAGTTCCGCAGCTGTTGTCACCAGGTCAACGCCGTTGGCAATCATCGTAGAGGCCGCCGTATGCCGGAAGGCGTGGGGATGAATGTGGGGCAGATCATTTTGGGCACTGAAGCGATTCAGCCACGCCGTAATGCTGTCCGGGTGCATCCGGGAGCCGTCGTCCCTTACAAACACATAGGGGGTGCCTGCCCAACGGTCTCCGTTCAGCTCCTGTAGATGCTCATATTCGACTCTCCACTGCCGCAGGACCGTTAAGGTCTGCGGAGCAATTTTAATGGCACGGACAGCCCCGGTTTTGGTGGTGTCCTCATAGATGCCTCTGTTTGCGGAGTACAGCAGATTGCAGTCAATTACGATAACCCCGGTGTCAAAATTCACCCTGTCCCATTTCAGTCCCATGATTTCACCTCGGCGGCATCCGGTGTCAATGAGCAGATAGGTAATGGCTTTCCACTTGATTGGTGCTCTTTCCAGGGTATTCAAAATGTCGTTCATCTCGTCTGGCTGGTAGTAGTCCGGTGTTTTTCGCTGTACCCTGGGCGGCGTTGCCTTACTGGCGGGGTTGTAGGGGATTAGTAGTTCTTTGTCTGCCTGGCTCAAAATGGTAGAAATCAGTCGGTGGTGTTCCAGAATCGTTTTCTTTGCCAAGGGCGTTGGGTCATTCTGAACGGTGAACAGTTCCTTGCGTGTATAGCCTAGTGCCTCGGAAATTGCGTCTGCCGAAGCAAGCCGCAAGGGCTTTCCTGCGGTGGCCGCTGTGATGGTACTGGCAGCTACCCCGGCTCTGCGGGACAGCTCTGTCTTAGAAATCCCTGCCCGCTTGAATTGGGTCATGAGATTTCGCTTCGCAACAGCACGACAGCTGTCCTCCCGGATGGCATTCTCGGTCATGTCCCTGTAAAAGTCATTGAGATGCTGGGGGCGAATATTACACAGCTTCAGATTGCCGATTGCCTCGTTGATCCTGGGCAGCATATCAATATACCGATCCAGGGTACTTGTTTTCACACCGATACGCTCCTTCAGCTCCAACACATATTGGGCATACTCCGAAAAGGTCTGGGTGTTGTCCAGCACATATCCATTTTTGATTTGTTCCTCAAATTTGTAGGCAGCCGCCGTGGCCTCTTTCAGCATTTGCTGGTCGCTTATATTCCGATTTGGCGGAATCCACAGCATCCGGCGCTTGATTTGCTTGCCATCCCTGTCCAGTCCACCGGAGACGATTAGACGGTAGCTTGTAACAATGCCGTTTTGATTTCGGCGTGGTTCAATAGATGGCATAATACCAGCTCCTTTCTGCGTTCAGAATACACATAACGCAGCCTTTTTTCAAAGCTGCGGCCAATTCAGATTATCACAGCCATCCACACAGTTGACCCAGCTCATCAGCTTCTCCCAGCTGATCAGATAGGTGCGCCCTACAATGCGGCAAGGAATTTTCCCGGTGCGGATAATCCGGCGAAGGGTGTACTCGCTGATATTCATTCCTTCTGCCTTGGCACGGGCTGCGGCTTCTTTGATATTCAGAATGTCTCTGTGCTGAAAATCTGTCATGCGCACCTCACCGCTCCATTGCCCGCTGGCGGCGCTTATAATCCGCTTCTACCAATTTGAGAATTGCCGCTTGGATTTCTCTTGGTGTATAGCGTCTTGGAAAGAATCGACGCAGCTCGCCGTAATCCAGGCTGATTTTTTCCATCTGGTTGGCCTTCGGCTGGCACATAATTTGCAATGCACGGTCAGCGTCCAATTCCCCGGATTGGCTCAATTTCCGCAGTTGCTGTGCCTGGGAGAGGGATGGCGTTTTGTCCTCACTCTGAATTGCCTCCAGGAGCGCATACTGCTCCTCTTGGCTCAAATAGGAAATCTCCACAGCCGGTGTCAAAGAAATTCTCCCATCATCTACCAGCTTTAAAAGCTCCGGGGTTAATTCTGTCAACCGGATGTACCGATGGATCTGCCGTTCGCTGTCAGTACCCGCCTCACTGATTTGTGCGACACTCAGCTTCTCGCCAGGTCGGCGAGAAGTGCCCTGATGCCGCAGAGCATCCATTTTCAGCTTATAGGCAAATGCCTTTTCGCTGGGCAGGATATGCTCCCGGTGGAGGTTGCTGTCCACCAGAGCAATAGCCGCTTCTTCCCGGCTCATAGGTACGGCAAAGGCAGGAACCGTCTCGATTCCTGCCCGTTGGCACGCATATAGTCTGCGATGGCCGGAAATGACCTCATAATGTCCGTCATCTAATGGGCGGACATTCAACGGCGTAAGAATTCCCTGCGTCTGAATACTCTCAATCAGTCTGGTCATTTCTGCGTCATCCTTTACCTGATAGGGATTTCCCTCAAAAGGGTGCAGTTGGTTTACAGACAGTTGCAGCACTGTTTTCTCTTTTGTTTTTGTCAATCGCTTAATTCCTTTCTTAAAATTGTAAATGATGTGGAAAGTACGTGTACCAGGTGTACCATGCGTACTGATTCGGTACACTTAGTACAGATAGTACACGTACTTTTGGGTTTGTTTTTACTTTTTCAGAAGCCGGATACCCCAAAAGCCTCTGGCAAAGCGTCCGTCGCCTATGGAGATTTTGTTGGTGTACTCCAGATTATACTGACGGCTGTTTTGCTTTAAGTAGTTGATAACGGTTTTCTGTGCCAGGGGGCTCAGGGCATTGTCCATGCACCACTGTAGATATACCGTGTAAAAATCCCTGGATGAAACCTCACTGTCCGCTTGGAACCGGAAATACCCCTCGGATTTCATGAACTCCACCAGATTATTTCCCTCCGCTATGGCAGCCTCCATATTCTCTTTCGCCTGTTGGCTCAGAGTAAAGTGAAAGTCGTTTGCCACCAGCCTCTGCAATCCCGCAAAGGCCCAGAGGAAGATTCCTTCCTTTTCGGCGCATAGCCGCTGGGCAAGATAGGGATCGTCCCGCCGGTCCGGTGACTGCTCCTTTGCCTCCAATAGAATTTGTCTGCGGAAGAAGCCATAGCTTCGGTCATGGAGAGCCTGCATTCTGCCATTGCCAAGTGCCAAAAAGTGTACCCGCATATCCGCCTGATAGCTCTGTTGCCCTTTCTTCTCCAAATCCATGGGCAGCTCCGCCGTGACAATGGCCTTGATATTATTGGTTTGGGTCAGTGCCTCCATCTTCATGTCATCGTCCAGCATCACCAGCATATTTTGAAGGTCAGCTCTTGCAAAGGGACTGATTTCCACTTTGGTAATGGAACCGGTTTTCAGATTGCAGCCCAGCAATGTTTGGAGGACAACGCCTACCCTGGATTTCCCTTCACCGCCCTTTCCGGTCAGCAGGAGCATTTTCTGTCCCTTGGTGCTAGGAATCAGGCAATAGCCGAAGAACTCCTGAAGTGTCAGAATATCTTCCTCCTGCAAAAGCTGAGAAAGAAAGGCTTTCCATTGCGCCGGTTTCCCGGCATTGGGATTGTAGTGCACGGGGAGACGGTTTCGGCAAAAAGCCTTTTCTTCCGAAAAGCTGCCGTCCAAATACAGCGTTCCGTTTTCCACATGAATGCGATCCTCCTGGATAGGCAGGGATTCCACACAGCATTCCATCCGCAGAACATCCAACAACCCGGACACTTTTTTGGAAAGCCCAGCGGTGACAAAAGCTTTCAGTTCCTCATAGATTTGCTTTTTCAGCAGGGCTTCATCCGGCACAATACCATCTTTTGTAAAGAAGCTGCCACCCAGACTTACCATGGGGTGCGTTTGCAGGAACTCCTGGCAGAACAGGACTTCATTCAGCTTATCGCCGGAAAACCATGCAGGCTGTTTATCGTCCTCGATTTCGATTCACCTCCATTCTTTTACTTTTCTCGTGCCGGGTATGCTCCGCTTCAAAAGCACGGTCCAGCGTATCCTGGATTTCCAGGGAACGCTGTTCAATTTCCTTGCTGTCACGAATGTCCTTGCGCAGGGCTGTGATTCTGGCAGTAACCTCCGCTTTCTCTTTTCGGAGAAGAATCTTCTGTTCCGGGGAAGCACGGCGGATTTTGTTCTGGAGTTTGGTACGCTGGTCTACCAGGGATTCCAGCTGTACTTCCTTTTTAGAACGATCTGCCAACAATTCCTCCACGGTTTCGATGTTGTGACTGACCAGATACCGGGTCTGTCGGTCAATATCGTCCAGGTGCCGGAGGTCAGCCCGAAGTTGGGGGCTTACCGGGTGATAGGTCGTGCCTTTGGGCAAAATCCCCAGCTGGTAGCAATAGTAGAGATAGAGCCTATAAATTTTAGTTGTGCGTTTCAGAGGCTGGTATGTTGCTTTCAGCCAGTCCGGGATTTCAGGTACTTGTGGACGTTCCAGGCGGCCAAACTCGGATATGTCCCGGTTGTAAATCAGGTGTTCCAGGCCCTTGTTGGTCCATCTGGGATTCAGTGTATCCAGCCGGGTAAAATACGGATACTGTGGCAAGCGGATTTTCAGATTCGCTCCTCTGGTATCTACAATGTATCCCATCTTCCGCAAGTGCTGTACGACCTGTTTCCCGGTGGCGTTACAGTCGATGGCCTGCTGCACATCCGCCCGGTAGATGTTATACCGGGTAGGTTTCCCCGCCTGTTCATCCAACCACACCTGCCGGGTTGGGGCTTTATGGGGATGCTCCACCACTGATAGCCCATGCTCCCGGCACAGGCGGTCAGAGGTGTCCCGCAGACGTTTTAACTCTTTCTTGGAAAAATTGTATTTACCACCGTCCTTAAAGGACACGGAGTTGATGCAGAAGTGGTTGTGCAAATGCTCCTTGTCCAGATGGGTGGTGACAATGATCTGAAAACGGTCTCCCCACATCTGCCTTGCCAGCCCCACGCCCAACTGGTGACACTGTTCCGGCGTGACCTCTCCCGGCTTGAAGCTTTGGTAGCCGTGCCAGGCAATATAGCCGTCCTCCTTTCCGTAGCGTTGTTTCGTCAGGATCATCTGCTGTAAGGCAATGTCTTTCTGGCAGTTGATGGCAGTGACAAATTGACCGTCCGCTGTCTTGCTTGGATTTTGGGCGTAGGAAAACACGTTGAAGAAATCCTGTAATCCCGGCTTCACCGTCTTTTCTGGATTCTCCACATAATCTACCAAATCCTTTAGCCGCCCCTGGATATGCCAGAGCTTTGTAGTCGCCATCTACACCGCCTCCTGTAACCGCAGAATCAACCCGGAAAGCCGCTCCTGTTCTGGTTTGGGAAGCAGCGTGGTTATGGAATACAGCTCGCTCAAAAGTTCCCAAAACACATCCGGCGGCCTGCTTCTCGGTTCCCGGCCCAGGCAGCACTGCCGGACATACCCGGATACACTCATACCGCAACGTTTGGCATTACGTTCAATTTTTTCTTTCTCTTTTAGGCTCAACCGCAATTGAAGCCTTGTGTCGTTTTTCTTCATATACCTCCTGATTTTTGAAATAGTCCACACCCGGAAGTGGTGTGGATTCTGGATTTGTGCCAACAAATCCGATGCTCGTTACCTCTAAAGACATACCCTCAGACTTCTTGGCTTCGTGGATAAAATGGAACACACAGGCCGGACACTGTGCGTTCCACTGGGATGCGGGAAGAAATCCATCACGAATAGTCCCGCCAAGTCCTGACGGCAAAGTGCCGTCACAGGCATTCCATGGCATAGAAACCGTGACGGCACCAGAGGTACGCTTCTGCCGTCAATTACAGGGAGAAGCTTTCCAGAAATTCATCGATCCCTACCTCTACTTCTTCCGACTGCTGAACTATGGAATCATCCGGCTGAGAAATAATCTGCGGCATTGCGGAAAGCCGTTCCTGCACATTTTGAAAGCACTTTTCTACGGCAATCTGGATCTCGTGTAAATACATTTTCTGCTGTTCTTCCTCCGACTGCCTAAAGCGCAGTGCATCCACCGCTTCCATAATGATTTTTCGATAGGGTTTTCTATCTGCCAGAAATTCATAGACCGCCTTTTCTTCCGGGACATCCATATTTAATCGCAGGGTGATTTTCTTTACTTCCGGCATTTCTCGTTCTTCGCAATTTCCCGCAGTGCCAGATGTTCATATCCCTTTGCCGTAGCGCAAATGTCGTCATTGATGGTCACAGCACTATTCTCCAGAGAAGCAAAGTTCTTCAGCATACAGCCTCCGCCACCTACTACATAGAGTTTCATAAGCCGTGAATCGTAGCCATGCTCCCGAAGCACACGAAAGACCTCCCCGGTATACTTCACCGCTGCGGCTCGCATGGTTTCTTCCAGGGCAGGGTCAAGTCCTGCTGCACCTTTGCGCAGAAATCTATGGAGGGTCTTTTCGTCAGGGCTGGCATTGTGTTCCCGCATCAGAGCCTCCCGCATGGCGAGAATGCACTGCTGAACACCGTATTTTTCCGTAAACATCTGCCGTCCATCCGGCTTCCGGTCGATGATCAGCAGGATGTTCATGGTACCGTTTCCAATGTCGCAGAGCATATGACTGCCTGTGAATGTCTCCATACTCTGTACAACCGCCGCATATCCTTGCGGAAACACACCAGCTCCTACAAAGCGGATGCGGTAATGCTTATCCCGGAAATCAAAGTCTGCACTGCTGTTCCGCAGTAGATAGGCCCGGAACGCTGCCCCCTGTTTCTTAGCCCAGGACAATGGCAGGCCGACTGCCAGATACACGCTGGCTTCCGTCAGGTTTTCTCTGCTCAACTCCCGGGCGATGGCTGCCAGGGTCAGGATGTAGTAATCCTCGTCCATCACTTTTTCAGGGGCGTATTCCTTGTGTCCAACGCCGATTTGGTAGTAGCTACCCTGATAAATCAGCAAATCGTTCTTGAAAGTCGGTTCCGTGTCGCTGCTCTCTACACCGGTAGGGAAGCGGCAGTTGGCCGTTTTGATGTTGCCATATCCATGGTCAACGCCGATGATGTAAATTCCGTTTTTGTTTTTCATTTGATTTTCCTTTCAAAATTAAGATTTTTGCGCACCTATTTGACCTCGCCCCCGTGCGCTCTGGATTCATCTGACGCCCGACAGCGAATCGAGTCCATGGGAGTCTCACCCCTGCGCTTCCGCCCAGCTTTTTCGAGAAGTATCATTGTCCTGCCCCCACCGTCGTCGCCTTACCGGTTGCTATCCGGCATTTAAGGCCCGTGGTTGTCGCTCGCATAAATTGGTCATGGCGCACGGCCTCCCGGCTCTGGTGGGGAAGAATGTAACAGATGAATGATTATGAACTTGTCAAGCTGCATTGAGAGGGACAATACCCCCTTCACTTATCGCGGCAAAAACGGGGTTTTGTGAGGGTGTTTTGCCAAAAATATTTTCGGGCCAGAGATACCTCTCATGTGGTAGGCATCCAGAATGGGCAAAAGTAAAGGTGTTTCTCAAGATTTTTTCAATTTCATAAAACCTGCACAAATCCCCTCATATATTGAGCCCACGAAACAGACCGATTTTTTACATGTTTCGGAAAATAATTTATTTTTGTGAAATTCGACGAAGCACCGTGGAATATTATCCCCCTCACCTATCGCGGCAAAAATGCGGTTTTGTTAGTGTGTTTTCCTAAAATATTTTTCCCCTCACTTAAGTAGCCATCGAGGCGGGTCGTTTTTTAATATGATTTCTGAAAATAAACTATTTTTGTTAGAAATGACGAAAACCGCCACGGTGCAACTGACAGAATCAGTACGCACCATGGCGGTTTTCACAATTCACTTTTTCTAGGCGTAGATGAGATTGTTCAAGACAATTTCATCTGCCCGATTCCGAATACTGTTCATCCGGGCAACCCATTCCATTTGATTCTCCGCTTTCAACTGCTCGGTAATGCCCTCCTGCTGTGCCAGCTGAGAAATAAGCTGCTTCTCCAATTCGTTTGCTTGCCGGTCTACTTCTTCCAGGTGCGCATTCAGCGTACCTTTCATGAGCATTCCGGTGTAAATTCCTTCCCGGTAATTCCGAAGGTAGCTGTGCCGCAGCATTCCCAAACGACCCACTTTGGGGCTTTCCGGCGGGATGAGGTTGGGTAGCAGGTAATCGCCGACTTGGGTGTAGGTGATGGTCATATGGGAACCTCCTTGGGTTTTGATGGTAGTCATATTGTAGCGGGATCTAGGGGAGTAGGCAAATGTGTCCGCTTTGTTACCCTACATTTTTACTACCTTCATCAATATCGACGTAATCTGTCCGCGGGTCAGGAGCAATCCCACCATTTACAGCTTTCTGCTGGTGACCAGCTACCCATAGCACCGTTTCCACGGTGACTGCATCCGCACCGGAACGAATATCCACCTCTGTCCCTGCGATTCGGACAGTAACTGCCGCTTTGCCGGAACATACACGGGCAAGCGTTATCTCAGCAAAACGAGACTGTTCCTGCTGCGCTTTGGCAATCCCGTACAGCTTTCTCTGCCACCGGTAATAGGTCTGCTTGCAGATATCATTTTCCTTACACCAGACCCTTACGCTCAGATCACTGCTCCGGCAGACTGATACATGCTCTGCCCAAAGCGTCAGTTTATTCTGACCGTTCATTGTCTGAAATTCGCTGTCCATGAAAATACCTCCATATGTCGGATCTGCCAGATTGCTACAACTATATGCTAGTCGCATATACTATCCGTTACTATGTGAGAGTATTGTTTCACATTAGAGAGCGCCTTTCATGCCGGGGCTAGATTTGACGGTTACCTCCCAAAGGTTCCAAACAACCGCGAGCGGCGTAAAAAACCATCCCTGCCCTCTACGCAGCCGGATATACCGTTGCAGAGATTGCAGGGATGGTTGGGGTAACGGAAGAAACGGTGCGACAACACTGTGGTATCAAGAAGCTAGAATGAAATTGCTCAACTCAGAAATGCTCAAATTCTCAATGATTTATGCTAAGTGGTGAAGGATCATACCGATAAATCAAAGCATGCCCCTTATTATAGCGTCAACTTTTGGCAATGCATATTTTAGCATCTTGTCTGAAACTGCAACTCCGCTTCGAGGAAGCATACGGCTATACTCACTCCACATCGCTGGATATGCAACGATTTCTTTTTTCTGGCTACCCACTTGTACATAGTGTTTCTGACCGTCTCCGATGATGGAGAATTCTGCGTTCAGTGCATTGAGCGGCAACAGTAATTGCTCTTGTTCGTCATAAGGTATTGCGTCCGGAAGTTTTGCTGCTTCGCACCAATCAAGAAGATCAAGAGCGGCTTTTCGATCTAACATAGCATGGACTCGCTGATTCCAATAATGCATTAAACATTCGTGGCACGCACTGTCACAACCGGCCGGGCACTCATTCAGTACCTTGCGCGTAACAGCCATTAGCTCTGCGGTTCGATCTGCTAATGCAGAACAGTAGCCTGCACCGCTTGAGAGGCTGTCGAACAGGAATACATCGATATATGTCTTTCGATTATCAGGTGAGTATCTCAGCCGATACCCACTCTTTATTTCATTGAACTCGATATCGAGTAATCTGCCCCCAGCCAACGTCATAGCTTCAGCCATTGTCTGTCCCGCACGACGTATCCAAAGGCCACTTGGTGCGACATTTATTTTATCAGAATCCAAAGCAAACTCATATACTACCATATCTGTTAAAAACTGATTGCCTAGGTATGTATTAGCAACCCGTCCCGCAGGGTGATGGCATTCATAAATGCGATGAGGGTGTCGATATGGTTTCCTAATTTTGCCCAAGAGTGAAATGTCATTGCCCGGAACCGCAGCGCCACAGTCCTGACAAACCATAAATCCGTCACCCTTCGGACCTTTGTTCAGAATAATCAGTGGATCCCCAGAACGTTTCGAGTATCTCAAGTTTGCAAATCCTTGAGGAGTTACCATTTCAGCCTCTGTTGGAGTAAGGGAATAGCAAGGATCTTCTGCATATGTTATCTCGGCCTCTGCTTCGGATTCCTTTGAGTTCGTACCATTAATAGATGCAAATCCCCATGGCTTTAGCAAATTCTGCCGTTCAATGGTCTTTTCTCCACAAAATGGACAACGTTGACTATACTCTAGGCCCATCCAGTTACACGCCCTGTTGCTGCAGTAATAGAGGGGCTTGAAATACTCAAGACTATTAAAAAATGGCCTTGCCGGATGTTCTTGTTCATCTGGTCTAAATTTAGAATGGAAGCTATATATACCGCCAGACTTATATGTGGTCTTATTGATTACTACAAGTCGTCCGGGAGCGTACTCGCTTATAGCGGTATCCAGGGATCTTTCTGGTTTTTGCACTATTTCTGATCCCTTTCCATTTTCTACATAGAATCCGACAACATCCTTGGGGAAAGAATAAGTTGGGAAAATACCACACTCAAGGAATGTGTCTAGAACGCTTTTTTCGTTATCCTCATCATCTTGGTATTCGCTTGGAAACTCAGCTACGTGCCGCTTCAGCCCATCGAATTTTGACAAGAAATCTACCTGAAACTCGGAGAAGCAAAAATCCACACCGCTTGGAATGAGTGCAGGCATATCAAACTGTGTTTCGGAGAGCCCTGCAATAAAAGCAACAAATACGTCAGATTGGGCCTCCATAAAATCACAAACGCCTACTGTATCCGCCCCGACTCCAAGTCTATCAAAGTAATCTGTCACACAAATCACGCTGAAATGTCGATACGCCAGTTTTTTGTTCTTGACATCAATCCACGGAGCTCGTGGATCACCAGAAATGATTTTTTCAGGATTATGAAAGTAGTAACTATCATGCGGCCTGTTATCCGTATAGGTAACTATTGTTGAAATTGCGGCACTGCGTCGACCTGCACGTCCTGCTCTCTGCTGGTAGTTTTCACGCATAGGCGGAATGTTTCTAAGTCCGACAGCAGTTAGTGAGCCAATATCAATACCGACTTCCATTGTAGTAGTGCAACTAAGGATATCAACTGGTCTATCATTATCAATTTGAACATTCTGAAATCGCATCTCAAAATCTTCGGTTGTTGACCAGGTCTTCTGACGTTGATCTTTATGAGAAAGCTGCGCGGTATGTTCTTCAGTATTTATACGGGTCATCAATGCACGGGGATCTCCCTGTATTGCCCGAATCACAGGCTTTCTCCAGAATTCTATTCCCTCAAAATCAGACTCATCCATCGTTTTGGGGGTTCCTTTTCCGCAAAGAGCACATTTTCCCCACAGCGTAAATGGAAATACTCCACTACAGCGAGGACACTTAAACCATTCATGGTCATCGCCGAATCTGAGTTCTACCATATCCGTATTCAGGTATTTGGCAAAGGTGTTTTTGCCGAGTACCAAATATCTCGACAAACACTGTGCAACAACGGCAATTTGTTCTTTTGAGAGGCCGCGTTCATCAAGGTGATTCTTAATGCGTGTAGGGAGCTTTGTTTCATCCTCAACGCCCAGGCGCTGGATTCGCGTGATATTTCTACGAACCTCATCATCGATTTCAGAACCGACCGCATACTGAGAGGTCATTATCTCTGCTGCCCATGCGGCGAAGAGCACCTTAAACTCTTCAAGACTCATGGTAATATCCGCATCTTCCATTGCTTCTTCGATTTCATCAAAGGAATCTGCAATATCGCACGGCTCTATCCAACATAACCCCGCATCTGTCAACGATCTAAAATTGCTACACAGTTGCCTGAGTAAATGCTCGTAATACTGATCCGGAATCGACTTAAATATGGTTTTAGCTAGTGTTTCATAGTCTAAGTCTTTTCCTTTGGCCTGCGCCCTGGTGTATTTGTGTTCCATTTGATTCAGAGCTTCAAGCAGCTGGGCCTCGTTATTCCCATAAAAGAAGCGGAGCTTATTTTCGTATGCAACTTTGAGGAATACTACATATAAAAGATTTAGAGTTGGCGTTTTGCCTCTTTTCGCAGCCCACTCCTGCAATTCATATGCTGCAACTGTGAGTGCTTTTTTCATAGCATCCTCGTCTGCTGCTTTGGTCAGATCACGTGCCAGTACTGCGGCCCGTTGACGGCTGTCAGAAAATAGGAGCACTTTCCGCCCCTCATTGACCAAGTTTTTATATTTGGGAACTGGAGGCTGCACATAGAATTGCTCGGACACGAGGTTGAAAAAGGGCTCATTTCCCTTAGTAGAAAAATCAGTTGCAGCGAAATGCTGCTTTCTGCATTTGGGGCAAGTTTTGAAAGTCCAAATGTCGGGCTTTCCCTTGATTTTTGTGCCATCACAATATGCGACTTGAATATATCCAGGATCTCCACTGTGGTCATTGTATTGGTCTAGGCGCCCCGTTATAGAGTTTATCCAAGCTATTTTTTCGTCCCCAGTGCGTCTGTAGCTACCATCATTGGGGAGCACATAGAAATGAACTTCCTTTATTTTTTCCAATAACTGAACCCCAGGCTCATTCCACATAAACGGCGCATTATATTCGGATTCATCAACAAAGCCTTTTAACATAATGGCACCGCATGCTCTTTCGTTGACAAGCTCATATATCATTCCACCGCATTGGCAGCGAGTTCCTTGCTTTTTCAAGTAGATGCGCCCCAAGGGAATATTTACCCCAGAATGATTGTTATGGTTGCACATAGGGTTCGAGCATGCATATATGCCTTGCAGCCCGCGAAACATCATATGTAGTCGGGCGGGGTATAGCACATTCCCATTCGTGTTTTTCGCCAGTGGTGCCAATGCCAGGAACACACTTGTTGCTTTTTCAGCTAGTTCAAATGACACGTTCGGGAATGCGATGCCAGACAAATCCATGAAACTCGTTGCGCGTCCTCTGGTTTGTCGCATAATTCGCAGCATGGGGTTGCAGTTCCGTAGGCATTCATACAGCCAATTTTCCACACTGCTTTCATCTGAAAAATCGCAATCAATTGGTGCAGCTATGCGAACGCCAAAATCTTTGATTGCGAGGCTCTTTTCTTCCCAATCTTGCTGTAAAGCATCGACATCAAATGATTCAAGTGTTTTTGCATCAATTTCTTGCCCTTTAATCTCTACCGTTTCCTCGGTTCCAGTAATTATCGGAGCGAAAGTAGAGTGTGTAATATCCTGTGCGCTTAGGTCGCACGCGAACTGGTATACCTCTTGTTTTTTCTCCTCATCACTGGGCACGCTTGCACTAGTTAGAATAAATTGAACCTTATCCCGACTAATCCCAAGTTTATGGAGAACCCTGCGGACAAGTAGCGCCACCTCACCGCCCGATGAGCCCCTATACATATGAGCCTCATCAATGATAAAGAGGAGCTTATTATCATCGGTGCTGTCTAACCATTTTTTCGTTCGATCCCAGATTGACTTCTCAATTGGACGCATGAGCATATACTCCAGCATCGAATAGTTCGTTATAAGAATATCCGGGCAAAACTGCTGCATTTCATGCCGCGTAATCAGTTCTGCATCCTCTGGGTCTGTAAGAACTTGCGCATTGTCCTTCAACCTTTGGACAAATGCGGCTAAATCTTTTTTGGATGGGTATTTTCCAAGTTCGCGCAGTTTTTCTTTAACCTCTTCTGGCTGGTTAATTATGTCTTTTTCAAGGGTTTCCGCTAATCCACTATTTTGGTACAAATCTGACTTCCCGGGATATGGGGTTCTACCGGTATACATTCCGAATTGTGGGACACGGCATGTAGGCGCAACTTCATTTAATAAGTCATGAAAACCATGTTCACCATTTCCAATCATCCGCCGCAAACGTCCAAGCTGGTCGGAAACGAGAGCATTCATAGGGTAAAGCATAATAGCACGGACGCCCCGAGTTTCCCATGTTTCAGGTGAAGTCATTTGCTCCAAGACCAATTTGCTTACCATAGGCCACATGAAGCACTCGGTTTTACCAGAACCTGTACCCGTTGCCACAAACAGATCTTTCCCTTGATAAAACGCTTCAAGTGCATCAATCTGGTGCTTGTACGGGCTTTTGAATACACCAAGACCTCGATCTGCCATTGCAATCAGTACTTGTTTAACTTTTTTGTCTAGGTTGGATTTTTCTATTCCGTTTTCAACCGCCAAATAAGCGTGATTCGCCTCAATATATGGTTCCTGATACAGGATTCCTTTCTGTTGAAGCTCGGATCCACACGCCTCTCGTAAGACATCACATTTTCCTAGATATACGGTATTAATGTAAGCAAGGAGCTTGTTTTTTATCGCATCGTGTGTGCTTTTTACTCCATATTTATCCATAATTCTCCTCCGTTACATTTAGACCTAGTTTCGATAGTTGGGGTGCAATATAAGTCCAAAGCTGTAGGGGCATTGTCCATTCCAAACTGTCTAGGATATTGTTGAATGGCCAAGCATAAGATTCAAGTGCGGTTGTTTCACGCATCGGTAAATGTACCCAAAGTTGTAAGTGAACATGATCGCTAAATATAGATACCTTTCCTGGTATAGCATTTCCAGCCTTATACCTCAGTGTAATCATTAGCTTTCGGTGCAATCCTTGCTTTTGTAAAAAGGAGTCAATGCGGTGAATCTTCTTTTCTTCACACCTATATAGCACATACTCATACTGGTTATTATACATTTGCCGCCGCATTAGCATAATATCATCGACAGCTGCAGCGGGAATCAGCTGCCAGCAGGAGTGATTATTTTTAGCCTTTTTTTGGGGATTAAAAAACTCGAATCCCTCATAGGCACATTCGGAATTTTCCCACCAGGCTTCCTTGATATAAGTATCCAACCATTCGCCAACTGGAAGATTTGGAGCAGAAGCACTTGCTGTGGCAACTTTCTCGTCATATTCTAAGGTTGAGACGCCCGAATAGGTGCATCCTTTTTGCAATAACGTCCCTCTTTTCCATATAACCCCTGGAATCAGTTCCTCGCAATTCTCATCCGCTAGAGCGATATTTGTGTTAAAACCAACATTCACAATATCGCCGCTGCGAAGTAATCTGCTTCGTATAATACTAACAGGCTGTTCATCTGTACCATCCGGTTCAAACCAAGAAACACATTCAGGCATTCTTTTTAGGAACTCGCTCAGCACCGGCGTACAACGAGACAAAATATGTCTCCTGCTAACACCAATTTCTCCACTAATTGAATTATCTAAGCAGGCAGTCTTTATCCAACAGGACATGGCAGAATACAACACTCTGCTGGAAAACTCTGTTGCAGTCTCATTTTGGTACTGTTTTAGATTTAAATCACAAAGTAATTTTTGACTATCTTTTCAAAAGTTCTTATATGCCGGTATAGCCTATTGTTACAGGCTTTTCCGGCATTTTTTGTTATGGAAGATATTCTCAAATCTTCTTATATCCCCGTATGTTTTGGTGTTCAAAAGTAGTATGTGGAGTAGTAAATTCTCCGTTTACTACTTATGCAATCAGCCGCTTCATTTCTGTTATCGACGTTTCGGAAGTCGTATGCGCGTAATAGTTCAGCGTCATATTGATGTTGGAATGTCCCATGATGTACTGCAATGCCTTTGGGTTCATTCCTGCATTTGCTAACGTGGTGCAGAATGTGTGGCGTAAGGTGTGCGGTGTCATTACCTTTGGCAATGCTACCTTTTGCGTTTTGGTGTATTTCCTTACAAGCCCCCGGAACATACTTTCATAGTTGACTGCCACTTTTGGCAAGCCGTTCCGGTTAAGAAACAGAAACTTTGTGTAGCCCTCTAAAATAACAGGCTGTGCATATTTCCGTTTGTTCAGCACCCGTTGAAATGCTTCCAACACTTTTTCACTCATAGGAATAACCCGATTGCCGCTTTTCGTCTTAGGCGTTTCCACATAGTAACCCACGTCTGCAATCTTCAAAAGTTGGTGGTCTACATTGATAAGCTGTTTGTCTAAGTCAATGTCAGCTTCCGTCAGTCCGCAGAGTTCCGAAATGCGAAGCCCTGTCCCTAACAGTATGATAATCTCGTCGTAGTATTTCTGATAGACTTTATCATGCTGCACAAAGGACAGAAAAGCCGCTTCCTGCGTAGGGGATAGAGGTTCCTTTGGTTCCGTATCATCTTCAAGGACTGTGTTCAACTGGAAGTCAAATGGATTTTTACGAATACAATCGTCCTGTATGGCTGTGTAAAAAGCAGCCTTTAAGGAACGCTTGTGGTTGTTGATAGTCTTGAAGCCGTAACCTTTTTCTTTCATGCGTAATGCCCATTCCTTTGCGTCGGAGAGCTTCACATTTTCAATCCGGCAGGCTCCAAGTTTATCCTCCTGCAAAATCCGCATGAGCTGTTTTCGCCCCTGCTTTGTACCATGCCGCACATTTGCCCGGTGGCGTATCTGCTTTGCGTAGAGTTGGCAGACCGTCATTTTCTTTCCGATATGGTCGATACCGTCGTCAAGGTCTTTTTGGATTTCTTTCTCTTTTTCCCTCAACGCTATATCGTCGCGTTTTCCTGCCGGGGTTTTGTCCGTAGGTACTAACTTCCAAGAATACACAAACTGCGGTTTTCCAAAGGTATCTATATATTTGTAGGCATATCTCCCGTCTTTTCTCTGGCTCTCTCCGGTGCGGAGAATACGATTTTTATTATCCCGTCTTTTTTCCGACATCGTTATGCTCCTTTCCATAATGGAAAGAGCCTTGATATGCTTGACTACATTGTACCACATTCAAGGCTCGATTTCACTATCAGATTGCGTCCACCGTATCAATCATTTTTTCAAACTGCTTACGCTTAATCTGAATACGGTTTCCGTTCATCATTACCCAGTCCGGGACGGGATTTTCTTCTGCCAGTTTCCGCAGCTTGCTTTCTCCGATACGGAAATATTTTGCGGCTTCTTCTATGGTAAGAGTGTACTTTTCCCAAATCGGCACGTCGTTATTGTTCAATTTGTCGTCCCCCTTTCTAAATGGGTCAAAAGTCAATTTGTAACATAGGCTTTAATCGGACGGCTATTAGCGTAACCTCATGGGACTTGCACCCCTCCGGCGGTCTGCCGAAGCCCTACCCATTGCCTGCGACGCTTCTAACGCTCGGACTATGGCTGTAAGGAAGTATCATTATGTATTCTGTGCGTTATCGCCCGCAAGTTGCTACACTTGCTTTGCAGCGGTGGTGTTGTTCGCTCGCTTTTCCCGTAGGAGAAAGGTCATGGCGCACCCGCCGTATGGCTCGGCACAAAAGGAACGTATCCGATTTGCCTTATGCTGCGTCGCCGTTCTATTGCGCCGCTTTCTTTGTCAAGGTTCAAAATGGCTGTGTTGCCGCATTAGCAGCGGAACGGAAAAGGGGGAGTAAAGACGTTCCACCGCCGATTGCGGTTATTTCTCTGTTCTAAAATTGAGGACAGCCATCATCAGTTTGGCTTGCAGCCGTTCCCGAATGTCGTTGTCTATACCAAAATAAACATTTCCACGCTCGTCATATAACTTTCGCATGGATAAACGGGCTATATAACCGCTGAAATGCTGCAAGACCATTTTCATAGCGTCCGGGTCGCCCTTTGTCGCTGCCACAATGACAGGATAAGGAACAAGGGCATTTTCAGGGTAGCCGGGTTGATTACCATTCGTCCCATTCATCAGCATTTTCCTCCAAATATTTTCTTAATTGTTCAAAAGAGCTTGTCCGTCTGTACTGTATTGTGCTTCTCGGTGTATTGAGCAACTCTGCAATTTCTGTATCGCTCATTCCCTCGAAATAATACAGCAATATGGCTTTGCGCTTTTCTTCCGGCAAAGTACGGATTGCTTCAAGAAGCAACTTCGGCGTGATTTTCTTTCCGGCTTTTTCAAAGACGGTTTCAGCAGTTTCCCGTTTGAAATATTCATCAAAGGTATGTAGCTGTCGCGCTTCATCTAAGGTCATGTCAGAAAAGGTTACTTCCTTTGCCTTATGTGTACGAAGCTCTCTATGAGCGTCGCACGCTTCATTGTGCAATACCGCATTGCAATACTTCTGAAAAGAACATTGCTTATAAAACTCCCTGCTATTAGGTTCCACATTCTCACCTCCTTTCTTGTTGAAAGTTGGTGGTGCTTCCCCCTTTTCGCGGGGTAATACGGAGCCTTGAAAAAATGCCAAATATTTTCGGAAATTTTTTCAAAAAATTTTTTAAGCATACAAAATGCGCCCGTCCGCAAAAAAACGCGGACAGGCGCATAGGAATAATAAAAAGTATTTAGATGATTTAATAGTTCATATCTAAGGGTAGGAATATCCCCGGTGGCGGTCGGGCTTTTTTTGATAAATCAAAGAATGTAAGAATTTGTTGATGTGGTTTATAACTCATGGCGGCACCTCCTAAAGCCGCCATGTCTACATGGTTAAGGGTCGTCGTACAGACAAAAAGAAACGGCGGCTCTGAAAATCAAAGCCGCCGAAATAGAATAGGCGCGTGAAAATATGGCTGCTCTGCGACGGCTTTTTTTCTTTGCCGTCGTCCGGCAGATGTTGGTTGTATCATTACTTATTTTTGATTGTTTTTTTAGATATTAAAATCAAGACAGAAAACAATCCACAAAAGAACAAACTCATAAGGCTAATAATGATTTCTCCAAAGGTGGCAGAATAATAGCCGGAAATATTGAATGTAGCAGTAATAGGATAGCAAGCCGAAAGAACATCGGATATACTTGTGAATAATCCTGCAAAAGAATAAATTACTGTAAAAATCAAAGCAAGCCAATAGCCTTTCTTTATTCTTGATACAACCGCAATAACAGGTGCAATAGCAAAGAAAATCCCAATGCCGTCAAGTAAATAGATTTTGAAAAAACTTAAAATCATTTTGATAGACAAGCCCCTAAAATGCAAAATAACTTCAACTAAAAATGTAATGCCGAAAAGCAGCAAATAAAAGAGTACGCTAAATGCAAAAGTAATAAGTAATTTTGCAATCGTCATTTTAGCTTCACTTATAGGAATTAAACGTAATGATTTAATAGTATCTTCTTGTTCCTCACGACAAATCATATAGCTCCCCAAAAGTGCAATAACCGCAGGAAGAACAAAAAAAGTTGCTAAAGACTGTGCTGCGTTCATAAACCACCCTGCGTCATCTATATAGCGTTTTTCCCCAAAAGAAAACTGCCCTTGAGTAAAAACAATAATTGCAACCATAATAACTGCGAATATGGCGACCAACACAATTTTTGAACGTCGGAGTTTTTGATGTTCTGCCCAAATCAATTCTTTCATCATTCAATCACTCACTTTCTATGCTTTAAGGAAATGTACGCAAATACGATAGAAACAATAGTCCATATACCGATACAAAAAAGTGCAGCCGGAATATTGACTTCCTGTGCCAAAATAACACCGGGAATATCTCGCATGATAATTGCTGTTGCACTGGATAGAGGGTGTAGGTACATATTAACCATAAGCAAAATAAAGCTAAGAAAGGTGTAAACCAGTGTCACACATACAGGGAGTATATAGTTCTTCCCGGCAGCTGCAACCGCTAAAAGTGGTAATATGGAAAATGCGGTAAGTATGGCGATTTCAATACATTTCTTAAATAGATAACTGATACTATTCCATTCAAAGGTTATATAACCGGGAAGCATACCGAAAAATACAGACGCTATGGCTGTAAGCAACATAAAACAAACGGAATAAGACAGTACAACAATAAATTTGCTAAAAAAATATCCTGTCTTGCTAATCGGTATAATCCACAACTGTTTGAGCATATCGTTTTGATTTTCGTCATACATGAGCATAGTAGAAACCAAACCCAATACAACAGGAAGTATAATCCAAGCTGTATAGCTGAATGTAGTCCACTTATAAAATTGTAATGGTTCAATAACTGTTTTATCAGCACTTCTGAAATAAAAAACTGCAAGAAGTGGCATGAAAAGAGCGGATAACAGCATTAACACAATAAATTTTTTTCGACGCAGTTTAAGAAACTCTGCCTGTATCAGCCTAAGCAATTCCTTCTCCTCCTGTGATTTTTTTGAAATAGTCCTCTAATGTATCATTGCATAGCTGAGAACTGATAACAGCTATATCCTGTACCACAAGAGCTTTATTGACAGCAGCCATATCCAACGAAGTGTCATAAATCCGCAGGGTGTGTTCGTCCTGTACGGAATATTCGGTAACCCCAAACTGCCTTTCCAAAACAAGAGAAGTTTTCGGTATATCAGAAACTTGCAGAAGTATATACTTACTGTTTTTCTTTTGTAGCTCATTCATGCTGTTTTCTTCCAGTAGTACACCATGGTCAATAATGCCGATGTCATCAGCCAGTAGTGCAATTTCGGACAGAATATGACTGGAAATAAGAATTGTTTTTCCGCGCTCGATACTTAAAGTCTTAATAAAGTCCCTTACTTCTGCAATGCCTATCGGGTCAAGACCGTTTGTGGGTTCATCTAAGATTAGCAGTTCAGGGTCATGTAAAATAGCATTTGCTATTCCAAGACGCTGCTTCATTCCAAGAGAATACTTGCTAAACAATTTTTTGTCCCGATAAGGCAGACCGACAATCTCCAAGGCGTTTTTTACTGCATTTGGCGCAGCAGTACCGCGCAGTTTTGCAAATATCTCCAAGTTTTCCGTACCTGTTAAATTCGGATAAAAGCCGGGTGTTTCAATAATAGCACCAATCCGGGGATATACTCTTTTTTCCCTCCCTTTGATATTTTGACCGAATACGTCTACTTCGCCGGAAGTAATATCGGTCAACCCCAAAATCATTTTCATAATTGTGGTTTTACCCGCCCCATTACGCCCCAACAGCCCATATATCTGTCCTTGTTTCACATGGATATTAACAGAATTGACTACCGTTTGCTCTCCATAAGTTTTTGTCAGTTGTTTTGTTTCAATTACATATTTATTCATCATATATCCTCACTTTCAATAGGTCTGTTTCCGCAATGCAAGTACGGAAACAATGGCTGAAATACTTCCAATTACCAAAAGAGAAATTAAACAGATATTCGGAGATATAGTTATTTCTATTCCTCCCGCCCATTTCTTAACCATTTCTGCTGCGTCAGATGAAATATAGGGATAAATTCCCATAACACTCGCCAGTGGGTGCAGTCCCATAATCCCCGACGGAATAAGCACGACAGGCACAAGATAAAGTAATGCAGCCCCAATCGGTAGAACATATCCCTTTGCCAATGTTGCTAAAAAAATAACGGGGAGCATTGCAAGTGGAACTAACACGCCACCGGCTAAAAATAATAATCCCGCCTGTAAAATTGTTTCCGTATTCAAATCTGTAAAGCCGCCTGCAAGAAAGCCGCCAAGAATACAGATTGCAAAAGTAAGCAGACATAGTGCTAATGACATAAAAATTACCACTGCTATCTTTGAAAAATAAAGTTGCGTTTTGGAAATCGGAATAATCAGAAGTCCTTTTAAGGTATCATTTTTCTGTTCATCAAAGAACAATGTGGTTGCAAACATACTCAACACAATAGGCAGAAACAAACTTGTAAGGTTCTTAAATGCCAATGTGTATAAATCACTAAAACTATTCATTAGTGAGCTACTTCTTGATATACTGAAAGCACGTTCAACTGCGAATATTCCTAAAATTGCAGTTAGAATAAAGATACCTAAGACTGTCTTATTGCGTTTCCATTTCAGCATTTCAGTAGAAATGATAGTCATTGTCTTTTCCTCCTTTCTACCTCCCATTATATAGTATCAACCTTGCCATAACCTTGCCGAAACCTTGCTTTTTTCTTGTTTTATAGCAGGAAAGCCCCGCGTTATTTACAGGGCTTTGGGAAGCAATATAGTAAATACAGTCCCTTTATCAGAGCTGTTTTCAGCGGTAATGGTTCCTTTGTGAACACTGATAAGCTCTTTAGCAATCGCCAGTCCTAAACCATTTCCCTTTGCAGACCGCGACTGGTCGCACTGGTACATTCTTTCAAAAATATGTGGCAGCTTATCGGGAGCTATTCCTTTTCCATTATCTGAAATTATAATTTTAGCTTGTTGTATATCTTCACAAATATGCAGTGCCATTTTATCTCCCGCACTATGGATAATAATATTTTGAAAAAGATTGTTAAGTACGCGGGTATATGCGTTTACATCTATGTGAATAAAATACTCTGTTTCGGGTATGACAAACTCATATTCAAAATGATTGCTTTCTAAGACGGGAATCCAATCCGCTATAATGTTGCGGGATAACTCGTTAAGGTCAAATTTTTCAAAATGAAAAATCTGCTCTCCGGAATCCAGTTTTACCCATTCAAACAAATTTTCCACAAAGGATTTCATATAGTGGGCTTTTTCATGTGCGACATGGATATATTCGTCCTTTTCCTCTCCAATAACAATTTTGTTTTCAACCGCTTCCAGATAACCTACAAGAGAAGCAAGCGGGGTCTTTACATCATGTGAAAGACTTGTCATCAGCCGTTTATATGCCTGTTCAGATTGTCTTTGCCGTATAAGCTGCGCCTGACTGTTTACTGCTATTTTGTTAATGTCATAGCAAATTGTTTTTGTCATATCGTTTTCGCCTGCTAAAATACGTCGGTTCAAATTCCCGCCCTTTATATCCTCTAAGGCGTCTTTTATCAGCGCAAGCTGTGTCCGCACACGCCGTAAGACAAAAAGGAGATACATAATAATAAGCAGCATAAGGGCTATCACTATGAAAAGATAAACATTTATATCCATGTTACGCCTCCTTGTTAAAACGGTAGCCGACACCCCGGACAGTTAAAATGTAAAAGGGGTGGTCGGGGTCTGGCTCAATCTTTTTCCTTAATTTGCTAATAAAAGACATAATATTGCTATCATCAAAAGCGTATTCTTCCTCCCATACCTGTGAATAAATTTGTTTTTTGGTAAATACTCGTCCTTTGTTGGAAGCAAGAAAGAGAAGTAAATCAAATTCTTTTCCTGTAAGCAAAACGGGAATATCTTTGACCGTAACTGTACGATTTAATTTGTCAATTACCATATCTTTCAACGATATGCTGTCTATGTCTGCCGTAAAGGGGTTTAAGGTGGTATATCGCCGGATAAGGGAATTGACACGCGCCAAAAGCTCGTTAATACCAAATGGCTTTGTCAAGTAGTCGTCTGCTCCCAGTCGCAGACCGAAAACCTTATCTTCTTCGCTGCTTTTTGCAGTAAGCATAAGCACCGGGATATTGCTTGTATCTCTAATTTTTTGGAGAATCTGAAACCCGTCTATATCCGGCAGCATTACGTCCAAAATAATAAGGGAATAGCTATCTTTATTTTCATCAATTAGACGAACCCCCTCAATACCGTTATATACAGTTACGGCTGATAATTTTTCCTGCTCTATGCACTTTTTCATAAGAGCGCAAAGCTCTTTATCATCATCTATAATCAAAACTTTATTCATGGTGCAGCTCCTTTCCTCGTTTTGTTCTCCCGTCAATCGGTTTTTCAGCGTCCTTTGGTATCAGCCACATATATCCAAGTTTTGAAACACCCGGTATGCGGTTTTCTCTGCAAAGTACCTGTACCCGCCTTTCAGAAATTCCCCATTTCTTCGCTGCTTCGGGGCAAGACATATATTCCATAACACCCAAGTCCTTTCTACAAATCATATCAGTATAATTATAGTCGGACATACGAATAATAGCAAGTATATAAATATGAACTATTATGGCTAATTAGTGGAACTGTATAGACATATCCAAGAAGAAAGGGGAACAGTAAAATGTAACTGGGTGAATAAATATGGCAAAAAGACCAGTAGAAAAATATGACTTCAAAGCCTTTGGAGAAGCGATAAAAGCTGCGCGGACAGGACGCAAGGAAAGCCGCAAACAGGTAAGTGATGAAATGTATATTTCCCCTCGCTACCTTGCGAATATTGAGAATAAAGGACAGCACCCCAGTCTGCAAATCTTTTTTGAGCTTATGCTCCGTTACAATATATCCGTAGACCAGTTTCTTTTAGATACGCCCGTCGGAAAAGATACAAAGCGGCGGCAGCTCGACGCTCTGCTTGATGATATGAGCGATAACGGCATACGGATTGTAACAGCAACCGCAAAGGAAATTTCAGAAGTCGAAAAAGAGGACAAATAGAAACGTCCGGCAAAATTGAATATGGATTTTCGGAAGCGTTGTAATCTTTTTTGAGATTGCAGCGTTTTTCTTTTGCATAAGTTCGGCAAAATGGTTTTTTCTCCGTAGAGGGAAATAAGGACATAAAAGATAAAAAACTTTCTTAGCAAGCATAGGAAAAGAGTACCCTTTTCCGTATTTTCGCCCTCCCGTCCTGCG
>ERZ827458.292-NODE-292-length-82486-cov-21.803144_pt1 | contig 82486 bp, 71 predicted proteins | sample MGYA00519706_ERZ827458 | MGnify/ENA primary metagenome ERZ827458 (study PRJEB31778, sample SAMEA3449309) | human gut metagenome | biome: human gut; feature: human-associated habitat; material: faeces | place: United Kingdom | collected 2010/2012 ...
GAAAATGTGAGAAAAAGCGAGTTAACAAGAGAAAAACAAAGATTATTATGGGAGGGCAGGCAGGAACCATGAAACGAAGAGCAGATGAAATAGATATCATTCTTTATGATGATTATGTAAGGGAAGATGATGAAACAAGATATGGGGATATTTGGGCAAAGAAAAGTAAACCTAACGAAGTAACAAAGGGATATGAAAATATAGAGTAAAGGGAGATAAAATGAAAGAAAGGAATAGAGTAAGAATTTTTAGTATACTTCTTCTTGGTGTCATTATCCTATTATTTATTCTGTATAGGAAAAAGAATGAAGAAGTTGTAGCGGATGCAAGGTTGTCTGATAAGGCGGAAGAGTTGGAGCTGCCAGGGGGTGAAAGCAGTGAAGAAAATAACACTACCCTTAAGGAAAATAATCAGAAGGATGAAGTGGTTGGTGAAGAAGAAAAACAGCAAGATGAGAATAAGCTGGAAGCATATTTTGGAACTTATAAAATCATAGAGTACTGTCCAACCATATATGTTAAGGCAGATTGGATATCGGACCAGGAGGGGGATATGATGGTAGGGCGTACTATTATTCTGGAAAAAGATTTTCTTTTCACCTGTGATTCGGAAAGAAGACGGGGTACAAGGGAAGGACGATATGGTTTTGGAGGAAATCATATAATCACAGAATATATGATTGATAATCCCGACTATAGCTTTGAAGAGAGGCAACCCGAAAAGATGAAGGCCTCCGAGGCAGAGATGGAGATATGGTTTCCTGATTATTATGAAAAGATTAATGGAAGAATTGATGTTTCCCTGAAGAAGGATTTTGGACAAGAATACTATACCTTAAAGGAAGAAAATAAAATAATCATGTCATCGGTACATAATCAATATTTTTTATTAGAAAAAATAGAGGATATTCCATTGGAAGACTTAGTGGAAAGAGAAATAGGAGAAAAAGAGAAGGAAGAGATACTCCAATCCATATATGGATCATATGTAGTTACTGCCTTTCTTCCCACGAAATTTTATCCCGATTTGGATGTGAATGGAGAGGAAGTGTTGCCTAAGGAGGAGGCAGAGCTGATGCTTGGGAAAACAATCAGTTTATTTGAAAATAGCTGTACGATTTATGATAACTATAGACGGCCCAATTCAGAGATAATGGAACGGGCGGAAAATGACTACTGGCTTAAGGAAATAGAAATAACTGAGCCTGACTACCAGGTTGCAGTGAGAATGCGAAACAAAATTTATGGTCTACGGGATGATATGCTGCCGGAGGAAATGGAACAGGAAGAATATATAGAAATCAGCGTTTATCCGGGTTATCGATGCGGGGGAGATAATGCACTCCCACAATTCTACCAATTAGCCGATGGACAATTATTGATGCTGGCCATGGAGCAATATTTTTTATTGGAAAAGAACCAAAATTAGCAGAGAAAAGACTGAAAAGTATTAGTCAAATCAGAGGTGGGGCATGAAGCAATACAAGCAGAGAAAAAAACAGATGGCAAAAGTATTGGAACCCCTTAGGGAAGAATTGAAGGAAGTTTTGGACAAGGGGAAACAAATGCAGGAGAAAGCGAGGGGAGAATCCATTATGTGCTGTTTAACTTCCTTCAATATGCACCAAGAGACAGAAGATTTACAATAAGGGTAGGTAGTATTTTAGAAGCCTATCGCCAGCAGATGCTAAATTACCAACAGGAAGAACTGAGCGGTCTCGGAAACTCGATGAAAAGTTGAGAAAATTCAGGTTATACCAGAATATACGGGATGCGATTGGGGGGTAGATATTATAGGAAATGATAAGCAGGGGAAAAAGATGGTTTTTGGGCATGGCGAGCAGGCTCCCCGTAAAAGGAAGCTGCCCGTATCATTACGCGATAAACTAAATTTCAGATAGAGAAGCTTTTGCTTTTTGTTTATATCTGCCATCTAAGTGAAGGCAGATTCCGATCATGGTTGTCATGAAAGAATAATGCTCTCTCCGGTGTATCATGAGTCGATGCAGGCCATAATCATTCAGGATACGGTTATTGATGCGCTCCGTTGCAGTACGTTGCTTATATATTTTTTTATAAGCTTCTGTACCTCTTGGGATATCCGTATATAGCCGGATGTCCCACTCGGGTCTGGTTTTAATGACGCGGCCATATTTGGAAGAGGTGCAGCTGCATTTACATTTTGTCTTATGGTCTTTTCCATAAGGACAGCGCCACATCTGGCAACCAATATGTCCTTTGGAGCTGTAATCATTTCCGTTTGGGAGCATAGGGAGCCCGGCAGCGCAGACAGGAGTGCCGTTTTTATTTATACGGATGTTGTCATGGATCGTTTTGGGATGACCGCTTTTGCTGTTGAGGTCGATCAGGGCACTTATCTTCCGATCTTTGAGAAGCCGGTAAGTGGGAAGATTGTCCATGGCAGAATCCAGGCATATATTCTTTATAGGAAGACCAGGCATATGTTTTTCCAGCTCATGGAAAGCAACAAGAAAGGATACGGAATCATGGCGTTTGGCGCTGGTGAAGCGGAGCAGCAAAGGGATATCCGTATGCAGTACAGGATTGTGGCAGGAAAGCTGGAACAAAGTATAACCAAAGCAAAAGGAATCAAGGTCGCTGTCCCATCCCCAGGAAGCATCCGGATCAGAATAATGTCTTGGGAGCGAAGCATATTCCTGGGGGGAAATAGTTTGGTCAGGGTGAGGTAGGCAGTGTCCGTTTGGGTTAGAATGGGTATGGACAGCCGTACCGTCACCGGATACGGTAAGCAAGTCTTCGGGAATGAGGCCGCATTTAAGGGATGGGAGTACAGCGACGACGAAAAAAAGCTTTTGGAGCCGTGCTTCAAAGTTGAAAGGGATATCCTTTCCGTCAAGAATCCGTGAAACAAGGGAGTCGGTAATGGAGGGATGGGTTTCGGAAGCCTTCTGGTGCTTGCCCTTGGGTTTATTGGGTTTTTTACGGTTCCAGCCAGGAGAGAGAAGTTTATTCCTCTTATAAAGGGAGTGGTTAGGATCAGTCCAAAGGCGGTCCATGAAATCATAGTAAGATCCCAGGGGAGGAAGCGAGTTTAGAGGGCATCCGATCAGGGAGGCAAGGACGCGGTCAGATTTCAAACGTTTTACCCATGAAGTAAGGGAAGGGGATGTAAGATCCGTGGAGACCAGGAGGGAAAAAAGGATAAACGAACGGAGGATCTGAGGCTGGTTTAATGCAGGTCTTCCAGTGTTGGAATAAAAGGGGTCAAGAAAGCGCATGGCAGCATCTGTGTCCAAAAGGCGGAGTTTTTCCCTTGTGGAAGCAAGCTCAGATTGGAGCCGGACTCTTTCGGAAGAGTCAAAAGTAGTTTTCGCGTTAGCGAGAAAGCAGTGGTATTCCTGGTTGGTTTGCCAGTGTTTGATCATAGTGCGGTACCTCCTTGTAAGTAAGTTGGGTTGGAATACTTCTTAATTACAAGGGCACATTTGATGATTGGGAACAATCATCAAATGTGCCGCACAATTCAGAGGAAATGTCAATAGTTTTTTGAAAATAAATTTAATACTGTACACTAATGTGAGAGGAGGTTAGTAATGGATAAAAAAACAAAAGGATTTTGGGCTATTGCAGCTAGAAAACACTTAAAAGAATTCGTAGATTACAGTGAAAATGGAGATATATTTGATTGTTTAAATGTTTCAGGTAAGACTGGGCTTTTTTTGGGAGCAATACGTGGCAACAAGCAATTGGATAATGTTGAAAAGATTGAAAAAATGGCAAGTCAGGTAGGCATAAAGCCCATAGAACTACATAAAGTGATTCTTCCGCAATTAGAGCAAAGTTCAGATAAAAAAATAGAAATTAAAAGAGACATAACGGGGAGTATCAATGGGATTGAAGAATATGTATTTGATACACAAAGCACCTTGGAAATTACAGGAAAAGTTTTTGAGGATCTTAGACCAACAGAAAAAGAAATAATTGTCGTAAAAACATTGGAGGAAACAAAAAAAGTACCGTATACTCAAAATGAGATTGTGGATATGATGGTACAGGAAGGATTTAAAGAAGAGGATACGTTAGTTACATTGGATGTTGCAGATCAATTTAAGTTGATAAGAAAGCTAAAAAAGAAAAATGACCCCATTATCAGTAATGAGTATATATGGGGGAGTGGTAATAAACGCATTGCACTTGCTGTTAGTGAACTGGACAAGATACAAAAAGATGCCCTGGGAGTTACTATTCAGGAAATTCAAAAATGTCAGGGAATACCGTATGAAAAACTGACAGTAAACGACCAGGAAATCTTTAATTTAGCAAAAAAAATAGGAATGATAAACCCGATTAAGATAGTAACAAATCGAAATGTTGATAAAGAGTTTGAATTTACCCAGGGAGTTAATCTATCGGTTGCATCAGAAGATATTTTTGATGATGTAAGATTACTTTTGGCATCAATCCGTTTTGGAGAAAACTACACTCAGTATTCTACGATAAACAGTGCGAAGCGGTTTTTGAATTCGTGGATTAGAAATGGAGATATAGGGCCACATGATGCCAATAGCACGGATTACATCATGCTTGAAAAGAAAGGGATTGCAAAGGTGGTATATAAAACCAAGACGAAATGGGGAATTAATGGATGCTATAACGCTACTGGATATTATCTGGAATTGATAAAAGAGGATGTCGCTCTGGAAGCATTAAGATGTATAGAAGATTTTTCAAATGATATCGACCAAGATAGAGAGGTTAGCAGCTATAGTTCAATCATTAAAACTTCAAATTATTATTCTGCTGAGGTGCAAAGAGTTCGGATGGGCGAGTTGCCCGAAACATCAAAAGAAACAGATGAGTACATTCAACGCATATTGCGGGATGAGAATTATTAAAAGGAGCATAGCTGTGAATAAAAAAAAGAAGAACAATATAGATCATAATCAGATGAGCTTTTTAGAAGAAAAAAGTATAACCGAGAAATTAGCAGTATCAGAAAGTGAGTTAGATGTTCAGAAGAAAAATATAAATAAGACAGTACCTAAAGGTGAACTATTAGAATATAGAATTAAAAGATTACTTTTTTTTATGGGATATTTTCCAAAAACAAATATTATTGTCCAGACTTCGCCTGATGAACCGAACGATATCGTTACCGATTTAGATGTCTATGGAATCTATCTACATTCTGATTTCTCCATAAAAACAATCTGGGCAGATTGCAAATCCGGCGCAGCTCAAGAAATTAACAGAATAGCATGGTTAAACGGAATAAAAGAACATATTAAAGTTGATGATATTTTGTTTGTAAAGGGAGGAACGAAACTAAGTACTAAAATATATGCAAGTAGAAAAAATATCCAAATAGTGGACCTAAGTACAATTGCTGAAATGCAGAAAAGGTTTGGCGTGGAAGAGGAGGACTGGAGAATACCATGGAATCCTGTTATTCAATCACAAAACCTTAAAACATTTAAGTCAATTACAACTCCTAATAATATTACGTATAAAAGGATAGCAAAATTCATTTATACACACTATTGGGCACAAGAAGATAATTACACGAGATGTAAACAAACGATTACTGCGTTACGGGATTTAGCGGTTGTAGTAGAGCTACCGCTAAAGGAGGAACAGAAAATATCTATAAAATGGGCAATATACCAATTATGTGGCATGTTGACATTAGCTATGCTGCAAATATGTAGGCAAATCCAATATTTTCCAGACAAAGATAAAGAGGAATTAATAAATCTGGGGTTATTGTATGGGAAAAATTCTAAGGCGAAAATAGAAGATATATTGAAAATAACTAATAATATAGCGAAAAAAACTTTATGTAATTATTGTGTAGATGAGAAACTGGTTGCTGATTTACCTGAAATTAAATTACACCAGCCTGACTATGCGGAGGCATTTCTTAATATGGTATTTAGAATCATAAGTCAGCCATTATCTTATCAGGATATTTTGCGTTTTATGGAGTTTGCACTTTTTCAATATGATTTAAATAAAGAAAAGTATTGTGTTGAAGAATTAGGAGAGATATTTATCAATCCTAATGAGTTAATAAAAAGCGAAAAAACATTATTACATTTTATATGTCATGTTACGGGAATTTCCAAAGATATTTTTATTCTTTTAAGCGAAGAGTAGGAATGATTGTTCAGTAGGCATTATTTTGAATGTATTAAGGTCAAAAAACAAATAGTCATCCTGTAGAGTAGAAAATATAAGATTTTAGAAAAACTAAAAAATTTTTTGATGGTATTGAGCAGTTATTTGGAACGGATGCAGAAGTTATTTCACATGTTTTTATACACTTTAATAAGGTATTTCTCTCAATCATCATTTTGGCATTAACAATTAATGGCATTGAGATAGTCGTGAAAGCAGTAAAATACAGTCGACAATAAAATAATTTCAGATTCTTTATTTTCAAATTTGATTCCTCCCCAAGTTCCGGTTTACGAGTCATTTTTATAATTCCAATGAATCTACATTCACTGCTGAAGTCTACATGTTATGGTCATATTATACTATATATGGCATGATAGCGATTGGAAATTTCTTTATAGAGGGTTTTTTCCAATCATTGGTATATACGAAATGATTGAAATCAGGTATAAAGGAAGAAAGGAACAGAATTTAAAACGTATGGAATGGAGGGGAAGTGTAATATGAAAAAATTACAAGTACAAGGGGTGATGCTGATCATAACAGCCATGCTTTCTGCAGTATTATTAAGTGCATGTGGGAAAAATACAGAAGATAAAGAATTAATTCCAAAGCAGGGAACAAAGCAGGAAGCAGAAGCGGAAACAAAAATAGAAGCAGATGTGGAAGCGGAAACAGAAGTGGTTGAATCAGCTGACGAGGACTGGGATGATTTTTGCGGAAACTGGATGCTTGTTGGTTTTGAGTACAGCGATTCTATAGATGATACAGAACCATCGGTCGATCATTCATATTATTATGCAGAGCATGAGTGGATATTTTCCGAGATCCTCATATATGACGAAGAAAACAGTCTATATGCGGATTACAGCCGCACTGGATACGCAACCGAATCGATAAATGGAATGGCTCTTGTAAAACAGGATCCTACTTCGGATGGTCAGCCTGTAGCAAGGTTAAGAAACCGGCGTGATGAAAAAGAGACGGTGCGAACATTGACGTTGATTGGAGAAAACGAACTCCGCTATTGCGAACAGGAGTTAGGGTTGGAAATGGGACTAGAGCATGTAATGATCTGTACCTATCTGCGGGAAGGCTCAAAGGATATGGAGCAGAAAAAAGAATATCAGTATGTGAATGAGGTAACGGTATCTACAGTGCAGGAGCTGGCAGAGGCGATTCAGAATCGGACGAAGATTATCCTGAAGGAAGGAACGTATAATTTCAGCGACCTGAACTGTGATAGCATAAAAAATCCTAATATTGACTGGATAAGGGATTATGATGGACTGGCAGAGTATACGGTGCGAAATGTGCAGAATCTATGTATCGAAGCGGAAGAGGGTGCCAAAGTTGAACTCAGTACGGAAAATTCTTATGCAAGAGCTTTGGGATTTGAAGAATGTCAGGAGATTACACTTCGCGGCCTGACCTGCGGGCATGAAGTGGAACCCGGATATTGTACCGGAAGTGTGCTTTACTTTAATCATTGCAGCCATATAGCAATTGATAACTGTAATTTATACGGAAGTGGAACCTATGGAATAGAAGCTTATAATATTTTTGGTTTAACAATAGACGATACAGATATTTATGAATGTACCTATGGCCTTGTGTGGTTTTCAGCGGTAGAAATGGCAGCATTTACGAATTGCGATTTTATGACCAGTGAACAGTACAGTATGTTTTCCTTCATTGGCTGCTACAGTATTGTTCTGGATGATTGCAAGATTATAGGAAACAAAACAAAATCAGAGGGTACTCCATTCATAACCTGTCAGGACTCTCTTTCGGTCAGCTTTGAAAATTGCCTGTTCAGGGGCAATGAGTATCAGGTCTTTCTGGAGGAAGGATATAACCCGCCGACCAATACTATCGTATTTACCAACTGTATAGTGGGGGATGAAATGCAGGATTTGGATTATCCGGAGGGAATTACGCAAGTGTCATATCGGTAAGGATTCGTGAATAGAGTGTTGAATAGATAGGAAGAGAGAAGGTCATTGTTGCACAAAATATCAGAAAAATGTGCAACAATGACTCTTTTTCTGCGCAGAATCCGGGTAAAATCTCCATATAGAGTATACGTATCATGAAAAAAAAGGTATAATAAAAGCGATTGCATATTCTGTAGAGGAGAAAATATCGAATATGGGGGAATGCTTAAAAAATAAGAAGAAAGTTCATGATCTGCTGAGATATGGCTTTCTGGGGGTTCTCATTGTCATGGGAGTGTCCGGATGCGGCAAAGGGACAATGAAAGAGCCTGTTACAGTTACAATCTGGCATGTATACGGAGGTCAGGCAGAATCACCGCTTAATGATATGATTGCTCAATTCAATGAGACAGTAGGAAAAGCAGAAAATATTCAGGTGCAGGTGGGCAGTGTTACGAATACAAACACGATTCATGAGAGCGTTCTTTCATCTGCTTTCGATGATCCTGGAGCTGAAGAGCTGCCGGATATGTTTGTTTCTTATCCAAAGACTGTTCTGGCCATGCCGGATGATTCCGTACTGGTTGACTATCGGAATTATTTTTCGGAAGAAGAATTAGATAGTTTTATCCCTGCTTTCCTGACGGAAGGACAGATCAACGGCAGACAGCTTATCCTTCCGGCTGCAAAGTCCACAGAGGTCATGTTTGTAAATGAAACAGCGTTTGACCGTTATGCAAAAGACAGGGGAGCTTCTCTTGCGGATCTGGAAAACTGGGAAGGAGTTTTTCGTCTGGCAGCGGATTATACAAAATGGACAGATGAGCAGACACCAAATATAGAGGGAGATGGAAAGCCATTTTTTGTCCATGATTATCACTTTAATTATTTTCAGGTAGGAGTGGAGTCCTTAGGAGAATCTTTCTTTACGAAGGATGGAACAGGACTTGCTTTTGGACCGGCCTTTGAACAGGTGTGGGAACCTTATGCCAGTGCAGCGGTACAGGGAGGAATCTGGCTTCGGGGAGGATATGCTACAGAACCACTGCGTACCGGGGATGCGATCGTGTCAGTGGCATCATCTGCCAGCGTTCTGTATTACTCCGATATGGTGACTTATGCGGATAATACGACAGAGAAGGTGAATATTATCTCCATGCCATGTCCGGTTTTTGAAAATGGAGAAAAACTGGTCATGCAGCGGGGAGCGGGAATCTGTACTGTAAAATCGACTCCAGAGCGGGAAAAAGCATGCATGACATTTTTGAAATGGCTGACAGATCCCAAACGAAATGTGGAATTTGTGACTCAGCTCGGATATATGCCAGTGAAGCAGGAAGCTTTTGAAAAATATCTTCCGGATGCCATTGAGCAGCTGCAGGATCCCATGTATCAGTCATTGTATCAGGCCTTTCTGCAGACTCAGGAGCAATATACGTTTTACACGGCACCACAGTATGAAGATTATCTGGAACTGGAAACGAGATTTGAAGATCAGATTCGTCAAAAGCTTCAAATTGCCCGGCGTTCCTACGTGGAACTGCCGGAACAGTCAATGGTGGAACTTGTGAGGGCAGCTCAGGAAAGCTTTATGCGGGATTATCAGCCATAAGAACAGGAAAGGCGGTGGCGTGATGAGTCACTTGTTTCATAAGATCGGTTATTCGCTGCGTCACGGGAGTGAAGTTGGGGTAACCATGCAGCGGAAGCTGACAGTTTATTTTGCCTGTACGGTTCTGGTCGTATTTGTAGCGGCAGTTGTTCTGATCCGGACGGCAGGCATTATGCCGGGGTCGGAACGTAATCTTGGAGAGACACTGGCAGTACAGCATCAGAATACATTTTCAGCCATGACGAAGCAGATGGATCTTCTGACAGCAAGAAGCATCCACTTGTCTGAGGAGATCACATGGACAATGGAGCAGGTTCTGATCGAACATGGAAAAACCTTTGAGGATGTCAATGATAACCCACAGCTGATTCTGGATCTTGAGGATTCACTGTATGGAGCATTGGAAACAGTCTTACGTTCCAATGCATGCAGCGGAGCATTTTTTATACTGGATGCTACGGTGAATACAAAGGCAGAAGCAGCAGATACATCACGGATGGGAGTCTATTTGCGGTTTTCTGATCTGAAGGCTGTTGGAACAGCCGATCAGCATATGGTGTATTTTCGCGGTGCGGCAGATATAGCCAGAAAAAAACAGATCCAGATGCATAATCGCTGGGATCTGGAATTTGATACGGCATTGATTCCCTGTTATGAATCACTTTTAAATTTTAATCAGAATCGTCTGGCCGAAGGAGCAGTGTGGACGGAACGGTTCCGGCTGAAGGATACATGGGAAGATGTTATTTTGCTGTGTATACCGGTTCTGGATCAGAATGGAGTTCCCTGCGGTATCTGTGGAGTAGAACTCAGTCAGCTGTATTTTGCTCTTTCTTATCCAGCAGCGGAAAGTCGATTTGGAAATATGGTTACACTTCTTGCTCCTGCAGAGGGCAGAAAATACGACTTGTCGAAAGCTATGATAGGCAATGCGGCAGGGACGTATTTGAAACCTTCTGGTTTACTTAATATCAGAAGTGGGAAATATTATCAGACAGCGTCAACCGAGGCGGAGCATTATTTTGGCCTTTCCAGTCCTCTGGATGCACGATTATGCAGTGGTCAGCCGCCGATGGTTTTAACATTGCTGCCAGAGGATAGTTATCATCAGGCATCACATAGAATTCGTCAGATCTGGTTTGCAGGAGCAGCTGTGTTTCTGATCCTGATCCTTCTCTTGGCGGGAGGTGTATCGGGGCATTTTTCAGCTCCAATCGTGCGAAGCTTAAACGCTATGCAGCAGAGAAAGACTGGAGAAGATGGTCAGAATGCCAGAATTCGTTCTGGAATCTCAGAAATTGATGCATTAGTATCTTTCCTGCAGACCAGAAGTGAAGAACTAAAGACCAGAGAGCTGCCACCGGAGATTGATACAATGCTTCAGGAATTTAAAGTCCGGGTTGGAAAGCTGACACCTGCGGAACGGATAATTTTTCAGTTGTTTATTGATGGATGTGATGTGCAGACAGCTGCAGAACGAAGCTTTGTCAGCGTGGCGACGGTACGTAAGCATAATACAAGTATCAACCGAAAACTAGAGGTGTCCAATCGAGAGGAACTGATGGTTTATGTTGATCTTTTCCGGCGATGTGGCCGACTGGAGGAACTAAAAAATGGATAAGAGGAGAATCCTGTTCGCAGGATTCTCATTTACTATATATGGCATATAGAAACAAATGACATCAATATATTGTATGCGAATCATTGGAAAGTTACTGAAATTGTCAGGTATTCCAGTGATTCGCATATATTTTTTCTGTAAAAAATGATATGCTGATTTCAAATGACTTGTGGGTATGACGGCGGTGGAAAAGGAGGCAGCATGTGCATGAAAATTCTGATGGGTGCTGTGATAGTATTATCAATGGCAGCTGTGACAGCCTGTGGTAAAAAGCCGGAGGTGGCTGACGAGAAAACCATGGAATCTGTTGACGAAGAAATTGCAGAAATCCCGGAATCTGCCGGACAGGGCTTTGAAAGGGTGGCAAATCAGTCTGACTGGAATGGTACATATTACCGTGAAGACGGAGAATATATCACGGTGTATGACACGGATGAAGATTATCTGTTTCTTTCTTGCCCGGAGAGCAGCTACGAGCATATGATAGATATTCTGCAGTTCACAAATGCTGGAAAAACACAGGCAGTTTCTGCAGCCCAGAAGATAACGGTAGTTTATACACTTTCGGGAGATGTCCTTTCTGTAGATTCCGGTACAGAAAATATTCCATTTATGCAAGGGGATTACTACAGGAAAAAAGATGCTTCCTGCTGGAAAACAGAAATAGATGGGACGGACAGATACCTGGATGAAACAGGAAATATTCTGCGTAACCATATGACTCCAGATGGCTGGTATACGGATGAAAATGGCAGAAAATTGTGGCAGATAGGGATGCTGCTGGTTACATCAGGGCTTTATGAGTCCATGCCGGCATATTCAGAGAGAGAAGGATACGAGACCTGGAGTTTCAATATGTATAGTGGAGCAGGAGATTCTGGATTTTTCAACAGTCCGGACGAGCGGATTGAGGTCGGAACAGTGGATTATACCGTGTACGATCAGGAGATGAACCCCTATTACACAAAGGAAGCAATGTATATATATAATTCTCCCGATGGCTATGTGATCGAGGATGTGTCTGGACAGGAATTTGCCTGGTTTTATCCGTCTATTCACTGGAATGATTTAATGATCCAGATGTATGGGACAGAAGCTTATCATACGGTGCGCCTGATAGAAGATTATTCAGACTATGGTGGTTAAATCTTTATTATGATATGAGGAGGGATAGCAAATGGGAAAGAAAAAAAAGACTGGAAAAAAGGAAGGTGTGTTTCTGACAATACTGGTATTGTTCTGTACATTTCTTACCGGCTGCGCTTTCCTGGATATCAGAGACGGTGGACAGGGAATGACCAATCCAGACTATGTGGAACCGGAAGAAGGATCAACCACAAGCAGCCATACGGAATCCCCAGACTCGGGAGAGTCCCCAAAAGAAGCTGCGACTTCCTGGCTTACCGAGGCGGGGAAAGCATCATTAATGGAAGAACAGGAATGGCTGCGAGATTATGGGGCGGTATTTGGAGCCTCATTTCTGGGTTATACGCCAGATTACAGCTTTCCGGGAAAAGAATATCAAAGAACTGAGACCTATCCGTATTTGGAAGGGATCCCAGAAGACCGCATCATAGAATATACAGGAGATGAGTGGTATGTGATCGTTCCGGCACAGGAGGGATGGAAGATGTCCATAGAGTCCTGCAGCTGGAATGATGACTTTACTGAGAGCAGCACAGAAGATCTGCTATGGGAAAGCAACGATGGTCTTCCTCTGATCTTACGGTGCAATCTCAGTGATCTTTATTCCAATGTACGGGTCACAGCCAGAAAAGGAAGCCGGGAAGTTTCCTGGCATCCCTATTACCTTACTTATGCCGGAGAAATCGAGCCGACAGACGGAGTGATGCAGCTTTTATCAGGTTCTTACATACCGGAGGAGGGATATCTCTATGGAATGGAGGGAAGTTGGTATTGCGATTCTGCCAAAACAGATGCTGGTGAACCCTATTTTTACAGCGTTACTTTCATGACCGGTGAGGATGGTTATCCTTTAAATATGTGGTATTATGGAGGACTTTTGGATGGAGAGATGGAGGATATCCGTTTTTTCTGGGATGGCAGTTATGCATATGGAGATCCACTTGGGGAGTCTTTGGAATTCTGGCTGAACACGCCGGATGGAACCCGAAACGGTACGATCTGGCTGGAGCTGGAAGGGGACTGCCTGACTATTCACGAAATGGAAGGAGAAGCTTTTTTCCCATTCACGAGCGGGGCAGTGGAAAAGTTCTATTTGCATCCTGTAGCAGCAGCTGGGGAAAGTTATGATTATTCCGGCAATGAAATGGACGTACTGCTCGCACAATCTGAAGTACAGGATAGGCTGAACCTCGGTATGGCACTCCGGGATGTGGACGGCATGGAAACAATCCGGGGTGAAGCCTGTGTGCTCTTTGCCCTTGGAACAGATCATCCGGACCAGTTCGTAGCAGAATATTATTATGCGGTGTCTCCATCCGGACTCGTTTATCGAATGGATGATCTGACCGGAGAATGGGAACCGATCTAAAGGAGGGATATGATGAGCGAGATAACATTGAACAGACTTCCAAAAACATTACAGGAATTACAGGCAATGTCTCAGGCAGGCTTGACAAACCCGGAGGAAGTGGCTGCTTTGACGGTGGCAGCCCTTGCCCTTTATCCTGAAAATCCATCAGAAACAGAAAAAATGCTGGATTTTCTGCGGGGGTCCAGACCGTTAAATGGAATTGATAAACAGTTTATAAGAGACAGATTTCGTGGAAAAGAGTATCTGATGCGTTCTTATTTTTCCGGCTCTTCTCCGGAGAATAATTATACTCCAGTACAGCCCTACCGGGTAGCGGTATCGGAAAACGCCTACAGCAAAAGCCAGATAGAGGAAGGATATCTGACCTTATATGTGGCGTGCAGCGGAGCAGATAGTCCGCGGCCATTAAAGCTTCGGAATAAACCATCTACAGGACAGTGGTTTTTGTGGGAACAGCAGCTCCTATCCGGAATCCGTATACCAAAAGAAGCAGATCCCTGGGCATAAAAACAGGATTAAGGGAGGAGAGGGTATGAATCAGGGGAAGATTATGACCATCCACTGTGCCACCTGTGGCGCACCTGCCCAGTTTGATGTATTGACACAGAATTACCACTGTTCAAACTGTGGAGGAAATACAGGAACAGAGATTCCGTTAAAAAAGCTTCAGGAATTTCGGAGTCTTACGAAAACCTTGTTGCAGCAGGAACTTCCGGATAGCCGGACAATTGCCTGTGAGTGTCCGAATTGTGGGGTCAGGGTCATTGTAAAAGAACATGAAGTGGCGGAAACCTGCATTTTCTGCCAGTCCAAGGTTCTGCGCTCAGATGTCCAGATGGGAGAAGGATTCCCGGAGATGCTGATTCCTTTTAAGCTGAACAGGAAACAGGCAGAAAAACGGCTGGATGAATGGATTGAACAGCATCATGATAAAAATGAAGCACAGATTTTAAAAGAAAACAAGAAAAACTTAAAAGGGATATATCTTCCTTATGAGCTGATTCGCGGCCCCATCCGTTTCATTGTGACCAGAGATAATTCCAACAGACATTATGAATGCGGAGGATTTCTGGAGCATGTGGCAGTCAATGTGACGGATCGCTGCAATAATCTGTTGCTCAATGGAATGGAACCATTTTTGTGGGAAGAATTGGAACCATTTCAATTTGGATTTATCGCAGGTCATGCAGCCGAGGTTCCGACTGCAGACGGTGTGGAATTAAGGCGTCGTGTGTTTGAAGAGGTGGCAGAGGAGTATCGTCCAACTGTGGAACGCACGATGCAGACAACCGGACTGGGTATTCATCCAGTTTCAGAGGCACTGCTTCGTCTGCCGGCATTTCTTCCAGTCTATTTTATGGATTGCGGAGCCGTACAGGCAGCAGTGAATGGGCAGACAGGCAAAGTATCTGTACTGGCGGAAAAGGAAACCAGGACTTATCCCTGGGTGATTGAGCCGCTTCTTGGAACACTGGCGGTGATGATATTTTTCTTCTTTGTATTCCGGAATTATGGCGGAGTGCCGATGGATCTGAAGGAACTGTTTGAACTGGTTGGCATGGCCGGACTGGTAGCGGCAATGATTCTCTTTACGGTGTTCAGTAAGGGAAGAGAGGCCAGAGTTCGAAGAAAGATTCTTAAAAGTATCAGTGAAGAAGATAAGAAGAAACCGGAAGATACCATAAAGCCGGTGTTCTTTGAAACGATTGGCGGAAAGGAACTTCCAGTACAGCTGGTGTTCTACTCGTTGGGGCGTATCGCAAAGATTGCGATGATTCTTCTGCTGGTGAATGCTTCCACTTGCATTCTGGCATGGATTCTCACCACATTTAAGTGTATTGGTTCCGGTGACTGGACTCTGTTCCAGCAGCTGGATTATAGTTACAATATCATCTGGCTGTGTCTGGCACTTCCGATTTCTATGGCAGGATTCGTGGTGTTTGGACGAATTGAGGTTTATGATTCACCAGTGATCTTTCAACTTCTGGAAAATGGAAAACGAAAACGCATTCACCAGAAGAGGGAGAACAGGAAAACTTTACTTATGCGTTGGAAGAATGTCAGGGAGACAATAGGAAACTGGGCGCTGCCGTTATTCATTGTATTACCATTATTTGCCATGACTGTTTATATGATCATGAATCCCTGGCCATAAAGCGACAGTAAAGAGCAGTGATGTATGATCTGGAAAGAAAGGGGTGTGAAGATGAAGAAAGCCCAGAAACCAGAAAAAAATAAAAAAACAAGTGCGGTTATCGTGATACTGCTCGGCTTACTTTGTGCTGTCTCTACAGTAAGATCGTGTGGTACAAAGCGTGCGGCCATTCAAGAAAAAGTGGATGATGTGGTATATGTGGGACAGGGCAGCTATGATCCGGCAAATGATGGAAAAACCGTGATTGTCTGCGGAGAACTGAAGGTTCTGGAACCGGCTTATGATGACGAACTGGGACTCACGATCCATGCCCCGCGTGCCATGCGAAGCGCAAAAAAACTGAAGCTGAAAGAATGGAATGGTTCGATGACAGAGTCGAATATGGAATGGAATTCCGATCTGGGCGTGGGCGGAATGGAAACCTTCCAGGGCGCAGCAGATGTGGGAGCTTATCATCTGTCCGAGGAATTTATCGAACAGCTTATGCTGGGAAGAGAATACGAATTTGATGAGGAGACGCTATCTGAGGCAGGACTTGCGATTCTCACAGACCGGAAATACAGCGGTGAAAAATTTATCGGAACCCAGCGAATGGGCAGAGGGGTTTTCGAGGAAGGTGATCGGCGTTATTATTATTCCGTTCCTTTTCAGAGTGATGGGGATATGGTGACGGTAATCGGCATTCAGGAGCAGGGCACCCTGACCTATGTAAAAGGGGCGACACCCAATATGTTAAGCGGGGAACTGGATAAAAAAACTGCACTCAAAAAAAGTGGCATGTCTTCCGGAGGAGTCAGCATTTTCAGGGTCGTATTAACAGTTTTACTGCTGTCGACAGGCATTCGGATGCTCTTGAAGAAGCGTGATCAAAAAGAAGACGGAAGTGGCTTATGAAAAAAGGAAAGAAAGGCCGGATATTGCTTATGGCATTTACAACGTGGGCGGCGTTGATTGCAGGCTGCGGAAAGTGGTCTGGAAATCAGCCGGATAAAATGCAGGAAGACAGGACGATAGGAGCAGACACAGAGAACACGGAGAATCAGGAAAACAGTCAGAGTACACCGCTTCCGGATATTCAGGAACTGACATATTATGTGCATGGAACGATGGTGGAACCGATCTGGAGCATAAGCTTGATCCGGCAGGAGGAAGGAGCGCTCGTACGGGTGGAGCCATGGGATGGAGAAGAAGAGGAGTTTTTTGATTATCCGGTGGCTGCAGAGACCCTTGATAAAGCACGTACGATTCTGGAGAATTATAACGTTGCGTCCTGGGCAGGCTTTCGCGGAGAGGATCCCAATGCACTAGATGGCTATAGCATGAGATTTCAGGCGGAATTTGTGGACGGAAGCAGGATAGAAGCGTTCGGTGAAAACAACTTCCCTAAAAATTTCAATGAGGTTTTCTCGGAACTGGATGATCTGACGGTTGAGGCGAAGGACGCATTTTATGAGGAGCAGTCCTCGTACACCAGATTCCGGGAGTGATCCGATACCGAAAATCAGGAGATAGTCCTATATGGCATCACTTCCAACGGCTACAAATCTGTGACCATAGGAAGCGGATAAAAGAGCGGAAAATTGGAAGGTTAATAGTGGATCTGGACATAAATGATCGATTAGTATAAAAATGTAAAAAAATAACATTGATTCATATGAAAAAATGCAATATAATACATTGAGGAGTACGAATGTTAAATTGAAAGGAAAATAAATTTGAAACGTAAAATAACATCTAAATTGTATGAGTGGAAAAATATGCAGATTAGAAGAATGCCATTGCTTATTTACGGTGCAAGACAGGTTGGAAAAACGTTTGAAATGCAGGAATTTGGATCGCTTTATTATAAAAATACGGTTTACGTGAATTTTGAAACCGATGAAAGAATCGGTAAATATTTTGAAGCTGATATTCATGTAGATCATATCATATCTGTTTTGGAAAAATATTATCAGGTAAAGATCGTACCGGAAAATACACTTATTATTTTTGATGAGATACAGATGTGTGAAAGAGCTTTGACTTCTCTGAAATATTTTTCAGAAGAAGCACCGGAATATCATGTAATGGCAGCTGGCAGCTTGCTTGGAGTGGCAGTAAACCGTGAAAAATATTCATTTCCGGTGGGAAAAGTTCAGATGCTGACTATGTATCCGATGGATCTGGAAGAGGTGCTGTGGGCGAAAGGGAAACAGATGCTTGCTGACACCATCCGGGAACATTATGAAAATAACCAGCCATTAGATGAGGTATTGCATGAAGAAGCTGTTCAGGAATTTTATCATTACTGTATTGTGGGTGGAATGCCGGCGGCAGTGAAAGCTGATCTTGTAAAAGACAGCCCTTTGGATCAGACAGAAATCAGACAGATGCTGTTAAATTCTTATATTGCAGACATGACCAAATATGCCAATCAGTCGGACACGGTACGTATTTTTGAAGCATATGATTCTCTTCCGGCACAGCTTGCAAAAGATACAAAAAAATTTCAGTATAAGCTGATAAAGTCGGGAGCAAGAGCTTCTCAATATGGAGATGCAATAGACTGGTTGATCCGCTCTGGAATTGTAAACAAGTGTGTGAGGTGCAGTCAGGGATTTTATCCGGTTGCAGCATATCAGGATGTAACGGCATTTAAATTGTATTATAGTGATATGGGTATTTTGTCAGCAAGGATGGGGATGACATTGGAGGCTCTGAGAGGTAAGGAAACAGAACATTTTCGTGGTATATTGACAGAAAATTATGTTGCAATTGCATTGAAAACCAATGGTTATGATCTTCATTATTGGGAATCAGATAATACTGCAGAAGTAGATTTTCTGATCCAGAAAGACAGTCATGTTATTCCTGTAGAGTGTAAAGCTGGAAGCCATGTGAAGGCCAAAAGTATGATGGTTTATATGGAAAAATACGAACCTGCTTATGCAATCAGGATTTCCACCAGGAACTTTGGAATGATAAAGGGGATAAAGTCAGTGCCGTTATATAGTGTGTTTTGTATTTGAAGCTTTTCGTTTTCCAAGTCGTAGAGAAGAAATAAGAATCGGAAAGTGTTGGGAAATAATAAAAGTCAAAGAATCTGCTATACAGGGAAAGAAAGGATCGAATATAAACAAGAATAGATTGAGCATGCCGGAAAAAGCCAGCAGCTATGTGTACAGGCATGCGGGATTCATCCTCGGCAAAGGGTATTTCAATAAGGAAAATATCCAGTACATGGCAAGTGTGGCTATGATTTTATGATCATGGTAAAGGGAATGAAATCTTTTGTCAGAGATCTAATTCTTGAAAATAAAGGTAAGTTTGAATTAGTAAAAAAGCACAATAAAATTTGACATTATGAGAAAATATTGGTATAATTTTACACACTATATCCGTTATATTTTTATAACTTTGGTAAAAATACACATAAATGAAAGGATTTGAGAGAGGTAACTGGCTTATGGGAACAAGTGAGAAAAAGTATTTAAAATGGTATAACAAATTGGGGTATGGTTCTGGAGATCTGGCTGCTAACTGTATTTATGCGGTAGTAACAAGTTTCATTATGATTTATCTGACTGATGCAGTAGGGATGGATCCGGCTGTCATTGGTATACTTATTATGGTATCTAAATGTTTGGATGGTGTATCTGATATATTCTTTGGTAACTTGATGGATAAAACACATACACGCATGGGAAAAGCAAGACCCTGGATGCTTTGGGCGGAAATTGGATGTTGTATCTGTCTGGTTGCTGTATTCTCTGTTTCTCCGGATTGGGGACATAATGTGCAGTATGTATATTTCTTCATCATATATACATTGTTGAATGCGGTATTCTTCACTGCGAATAACATTGCATTTGCAGCACTTACATCTTTGATTACGAAAAACGTAAATGAGCGTGTACAGATGGGCTCTATTCGTTTTATGTTTGCACTTGCGACAAACATTTTTGTAGCAGCGGCAACAATGGGATTTGTGGAAAAATTCGGAGGAGGAGCTGTTGGTTGGAGAACAGTAGCAATTATTTACGCGGTTATCGCATTGATTGTTAATACAATCTCTGTATTTTCGGTAAGAGAGCTTTCAGAAGAAGAACTGGCAGCAGGAATGGATGAGAATGCATCTGCAATAAAAGATGATAAGCCATCATTTATTGAATCCTTTAAGCTGTTAATCAAGAATAAGTATTTTATCATGATTGCATGCTTTTACATTTTGACCTATATCCAGACGGGTATTGCAGGGGTAGGAGCATACTGGTGTACGTATGTCCTTGGCGATGCAAGTATGTTGGGTGCATTTTCAGCAGCGCAGATGGTTCCTATGATTATTGGTCTCGCGCTTACACCGGCATTGATCAAGAAGTTTAAAGGAATGTACAAAGTTAATTTATTCGGTTATATTTTTGCAACGGTATTCCGCGCAGGATTTATTGTAGCAGGATATGTATTAAACATTCCAATGATGTTAGTAATGTCTGCTATTGCTGGATTGTTTGCAAGTCCGGTGACAGGAGATATCAACGCTTTGATTTCCGCAACATCTGAATATACAGTTCGTACACAGGGAAAACATATCGAAGGTGCTATGTTCTCTTGTTCATCACTTGGAGTTAAAGTAGGTGGCGGACTTGGAACTGCATTGTGCGGTATTCTCTTAAAAGCAGGTGGGTATGTTGCCAATGCGGCTGAACAGTCAGCATCTGCTGTTAATATGTTGAACTTTATGTATTTATGGTTCCCAATGGTATCAATGATCCTGGTCACTGTAATTATGTACTTCTTGAATGTTGAGAAGGCAAATGCTGATTGGGATGCAGAACATGGTATCAAATAAGACAAGTATGATAAGCAAGAGAAAGGCACGGGAAGATCATGATTAAAAGTAACTGGAATGATGGTTGGGAATTTATAAAAGGTGCTCCGTCTATGATGGGATCCTTAGAGGGAGATGCAGAAAAAAAGGTAATTGTACAGCTTCCTCATGATGCAATGGTTCATGAAGAACGAACACCTGATACTGCGCATAAGACACAGACTGGATTTTGGCCAGGTGGAGGTTACACTTATAAAAAGATATTGGCTGTACCGGAAGATTGGAAAGATAAGAGCATAGCTCTTGAATTTGAAGGCGTATATGAAAAGGCTATGGTTTATATTAATAACAACCTTGCGGCAACGCAGCTGTATGGATATTCGAATTTTTATGTTGTCCTTGATAAGTATCTGGAATATGGACAAGATAATGAGATCATGGTAATTGCCAACAATGAAGAGGAAAAAAATACCAGATGGTATTCTGGAAGTGGAATTTACCGTAATGTAAATCTTTTTGTTGGGAATAGAGTACATGTCAAGACAGACGGTCTAAGAATTACAACAACAACTGCAGAGGAAGAAGCATCTGTTATTGATGTAAGCACAACAATTAAAAAAGTGATCGGAACAAGAGAAAAAGTAAATGTAGTATGTTCCATTACTTATGATGGAGAAAAAGCAGCTGAGGATCTTGTTGAAGTAACAATGTATCCAAACGAAGAAGAAGAAATACATCAAAGACTTTGTATCAGGGATGCAAAACTATGGGATACAGAGCATCCGAATTTGTATGTGTGTGAAATAAAGATATTCTGTGGTGAGGAAGAATTAGACTGTGTGACAGAACATTTTGGCCTCCGTGTGCTGGAATTAGATGCTGAGCATGGGCTTCGATTAAATGGCAAAGAGGTAAAGCTTAGAGGCACATGTATTCATCATGACAATGGTATTATTGGTGCTGCAACATTTGAGGCAGCAGAAGAAAGACGCTGTCGTCAGATGAAAGAAGCAGGATTTAATAGTATTCGAAGTGCGCATCATCCGATGAGCAAAGCAATGTTAGATTCTTGTGATAAATATGGTATGCTTGTTATGGATGAATTGTCTGATATGTGGACGAGGCATAAAAATTCCAATGATTATGCAACATATTTCTTAGATAATATGGATGTAGAAGCTGAGAGAATAGTGGCCAAAGATTATAATCATCCCTGTGTGGTAATGTATTCTATTGGAAATGAAATTCCTGAAATTGGAACAGCAAGAGGAGCGCAGATCAATCGCCATCTTTGTAATCTGTTTCATAAATTAGATGCAACAAGATTTACAACGAATGCGATTAATGGCTGGCTGGCGCTTGGAGAAAAGATGATGACCATTATTCAGGAATTGATGGCGGCAAAACAGTCATCAGATAGTGGTGAAGAAGAGGGTGCAAGCGTACTAAATAGTATGATGGCATTTATGGTGGGTGAAACAGCGGATAAGATGGCATGTCATCCGACAATGACAGAAATTATACGTGAAGCATCTGAGTCCATGGATATTATTGGATTAAATTATCTGACAGGACGTCATGAACTTGAAAAAGAATTACATCCAAATAAGACTGTACTTGGAACAGAGACATTCCCGGCAGATATTGTAAGACTTTGGGATATTGTAAAACGCAATCATCACGTGTTGGGAGACTTTACATGGACAGGTTATGATTATCTTGGAGAAGCAGGCTGCGGTGTGTTCTATTATGATGGAACGCAGAACTTCAATGGTGTATATCCGGATCGTATCGCATACATCGGTGATATCAATTTGATTGGATATCGTCGTCCAATAAGTTACCTGCGTGAGATTGTATATGGACTTCGCAAAGCTCCATATATCGCAGTAGAACGTGTGGATAAACATGGAATAACACATTCACAAACAGCATGGATGTTAAAGGATAATGTTGCAAGCTGGACATGGCCAGGATATGAAGGAAAACCGGCAAATGTAGATATCTATAGCGGTGCAGATGAAGTGGAACTGTTCTTAAATGGAGCATCGCTTGGAAGAAAGCCTGCGGGAAAAGCTGCAGGATTTACTGCTTCTTATGAAATGTCATATGAACCAGGTGAATTAGTAGCAGTGAGTTATGAAAACGGTGTGGAAAGTGGACGTCATACACTTCAAACAGCCGAGACAGAGGTACAGCTTTGCGCCGTATGTGAGGAGAAGGAATTGAAAGCAAATGGTTCAGACCTTGCATTTATTACGGTTAAATTAACAGATAAGTGTGGCATAGAGAACATATTTGCTCAGAAAGAAATTACAGTAGCTGTGGAAGGCAAGGGTGTGTTGCAAGGATTTGGCAGTGCTGATCCAAGAGCAATTGGAAGCTATGATGACACAACATGGAAAACCTTTGATGGTGAAGTGATGGCTGTGATCCGATCTACCGATGAAGCCGGAGATATTCGGGTGACATTCTCTGCCGATGGCTGTGAGTCCAAAACAGTTGATATTAAAACCGTATAATTTAGAAGTTGTTGGTTTGAAACATCTCAAGAATTAAAAAGTGGGCATTTATTTCTGCTTATCCGCGTTGTGGCTCAGGATATTGAATAAAATTAACATAAAACATAATATGACTGGGAATAGGAGCCCGACGCGCATGCCCACATGAATACTGCCTCCAAATATGTCTGCAACCTTTCCCACAATGGCAGGACCTATGCTTCCGCCAAGGTCACCTGCCATTGCTAAAAGTGCAAACATTGCAGTTCCACCTGTTGGAAATGCTTTTGAAGAGATGCTGATTGTTCCCGGCCACATGATTCCTACAGAAAACCCACATACAATACATCCTGCAAGCCCGATCATCGGATTTTTCGAAAAAGATGCTAATACATAACAGATAAAGCATAAGATACCGGAACCAATCATAAATCTGTTCAGGTTTATTTTGTCACAGGCTTTTCCAAACAGCACTCGCGAAATTCCCATTGTCACAGCAAACATACAAGGACCGGCAAGATCTCCAACTGTCTTTGAGAAGCCGAGAGCTGATTCTGCATATGCGGATGCCCATTGTGCCATGGCAAGCTCAGATGCTCCGGAGCAGACCATCATCACAATGGCAATCAGGAACATGGGTTTTGAAAATAAATTCCTGATGCCCATTCCCTGCCCTTCCTCTACTAAGGATTCAATCGGGCAGGTTGCAAAATTGTAAATATTAACAGCAGGGATCAGTGCAAAAATAACAGCAAGCCATTTCCAACTGTCAATTCCAAACAGCAAAAAGAAAGCTGTCGAAATAAGTATGGTTCCAACTGCTCCCCAGCAGTAAAAGGAATGTAGAAGACTCATAGTAGCCTCCTTGTTCTCAAATGGACATGCCTCCACAATGGGACTTCCTAAAACCTCGATCAGGCCGCTCCCGATTGCATATAAAATTACGCTTATGATAATACCGATAAATGGAGAAGGGAGTATTTCTGGTAAAATTGCCAGACCAATGAGTCCTGCAGCCGAACATACTTCAGAAGCAACAATACATACTCTGTATCCAATTCTGTCTACATATCTGGCACAGAATAAATCTACCAAAAGCTGGGTAAAGAAAAAGAAGGTTGATATCAGGGCAATGTTTCCAAGTGAAATGTTGTAATCTGTATGAAATTTCAGAAATAGTAAAGGTGCAAAATTTGCAGCAACTGCCTGTGTGATAAATCCTAAATAACACGCTAATTTTGTCTTTTTATAATTCTTCATCGATTTTTCTCCTCGTAGCTCTTTGGTGTATTTATCTATTCAGAACTATTAAATAGTACTATATAATATTTTCACTTCTTTTTCACTGTATTATTTCGTCAATATACTGTAGAATATCATAAAACGGGTTGTGTGGAGGCTGTCATGTCACAGATAGAAAAGAAAAAGCTTGTAAGCATAAAAACTGATGATACATTGATGGAAACTGCTATACATGGAACTCATCTTTTCCCATTCAGATTTTATGATGAAAATATGAGCGATTTTGATTTTAACTGTATTGACTGGCATTGGCATGCTGAATTTGAATTTGTATATATCGAAGCTGGTATGGTTCACTTTCATATAGGGGAAAAGAATTTTGATTTGTCTAAGGGAAAGGGAATTTTTATCAATTCCAGGGTTCTTCATAAAATGCATTCCGAAAACAACGCTGCAATTCCTAATTTTCTCTTTCTTCCATCTCTGATTGCTCCGACAGAAAGCCTGATCTATCAGAAATTTGTGTTACCCTTTTTGAACGCATCTCTGGATTATTATATTTTTTCTTCTTCACAGGAGTGGCAGGAAGAAATACTGTCTGAGATGCAAAGGCTTATACAGCTCAGCAGATGTGAAATAAATGAACTTCAGATATCTGTTCAGATACAAAAGATATGGGAACACATAACGTCAAATGTTGTCTGCTGCCCGAAAATTCAAAGTATGAATTCATCATCACTTGCACGATTACAAATGATGATGCAGTTCATTCACCTGAATTACACGGAAAGAATTTCCCTTTCAGATATTGCTAAAGCTGGTAATGTGAGTACTAGTACTGCCCTGAATTTATTTCGGAATGTGCTGAATACATCTCCGGTCAATTATCTGATATGCTACAGGCTAAAGGAAGCAGCATTACTTCTTAGTAATACAGAAAAGAAGGTAAGTGCTATTTCAATAGATACGGGCTTCAGTAATAAAGATTATTTCTGCAGATCATTTAAGCAGGTGTATTCCTTAACCCCTTCAGAGTACAGAAGGGCAAAGAAATGAATTGTCCATCAAAAAGTATCTGCGTTTGTGAAAATATCCGATTTTCAGCCAATGATAATCCTAATCAGACCCTTATCCAGCATCAGGGTGCGGTTCCAGGGATTCAGGATAACCCCTTTGATTTCTTCTGTTTTCAGGGTAGCTTCAAACAGCTGCCGGATATCTGTGAGGAAGGTGGACATGACACTTCCACTTCCTTTTAATTCCTCGTCAAAGCTGGTGAAGGCGGCCCACCAGGTGGTGCCGTCCGGAGCTTTTACGGCCTGTACATTGATCTGGGTTCCGGCAGCGGCAGGTTCAACTGCCAGGATAAACTGCCCCTGTTCCTTCATTCGCCGTCTGATGACAGTCAGTGTGTGTGACAGCAGCTCATCGCTGGGCTCCTGCTGAAGAGCAGCAATAGCAGTTTCTATTTTTTCATTTCCTTTTAAACGTTCATCCTGGTTTATCATAAGTGATTTCCAATTCCTTTTCTAATAAATTTTTCTGTTTTCTGCATAACTTCTTTCATGATGTCCAGATTCCGGAATACATCACCGGTTTCCAGTGAGTGGTTTGCATTTTCATAGAGAAAAAACGGTATCTGATGTTCCTGACATTGCTGCCGGATCACTGCGGTATTAACCCAGGGATCGGCAGTTCCTGTAAAGGCGATTCCATTCCGGGGATGAAAAGCAAAGGTCTCTGCAAGCGGCGTATACAGAATATGCCGGCAGGGGAGGCTGTGTTCGCTGGCATAATGGGCAGCGATGGCAGTACCAACGCTCTTTGAGATAAAGAGGATTTCGTCACAGCAGGAAGCCACGCCTGACTGCTGTGAGAAAGCTGATGTCTTGTCAAGTGCACTCTCCGCCTGCTCATACAGCTCCAGAAAAGCAGCTTTCATATTGGCAGGATTTCCGAGGAGATCCCGGATCTGTGTTGTATATGATAAAGTAATATGCTGATCAAAGCCACAGGCAGCAGCAATTTTTCTGGCGTAATAGAGCAGAGGTTTATCGCAGTGGTAGCCGACGCCGGGGAAGTAAACAGCCAGTTTCATATTTGAAGTCTCCCATCTGATTCTTTATGTTCTATTCTGATTTTGGACAATGTATTTTCTATTATTAGTACAGCAATTCTGACCGTCCCATTTTCCAGAATTTTTTGCTTTCTTTCTGATAAAAATCCGAGGGGATCAAAAGGTGAGATCCATACTTTTGACTCCCACATCATTATATAATATTTCTGTTTCTTTTTCATTGTATTATTTCATCAATATACTGTAGAATATCATAAAACAGATTGTGGATTGCTAAAGCTGGTAATGTGAGTACCAGTACTGCCCTGAATTTTTGTAAAATTTTTACCCTTAATTTACATAGATATAACTTTCTTCTATTCTGTGATGTCGGGGTCAAAAGCCCCCGACTTTGATACCTACGGATTGCTTCGTGCTACGCACTCCCACAATCCTACCCAATATCATGTGGGCTTAGACCTTTTGACCCTGGTATCATTCTATTTTGCTATATTATTATAGCAGTCTATAATAACAGAAATTTTAAAAATTTGCACACCCGGGTATTTCTGTGCTATACTTGTGGACGAACTTCTTTTCGAGGTTAAATTTGCAGAAATATATGGATGATCCGGAATGGATAATGGGTGTAAAAAGGAGGAAGCAGGTATGGCTTTTTGCCAGAATTGCGGAGCAAAACTGGAAGAAGGAGTGAGGTTCTGTCCTAACTGTGGATCTGCAGTAGAAGGAAATACTGAAGGAAAAAATGGTACAGCCGGAGCAGACAGTACACGTACATCAGGTACACAGACCAGTGGATCCACAAACGAAAAGAAAAATTTTGAGGAAACGATCCAGGATCTGAATGATACCGAGGATACCACGGATCAGTTTGACCCGGCAGATATACAACAGAACAAGGTTATGGCAGTGCTTTCCTATATCGGGATTCTGGTGCTGGTACCGATCCTGGGGGCAAAGGATTCCAAATTTGCCAGATATCATGCAAATCAGGGACTGCTGCTTCTGATCGCTTCTGCAGCATACAATATCGCGCTCCGTATCGTGAATGCGATCCTGTATGCGATCAGCTGGAGACTTGCGTTTATCGGAACGATTCTCAGCGCAGTCAGCATTGCTTTCTTTGTATTGATGATCATTGGTATTGTAAATGCAGCAAATGGCAGGGCCAAGGAGCTGCCGGTCATTGGTAAATACAGACTGCTGAAATAGGAGTCTGTGAGTAAGGAGTTTTTATGTTATTAGATGTTATTGCAGATACACTTGTAGATGCGTTAAAGCTCCTGCCCTTTCTGTTCCTGACCTATCTGGCTATGGAATATATTGAACACAAGGCAGGAGATAAGGCGGAGGAGCTGGTAGAAAAGGCAGGCGGCTTTGGACCTCTGATCGGAAGCGTTCTTGGTATGGTGCCGCAATGCGGATTTTCCGCTGCGGCGTCTAATTTGTATGCAGGAAGGATCATTACGCTGGGAACCCTTATATCTATTTTTCTTTCCACATCAGATGAAATGCTTCCAGTATTTATTTCCAATCAGGTAGCTATCGGAACGATACTTAAGATCCTGTCTATTAAGGTTCTGATCGGTATGGCAGCCGGCTTTGTGATCGATCTTGTACTACAGAAGAAGCATAAGGAAACGAGAGAAACGGAGCACCTGAAGATTGATGAGATGTGCGATCACCAGCACTGTCATTGCGGGCAGGGAAATATCTGGAAGGCAGCCATTTCCCATACGCTGCAGATCCTGTTTTTCATCGTGGTTGTTTCTTTTATCCTGAATCTGCTGATCAGTTATATCGGGGAGGACAGTCTTTCAACGCTGCTCAGCAGCAGACCGATGCTTGGCCCTGTGATCGCAGGTCTTGTGGGACTGATCCCAAACTGTGCGGCATCGGTGGTACTGACACAGTTGTATCTGGAAGGAATGATAAATGGCGGTGCCATGATGGCAGGACTCCTGGCAGGAGCCGGGGTAGGGCTTCTCGTGCTGTTCCGTGTTAATGAAAATGTTAAAGAGAATCTGAGAATTACGTTGCTGCTCTATATCATTGGAGTAGTATCAGGAATTCTGATAGAAACAGCCGGTCTTACCTTTTAAGACCGGCTGCAGATTTAAGAAGTAAGCAAAATCAAATCTGTAAGTTCTTCAGGCGGTAAAATTCGTCCTTCAGAGCCATTAATTCTTCATAGGTTCCAAATTCTTTAATACCACCGTTTCCTACAACAGCGATTCGGTCAGCATCACGGATTGTCGATAGTCTGTGTGCCACGATCAGAGTCGTGCGGTTCTGCACCAGATTGTGGATTGCCTCCTGGATCTTTTTTTCAGAGATCGTATCAAGTGCAGAGGTGGCTTCGTCCAGGATCAGGATCCTGGGATTCCGTACAAAGGCTCTGGCGATGGAGATCCGCTGTCTCTGACCGCCTGAAAGGCTGTTGCCATGCTCTGTGATCTGAGTATCCAGTCCTTCTGGAAGAGAAGCGATCAGCTCCTCCAGATTGGCTGCCTTAACCACCTGGTTCATCAGCTCATCAGAAATATGGTTCATACCATAGGTGATGTTATCCCGGATCGTCCAGGAGAACAGGAAGACCGTCAGGCTTTTAAAGATGACAACGCCAAAGGCCACAATAATATTAAGCAGAATGCTGAGTACACTGATAAAGATCTGCGAGGACAGGGTTTCGATCTGCTCCACGTCACGCATGATCTTGGACTGAAGACGGCCGGACTGCATTTCATTATGGTAGGAAATGGAAAGCTGCTGCAGCTTCCTGACCAGAGAGCTTCTCAGCTCCTGTTCTACGCTCCTGACGGTTTTGGCATATAGCCAGGTATGCAGATAATTAGTAAAAATGTTCTGTATCATAAAGAAGGACATGAACAGCGCATTAATCAGGATTTTCATACCTGCGTTGTCAGGTCGTTCTGTTGCTATATTGATGATATTTGCCGTTACAATGGGAAGAACCCAGACAGGCGAATGCTTGATGGCAAAAAATACAATGGAGAGAAACAGCTTTCCGTAATATCCCTTATAAATGCTGAGAAGTATTTTCAGGCTGTTACCTTCGTTCCTTTTAAAGGTCTCCAAAAGTGCTTTTTCAGAAGCATCCAGGTCGATGTCCTCCGGTCTTGTAAAGTCAATCATATCAGTTCATTTCCTTATAATAGTGATGTACGACTTCCAAAGCAGGCTTTCCGTAAATTTCATAGCCGGTATTGGCTGCAGCTCCTGATAGCGGATATTGCTTTGCAGCCCAGTCCCATATACAGAAGCCTCTGACAAAGGGGCGCTTTTTGCAGGCCTCAAACATGGCCTTGTACCACGAAGCCTGTTCGTCAGGAGCAGCCTCCCCACGGATGCACCAGTCGTTGGGAACGAGAAAAGAGCCTTTGGTAGACATGCAGCCGCACTCTGCGAAGAAAAAGGGCTTGTTAAATTTTTTTACGACCTTTTCAATCCGGTCAAGCTGATTTTCCCAGTCATTTACAGGATAATAGCCGCTTGAAGAGATTACATCCACGCAGTCCCACCAGGTAACATTATCTTCCTGATATTTGTCTGTATTATAAGAAACCGGTCCGTGATAGACCTCTTTGATATCAGATATCAGCTTTCGCCACTCAGCATCCCGGTGCTCACTCATGACCATCTCGCAGCCTGCGATAAATATTTCGCAGCCACTTTTTTCAGCAAGGGCTGCATAATGAAGCTGAAATGCGGTGTAGGAGGCAAACCAGTTACTCCACTTAGGTTCACAGGGAACATCCTTGTCGAAAAAGCTGATGTGAGCCCGCCAGGTTCCGTTCATGCAGTTAACAGTAGGCTTTAAGGCTACTGAAAGACCGAGGCTGTGAGCATATTCAATGATAGAAAGAAACTCTTCATCTGTGGCGTTTGCCTGCGTTTCACGAGCAATGGTTTCTGACTGAGGTGTTTCCTGAAGTCCGTTTGGGACAAGAATGATCAGGTTGGCACCTGTCAGCTTTTTCAGATTGCGAAGACTTGCTCTTGCGGCTTTGGTATCCAGCTTTCCTCTGCGGGAAAAGGGGGCAAAGGTAATACCCTTGATCATCTTCATCAGTTCCATATCGGACTCCTTTTTACAAAATTATACTTTCTGAAACAATAAAAAATATAGCACTTTCCTTGTCTGTCCGATATAATATAGTCATGTGAAAATTGTATAAATCTATTTTGGAAAAGAGCAAAGAAATGCAGTATTTATTTGAATATCATGATACACTGGATTCACCTTATGAGGCATTTTTATATGATACCTCACAGATGGCATTTCCCATACGATCCCACTGGCACTATTTTATGGAGCTGATCTATATGAAAGAGGGAACGGCACTGATAGAGTGCGATGGCTGCAATTATATTCTGGAGCCGGGGGATCTGATCATTTTTCATCCGGAGGCGTTGCATGGGGTCTATGCAGTTGCCAATGGATTACTGAAATATGAGGTGCTAAAATTTGATACTAACAGGCTGTATACAGAAAAAAGCTATGCGCCGAGCCTTTCGATGATCCTGCGCAGTGCGAGCAAGGATGAGCATGCAAATGTTTTTTTTCAGGAAAGCCAGCTCCAGCATCTGCCAGTGGCCTCTGTTTTTGAACAGTGCAGGAAGGAACTGGAAAGAAGAGATTATGGTTATGGGATCATTGTACATGACAGGATCTGTGATCTGATGGTAGGATTGATCCGTATCTGGAGGGACAACGGCTTTGATACGGATAAACTGGCCGGACAGCCAAGGGAGATCAATTCCTTCCGGGACATCACGACTTACATAGATGCGCATGCCGGTGAGCCTATTCGGGTGGAAGAACTGGCGGATCGGTGCAATATGAGCTATTCTTATTTTGCTAAAAATTTCAAGCAGTATTATGGCCGTTCCTGCAAGGAGTATATTGAGTTGATCCGGATCAGCAAAGCAGCAGATATGCTGCTGTTCACAGATTTCGATTTAAGCTATATCAGTCAGGAAACCGGATTTTCTGACAGCAGCCATCTGATCAAGACCTTTCGGAAGTGGAAGGGGATGACGCCGAAGCAGTACAAGCAGCAGCATGAAAAGGGATATCAGCGGAAATCTCCTCTGTCTGTGACGACCTCATAGCCAATGCCTTCCATGCGCCGCTGCATACAGCAGCGGCATTCAGCAGCTTCATCACCGGTGCAGATCTTGTTATCATAGAGAAGATATTTACCCCGTACATCTGTGGGGGAAAGATTTGGCATGACCACATTGGCACCGGCCTGTATGCCCATTTCCCTTCCCAGAGGATGAATGGTGCCAAGGGCAGTAGTGGCAGGCAGCAGCACATGGGGGTGCAGGAGCCTTATAATGGACAGAAGCCGCAGCGTTCTGTCGAGTGTGCCGGCAGGGCGGTCTGCAAATGGTGTATCCTTGTGGGGGATAAAGGGACCGATGCCTGCCATTTCCGGCTGTAATTCCAGAATAAACATAAGATCCTCATAAAGACTGTCCATGGTCTGGAAAGGAGATCCTACCATAAAGCCACATCCGGTCTGGTAGCCGATTCTTTTCAGTGTTCTGAGACAGTTTTTTCTGTGGGAAAGAGACATTTCCGCGGGATGGAGCTTTCTGTAATGCGTTTCATCGGCAGTTTCATGCCGGAGCAGATACCGGTCAGCGCCGGCATCAAAGAAGCGCCGGTAGCTTTCTTCTGACTTTTCACCAATAGAAAGCGTGATCGCACAGTCCGGGTAGGAGGAACGGATCCGGGATACGACCGCACAGATCTTATCATCGCTATACCATGGATCTTCTCCGCCCTGCAGGACAAAGGTACGGAAGCCAAGCTCGTAGCCATTCTGGCAGCAGGAGAGGATCTGGTTCTCTGTGAGGCGGTAGCGGTCAGAGCGCGTGTTGCTTCTCCGGATGCCGCAGTAATAGCAGTCATTTTTGCAATAATTGGTAAATTCGATCAGTCCGCGGATAAAGATCTGGTTTCCGTAAACGGAGTCTGCGACTGCCCTGGCGGTTATTTTTAAACGGGTCAGAAGTGATTCATCTTCTGAAGTAAGAAGGTGGACAAGCTGATCCTTTGTAATATTTTGTCTGGTTCTGATTTCTTCGATCAATGACATCTTTATTTATTTCCTGTTTGTATAAAGAATACTGCTGAGGGCGGCAAATTCCTCCAGTGAAAGGGCTTCTCCCCGGATGGAGGGAGAAAGCTCCATTTCCAGGAGAGCCTGCTCTACAGCCTCCCTGGTAATACCGGGAAGACCTGCATGAGAAAGGCTGTTAGTCAGTGTTTTCCTGCGCTGCTGGAAGGAGGCACGGATCACGTCAAACAGAAATCTCTCATCAGGAACGGTCACGGGAGGCTTATCATGGCAGGTGAGCCGGATCACGGCACTGCCGACATTTGGCTTTGGGATAAAGCATTCCGGAGAAACGGTAGCTACGATTTCCGGCTTTGCATAATACTGGACAGCCAGGGACAGGGCACCGTAATCTTTCGTGCCGGGACCAACCTGCATGCGCTGCGCCACTTCCTTCTGTACCATGATAGTAATGCTTTTTAAAGGGACATGGCTTTCAAAAAGTCCCATGATAATAGGGGTTGTAATATAGTAGGGAAGGTTGGCAACGACCTTGATCGGCCTGTCGTTGTTTCTTTCTCTGGCAAGAGTAGCAATGTCCACCTTCAGGATATCTTCGTTGATAATGGTGACATTATTATAGGGAGAAAGGGTATCTGCAAGAATGGGGATCAGTGCCCTGTCAATTTCTACAGATACCACTTCTCTGGCACTTTCAGCCAGATACTGGGTCATGGTTCCGATGCCGGGTCCGATCTCAAGTACAAAATCATCCCTGGTGATTCCTGCGGAGGAAATGATCTTATTCAGGATATTTCCATCGATCAGAAAGTTCTGCCCGAAGCGTTTCTGGAAGTTAAAATTATATTTTTTCAATATTTCCAGCGTTCCTGCCGGATTTCCGAGAGTTGGCATATGGGTATCCTCCTTACTCCTTTATGCCAAAGAGCTTTCTGGCATTTTGTTCTGTAATATCCATGATCTGTTCTTCTGGGATCCTTTTGATCTCGCTGATCGCCTTTACCACATAAGGAAGATTCAGGGAGCTGTTCCTTTTTCCTCTGTTAGGAACAGGGGCAAGATAAGGACAGTCTGTTTCCAGAAGGATTTTGTCCAGAGGAAGATATTCTACGGTATCTACAAGCTTTCTTGCATTCTTAAAGGTCAGTACACCACCGATCCCAAAGGAAAAATCAAGGGAAAGAAATTCTTTTGCCATTTCCAGGGAATAAGAATAGCAGTGGACAACACCGCCAATATTTCCGGCATCAGCAGATTTCATGATGTCATAAGTATCTCTGGCAGCGTCCCTGGAATGGATGATAACAGGAAGGGCGGTCTCTTTTGCAATAAGGAGCTGGCGCTCAAACCATTCCTTTTGAATGGCACGTTCCGGATCCCCTTTTCCTTCATAATAATAGTCAAGGCCGATCTCACCGATAGCTACTACTTTACCACCCCTTTTCACAGAGTGCTCGGTGGCAAGAGTCAGGATGTGCTGCATGTCTTCTTCTGTAAGGGCAGCAGTGCCGGAAGGATGGACGCCAAGGGCTGCATAGACAAAAGAGTACTTCTGTGACAGTGCAAGGGTGGTTTCTACGCTTTCCATATCAGCAGCAACATTTATCACAGTGCCAATACCATTGCTTTTAAGGCTCATGAGAAGATTGTCTCTGTCCTTCTGGAAGGCTTCGTCATCGTAGTGTGCATGTGTATCAAAGATCATAAAAAACTCCGGTTTCATTTTTTTTGAATTTTTTTTAAAAAGTACTTGCAATTCAAAAAGCATTATACTATAATAACACTTGCGTTGCAAATGATACAAAATATTTTGCGAAGAAAACGCACCGCTAGCTCAGTTGGTAGAGCACCTGACTCTTAATCAGGGTGTCCAGGGTTCGAGCCCCTGGCGGTGCACTTACGAGTACCATTTTTGAGGACATAAGAGCCTTGGGGATGGTGCTTTTTTTTGTGTCCTTTGACAGAAAGGGCATGCTATGGTACACTTAAAAGATGAAAACTGGGTTATTTTGTCTATAAATCTGAGAACATGAGGTGAGTACCTTGGATAAGTATGAATATAAAGTACGTGCAGAGGAAATCAAATCGCTGATCGCAGACGGTGAGTATGCTGAGGCTGCTAAAATCGCAGATACCATTGACTGGCGCAGGGTCAGAAGTGTGATGATGCTCTGTACGATCAGTGATCTATATAAAATCAACAGAAGATATGAGGACAGCAGGGATATTCTCCTGCTTGCCTACGAGAAGGGCGGTGGAAGGCGCCCTATCGTTTATTCTCTCTGTGAGCTTTCCATCAAGCTGGAGGAGTATGTACAGGCGATCGAGTATTATAAGGAATTTGTGCAGCTCGCACCGAAGGACTCTGGCAGATACATTCTTCAGTATAAGCTTTATGAGGCACAGGAAGTCAGCCTGGAAGAGAGGATTGCAGTACTGGAGGAGCTGAAGAAAAAGGATTACCGTGAGAAATGGGCTTATGAACTGGCATATCTTTATCACAGGGTAGGACTTGAGTCCAAATGTGTAGAGGAATGTGATGAGATGTTCCTTTGGTTTTCTGACGGCAGATATGTTTTGAAAGCGCTGGAGCTGAAAAAGCTGCATCAGCCCCTGACAGAGGAGCAGGAAGCGAAATATGAGCAGATGAAGCATACCGGCGGCATTATTGAAGCCGATATTGTGACAGAAGGAAAAGCCATTCAGGAGGAAGCCGGACAGGTGGCGGCAGAAGAGGAAGAGGATGATGAGTTCAGCAGGGAGCAGAATGTACTCACAGATCCTACCCAGGAGCTGCCGGGCAAGGGGCTGGATGATATAGAAGTCAAGACAGTTGATGTAAGTCAGTATAATACCATCAATCTGCAGAAAGAGCTTGCGGAAAGCATGAAGGAATTTCTGGAGGTATCATCTCATGCAAAGGAATGTGAGAATGCCGTACAGAAGGAAACACAGGATGTGGAAGAAGAGGCAGAAGCTGCTGAAGCAGCAGACATGGCGGAAGCACCGGCTGCTGTTAAGCAGGATACCGATGAAATGCAGCTGATCAGTGAGGATATGCAGACTGACGGTGATTCAGAAGCAGCAGATCATGTGGCTGAGGAAGTATTCTTTGGCAATACCTCTGAGGTTAAGGTAGAAGATGTGGTCTCTGAGCTGGTAGAGAAGGACGCACAGACCTCACGGGATATTGCAGCCATGCAGGAGTCTGTTTCCAAGGTAGCTGACAGGGCAGAATCTCTGCAGAAGGACAGAGAAAGACTTCCGGAGGCATCACCAAATCCGGTGATCAGTAATACAGGTGTGATCAGGGCATTTCATAAGCCATCGGGTTTTGATGATATCCTTTCTCAGGAATATGACGGACAGATCAGTCTGGCCATTCCGGAGGAAGAGCAGATAGAGAAGCAGATCACCGGTCAGCTGAGCATTGGTGATGTTATGGCTGAATGGGAAAAGATGAAGAAAGAAAATGAGCAGAAGATGATGCAGGAGATCAAGGAGCGCGTACACAAGCAGACAGATTCCCTGTTTTCGGATTTTGACGAGGCGACTAAGACAGGACTTCTTGAAGAACTGGAAAAGGCCATGGTGGATGCTGCTGTGAGGGAAAGTAAGAAAAGAGCAGAAGCAGAGCGCCCCAAGGTAGTAAAGGTTTCTGATATTGACGCAAAGGAAGAGGAGAAGGCTGAAGAGCAGCCGGAAAAGCAGCCGGAAGAGCAGCCGGAAAAGCAGCCGGAAGAGCAGACGGAAGAGCAGACGGAAGTCATAGAAGATGCTGAGATCATAGAGGAAGAGACTGGGGAAGCGGATAAGCCTTTAGACGAAGTCCCCCCCGCTGAGGAAGCAGCGGAGAAAGAGATAGCTGAAGAAGCAGCAGAGGAAAAACCAGAAGAGGAGGAAACAGCAGAGGCAGGGAATTCCTATACTGTACGCGAAATGAGCAGGAGTGAGAGAGAGCAGTTCGCTCCGTTCATCCATCACAGGAAAACAAGAAAGCAGATCGTAGAGGTAATTGATAATATCAGCCTGGCATCTTACACGGGAAATGTTGTGATCACAGGAGAAGAGGGTACGGGTGCCACTGCACTTGCCAAGCTTCTTGTGAAGGAGGTTCAGCTTTCTGATAATAATTTTTCGGGCAAGGTAGCCAAAATTTCCGGGGGCAATATGAACAAGAAGGAAGTTGGAGCAACTTTGGACCGGCTTCTTGGAGGAGCACTGATCATTGAGGGTGCAGCTTCCATGAAGAAAAATACTGTGGAATCCCTGACCAGAGAGCTGAATCAGGAGGGAAAGGGACTGATCGTTATCCTTGAGGATAAGAAGGAAGCGATAGAAAAGTTCCTGACGAAATATCCGGCACTGGCAGCAATCTTTAATCTCAGGGTGGATGTGGACGCACTGGATGATCAGACACTTGTTAAATATGCAAGAAAGTATGCCCTGGAGCAGGAATATGCGATCGATGAGCTGGGTGTTCTGGCACTGCATACGAGGATTGCAGATATGCAGACCAGTGACCATGAGGTGACACTCTCAGAAATCGAAGAGATCGTGGATGAAGCGATCTATTATGCAGATAAGAAGACGCCGAAGCATTTCTTTGATGTGCTGTTCGGTAAGAGATATGATGATGAAGATATGGTTGTTTTAAGAGAAAAGGACTTTATGCATTATTAAAAAGCAAGGGGGTTTTTCTGCATGGAAAAGAAAAAACAGACCGAAGGGACCGTATTTATTTCAGAAGCAGACCAGTATTTATTTGCGCAGGGTACACACTATGATATCTACAAAAAGCTGGGTGCGCATCCTTCAGTGGAGAATGGCAGAAAGGGAACTTTCTTTGGTGTATGGGCACCGAATGCTGCCAGCGTACATGTGATCGGTACCTTTAACGGCTGGGACGAAGAGGCAGCACCCATGACAAAGCTTGGTGCAGGTGGAATCTGGATGGTTTTTCTTCCGGGGGTAGGAACAGGGGAGCTGTATAAGTTTCTTATTACGACACCTTCCGGCGAGAAGCTATATAAGGCGGATCCTTTTGCCAACAGTGCGGAAATGCGCCCCGGAACTGCATCAAAGACAGCTGATATCTCTGGCTATAAATGGACAGACGATCTGTGGCTCAGGGAACATGAGGAAAAGGATTATTATAAAGAGCCGCTGGCAATTTATGAATGCCACATCGGTTCCTGGATGAGACATCCAAGACCGGAAGAGCAGGGCTTTTATAATTACCGTGAATTTGCAGACAGGATCGTAGAATATTTAAAGGAAATGAAATATACCCATGTGGAACTGATGGGTATTGCGGAGTATCCCTTCGATGGCTCCTGGGGGTATCAGGTGACCGGATACTATGCACCTACAGCAAGATATGGAGATCCGCAGGACTTCATGTATCTGGTAAACAAGCTTCACAGGAATAAGATCGGTGTGATTCTGGACTGGGTACCGGCACATTTTGCAACAGATGCACATGGACTTGGCAGATTTGACGGGCAGTGTATTTTTGAAGATCCGGATCCGAGGAAGGGCGAGCATCCTGACTGGGGGACTAAGATCTTTAATTATGGAAAGAATGAAGTTAAGAATTTCCTGATCGCCAATGCATTATTCTGGATCAAGGAATTCCATATTGATGGTATCCGTGTGGATGCAGTGGCATCCATGCTGTATTTGGATTATGGCAAGAAGGATGGTCAGTGGGTGCCGAATAAATATGGCGGGAATAAGAATCTGGAGGCAATTGAATTCTTTAAGCATCTGAATTCAGTAGTGCGGGGTACATATCCCGGATTTATGACAATTGCTGAAGAGTCAACCGCCTGGCCTGGTGTTACGCATCCTATTGAAGAGGATGGTCTTGGATTCAGCTTTAAATGGAATATGGGCTGGATGCATGACTTCTGTGAATACATGAAGCTGGATCCTTATTTCCGAAAGGATAACCATTATGCAATGACCTTTGCCATGAGCTACAATGAGAGTGAGCATTATATCCTGCCGCTGTCCCATGATGAGGTAGTCCACCTGAAGTGTTCCATGGTAGAAAAGATGCCAGGCTATAAAGTAGATAAATATGCCAATTTAAGACTGGGCTACACTTATATGCTTGGACATTCCGGCAAGAAGCTGCTTTTCATGGGACAGGAATTTGGTCAGGAAAGGGAATGGAGTGAAGCAAGAGAGCTTGACTGGTTCCTTCTGGAGAATGATCTGAATAAGGGTATGAAGGATTATGTGAAGGAGCTTTTGCAGATCTACCGCAAATATCCCTGCCTGTATGAGAATGACAACAGCTGGGCAGGCTTCGAGTGGCTTAACTGTGATGACAAGGACAGGAGTGTATACAGCTTCTTCCGTAAATCAAAGAATGGAAAGAATGAACTGTTATTTGTTCTGAATATGACGCCCATGAGGTGGGAGGATTACGTGGTTGGAGTACCAAGGAAAAAGAAATATAAGCTGCTCCTGAACAGTGACGATAAGAGCTTTGCGGGAGAGGGAAATGTGATCCCAAAAGAACTTGCAGCAGAAGCAAAGCCGTGTAATAACAAGGAATACAGTATTACATTTGATCTGCCCCCGTATACAGCAGCAATCTTTCTTTTTTAGAGGTTAAGAAAACAGAATATATTACCGAAATAAAGGGTGAATGATATGGTCATTCACCCTTGTTTTTTGCAAATGACAGGATGAAGGAAATGAGCATGAATATTATCTTTAACGGGACAGGACAGGATCCCAAGGCCTATTTGAATAAAGACAGGGAGACAACAGGATATCGGAAGGCTGACAGTACCAGAGAGGTATATCCGGCCGGGTTTGCATTAGACATTTCTGGCACAGTTATGGATAACAGCGCTTACGCAGATCACGGAAGGACCGCAGAAGAGGTTATGCAGAAAGCGGGTATGGAGGATATTACTGCCCGCAGGAACTATATGGCAGTGATGTCTAATTCTGTATCTGACGAAGATTTTGCGAGGCTTCAGGAAGAAGGCTTCCATCCGGGCAGTACAGAGATCGATACGGTTGTCACCATTGTTGACAAGATAAAAGCAGCTCTGTTAAAGGGAGGCAAACAGATTGTTGGTTATACTGATACCATAGACGGTGAAAGTCTTGCTAGAATCACAGGAAGTGAGAGCTTTGCCAGAGAGCTGCAGAAGCAGTTCTCAGAGCAGGACATTCCTCTGACAGAGGAGAATATAGAAGAGACTGTAACGACCTATGAGCAGCTGTCTTCCGTTTCCGCTTTGAGTGAGGACACCATACGGTATCTGGTGGAAAATCAGCTTGACATTACTCCGGAGAACATTTACTTTGCCATTCATGCAGGAGCAGCAGGAAGCGGCAGGACAGGACAGGGATACTACAGAGCTGGTGAGATGGATGGCTATTATGTAAAGAAACCGGAAACCGTGGAGTATGAAAGTCTCATGCCTCAGATTGAACATGTGATACAGGAAGCAGGGCTTTCTGTTGATGAAGAAGCTGTTTCCGATGCCAAATGGCTGATTGAAAAGGGGATACCCTTTAACACAGATAATCTGACAAAGCTGCATGAGTTGGAGAAAATGACGTTTCCCGTTTCGGAAGAGGATTTTCTGAAAGCGGCGGCAATCGCCATTTCTGATGGAAGGGCAGTGCGCAATGCTGATCTGACTGCGAAGGAGAGCCTTCTGCAGCAGGCAGTAAGAATAGAGGAAGGTACGAAGGAGCTGACAGACCGGGACGCAGACAGGATCCTGATATCAGAGCTTCCTTTTCAGCTGAAGAATCTGTTTGCAATCCATGCAGAGAGCACAGGCTTGGAAGAGACTGCAGATCAGAGCAGCAGTGATCCTCTGCAGGGAGCAGGCATGAGTGCAGACAGGCTGCAGGCTAGAAGGTATCTTGAAGAGGTACGGCTTTCCATGACAGTCAGTGCCAATTTAAGGCTTTTAAGGAGCGGCTTCCAGATTGAGACAGCCCCGATGGAAGAATTGATCTGCAGGCTGTCAGAAGCAGGGATACAGGTGGATAGAGAGCTTACAGGAGAAACTGATCCGGTGAGAGCACAGGAAAAGGCAGGCTGGTACAGAGATTCCCTGCAGGCAGCAGAAAGCCTGAGGAGAGCTCCGGCAGCAGTGGCCGCGCAGATCGAGGCAGCTGATACACTGGAGGGAGCTGCACAGAAGAGCAGAGCTGTCCGTATCTCCATGGAAAAAGCCGGTGAGAAGTACGAAGAGCTGATGACAGCTCCAAGAAAGGATCTTGGAGATTCCATAAAAAAAGCATTCCAGAATGTAGATGATATTCTGGCGGATATGGGTAAGGAGCTGACAGAAGAAAACAGGAAAACGATCAGGATCCTTGGCTATAACAGCATGGATATGACAGAAAAGAACTTTGAAAAGATCCGGACATCAGAAAAACTGCTGCAGAATATTACAGACAATTTAAGACCGGGAGAGGTTCTTTCCATGATCAGGAAGGGGATCAATCCTCTTACCATGACACTGGAGGATCTTTATACCTATCTGATGGGTCAGGAGAAGATGCCTGAAGAGAAGCTTGCCTCCTACAGTGAATTTCTTTACCGCCTGGATCAGAAAAAGGAAATCAGTCAGGAAGAGAGAGATGCTTATATCGGTATTTACAGGCTTTTCCGTCAGATTGAAAAAGGGGACGATGCAGCACTTGGCGCTGTGGCAGATACCGGCAGGCCAGAAACCCTTGAAAATCTTCTGTCAGCTGTGAGAACGGCGAAGAAGCATATGGATTATAAAATCGGTGATGGGCAAGAGGTTATCGAAGCAGGTGACCTTACAGATTCCATCATTGCGCAGATCGAGCGGGGGTTTATCCATAGAAGAAAAGAAATGCAGCAGACATTTGCAGAGAATTTCCGTGCAGCGGCCGCCAGCGAAGAAGAGATTTTCCGATATCTTTCAGACAATGGACAGCCTATCACGGCAGATAATCTGCTGGCGGCAGGAGAATTGCTGCGGGCACCTGCAGAACTGTTCAGGGGTATCAGGGGGTTTGAAAGAGGAGCTCAGACAGCTGGTAAAGCGAAGAAGGATCATGCAGACAGGACAGCCAGAGAGCCATCAGATGAAGCAGGTACAGACAGGATCAGTATAGAAGACCTTGGAGAAGAGGTATTATCCGGATTTACGACACAGGAGAGTGCAGGTAAGGCTTATGACCGTCTGGCAGATGTTCTGTCGGAGCAGATTGAAAGACAGGCCTTTGAGAACACAACAGATGTCCTGGATGTAAGATATCTGCACAGTCTTTGTAGACAGGTAGGCTTTCTGAGATCTATGGCCAAAGAAGAAAATTATACCCTGCCGCTTCAGATAAATGGAGAGCTGACAGCGGTAAATCTGACTATGATCCATAAGGAGGGGGCAGAAAGTAAGGTTACGATCTCTCTGGAAACGGAAGCACTTGGAAAGAATGCAGCGGAGTTTTCCTTTGGAAAGACGGGACTTACAGGCTGCAGCATCAGTCAGGAAAGGCAGGCTGCAGAGAAGCTGTCAGGAGAGGCTGAGCTTTTCCGGCAAATGCTTTCTGAGGAAGAGATCAGCGCAGGAGATATTCACTTCATTACAGAAGAAACCTTGGATCCTGCCGGTTATACGTTAAAGACCGGATCCGGTAAGGAAAAAGGACAGACGGATGCAGCCCTGTACCGGGTTGCCAGAACATATATCAGTTTTATCAGACAAATAAGCAGAAAGGAATCAGAAGAAGATGAAAATTAATTTTAATGCGTCTGCAGCAATAGCCAATAATGCACTGACAAGAAATGACAATAAGCTGGCGGCATCGCTAGGAAAGCTTTCCTCCGGCTATAAGATCACACATGCCAAGGACAATCCGTCAGGACTTGCCATGGCCAAGAGAATGAATGCGCAGATCGCGGGTGTTTCTGTTGCAACGGATAATGCGGGTGATGGTATTTCTGTGATCGAGATCGCGGATGGAACCATGTCAGAGATCCATGATATGCTGCAGCGTCTGAATGAGCTTTCTGTAAAAGCAAGTACAGGAACTCTGGCGGAACAGGATCGCAAGATCATCAATAAAGAAGCCCAGCAGCTGAAAGAGGAAATTGACAGAATTGCGGAGGAGGCTGAGTTTAACGGGCAGAAGATCCTGGATGGATCCTTTGATCTGAAAGGGTATACCGATAACGTTGATGTGAAGGTTGCCTATTATGGAGATGAGGTTAAAGCGGGACAATATCAGGTGGCAGATCTGAAGATTGGTACGGATAAGGATGGCGGAGTGGATTCGGCAAAATCCTCTGTAACAATTACAGGGCCCGATGGACAGGCTGTTGCCGGAGCAAAGGTAAGTGGTATAGACGGTAATATTGCCACTATCACCGGAGACAACGGATTTGAACTGAGGCTGGAGATCCGGAGCGGTATTCAGAAGAATGCTGTTACTACAGTTAATAATTTTAAGATGGATCTTGCAGGCTTTGGCGCTATGGACACCCAGATCGGTGCTAATGAAGGACAGCAGCTTGGTATCCGTATCCCCAGGATTTCCTGCCTTAATATGGGAATCGAATCCCTGGATCTGACGACCGCAGAGGGGGCGACAAAAGCGATCGATCAGGTTGATGCAGCTATTAAATATGTATCGGAGGCAAGAAGCCGGATCGGTGCTTACCAGAACCGTCTGGAGCACACAGTCAGCAGCCTGGATATTACTTCGGAGAATATGACGGCAGCTTATTCCAGAATCATGGATACAGATATGGCGGAAGAAATGACAGAATATACAACTCTGCAGGTACTTTCCCAGGCAAGTACCTCCATGCTGGCTCAGGCCAATGAAAGACCTTCTCAGGTACTTCAGCTTCTGCAGTAAGTACAGATTTCTGATACATAGAGGGAAATGAAATGACGGATGACAAGAAACAGCAGTATACGCTGAAAATATCTCAGGCAAGCCGGACGCAGCTTGTAGTGATCTTATATGAAATGACACTGGATTATCTGAAGGAAGCAGAAGATGCGTCTGGCAGCAGGGATGAGGCAGCCTTTCATACCGGTATCAAACGGGCAAGGGCATGTATCCACGAACTGATCCACTCCCTGAATCATGAATATCCTGTTTCCGGAAACCTGTTGCAGCTCTATCTCTTTGTGGACAGGACGCTGATCCAGGCAGATGCCAGAAAGGAAGCCGCACTGCTAAAGGAGCCGGAGGATATGGTCAGAAGGCTTAAGGATGCTTATGAGACCATCAGTGAGCAGGATGATTCCGGTGCCGTTATGGAAAATGCGCAGGCTGTTTATGCAGGACTTACCTATGGCAGAGGGGCTCTGAACGAGAGCTTAGCTGATCAGGGGAGCAGCCGGGGTTTCCGCGTTTAAAACAGAAACTGTATTTTTTTCTTCAGGCAGCATACACAGGTGTGCTGCCTGTTCCATTAAAAATTTATAGCGCTTCAGCACAGAATTGACCTCGTAGATATAGCAGTCGATGAGATCCGGTTCCGTGACGTTGTCAAAGCCCGCATATGCGATCTCCAGGGCTTTTTTTGTTTGCTCCAGATCAGAAAGGAGAGCATTTCTCTGCAGTTCTTCCTCCGAAAGGGTTCTGTTGGTATGGGAAGAAAATCCAAAATATGATTTCATGTGCAGCCTCCCAGATATTTCCTTTTGAAAAAAGTATAGTCCGGGTTTCTGGCTTTTATTCATAAATCACGTGAAGAAACATATATAATTACAGGAGATGTCTGGTTGGCCTGACTATACAGACAGCTGGACAGGAGAAAGGACAGAGAAAGCTTTAAAAAAATGAAATTGATGGAAAAAATTTTGAATTTTATATTGCGGGGCGTTGCAGGCTGTCTGCTTTTTTATCTGGGGAATCAGGTGCTTGGCAGCATCATGGAGGGGATCCACGTTGGCTATAATCTGATCACATTTTCTATAGCAGGTTTTCTTGGAATCCCCGGGGTGCTGGCACTGTATGGTGTGCAGTTTTATATGCTGCTGTGAACGGATGTTACATTTCCAGGTGGTAACCGCAGCAATCCAGAATCAGCTCGCAGAATACAGAATTGGCCCATGAAAACCATGGACGGGTATATTGTGCAGGGTCATCTACCAGAAAAGCTTCATGCATGAGGTCAGTGCCTGCATCTGTATGAGTCAGCGTGTTGAGGAGCTGCTCCCGCTCTTTGGCGGATGAAGTAGTCAGTGCCTGCATGGCGAGTCCGATATGCCATATGTAACGGGCTGGTGTATGCGGGCTTCCAATGCCTTTTGCACAGGCTCCGGCATAATAATAAGGGTTTCTGTCACTGAGGATGATCTCTCTTGTGTTCAGGTATCGTCCATCTTTCCTGTCGCAGTACCCGATATAGGGAAGTGACAGAAGGCTGGGAAGATTGGCATCATCCATGATGTTATATTCGCCAAATCCATCTATTTCATAGGCATAAAATTCTTTGCTCTGACCAGGAACAATAGAAAGGGATTCTATTGCTTTCCGCAAATCTGAGGAAAACTGGTGTGCCTCTGCTGCTAACACGGAGTCATGATATATCTGCTCGGCTATTTCTGAAATATTTTTAAGAATAACGCTGGCGAGCATGTTGGAGGGGATTAAATATCCATACGTACAGGAATCATCACTTGGGCGGAAGCCGGACCATATCAGCCCAATATTGCTTTTTACCAGTGCGCCCTTTCCATTTCTGGATAATGTGTCAGTGGGAACACAGTTCACACGTTCAAAGGTGTAGGGAGATTTATGCTCGTGATCCTGCTCTGTACGGAATACGGATATGATCGTTTTTGCGGATTTTAACCAGTCCGTGGTAAAGTGGGCTGTATAACCGGTATTTTTCCAAAAGAGATAAGAGAGCTGGACAGGAAAACAAAGAGAATCAATTTCAAATTTTCTTTCCCATAATTCCGGCTTCATATCTGTTTTGTCGTGCTCCCAGCAATTACCATTCGCGCATTCGTTAAAGGCGTTGGCGTAAGGATCTATCTGGATACATTGCATCTGCTTCTGGATCAGGCCGCTTATGATGTCGGCGATCTCCGGATCCTCTTTGGCAAAAAAGAGAAAAGGACGGAGCTGGCAGGCTGAATCACGAAGCCACATGGCTGGAATATCTCCGGTAATAACAAATATGGAACCGTCGTCCAGTACTTTTATGGTGGTCTGTAATGTATTGGAAATACAGTTTTCAAACATAACAGCAATTTTGCTGTCAGAACCAAACCGGTCTTTTACCTGCTGGATTGTCTGGTCAATGACAGGATAATGATCTTTTATAGTTATCATAATAAAGTACCTTTCTTTAATAATATTGTTTTTTGATTTTTCATAGGCATCCCAGAATGCCTGGTCATTCTTTAAGCGTTTTACACAGCCAAACACATTTGAAGTACTGACAACAAAGGAAGAAAGCTTCTGGTAAAACGTATCCTTTCTAAAATTATCATTTATATACTCCTCGAGTATAACATAAAGGAAAAATAATTTAAACTATTTTTAAAAAATCTTTTATAAAATAATTATGTAAATATACTATACAAAATAGAGAGGTGATGTTATGATGAGAAACGGAAGGGGGAATTGTAAATGAAAAATACGACACGGGTTCTGAAAGAAGCGAATAAATATCTGATCATGCAGACCATCCTTCAGTATCAGCCACTAACGATAGAAGAGATCGTACGCAGAACGATGGTCAGCCGGCCTACAGTTCTTGAGGTGATCAAGGAGCTGCAGGAGAATAATTATATCATCAAGAAAGGACAGGTTAAGAGCACGGGTGGAAGACCTGCGGATCTGATACTGATCAATGCAGAAGCCTGTTATGCAATAGGTGTGGATCTGGAGTTTCCTATCTATACGGCCAGATTTGCAGTAACAAATGCAGCCAGAGAAATTGTCGGCTCGAAAGAAATCCAGTTTGAAGATGATGCAGATGCCGAAATGATCATGAAGAGTTTGATAGATGAAATTGACAGCATGGTAAGGCAGACCGGTATCAGTATGGATCAGCTGGCAGGTATTGGACTCGGACTTCCTGGAAATGTTGATGAACCAAACGGAATTTCTATTCACATTGAACGTATCAGAAACTGGGATGATATCCATGTCAGGGATATATTAGAGGAGAAATTCCATGTGCCCGTATATATCAAAAATGATGTCCATCTGCTGGCTGAGGCAGAACGCGAAAAATATATGTCATCTGACATACAGGATTTTCTTTATATTGGACTTCGCTCTGGTATAGGAAGTGCTATTTTCTACCACGGACATGCACTGGACGGACGTCAGGGCAATGCAGGCTTTATCGGACATACAACGGTCAATCCGGAAGGACCTCTGTGCTCCTGCGGCAGACATGGATGTCTGGATGCATTTGCAAGTGAGATAGCAATGAACAAAGAATATAAAGCGCGGTGCATTAAGGCGGGAATCTATAATGCGGAAGAGGAAAGGCACCGGACAGTGCTGGATTTCATTGACAAGGCAGAAAAGGGGGAGGAAATCAGCTTCCAGATATTGAAGCAGTCTGCTTTTTATATTGGAATTGCTGTCGCAAATATGATCAAGACTCTGGAGGTTACCACAGTGATCATTGGTGGATATCCTCAGATTAAGGACAGTGAATTCATAAAAGAGATCAAAGAAACAGCAAGGCAGTATATGATGAGAGGATATGAAAATGAAATTGATATCAGGGTCGGCTCATTAAAACAGGAGGAGTATCCCTTAGGGGCATGCTGTCATGTGTTAAGTAATATCTTTGAAAAGCCAAAGCTTTCGCTGAAGGTGTAACAAAGTGCGGTATTCCGCAATTATTGATGGCTGCTCCAGAACAAAGATGCTTTACAAGATCGTATTACCCTTAATGCGTCCGATTCTTGTAACCGTAGCTGTTCTGAATGCATTATGGGTTTTTGGGGAAAATTTCTGGTGGCATTTCTGGTATATGGAAATGGAAAGCCTATGACACTGCCGTTTACACAGCAGTACTTTTACGGAACATACAGTAATCAGTGGAACCTGATCTTAGCCAATTTCGTTATTTCCAGCATCCCTATTATTCTTTTCTATATCCTGATGCAGAAAAATATAGTAAAGGGAATAGCTGCCGGTGCCGTAAAGGGTTAGAGATCATACAAGTAAGGAAGGTACTATGTGGATTATCTGCGCTGGAGACAGATAAGAAGAAAGCCATTAAAAGAATGAAATGGAGGATTTGTCGATGGAGCATTTATTGAAGATACCCTGTACAGCAATGCCTTTTGTAAGTGAAGCAGATTATAGTGTGACGTTGGCACCGATGATCCATGCGGATCGGACAGCACCATTTCATGTGGCAATTTATTTATTACAGGGAAGCATGGAGATTATAGAGGACGGGATTTCTTATAGAATTATGCCGGATCAGGTTTTTTTCCTGAAAAGTGGTATTCATCATTGGGGGAATAGATCATTTGAAATAGGATCATCCTGGTATTATGCACATTTTTATTGTGATGCTCCCTCATCCTGTATGGAGGAGCTTCCAAGAGGGATTTATTATGATGAAAGGGTAAGCCTTAAGCCTTCTGAGAAGGATCGGTATTTCATTACTCTCCCCAAATTAATAAATTGTGAAGAGAAGACACAAATAAAGAGAAACTTTGAGAAAATGATAGAAGCTCATATTCATGGGAATATTCCACAGACATCCATCCGTCTATGGCAGATTTTCCTGGAATGTGCACAAAATGCACAGGATGATAAGGTGAGTAACGGTTATGCGGAGCAGATACAGAATTATGTGAGACAGCATTATATAGATGGATTTACCTCTGCACAGATTCAGGAATCCTGTGGCTTGTCCTATAAATATGCAGGAACCCTGTTTAAGGAAGTGACCGGACAAACCATTAAGGAATATCAGTGCACACTAAGATTACGAAAAGCAGAACAGCTGCTGAAGGAAACCAATAAATCCATTACAGAAATTGCGCAATTGACAGGATTTTCGGACGTGTTTTACTTTAGCAAAATATTTCATAGAAAGAAAGGATGCCCACCCGGTGAATATCGGAAAACATATATACCCGGTATCTAGGAAAGCAGGTCGGAAAAGCTCCCGTAATTTGAGGCATGTTATAGTAAAATCGGAAAAGAGTACAAATTATAAAGATTTTATTCCATTTTAAATTATGTAATAGAGGATTATTATACATAATATAGGAAGCAGGCAGAGCCGCCTGCTGAAAGAAACATGAATCAGATGGAGGGTATGTAATGGGTGATTTGCAATTAGTAAAGAAGTTTAAGGTAAATGATGGTTTTTTGGCAGATATGAAAAGCTGGTCAAAGATGTAGTGCTTCCTTATCAGGAGAAGGCACTTAATGACCAGATTGAAGGTGCGGACAAAAGTCACTGTATTGAGAATTTCCGTATGGCTGCAGAGAAGCAAAAAACCGGAAAGTGTGATGGTGAGTTTTATGGTATGGTATTTCAGGATAGTGACGTAGCAAAATGGTTAGAGGGTGTGGCCTACTCTTTGACACAATATCCGGATGCTGAACTGGAAAGACGCTGTGATGAAATTATCGATCTGATTGGCGAGGCACAGCAGGAAGACGGATATCTGAACACTTACTTTACCGTAAAGACTCCAGATCAAAGATGGACCAATTTGCAGGAAGCGCATGAGTTATATTGCGCAGGACATATGATGGAAGCTGCCGTTGCCTACGCTGAGTGTACCGGTAAGGTTTAATTGTTAGATATTATGTGTGGTATGGCAGACCATATTTACAAGCGTTTTATTGAAGATGGAGCAGAAGGATATCCAGGGCATCCAGAGATAGAGCTGGCATTATTACGCATGTATCGCTGCACTAAGAAAGAGAAATATAAGGAATTAGCACTTCATTTTATTAACGTGAGAGGTGTAGACAGTGATTATTTCTGCAAGGAAAAGGAAAGAAGAAAATGGACAGTATGGGGTGCTGATCCGGAGGACAAAGAATGCATGCAGTGTAATGCTCCGGTCAGGGAACAGAAGAAAGCTACCGGACATGCAGTAAGAGCTGTATATTTATATACCGGAATGGCAGACGCAGCAATGGAAACTGGCGATACAACATTGACAGAGGCCTGCAAGACTCTCTGGAACAATATTACCCAGTGCAGAATGTATGTAACAGGTGGTATCGGTTCTGCTTATGAAGGTGAAGCTTTTACCAAAGACTATCATCTGCCAAACGATACAGCTTATGCGGAAACCTGTGCTGCAATTGGTTTGATTTTCTTTGCCAATAAAATGCTCTATCTGGAAAGAAATCGAAAATATGCTGATATAATGGAGCGTGCATTATATAATTGTGTGCTGGCAGGAATGCAGTTAGATGGAACCAGGTTTTTCTATGTCAATCCATTGGAGACCTTACCCGGTATTTCAGGAGAAGCAAAGACCCATAAGCATGCTCTTCCTGTAAGACCCAAATGGTTTGCCTGTGCATGCTGCCCGCCTAATGTGGCAAGAATGTTATCCTCTGTTTCTGAATATGCATGGCATTTGACCCGGGATGCGTTGTTCTCTAATTTATATATTGATGGTACATTAGATTTAACAGAGAATTTTGGTGGTAAAATAATCTTAGAGACAGCCTATCCGTACAATCATGTTGTTAGCTATAAATTTGCACCGGTAAAGGAAACTATGTACGTACCTTTAGCAATTCGTATTCCGGCATGGAGCGGGAACACGAAAATTCTTCTGAACGGAAAGCCTGCAGAGTATGAAATGAAAGTGGGCTATGCATATATATCTGGAGAATACCGGGCAGAAGATATCATAACAATAGAGCTGGATATGGAAGTGAAAAGAGTATATACAAGCAGCCGGGTGGCAGCTAATACAGGAAAAGCAGCACTGCAGAGGGGACCGCTTGTTTATTGTGCTGAGGGTGTGGATAACGAAAATGACGTACTATCGCTAAGCCTGAAAAAAGACGGAAAAATAACGCTTAGCGAATATATGCCGGATAAATTATGCGGTATTCAGGAATTGTATGCAGAAGGCTATCGGAAAGTCGTCAGTGATGACCTTTATAGCTATGATGCACCGGTAACAAAAGAATGTCAGATTACCTTGGTGCCGTATTATAGTTGGGGTAATCGCGGGTTGAATCAGATGAGGGTATGGATTCCCATCAGCTGACAGAATAATTTAATTGATACAGAAAAAGGGATATTATTTCGTATAGATCTTCCGATATTCCTTTGGTGTAACACCAACGATCTGATGGAAGCGCTTAATAAAATATTTGGGTTCTGAGTATCCAATGTCAGAACAGATCTCATATATTTTTTTGTTGGTATTGATAAGCAATTCTTTTGCGCACTGCATTCGTATAAATGTTAAATATTCAATAATGGTCTGACCGGTTGCAGAACTGAAAATATTACTGAGAGACGAATAGTTTATACCAAGAACATCACCTAGATCTGAAAGTGTCAGGTTTTCACTTATATGATCAGAAAGATAGTTCTGTACTTGTTCAACAAGAAAAGTATTTGTGCTGTTTGTCTGTTCGGCTATTTTTTCAAAAATATTATCAATCATAGCTAAGAGTGTATTTTCAATATCTTCAAGACAATAAAAATTATAAAGAAATTGAAGGTTTTCTGTATAATCAATATAGTACGAGGAAGGTACTTTCTTGTCGTTACAGTACTGGATGATTATATGAGTAATTTTATTTATCCAGGAATGTAATTCGTAATAGGATGGCTGTTTGACTCTGATGTAATCCATAAAGGAATAGGTTTCATCTCTTATGTTTAACAAATGGATAATTTATAAGCTTGACAAACAGAAAAACTTGTGCATATATTGTAAAAAACTGTCTGTCAAACATATTTATAAACAGAGTCAGGCAATATTCAAAGTTCGCTTGATTCAGTTAAAACATTTAGGTTACAAAGGAGGAGATCGAAAATGGATTTGAAAAACTATTCAACAGGTGTCCAGCATATTGGAATTCCAACAAACGATATTGATGAAACTGTAGATTTTTACCATAAACTGGGTTTCGAAACAGCTTTTGAAACAGTTAATGAAGAGGCGGATGAGAAGGTTGTATTTCTGAAGCTTGGAACTTTGGTTGTAGAAACATATGAGAATCATGCAGCAGTCCTTCGGGCTGGTGCAATTGATCATGTTGCACTCGATGTTAAGGATATAGAAGAAATTTATCAGTACATTAACGAAGCTGGTTTGAATACCACACAGGATAGTATTCATTTTTTACCATTCTGGGAAAATGGAGTAAAGTTTTTCACTATTGAAGGACCGAACAAAGAGAAGGTTGAATTCAGTCAGTACTTATAAAGGATATTTACAACAGGAAGCCGGTACATTGCCTGAAACAATGTACCGGCTTTTATAAGGTGGATGGAAAATGAGACAGTTAAAAAAATGGTTTCTGAATCTTTCAATTCAGAGAAAATATCTGTATTGCACACTAGGCATTACGTTGGTTGTGCTTTTGGCAGCCAGCTTATTCCAGTTTATGTCTGCATCTGAAATTGTAACTGAGCAGACTGTGAAACAGTCGGCAGGAGTGATTAATGAGTTGTCTGTTAATCTGGATCATTATTTCGATATGGTAGAAAATTCATTTGAGTATATCGCAAATAATGGTATCGTGCAGGAGGAACTGGAGTCAGATGAACCATATAAATCTGACGGTTCCGAGCTGTATTCTTATTATTCAAGGGCTGGTCAGATTAGAAGGCTGCTGTTGCAAGGCTACACAAGCATATATACAAATGATATTCAGCTGTATGGATACAATGGTGCAAACCATCTTCTTTCCAATGACAGAGGTATCGATGAAGAAAGCTCCGAGATTTCCTGTACAATGGCAGAAAATGCAAATGGACGCTGTGTTTACTATAATGCAGCGGACGAAAAACTGATCTATATGGCAAAGCAGATAAAAGATGTATTGACGATGGAGCCTCTTGGAGTTTTGCGGGCTTCTATAAAAATCAGTTATCTGAAGAAAATGACGCTTACAGCACAGGAGTCCTTGTCTGCCCATATATTTTTACTGGATCAGGACAAAAATATTCTGTTGGAAAGTGCCGGGGAAAATACGGAATTGAAGGATCAGAAATGGTTGAATCATATTAATGGAAATTCTGGAAACCTCCGGCTTAATCTGGATGGGAAAGCTTACAATCTCGTTTACCAGACAAGCTCTGATACGGGACTTACGGTTGTGGGAATGATTCCTACCAGCTTTTTGCAGAAAACGGTGCGGGAACTGGAAAAAACCACTGCGCTGTTAATCGGAATCAGCATTCTGCTGTGTGCTTTTCTTGCAAACATTATGGCGCGTGGAATTACCGAACCTATTGAACAAACCAGTACTGCTATGAAAAAATTTGCCAAAGGAGATTTCTCAGTGCGTCTTCCAGAAGGAAGAACTGATGAAATCGGAGCGATGAATTCCGTTTTCAATCAGGCAATCGAAAAGATTGAAAAACTGCTGAAGCAGATCGTTGAGATGGAAATGGTAAATAAAGATATTGAATTTCAGGCATTACAGGCACAGATCAATCCACATTTTCTTTACAATGTGCTGGATACCATTAACTGGATGGCCAGAAAAAAAGGGGAAGAAAATATCTGCCGGATGGTAACTGCAATCAGCAATCTTATGCGGGCAAGTATCAGCAATAAACGAAGTATGGTACGTGTGAAAGAAGAATTGAAATACATTGAAGACTATCTTTTTATTCAGGAAACAAGATATGGGGATAAATTTACTTCGTATATTGAGGTAGACGAGGAACTGAACGAACTGGAAATTCCTAAGATGGTAATACAGACGTTGGTTGAAAATGCGGTTGTTCATGGAGTTGAAAACGCTATCTGGGACTGTTTCCTTTATATTTCAGGAGAAATCCAGGATGATATGGCTGTGTTTAAGGTAAAGGATGACGGTGTGGGAATATCAGCAGAAAAGCTGAGAGCCCTTATGAATATGGAGGAAGAGGCGGAACATAAGGCAGAAAGAACACATACGAATTTGGGAATTTATGCAGTGCAGAAACGTCTGGAATATGTATATCACGGAAAAGCAAAAATGACGATCACATCGGAACAGGAAAGGGGAACTCTGGTAGTGCTGGAAATTCCTTTGAAAAAAGAGAAAGGAGATTATGGAAGATGGAACTTTAGGTAATGATATTGGATGATGAGCATATTATTTTGGATGGCTTGTGTTCATTTCCCTGGTCAGATTATGGATATCAGATAGCAGCCACTGCGAAAAATGGTTTGGAAGGTCTGGAAAAACTGGAACACATAAAACCAGATCTGATTCTTACAGATGTTCGGATGCCCGGAATGGATGGTCTGGATTTTGCGGAACGGGCTCACGAGATGTACCCGGATACGGTTATTGTAATTCTAACAGGTTACGACAGCTTTGCCTATGCGCAGAAAGCAATCAGTATTGGCGTGAAGGAATACCTGCTGAAGCCAATTGACTATGAGGAACTAAAAAATATGGCAGCCCGGCTTGCAGAAGAAATACATGCAAAGAAAGATGAACAGCAGGAGGTTCGGGATTTACAGAAATATTTTAATCAGTCTGTACCGGAACTGCGATCTAAATTTGCAGGGAATCTTCTCTATGGCAGGCTTCAGGGAAAGGGTGTGGTGCAGGAGCAGGCGAAATCCCTCAAACTGACTATTGAGAAATATATTGTATGTGTTGGAAGAAAAATAGTCGGGGAAAAACGGCTTCACGAAGGTGATAAATGGATTGAAGAATTTGCATGTATCAATATTTTTGAGGAGATTTTCAACAATTACAACATACAGGTATTAAGTGATTATAATACTGCCACAGCTGAGTATAATTTTATTCTTTTATTTGCAGAAGAGGAAGAAAATCAGAAATGTATGGATCGTGTACTTCAGGCCTGTGGGAAAATTCAGGAAGAAGTGGAACGGTATCTGAAGGCATATATGAACTTTGGAATCAGTGATATTTCAGTAGATGAATATCAGGCAAATTCTCAGTACCGAAAAGCTCAGAAAGCCTGCAGACAGTGCATCTATCTTGCAACAAACATTATTCTGAAATATGAGGACCTGCAATATGAGGAACAGAAGGATTTTGTAATTACACAAGGCGAAAGAATGCACTTCATGATGACACTGTTTCAGGAGAGCTTCGAAAAAGCAGAAGATGAATTGCGCCAGATTTTTGCAGAAGCACCGGAAGATGGAGCGGCTGTTAAATTTGCAGCAATGGATCTGCTGTTTGAATGCATGAAGTTTCCATACACCTGTGTAGTGGACAGTGAAATACATAATAAAAACTGGAATTTTTCTGTTTTGCAGGATGGAGTAAAACGTATTTCTCAGTGTGAAACGACAGAAGAGGTTCTGTTTTGTATGTTTAATCTGTTTAGAACATTGATCAAGCAGAATACCGAAAGCTCAGATGAGCGGAACAGGAAGCTGATTCAGAGCATCTTATCGTATATTGAGAAAAATTATGCTGAGGATATTTCAATGGATGATCTTACAGAGAAGTTTCATATCAGCCGAACCTATATCAGCCGGCTTCTGAAGAAATATGCAGGAAAAAGCTTTCTGGAATATCTGACAGATGTTCGCTTCAGGCATGTGGAGCAGTTGATCGCAGATGATCATTATAAGCAATATGAAATAGCAGAAATGGTAGGATACAAGGATTTCGGATACTATATTAAGGTGTTTAAAAAGCGATATGGTATCACTCCTAATGAATTTCGTAAATATATTTAAAGACAATGGGAGTTTTGTGCACAAAAGGAAACTGTGTACAAATCTCCCATTTTTACGTTTATTTCCAATTGTTTATAGAAGCGCAAGAAGGTAAAATAAAACCATCAAAAGCGAGGAACCTATAGGTAATTGTGAAACAAGTTCGCAATCCTGATTAAAAATGCGGTAAGGGGCTGTCGCAAAATCATCAACAATAGATGATTGAGTGGCAGACTCTGCCGTTATAGACATAAAGGAGCTGCTGCTCCATAGATGATTACTCATCTATTTTGCAACAGCCCCTTAAGATGAGAAGCAGGTCACATCAAAATTTTTTTTAACGACAAAAAATACCGTATTTATGCGGTATTTGGCGTTTTGCAAACGCCTAATTAATAAATAATAAAAAGGAGGATTTTTTTATGAAGAAAAAGAAATTGCTTGCAACGGTATTGACATCGGTGATGGTATTGTCTTTGACTGCCTGCGGTTCTGGAGGAAAGACAGAAACCTCAACAACAGTTGAAGATTCGGGAACACAGGCGGCCTCTGCAGACAGCGAGAGAACAAAAATTACTGCACTGTTAAAAGGAACGGAATCATCAGAGCAGTTTTTGACTTTTGATTACCTGCTGAAAAACTTCTGCGATGAGAAAGGTCTGGATTACGAAATTGAGCTTGTAAACGATCAGCAGGATTACTTCACAAAACTGCAGATGTACATCAACAGTGATACACTTCCGGATATCTTTGGATGCCCGAATGGAACACTTTCTGCAGCCTGCAAGGATATTGATGCACTGGTTGATGTAGGTGCGGAGTTAGAGAGAAACGGATATGCGGATAAATTAAACGGAGCGATTCGTGATTTCCTTACCAATGCAGATGATGGAAATCTGTATTTATTCCCACAGGCACTCTATTGTGAGTTTTTTATGTATAGAAAAGACATCTTTGAAGATGCTGGAATTACTGAAACACCAACGACTTGGAAAGAGTTTGAAGAGGACTGCCAGAAAATTGCAGATATGGGCGAGATTCCGGTAATTGTAGGAGGATCCGATGCATGGCAGCTTATGAGATATCTTTCCTTCTCTCCATGGAGAGTAACAGGTCCTGAATTTATCCAGAGATATCAGGCAGGAACAGATTCCTTTAGTGAAAACGAGTCTGCGAAATATGCAGTAAATCTTCTTTCTGATCTTGGAACAAAAGGATATTTTGAGCCCGGATTTGCAAGCGTAGACTTCACATCCGCAAGTAACCTGTTCTTCGGTGGTACAGGAGCGATTTTCTATACTGGTTCCGGACAGTTTAGCATGGCAGAAGAAATGTATGATAATGGTCAGCTTGGTTTCTTCCCGGTACCGGATACAGAAGGAATGGACAATATGTCTACAAACGTGCCTGTTCATGCAGGATTCGCAGAAGCATTCAACAAGGCTACATATGATGATACCATGCAGGAATTCTTTGACTACATGTGCGAGAATTATTCTGATGTATGCTACAATCAGGTACAGATTTTTTCACCATTTAGTGATGAAACAATTCCAGAAGGACTTCAGCAGTTATTCTACGATGTTCAGCCAATGTTCGAAAATGCGGAAACAGCATGGACTTCCTGGGATGATAAACTTGATTCTGATGTGCTGACTAAGATCGTTGATGAGCAACAGAAACTGGCGCAGGGAATTACTACACCAGATGAATTTATTGAAACCTGTGATTCTTTTATCAAATAAAGGATTTTTAGCATGCAGGGAAGAGACTGGTGGATAAATCGTCAGTCTCTTTTAAAGAAAGGAGGGAGTCACATGCAGAAAGCATTTGGAAAAAAATCTGTAATTTTTATGTTTCTTTTTCCGGCATTCCTTATCTATACTGCACTTGTCATTGTGTCCATTGTATGGGCAGGCTATTACAGCTTTTTTGACTGGAGCGGTGTAGGGGAAAAAAACTATGTGGGATTTAAAAACTATGCAGAGCTTTTAACACAGGATACGGTGTTCCGTTCTACGATATGGCATACGATTATTTATACCATTATCAATGTGGCAATTCAGGTATTTGGAGGTTTATTGTTTGCAATCCTTCTTTCCGGAATCAAAAAAGGCAGAGTTGCTTTACAGACTTTGTATTACATTCCAGTCGTAATTTCATCCGTTGCAATCTGTCAGATTTTTACAAAGCTGTTTTCTGTAACTCCAATTGGAATCGTGAATCAGATTTTATCATTTGTAAACCCTTCATTTAAGTTTATGGAGTGGATCTCAAATCCTCAGGTTTCTCTGTACGTGGCAGCATTTGTAGAGGCTTATAAATATCTTGGACTGTATATGGTTATTTTCTATGCAGCACTGATCGGTGTACCGGACGAACTGGGTGAGGCAGCACTGATTGACGGAGCAGCAGTATGGCAGGAATATCTGTATGTAAAAATTCCGTACATTAAGCCGGTTATCATTGCGAACTGCCTTCTGGTATTAAATGGATCCTTAAGATCTTTTGAATTCTCATACCTGCTGACACATGGCGGACCTGGAAATGCTTCCGAGCTTATGACAACTTACATGTACAAACAGGCATTCAGCAGCATGAAGTATGGATACGGAAGTGCCGTAGCCATTATGATCGTGATCATTTGTATGGTAGTAGGATTATTATTCCGTAAATTTTCAGAACAGGAGGAAGACGAATGAAAAAGAAAAAAATTTCCATTTCAGGCATTATTAAATGGATCATTGCGTTACTCTTGGTCATTATGCAGGTGTATCCTTTCTTTTATGTATTTACCTCCAGCTTTAAATCCCTGGATGATTTCAGAAAGCTTCCGGCATATGCACTTCCATCCAAGTGGGTATTAACAAATTTTATCAATGTTTTCACAAAGAGTCATATGCCTACTTATTTTAAAAACAGTATTATCGTTTTGATCGGTGTATTAGTTCCGTTACTTTTATTTGCGCTGATGGCTGGTTTTGCACTTAGTAAAATTAAATTTAAAGGAAGAAAAGTAATCCTGAACTATTTCCTGCTTGGATTAATGCTTCCTATGCAGGTTGCCCTGATTCCATTGTTCACTATTTTTAATAAAATGGGACTGATCAATACATACCCGGCGATTATTTTACCGCAGATTGCATTTTCATTGTCCTATTCTATCCAGCTGTTTTATTCCTTTAATAAATTCTTCCCGGAGGAAATGCTGGAAGCAGCTATTATTGACGGATGCTCTCCAATGGGCTGCTTTTTTAAAATGGTAGTTCCAATGTCTCTGAACTCCATCATTACCGTAGCTACCATGCAGGCTGTTTTCTGTTGGAATGAATATATCAATGCTTATACCTTTACAAGATCAACAGATATGAAAACAATTACACTGGGTCTGAATGACTTCGTAGGAAGCATGGGACTGACTGACTGGGGCGCAACCTTTGCAGCAATCACTGTTACAGTACTCCCGGTATTTATTTTCTATTTCTTCAGCAGCAAGAAGATGCTTGCAGGTATGACAGCAGGTGCTGTGAAGGGATGAGCGTTTAAATAAAATTTGTAATTATTGTGAAGATACTGAACATTTATAAAAATTTGCAGATTAAGGGCAGATATACGCCTGTAAAGAAAAGGAGAATAAATTATTATGCAGAAATTATACTATCAGTTTCCGAAAACCTGGTTTGGCGATTGTATGCCATTTGGACATGGGGATAAATTCTATTTATATCATCAGAGAGACACCAGAAAACCGGGACCATTTGGAGAGCCATTTGGATGGGATTTAGCAACAACCTCCGATTTTGTTCACTATGAAGACTGTGGTGTGGCAATTTCAAGAGGAACTGACGACGAGCAGGATCAGTTCATTTTTGCAGGAAGTGTTTTTGAAGCAGAAGGACAGTATCATATTTTCTACACTGGTTACAACCGTGATTATCCAGCACTTGGAAAACCATCCCAGGTATTGATGCATGCATATAGCGATGATCTGGTTACCTGGCATAAGACTCAGGACGCTCTTACCTTTACTCCACAGGAAGGCTATGATCCGGACGACTGGAGAGATCCGTGGGTGATCCGCGATGAGGAAAATGATCAGTACTTACTGATTCTTGGAGCAAGACTGCAGGGACCGAAAACAAGACAGACAGGAAGAACTGTTAAATTTACTTCTAAGGATCTGAAAAACTGGAAGTTCGAAGGCGATTTCTGGGCACCGAACCTTTATACCATGCATGAAATGCCAGATCTATTTAAAATCGGTGACTGGTGGTATCACATTGTGACAGAATACAGTGACAGAAGCAAAATGGTTTACCGTATGAGCAAGAGCCTGAATGGTCCATGGATTGCACCAAAGGATGATGCATTTGATGGAAGAGCTTACTATGCAGGACGTACTTTTGAACTGAATGGACAGAGAATCCTGTTTGGATGGGTTGCAACAAAAGACAAAGATGATGATAATGAAAACTTTATCTGGGCAGGAACCTTCATGGCGCATGAAGTATACCAGAAAGAGGATGGTACTCTTGGCGTAAGAATTCCGGAAACTGTATGGAATGCTTTTGACAAAGAAGAAAAGAAAGATGATTTCGTAATCGATACACCAACTAAGAGCTCTGAAGTTGTTATTGGAAGAAATACCGGTGACATTTTCAAATTAGAAGCAGATGTGGAATTCTCTGAGGGCACAAGAACATTTGGTGTAAAATTTTATGAGGACGAGGATAAAGCAGAATCTTACCAGTTTGTATTTAATACTACAGAGAACCGTTATGTATTCGAGAAGAAACCAAACTGGCCATGGCCTGCAAATCAGAACATAGGACTGGAAAGACCAATTGATCTGATCCCTGGAAAGAAATATAACATCCGTATGATCGTGGATGATACAATTGCTACCATTTATGTGGATGGTGTGGCTTTGAATGCACGTGCATACAAGAGACCAGGGGAAAGCTTATCTCTGTTTGCGTCAGAGGGAAGCCTGAAGGTTACAAATTGTAAGGTGACTACCGGACTGAAGAAATAAGTCGCAAAAAGGAAATTTTTAAGGCTGCATGAAAATCTATATCCTTTTGTGTATGATCTTCATGTCTTCTTAATAAGTCTTCAACTTCATCGCAAAGTGTGGTGATTTTTATCAGCCATAAAAGTATCGGTGAAAGATAAATCGAGATTCCAGAAACGCTCAATAATATCCCATGTAGAGCGGGCAAGGGCGTCAGGAACAGGATAATATTTACGAAGATTAGTAACAACAAAATTTTGGTAGTCAGCATGGCTGCCACAGTTAATAGGTAACATAAAAAATCGCCTCCCATCGAAAAATATCTGCCGCCGCAAGCGACGGTTCTTATTAATCAATAGGCGCGAAGCGCCGCATTTTTCGGTGAAGTTGTCAAGTGTTTTTGACAAAAAAGTGGGGGATTTTAATAAAAAGGGAATCTGAAAGCCTTGTATTTACTGGCTTAGAGATTCCGAGAGATTATTACAGCAGATAGGAGGCGTTGATAGAGATGACTATTTCCATCATGCACAGCTACTGTATAAGAACCAGATGGCAGATAACCAGATGATCTCTGTGGATGGAGAGGCTGTGGACTTTACCAATATCTCGATGCTGGATGGAAGAACTCTTTTATTTGAAAGAGAAGATGACTGGTCATGTTGTACATATTTTTATTTGGATAAGCCGGAAAGTGCGCTTCCGGGACTGATAGATGCCTCAGAACGAACAAAGGATTTAGTTGGCAGACCCGGTTTTATGGGGAAATATCCACAGGAAATGCCACTTTTTAATTAACAGGTGAATGGCTATGATTAGTAATAAGATTAAAGTCGGAATGGTAGGAATAAGCTTTGGAATGGAGTTTATACCGATATATTTAAAACATCCGGATGTATATGAAATAGCAATTGCTGATACAAATCCGGAACTGATCAAAATAGCCCAGTGATGTTGCGATAGAAATGGAACGCTTTCTTTATGGAGTTGCCAGAAGCTATTCAGAATGCTTCAGAATATACGGCAGAGATATGAGCTTTGAATGGCAGCAGCTAGCTTCTGAGGATCCGGTTATTTATACTCGAACCGGAGATATCCAGCAGGAAATGATGGATATCGATGGTGATCCTGGCAGATATAACAGAGGTGGAGAAATTGTCGAGGAAAGAATAAAGGTTCCGGATTATGGATATAGACTGCCGGACAGTATTGCTGGATTTACGACAGAGACAGTATATAATGATGAAAATACGCATCTGTCATTTAAGCAGGGAGGCGGTCATGGAGGTTCCCATCCTCATATGATACATGAATTTGTCCGTGCTATCATAGAGGACAGAAAGCCTGTAGTAGATGATATTGTAGGAGCTTACTGGACAGGAACAGGAATATGTGCACATCAGTCGGCAATGGAAGGTGGAGCTGTTATTCCGGTACCAGAATTCAAAAAATACCTCTAGCAGATAAGAAGGCTGTTTAGTAAAAATTACAACACCAGAATCGCCAGTATTTATCAGGAGTTTTCGAATACCGCTGTTTCATACAGCGGTATTCTTTGTTAGTATGTACCAAAGTTTGTATTTTTTTGAAAGACCTATTTACAAACGAAATTTTATTCTATATAATTCGACCTATAAACAAACAGCAGTTGTTTATTTTCTAGAATCAAAACGATCAACAGAGTTATTTTCCGGAAGATCACAGGAAAGCTTCTTTCCAACATTCAACAAATGTTTCAAACGTAACTTGATAATCACACAGGGAGTATTACAGAAAGGGGTAATGTATACCATTGAACAGAAGAATCCTTGCGATTCTTGATAGTGAGGAAAACTATGCCTATCGCCTTATGGACTTTATCACAACAAAGGGGAATGTCCCATTTGAAGTCCATGTCTTTACACGGGATGACAAATTCTATTCTTTTCTGGAAAAGGAGAAGGTAGAATGCTTGCTCGTATCAGAGAACGCATATCAAAAGAAGATCGAAGCTCTGGAAATTCCACATATTATCATCCTGAGCGAAAATGGAACCAATTTAAATCAGGCACTTTATCATGTAAATAAATATCAGTCCTGCGACAGGGTGCTCCGGGAGGTTATGGAGCAGTATTCAGGGGGAAATGGAAAGGAAATTGCCGTAACTGCCTGCCGCAGAGGAAAAATGAAGATCATAGGGATTTATACTCCGGTAGGACGCTGCCTGCAGACGACATTCTCATTGACGCTGGGGCAGATGCTTGCCCGGAAGCATAGGACACTTTATCTGAATTTTGAGGCGTATTCAGGGCTTGGGAAAATGCTGAACCGGGAATTTGAGGGAGATCTTTCGGATTTGACCTATTATTTCAGCTGCGCCAGAGAAAAGCTGTTTTATCAGCTGAAAAGCCTGACAGAATGCGTAGGAGGACTGGATTTTATTCCGCCTGCGGATGTATATCAAAGCCTGTCAGGAATCCGGGGAACAGACTGGATCGATCTATTTCAGGAGATTGAGAAGATCACGGATTACGAATATCTGATCCTGGATCTGTCGGATTGTCTGATGGATCTGTGGGAGGTGCTGAAAAACTGTGATCTGATCTATACCATTGTGAGGGAGGATGCACTGGCTGAAGCGAAAACAAGTCAGTATGAAATGGCACTGGAAACAATGAAGTACAAGGAGATCACAGGAAAAACGAGGAAATGGATGCTGCCGCTATTCCGTAAGCTGCCCATGCATTTTGGGGAACTGACATATGGAGACCTTGCAGCCTATATCCGAAAGGAGGTTTTCCCGGAGCTTCTTAGAAAGGAGGAACATGAGGACTGATGAACTGGTACTTGTAGAGGAGGAGATCATAAACCGGATGGATCTGACGCAGGATCTGAAGGAAGAGGAGGTCTGTGAACTGATTGATACAGAGATTCTGAGAGAGGGAAAAAGAAGACATCTGGAGCTTTCTTCCATGACGATCCTGCGGAAAAATATTTATCATGCGATCAGGGAGTTTGGTAAGCTGCAGGAGCTTCTGGAGGATCCTGAAATTACAGAGATCATGGTTAATGGGACAGATCCTGTTTTCATCGAAAAGGGAGGAAGATTATTACAGATCCCGGTACGCTTTGAAACGGAAGAAAAGCTCTGTCATGTGATCTGGCAGATAGCAGCCGGATGTAACCGGACGGTAAATGAAGCCAGGCCGATCATGGATGGGCGGCTTAAGGACGGATCCAGAGTCAATGTCGTGCTGCCACCGGTGGCATTAAATGGCCCGGTACTCACTATAAGACGTTTCCCTGAGAAACCTATAACCATGGAACAGCTGATCCGGTTTTCTTCAATCAGCCGGGAAGCAGCAGAGCTTCTGGAATCTCTTGTAAAAGCCGGATATAACATCCTGGTAAGCGGTGGTACCGGAAGTGGGAAGACAACTGCACTTAATGCCCTATCGGCGTTTATTCCACCAGAAGAAAGAGTGATCACCATTGAAGATTCTGCGGAGCTGCAGCTTCAGGGACTGCCTAATCTGGTAAGGCTGGAAACAAGGGTGGCCAATGTGGAAGGCTGTCAGGAGATCACCATCCGGGATCTGATCCGTACATCTTTAAGAATGCGTCCAACACGCTTGATTGTTGGTGAAGTAAGGGGAAAAGAGGCAATCGACATGCTGCAGAGTGTGAATGTAGGACACTGTGGGATGACAACGATACATGCCAATAGCATCAGGGATGTGGTCAGCAGGCTGGAGACACTGGTACTGATGGGGATGGAGATTCCCATTCCGGCGGTTCGGCGGCAGATCAGTGCCGGATTTGATCTGATGGTGCATCTTGGGAGGCTCCGGGATGGGACAAGACGGGTGCTGGAGATTGCGGAGCCGCTTCCTTTTACAGAAGGAGAAATTCAGTTCCGGAGCCTTTACCGGTTTCGGGAGGTGGCAGAAAGAGAGGGCAGGATCATTGGTGAACTGGAAAAGGTGGGAGAGCTTATGCAGAAAGAAAAACTCCGGGCAGCCGGGATCTGCGTCTGATGGCTTTTACCGGATTTCAGCAAAGGAACATTGGATCCTGACTGGAAAGAGTGTGGCAGCCGTGGTACTGCTGACATACTGCTTTTACCGGAGAGCAGGAGCAGCCATGCTCCTGCTGCCTGTCGGGATTATGTATTACTGCCGGGAGAGGAGACTTTTGCTTGGAAAGAAGAAGGATGACCTGTTACAGCAGTTTAAGGAACTACTGCGGCTTACGGTAGCTTCCCTGAAAGCAGGATATTCAGCAGAAAATGCTTTTTTGAAAGGCAGGGAGGATATGGCGGAGCTTTTCGGAGAGGAAAGTGAGATCAGCAGGATACTGGGACTTTTAAAGACAGGGCTTCAGAATAACAGAAGCCTTTCGGGATTGTGGCAGGAGATTGGGGAAATCTGTCAGATAGAAGAGATCACTGACTTTGCAGAGGTGTTTTCGGTAGCGAAGGAAAGCGGCGGCAATATGGTGTCGGTCATGGAGCAGATCTGTGGTGTGATCGAGGGCAGGGCAGAAACGAAAAAGGAGATTGCTGTAATGCTCAGTGCCAGAATACTGGAACAGAAAATTATGAATGGAATGCCGTTTCTCATCATTCTGTATATTACGGTTACATCGCCCGGATATTTTGATGCCTGCTACAGCAGTGCAGCCGGGAATATATTAATGACAGGATGTCTTTCCCTTTATCTGTTTGCTTATTTCCTGAGCTGCCGGCTGGTGGAGGTGGAAGTATAGGTGATAGATAAACAGAGAATGTTCCTTTTTTCGCAGCTGTTTCCGCGGGAAAAAGCAGAACAGAAATATGAGTCATTTTATCGCAGAAAACGGCGGCTGCTGATCCTTATGGGAGCAGCTTGTATAGTAGTCATTCTTCTTCTTTGTATCAGCAGAGAAGAAAAAAGAAATCTGTCAGAAGAGGGAACACTGCAGCGGAAGGAATGGAATGAAGGATCCTATGAGGTTATCCTGCAGGGGAACGGTATATATGGCAAAGAACGGATGGTCCTTACTGTTACGGAGAGAAGGCTGACGCAGGAAGAGCTGGAAGCGCTGAAAACAGAAGCAGTGCAAAGGCTGACATCAGAGATCCTGAATGGAAACGGAAGTCTTAAGCGGGTTACTCACAGGCTGCTGCTTCCGGGGTATCTGGATGGGCTGCCCTTTCAGATTTCATGGGAAAGCAGTAATGCTCAGATTATAAACAGCCGGGGTGAAATTACCGCAGAGGAGATCCCGGAGGATGGACTGTCTGTCAGCCTCTATGCCAGTCTTTCCTATGAAGAAAGCTCCTTTACAGAAGAAATACCGCTGTGGGTATATCCAGAGAGAATGACTGAAGAGGAGTCTTACCGGAAGGAATTGCAGGAGCTGCTCTTAAAAACTGACAGAGAAAACCCTGAAGAGAAGGAAATATGGCTTCCGGAAGAAATGGATGGCCAGCCCATCTGTTGGCAGGAAGAATTAGACAAAACAATATTCATTGTGATCCCATTTTTGGTCATGGGGATGATTCTGCTTTCATTTTCACTGGACAGGAAGCTTTACGAAAAGGAAAGAAAAAGAGAAAAGGAGATCAGAAGAGCATATCCGCAGTTTGTATCAAAGCTGCAGCTTTTGATCGGGGCAGGCATGACACCAAGAGCTGCCTTTATCCGGATCGGAAGAGAGTATGAGAGAAAGCGCAGGGAAGGAGGGAAAAGACAATATCTTTATGAGGAGGTTGTACTGGCTGGCTTCGCTTTTCAGAATGGAAAAGCAGAAACAGAGGTTTACAGGAGCTTTGGAAGAAGATGCAGGGAAAGAGAGTGCAGCAGACTTTCCTTTATCCTGGCAGCAAATCTGAGGCAGGGAAATGAGAAGCTGCTGTCACTTCTTGCAGAAGAAGCAGAGACAGTGCTTTTGGAGCAGAGATACCGGGCAAGAAAATACGGAGAGGAAGCGGGGACGAAGCTTTTATTTCCTATGCTTATCATGCTTCTGGTGGTCATGTTCCTGATCCTGCTGCCGGCGATGGGGAGCTTCAAAAAGGGATAATATATGAATTTGATGGGAGGAAACTATATATGGAAAACAAAATAATGACAGAGGTAAATGAGAAAAAAGTGTCAGGCAGCAGCTTTGACAACAGGGGAATGGGAACGGTGGAAATGATCCTGATCATTGTGGTGCTGATCGGTCTGGTACTGATCTTTAAAACCCAGATCATGGAACTGACAGAAAGTATTTTTCAGAAGATTGCGGCAGACAGCTCTGCGATCCTAGCATGATGAAGGGATATCTGACAGTATTTCTGTCTCTTTCCCTGTCGATTCTTTCCGGCGTAATTCTGACACTGACGGCGCTTGCCATCAGAAATGGACAACGGCTCAGAATGGAGTGCATAGCAGATATCAGTATGAATTCTGCGCTGGCAGAATTTGAGAAGACATTACATGACAGATATGGGCTTTTCTATGTAGATCTTTCTTATCAGGAGGCGAAGCCTTCCCTTCAGAATATGGAACGGCGGCTGCAGTATTATCTTTCGGAAAATATTGCATTGTTTCAGAACAGTGACCTGTGGGGCAATCTTGCATTGAAAAATGTGGTAGTCAATGATGTGCAGACAGCTGCAGATGGACAGGGAGGGTCTATGAAAAATCAGGCAGTGCAGTTTATAGAAGACTGTGGAATCCACAGAGAGGAGACAGAGATGCTATCAAGTGGTGACAGTATCTTAGGTACAGGGCAGGAAGACGCCATGGGAGCGTGGAGTGCCTTAATGGAAGAGATAGCCGGTATGGAGCTGCCTTTGATCCAGAATGATAAAGGAGAGTGGGAAGAAGTGCCTCTATCAAATCCGGCAGACAGGGCATATGGATTTACAGGAAGTGATGTACTGTTTCTGGTTGGGGCACCTATAGATCGCATTCCGGTGGGAAAGATCCGAAAAGAAGATTATCTGTCAGGACGAGATAGCGGTGAAAGGAGTGACCTGCAAGGGCAAAAAGAGGCAGATACCGGTCAGTTTATAGCTTATCTGTTTGAAATGATGGGAAATTACCGCAGTGGCAGGGAGGATGGACTTCTAAAGTATCAGCTTGAGTATATAGCAGAGGGAAAGGGGTCTGATTATGAAAATCTGCAGGCAGTGGTGGAGAAGCTGGCAGGGATCCGCTTTGCGATGAATGCAGAGGCTGTATTTTCTGACGGTGATCTGGTATCAGAGGCGGCAGGACTTGCAGAAGGCCTACAGGCAGTGTCCCTGAACCCTGCGTTTTTGAAGCCTGTAACAGAAAGTATTCTGTATGCCTGTGCTTATCTGGAAGCATTGTCAGAGGTAAAAGTGTTACTGGAAGGTGGGAGAGTGAGTCTGAGGAAAGAACGCTGGGTGATCCGCCCGGCTATGATTGCAGAAGCGGAAATACAGAGAGGTCAGAACATATCTTCCGGGATCAGCTATGAACAGTACCTAGCAGGTATGATTTCAGCACTGCCGGAGAAGGAACGAAACTATAGGGCGATGGATATCATGGAAATGGATATCCGGATGCTGACAGGAAATACCGGATTTGCCATGGACTGCTGTGTGGAACGGTTCCGGGCGCAGATCCAGGCAGCAGGATCTGTTCGTGGAAATTATCTGATCGACAGAACCTATGGATACTATTGAAAAGGAGGAAGAGAAAGGTGCTCTCCAGATTTAAAAGAATACAACTATGCAAACTAAATTCAAAGATCCCTTCTCTCATCACATCTGAAAAAAGGAGAGCATCTCTCTCTTCCTCTTTTTTCCTGAAAGGGGGAATGGCACTGGAGGGATGTCTGGTTCTTCCATTGTTTCTGTTTTTCATGAGCACACTGCTGTATGGCATGGAAGTGGTTCGTTTTCAAAATAATGCTTTTAGTTCCATGCACCGTGCCATCAGCAAATCGTGCTTTCTTGCTTATGAAAAATATGGTGGCTCAGGTGAACAGGAAGGAGATTTGTGCAAAATGGTCAGAGAGACACTGGATCAGGAACCGTTTCCTTATCTTTGCGTAAAGGGTGGAGAAACGGGAATGAAAGTTCAGGCAGAAGCAGATGCTTATGAAAATATATCTGTGAAAATAGATTACGACATAAAGCCGTTTATTTACTTCCTCCCGATAGGGATTCTGAAGATAGAAGATGGGATTTTCGGGCACGGTTTTACCGGATATGTTCCCGGGAATTGTGGAAAACCAGAAGGTGGAACAGAAATCTATGTGTATATCACAGAAAATGGGATCAGATACCATCTGTCAGATCAGTGTACCTATCTGCGGGTGAAGGTTCAGGCAGTTTCTGCAGAGGAAACAGAAAATATGCGGAACGGCTCCGGAGAAAAGTATACAGCATGCGAACGATGTAAACCGATAAAAGGCGGTCTTGTTTATCTGACAGCATGGGGAAACCGCTATCATGGGGAGTCCGACTGCAGCGCATTGCAGAGAACTGTATACATGGTGCCGCAGTCAGAGGTTGGCAGCAGGAGTGCCTGCAGTAAGTGTGGGTGAGATGGGTAATGAACAGATTTATGATTAACGATTATGCGGGAGAATGTCTGGCACTGCTGTTTCTTGCCTGGTTTTCAGCGGAAGATATCCGGGACAGGAGGCTGTCTCTGACAGAGCTTTCAGGCAGCCTTCTGCTTGGAATGCTATATCTTACGTTGACAGGAGGCTTAGATGATGGAAAATTGTTTTACCGGATGCTGCCGGGATTATTCCTGATTTTGCTGGCATATCTTACCAGTGAACAGGTGGGATATGGGGATGGACTGGCAGTTCTTATCCTTGGCTGTTTTCTGGGGGCAGGGAAATGTGCAGCTGTATGTGGGACAGCCTTTATGCTGTCCGGTCTTTTTACAACAGGAAAAATATGCCTGAAAAAGGAAGAACCGGTTCCGTTTCTGCCCTTTTTACTGGGAGCGCTGGAGGTGGTATTGCTTGTGGAATAAAAAGGTAAATGGATATCTGACGGTGGAAGCATCCTTTGTAATGCCGATAGTACTGTTTCTCTATTTGCTTGTGATTCTTCTGGCCTTTTTTCTTTATAACAGATGTGTCATCTCCCAGGATCTTTATATTCTGGCACTGCGTGGCAGCAGGTTTACGAACCATGGCTCCTTTTACGGGGATGTGATTTATGGAGATATGGCAGAAAAAGGCACAGATACGGATTATCTGAGGGAAACGCTGGCAGACAGGCTGCAGTATTATCCGTTTTATGATCAGCAGGAAAGTGAGATCCATACAGATGGAATATATGGGGATGTTGAAATTGGCACCAGTGGATATGATGGTGCCCTGACAGTAAGTAAACGGCTGGAACGATTGAATATCAGGGAAGAAATACGAAAGGTGAGACAGAGTAAATGAGAGAGATCAGTTATCATAAGGATTATCGTCATAATTATCTGATCATCCGTGAGGATGAAATGACAGGAGATGACTATCAGAGAAAAATGATCACGGAAAACCGGATCAGAGGGCTGCTGCCCTGTCAGATCCGGTATATTAACGGGGAAACGCTGCTTTATTATGAAATCACATCAAAACAGAGTGTGAAAGGCCTATTTGAAGGAAAGCACCTTACTATGAAAGAGCTGAAGGGCTTATTCATCAGCCTGAAAATGGTGATGGAGGAAACAGCTTCTTTTCTGCTGCCGGAGGATGGACTGTTGATAGAACCGGATATGATCTTTACAGAGCTTGAAAAAGATGAATTTTATTTTGTCTATGATCCTTTTTCAGAGAGCAGAGGGACACAGACACTGATCACGCTTCTGGAATTTCTGGCAGATCATGTGGATGGAGAAGATAATACTGCCATGCAGGCAGTATACCATATGCTGGATCTGGCAGAAAAGGAACAGTTTGTGCTGGATGAGATCGTGGAGTGGTTTGGAGAAGAACAGCTAGAGAACGTTCCAGAACCGGAAAAAGAAATACATGAGATGCAAATGGAAGAACCATATCCCTGTTATGAAAAGCAGGAACCGGCAGAGAATCCGGTCATGCAGAGCCTGATCAGTACACAGGCAGCAAAAGTCTATTTGGTCTGTGCGGTTTTTCTGAGTGCGGTACTGGGTTACCTGACATATACATATGAGCTTTCGGAAAAAATGCTGGTCTTCAGTTATGCAGGATTTTTCCTGGCAGGACTGCTGGTAATTCTTTCATTGGGGACAGTTGTGGTCAGGAAGCTTTCCGGCAGAAAACAAGAGAGGAAAACGGAAAATCTGTTATTCCGGGAAACAGAAGAGGAAATGTTTTCATATGGGATCTGTGAAGAGGCCTGTTCTGAAAGAGCACAAGGTCAGCGGAAGGAATATGGGGATACCGTCTATATTCCATGGACAGCAAACAGTGAAAACAAGCTGTACGGAGTAGGGAAGGATAATAAATTCCATATTGACCTGAACAGGCTGCCCATCACAGTGGGAAAGCTGGCAGGAAGCGTGGATATGGTGATCGATAATCAGAGCATCAGCCGGGTACATGTCCGGTTCACCAGAGAGGGAACGAGGATCTGCATGACAGATCTGAATTCTACCAATGGAACCTTTAAGAACGGGCTGCGTCTGACACCTAATACCTCTGAGATCCTGGAACCAGGGGATGAGATCCGTCTTGGAAAGCTGAAATTTGTATATCGCTAAGAAGATTGCATAATCCGGCGTCCATGGTATAATAAAAAGTAAGGCAGACATTAACCGAAAGGGTTGGATAATCAGAATGAAAATAGCAATTTATTATGGTGGCAGGGGACTGATCGATGATCCCACTTTATATGTGATCAACAAGATGCAGGAGGTTCTGGAGGAGCTTCATGTAACAGTAGAGAGATACCACCTGTACGAATTGAAGAATGCGATCACTACTCTTCCAAAGACCTTAAAGGAAGCAGACGGTATTATTCTGGCCACGACCATCGAATGGTTTGGCATTGGCGGTTATATGCAGCAGTTTCTAGATGCCTGCTGGCTGTATGGAGACAAGGAAAAGATTGCTAGCATTTATATGTGCCCGGTGGTCATGTCTACGACCTATGGGGAGCGGGAGGGCAAGCTGAATCTTGAAAATGCCTGGGAAATCCTGGGTGGCAAGCCGTGCAGTGGTCTCTGTGGTTATATTGCAGACATCGCAGAGCTGGAGGGTAATGAAGAGTATAACAGTATCATTGAAAAGAAGACAGAGAATATTTACCGGACAGTAAATCAGAAGATGGCAAGCTTCCCGGCCAGTAACCAGGCTGTGAAGCAGCTTGTTTCCAGTACCAGAAATACAGATCTGACACCGCAGGAAACAGAACAGCTTTCCCAGTATGCAGCAGATGACAGCTACGTAAAGAGGAAAAAGGAGGATATTCAGGAGCTTGCCAGCCTGTTCCGGGATCTGATGGGAACAGAGGAGCAGGAAAATACAGAGGATGAGTACTGCAGGGAGTTGCAGAGCCATTTTGTGCCACAGGCAGGGTTTAAGGCAGTTTATAAGATCCAGCTTGAGGAAAAAAGGAAGCCGCTGATCATTGAAGTAAACGGAACAGAGACCCGGGTATATTATGGGAATGTGAACAATGCAGATGTGGAGATCCAGATAGACCGAAGCGCAGTAGATGAGATTATCCATGGCAGGATGACATTTCAGAGAGCCTTTATGGGTGGTCTTATGAAAATGAAAGGCGATTTTAAGATACTTCGCACGTTGGATCAGATATTCTTGTTTACCGATCAGCGATTATAAAACAGGATATAAAAGCTGATAAATGATGACAAGCTCCTGTGAAACGCAGGAGGGAAAGGAATGAAAATGAAGAACGATAATTGTATTTTCTGTAAGATTGCAGCAGGAAAAATCCCGTCAAAAACATTGTATGAGGACGAAAAATTCCGTGTGATTCTGGATCTTGGACCGGCTACCAGAGGACATGCACTTGTGATCCCGAAGGAACATTATGCAGATCTCTATGAGATACCGGAGGAGACTGCCGGAGAAGCCATGAAGGTTGCCAAAAAGATGGCAGCTGTCATGACAGAAAAGCTGAAGGCAGACGGCTTTAACATTGTTCAGAATAATGGTGAGGTATCAGGACAGAGTGTATTCCATTTCCATATTCATCTGATTCCCAGATATGAAGGAGATGGACATATCCTTTCCTGGAATCCGGGAAGTCCGTCCCAGGAGGAACTGGAAGAAGTAAAGCAGCAGATTCTTGGATGATCTGTCTGGAAAATCTGAAAGGAAGGAACAGACCATTGAGAACAGTAAAGACCGAGCAGATCACAGAAAATATCAGGGAAATGTGTATAGAAGCCAATCATTTTCTGACCGGGGATATGACAGAAGCACTGGACAGGGCTAGAGAGAATGAAAAGGCGTCTCTCGGGAAACAGATCCTGCAGCAGCTTCAGGAGAATCTGCAGATTGCAGGAGAGGATATGATCCCGATCTGTCAGGATACCGGAATGGCAGTGGTATTTGCAGAAATTGGACAGGATGTTCATATAGAAGGTGGTCTTCTGGAAGATGCCATACAGGAGGGCGTGCGCAGAGGATATACAGAAGGGTTTCTGCGTAAATCGGTGGTAAAGGATCCACTGATCAGGGAAAATACAAAGGATAATACACCGGCAGTCATCCATTATATGATCACAGCCGGAGACAGGATCAGACTCACACTGGCTCCCAAGGGCTTCGGCAGTGAAAATATGAGCCGGATCTTTATGCTGAAACCGGCAGATGGAATTGAAGGAGTGAAAAATGCCATACTTACGGCAGTAAAGGATGCTGGACCCAATGCGTGCCCGCCTATGGTAGTTGGCGTGGGAATCGGTGGTACCTTTGAGAAATGTGCACTGATGGCCAAACAGGCACTGACAAGACCGGTGAATGAGCATTCTTTCATTCCTTATGTAAAAGAAATGGAGGAAGAGCTTCTTGAAAAGATCAATAAAACAGGGATAGGACCGGGAGGACTTGGGGGCAGTACCACAGCACTGGCCGTGAACATTAATACTTTTCCCACACATATTGCAGGGCTGCCTGTAGCAGTGAATATCTGCTGTCATGTAAACAGACATGCAGTCAGGGAAATCTGACAGGGAAGAGAGGACAGGATATGGAACGACATATGACAGTTCCCTTTGGGGAAAAGGAAACATCCGGGCTGAAAGGTGGAGATTACGTATATCTTACAGGTACCATCTATACTGCAAGAGATGCGGCACATAAAAGAATGTATGAGGCGTTGCAAAAAGGAGAGAGCCTGCCGTTTGATCTGAAGGATAATCTTATCTATTATATGGGACCATCTCCTGCCAGAGAAGGAAGACCTATCGGATCTGCAGGCCCTACGACTGCTAGCAGAATGGATAAATATGCGCCTGCGCTGCTTGATCTTGGACTTCGGGGAATGATCGGAAAGGGCAGGAGAAGCGAGGATGTAAAAGAAGCGATTGTCCGCAATAAGGCGGTTTATTTTGCTGCAGTTGGCGGGGCAGGAGCTCTTTTGTCAAAGTCCATATTACGTTCTGAGGTGATTGCTTATGACGATCTTGGGACAGAGGCAATCCGTAAACTGGAGGTTAAAGATTTTCCAGTGATCGTAGTGATCGATCCTGAAGGAAATAATCTGTATGAAACCGCAATTGCCGCATATAGAGAAGAGTAGCGATGAAAATATTGAAGAATTATTCTTTCCGCAAAAAAACATTTGCCGGTATGCTTCTGGCAGCAGGAATTCCGATGCTGATCGGATACTTTATCATGCTTCAGATGTTTAATATTACCTACCGGAGAAGTCTGAACCAAGAGGCGGAAACGATTCTGAACGCAGTAGCCGGGTCTTTTGACTCGGCTTTTTCAAATATTTATGATGGGATCCGCCAGCTGGCAGAGGAAGAAATCATTCGCAAAAATCTGGATAATGGAGATGGAGCAGGAACCTCCGTATACCGGGAGCTGTACGCAGTCAGCTCCAAATACAGTAAGTACGCTTATTTTTCCATTTATGATGCAGAAGGGAACAAGCTGGTTTCTGTGACGGAGAATACTTATATCAAAGAAAAGCTGCCATTAGACTGGAGTGTATTATATGAAGCAGGACAGAATCCGGGCAAAGTGGTTGTACGGAACGCCAGATTATATGAGGGGGAGAAAAGAGTTGAGTTTCTCAGGGCAGCTATGGCAGTCCGTTCAGAAAAGGGAGAAATCACAGGATATATTGTAGCAACTGTAAATGACGGACTTTTTGATAATATGAAGTGGGGGCTCGTCAGCGAGGATCAGGGTGTTATTTATGCTATGGACAGCTTTCAGGAGATGGTATACTGCTCAACGGATTCCTATGACGAAGATGAAATGCGCCGAATCAGACGGGAAATGCTCCGGGACGAGGCTGCTGACAGCGACAGTCAGAATGCCTGCGTGAGTGCAGATAAGAAATATTTTTATTACGTAGATTATGAAGAGACAAGTGGTCTTTATCTATTTTACCAGCAGCCGGTTGCGGCATTAAATCAGTTAAAAAACCGTGCATTTACCATAGCGGTGATGTCAGCAGCTCTTGGACTTATAATCTGTATTTTCTTGTCAAAATCGGTCAGCAGCTTTATTTATCAGCCGATTAAGAGGATGCAGGATGCGATCGCAGAGATCCGGCAGGGAAATTTCAAAGCAAGGATCAAGGTTGACAGTCAGGATGAGCTTGGGCAGCTATCGGAGAGCTTTAATATGATGGCTGAGCATCTGACTGATAACATGGAACGTCTTCTTGCCAGAGAAAGGGAGCTGAGCGAGGTACAGATCAAAATGATGCAGGCACAGTTGAATCCACACTTTTTGTATAATACGCTGGATACCATGAAATGGTTGGGAAAGGCTAATCAGATCCCGGAGATCGCCACGATATCTGCTGATCTTGCCAAGATCCTGCGGATGAGTATTTCTGCAAGCCCGGAGGTACCACTGGCGAAGGAAGTGGAACTGGCTGAGGCATATGTCCAGATTCAGGAAATCCGATTTGCAGATAAATTTGAATTTATTGTGGATCTGCCGGATGAACTGGCATCTCTTCTGGTGCCTAAGCAGATTCTGCAGCCAATTATAGAGAATGCGATCATCCATGGCCTTGAAGGAAGAGAAAATGGAAGGGTTATGGTGCAGGCAAGACAGACAGGGGAAGAAATTCTTAAGATCCGGATCCGTGATGACGGTGTTGGGATGAGCAGGGAACAGGTGTGGAAGCTGAATCATTGCAAGGAAGATACTTCAGAGCAGCACAGAATGGGAGAAGAAAGACACAGTATCGGGTATTATAATGTCAATGAGATCATTAGGCTGAATTATGGGGATGGTTATGGCTTGTATACAGAGTCTGAGGAAGGGGCAGGAACCTGTATTTACATGACATTGCCGGTCAGAAAAGGGGAGAAGGATGTATAAAGTAGTTGTAGTTGAAGATGAGAAGCTTGTACGGGAAGGGATTGTACACGGAACAGAATGGTCCCGGATCGACTGCATGGTAGCAGGTGCGGTCGGAGATGGGGAAGAAGGAATTGAAGCAGTACATAAATATCACCCGGATGTGATCGTGACAGATATCTGTATGCCCAAAAAGAGCGGGATTGAAATGGTGGAAAGCCTGCGGAAGGAGGGAAATCATGCAGTGGTTATTTTTCTGACAGCTTATGGAGAATTTTCCTATGCCCAGCAAGCGGTAAAGCTGGGAGCTGCAGATTATCTGCTGAAGCCGTTTTCAGACGGAGAGCTGGAAGCTGCAGTAGAGCGTATCCTGAAGCAGAATAAAGAAAGAACGGAAACAGAGGAAAAAAATCCGGAATGCAGCCTGATCAAGGGGGATAAGAGCAAATATATCATGGATGCAGTCTCTTATATTGATGAGAATTATGCCAATCCCAATATTTCTGTCAGGTCTGTGGCAGAGAGCCTCGCGATCAGTGAGGGACATCTGAGCCATTTATTCAGGAAGGAAACAGATTTTACCTTCCTGTCTTATCTGACGCAGTGCCGTATGCGGGCGGCAAAGAAGCTCCTGAAGGATCATAGATATAAGATTTATGAGGTAGCAGAAATGGTGGGATATAAGGATATCACTTATTTCAGTGTCACCTTTAAAAAGCTGATAGGAGTATCCCCGTCAGAATATCAGGATAGATACAGAGATTAAAATGTCAGAATAATTAAAAGGATATGCGTTTTGTCCAGTATACAGTTTTGTGTAGTATTTATATAATATAAATACAATCAATGAATTTTTTGTTACATATGAACAAAAGTGGGAGCGTCCTAAAGAACAGCTCCCGGAAAAGGAGGATTCATTTATGAAACAGTTAAAGGGCAAAAAGGCTCTGGCCGCAATCCTGACAGCAGCGATGACCATGTCACTGATGGCATGCGGAGGCTCAGGCAGCGCGGCAATAGAGGAGAAGCCGGCAGAAGAGACACAGGAGACTGCTGCGGCAGAAACAACAGATACTGCGGCAGAGGAAACCACAGAGAGCAGTGATTCCGGAATGGATGCTTTGATTGAAGCAGCTAAGGCAGAAGGAAAGCTTACTGTATATGGTTCCTGCGAGGAAGCTTATCTTTCAGCAGCATGTCAGAAATTTGAAGAAATGTATGGTATTCAGGTAGATTATCAGAGACTTTCTACCGGCGAGGTTTATACCAAGATTGAAGAGGAAGCAGGAAATCCTTCCGCAGATGTATGGTTCGGAGGAACAACAGATCCTTATAATGAAGCGGTAGCAGCAGGACTGCTTGAGCCTTATCAGGCACAGAATGCATCCCATCTGATTTCTGATACATACAAGGATCCGGATGGAAACTGGTATGGAATTTACAAGGGTATCCTTGGATTTATGGTAAACAAAGAAGAGCTTGACAGACTTGGCCTTGAGGAGCCCAAGGACTGGGATGATCTATTAAAGCCCGAGTATAAGGGACTGATCGGAATGTCCAATCCATCCACAGCAGGTACAGCAAAGCTGGTCATTAACACCATGGTTCAGATGAAGGGTCATGATGAGGCGATGGAGTACTTCAAGGAGCTTGATAAGAATATATATCAGTATACTAAGAGCGGCTCTGGCCCATCCAAGATGGTAGGACCTGGCGAATGCGTTATCGCAATCGGTTTCTTACATGATGGCATTACACAGATCCTTTCCGGATATGACAATATCGATCTGATCATCCCTGCATCAGGTACCAGCTATGAAATTGGTGCAACAGCAATCTTCAAGGGCTGCAAGAATGAAAATGCTGCAAAGCTCTGGGTTGAATATGCATTATCGCCTGACTGCGTAAATATTGCAAAAGAGAACGAGTCCTATCAGTTCCTTGTTATCGACAATGCAGAGCAGCCTGAAGAAGCAACCCAGTTCGGACTTGATCCTGACAATGTGATTGATTACGACTTTGAAGATGCGAAACAGAACACAGCTACCTATGTAGAAGACTTCTTCAATGCAGTAACAAACGGTTCTTCTGAAAATGCCGACAGCAGCAGATTCCTGACCGAGTAATTAACAAAATCAGGGGAGATGGTGTCTGTACCATCTCCCTCTTTTTATCAGAAAGGGGGAAAACAGATGGCTGCCCAAAGTAAGAGTGCAAAACTGGATCGAAAAAAACTGTTTTCTGATCCGGTCATGGTAGGAATGATCAGTATTCTGCTCATTTTCCTTGTATTATTTATTGTATATCCGTTGTTTGTTCTTTTAATTGACAGTATTTATACTGAAGGAAAGCTCACGCTTTCCGTATTCCAGAGAGTTCTCAGCATGAAGCGTTTCCGGACTGCGTTTTCCAATACCCTGGTGCTTGGACTTCTGACAGGAATTCTTTCTACGGCAATCGGACTTCTTTTTGCATATGTAGATGTTTATGTAAAAATAAAAAACAAAGCAGTAGGAAAGCTGTTTAATGTTGTATCACTGCTTCCGGTTGTATCACCGCCTTTTGTATTATCCTTATCGACTATTATGTTATTTGGACGGAGTGGAATTATTACCCGTTCGCTCCTTCACATATATGATTCCAATGTATATGGATTAAAAGGAATTGTAGTCGTTCAGACACTGACCTTTTTCCCAGTCTGTTATCTGATGCTGAAGGGACTTCTGAAAAATATAGATCCATCGCTGGAAGAAGCTGCCCGTGATATAGGTGCTTCCCGGATGAAGGTATTTACGACAGTTACCCTGCCGCTGCTTCTGCCAGGTCTTGGAAATGCGTTCCTTGTAACCTTTATTGAGTCAGTTGCGGATTTCGCAAATCCGATGCTGATCGGTGGTGATTATGATACGCTGGCAACTACCATCTATCTGCAGGTAACAGGATCCTATGATTCTACAGGTGCTGCAGCGATGTCAGTTGTATTACTTTCATTGACACTGATCCTTTTCTTTATCCAGAAATATTATCTGGAAAGAAAGACAGCAGCTACATTGACGGGTAAAGCATCCAGAGCAAGAATGCTGATCGAGGATAAGAGTGTAACCATTCCTCTTACACTGATCTGCTGTCTTGTAGCACTGTTTGTTATCATCATGTATATCATGATTCCTTTTGGTGCGCTGTTTAAGCTGTGGGGACGGGATTATTCACTGACCTTTAAGTGGTTTGATTATCTCTTTAAATACAGTGGACTGAAGGCGTTTAAGGATTCCTTCCTGCTTTCAGTGATCGCAGCGCCGATCACAGCCCTGCTTTCCATGGTGATTTCTTATCTGGTAGTAAAGAAAAAATTCAGATCCAAGGGATTTATTGAATTTGTTTCTATGCTTGCCATGGCGGTTCCCGGAACGGTTCTTGGTATTGGCTATATCAGAGGCTATGCAAATGGAATTTTCCATACAGGTGTCCTCAGTGGTATTTATGGAACCGGAATTATCCTGATCATTGTATTTATCGTCAGAAGTCTTCCTGTTGGAACAAGAAGTGGTATTTCCGCCCTGAGACAGATTGACAAATCCATTGAGGAATCTGCTTATGATCTGGGAGCGGGAAGCGGAAGAGTATTTACAACAGTAACGCTTCCACTGATTAAGGATTCGTTTTTCAGTGGCCTGGTAACATCATTTGTGCGTAGCATTACTGCGATCAGTGCGATCATTCTGCTTGTAACGCCGCAGTTCCTGCTGATCACCTGTCAGATCAATGAGTTCGCAGAAAAAGGTTACTATGGCGTGGCATGCGCCTACGCGACAATCCTGATCGCTATTGTATATCTGTCGGTTCTGCTGATGAACCTGTTTATCCGGTTCTTTGGCACAAGTAAAAAGATAAAGGAGGAAAAATAATATGCTGAAAGAATCCAAAGGAATCCGTCTGGAGCATATTTCCAAAATATATCAGGATCCTAAAACAGGAAAAGACTTTAAAGCTGTGGATGATGCCAATCTGGTGATCGAGCCAGGCAGCTTTGTTACCCTGCTTGGACCTTCCGGCTGTGGAAAGACTACAACCCTTCGAATGATTGCCGGCTTTGAGAGCCCGGATGAGGGAGAAATCTATCTGGGAGATCAGCCCATTAATGAACTGACGCCCAACAAACGTGATACAGCGATGGTATTCCAGAGCTATGCACTGTTTCCTCACTATAATGTATTTGACAATGTAGCATATGGTCTGAAGCTTCGTAAGCTGGATAAAAAGGTGATCCATGACAAGGTTATGGAGATCCTGGATCTTGTAGAACTGAGTGGCATGGAAGGACGTATGACAAACCAGCTTTCCGGTGGACAGCAGCAGAGAGTTGCACTGGCAAGAGCGCTGGTAGTAGAGCCGAGTGTTCTGCTTTTTGATGAGCCTCTTTCCAATCTGGATGCCAAGCTTCGTGTATCCATGAGAACAGAGATCAGAAATATCCAGCAGAGAGTGGGGATTACAGCGGTTTATGTTACTCATGATCAGAGTGAAGCCATGGCTCTCTCAGATCAGATCATTATTATGAATAAGGGAGTTGTTTCACAGATCGGTACACCACAGGAGATTTACTATCATCCTGCCGATGAGTTTGTAGCAGACTTTATCGGAGAAGCGAACTTCCTGCGAGGCAGGCTTGTACAGAAGGACGGTGAAAAGGGAGTGCTGTCTATTGATAATCATGACGTAGAGGTAGATGATATAGGAAGCTTTGAGGTTGGAAGTGACTGTACTGTTGTATTGCGGCCGGAAGCAGCTGTACTTGCACCGGAAGGACAGCTTCCCTGCAAGGTTGTGATGAGCTGCTTTATGGGTGAATATCAGAATTACCATGTAATGGCAGGAGATACTCTTGTTAAGATCACAGACTTTAACCCCAAGCATAAGAGGATTTATCGGGTTGGAGAAGAAGCCTTTGTCAGATTTGATACCTGTGATGTACACATTATATAATAGAAGAAATCAGGTATCTGGATAAAGGAGGGGTAACGAATGGGTAATTTTCTGATGGAGCAGCTACCTTTCTTTGTCAGGATCATTCTTGCCTGTCTGTGCGGTGGTATTATAGGACTGGAAAGGCAGCTTCGTACCAAAGTGGCCGGAACCAGAACTCATATTATGATTGCACTGGCATCGGCACTGATGATGATCATATCAAAATATGGATTTATGGATGTTATTGGGATTGATGGGACTTCTTGGGACGTTTCCCGTGTTGCGGCAGGTATTATCACTGGAATTGGTATACTGGGTGGTGGCCTTATCTTTATTGGAAAGCAGGGCTATGTAAGCGGAATTACCACAGCGGCTGGTGCCTGGGTTACAGTAGGTGTGGGAATGGCTGTAGGAGCCGGTATGTATCCAATCAGCATTGGAACTACATTGCTTGTTGTTCTGATCCAGACTGTATGCCATAAGGATCTTTGGGTAGTAAAGCAGGCTACGAGAGCCAGGGTTGTATTTCTGGTGTCTAATGAAAAAGATGCCTTTGGTAAAATTAGTAGTGAATTGAATGGTTATAATATATCCATAAGTCAGTTCAAGTGGGAACGTAAAGGAAAAAATGTTTTTCAGGTCCGCTGTCAGGTACTGATTCCCGCCAGATACAGTAAGGAAGAGATTGTGAATTTGTTTGCTGGTCTGGATGAGGTGGAATCTTTTGAAATTATTCAATAGAAATGGAAAAAGAAGCGGTGCACAGGAGTATATTTCCTGTGCATTCCGCTCTCTACTTTATCTAGTATTTTTTTCTCAAAAAACACTAGATAAAGAAGTTGACAAACGATAGTGGCTTAGGTATAATAACTTTTGCGTCGTAAAGATGCACAATAAAATATTGGTAGTGGGAAGTAATTCAGATTATGGAGAAATACTCAAGAGGCTGAAGAGGCGCCCCTGCTAAGGGTGTAGGTCGTTCACGCGGCGCGAGGGTTCAAATCCCTCTTTCTCCGTTTAGCTACCAATAGTTCTGGAAGTGCCAGAGTTGGTGCTTCCAAATTTTTCGTCCGGACTTGTAAAAACAACCTATATTTTATGTAAATATTTGTTGACAAGAACTTGGGACAGGTGCTATAATCAAATTCCACCGTCTGAAAGAGCTGGTAAGAGATCCAGTGTGGCGGAAGGGAAGTTTTCCTGAGAAAAAAGAGAAATAAAAAATCTCAAAAAGGTGTTGACACAGACGAAGACACATGATATTATATCAGAGTTGCGTCTGAGAGACACAGCAACGAATGCAAAGCAGATCTGCGATGTAAGCAAAGCTAGTTTGCAACGAAGCCGCTCACTGAGTGCTGTCGCACAATGGTCTTTTGCATGAGAGCATTTCCCCGTAAACAAGTTTCCGGGAAACGCTTCATACAAAATCCCGCTTTGCTCGTACCTTGACAAATAAACAGTAATGCAACCCTGAAAATTCTAA
>ERZ827458.293-NODE-293-length-82186-cov-20.092413_pt1 | contig 82186 bp, 83 predicted proteins | sample MGYA00519706_ERZ827458 | MGnify/ENA primary metagenome ERZ827458 (study PRJEB31778, sample SAMEA3449309) | human gut metagenome | biome: human gut; feature: human-associated habitat; material: faeces | place: United Kingdom | collected 2010/2012 ...
CATCTGATTTCAGGTGGCATTCATTTTTAGTTAGTGCGGGTTATTTACCTGACACAGCTATACATTTCCCACTACCTGGGCATGCTCAGGACTTTCACCTGCGTGAGCGCGCCCATGGCGCACATCGCAAAAGAGCAACACCAAGGAATTCAACTCCTAGGTGCTGCTCTTTCTTATTTAACTTAGAACTCATTCTGCTTCTATTTCTTTCAGTGTTCTCCCACTTTTATCTTTCCAGGTGGCAGGACCACTGACGCTATACCCCAACACAAAACCTGCTGCTGCAGAGGAACTGGAGAACAAGATATCTTCTGTGGTCTTCCAATCTTTTACCTTACCGGAATCCAAGTGCTTATTTCTGAGTTTTACCATTCCGGCACTTAGAGATTTCATTGTGGTTTTTTCATTCACAGAAGAACCAGAAATTAAAACAAAACCTTCTGTAGTAACCATCGCTGTAGCCTGAGCATTTCCGATGTTTAGGTAAAGCATCTGGCCTTCTTGGCTGGATGCACTATCATTCTGAATCATCGGTTCAAGAACTTTGTATCCCAATGCACTGATAAGTACTTTAATATTATCCACGAATTCTTCCATCGCAGCAATCTGTGATTCCTTCATCACGGTATTACGATATGTGTTCTTGGTCAGCACAAGATATCTTTTACTTGTTCTAGCTATTTCAACCAGACGATTTTCAAGATATCTGATGAGTGCTTTGTTCAAATCTCTGCCAACAAACAAGACTGCTGTGTTCCAGTAATACTTTTCTTTTTCCGCTGAGTAATCGCGCAGGTGCTGAATCAAGCGTTCTTGAATGTTCTCCGCTTCACCAATGTACACAGAATCGGAATCATCGTCCTCTTTGCAAAATAAGAAATAGATTCCTGCACCTTTTATATCATCACGTTTGCATTCGCTTACTTCAATTCTTGGAATTTTGATAGCCTTACCATTCCAATTAGAAAGTTCAGCGGTTATAAGACTATCTGCTGTTCCGTTTGCTAAAAATAACTCTATCGATTTTCCATATGCCATCGGCGTGCCCTCCTTTGCGTAATAACAATACTTTCTACACAACTATATACGTTTTCATCCTGTCAACTCAACTTTCGGAAATCCCTTGACTAATGGCATTTTCATCCATTATTGACTTGCTTTTGACATCAATACTACTATCTCCACATGTCGAAAGTTAATCTGTATCTTCAACTTTCATATAAATAATAGCTAATCTGTATTCTCAATCCTATGAAAGTTAATTTGTATCCTCAACCCGACTATTTTGTGCGGTTTGATTTGTTTCCGATAATACCCTGCAATAGGTAAACTCGTCTGGCATTCGGTTGCCTGGATAGTAGAAATCCCTTTATTTCTGGGAATTTTCGCCCTTTATTTGCTTACTCTTGACATCAATACTACCGTCTCATTTTGTGTATCATTGTCCAAACTTAGTGTAAACTCTTTTTCTATAATCGGCAACTTAAATTCTATAGATTTCAGCCACTGACCATTCTCTTTGCGTTCTTCGTAAATCTGCACATTATCCACTAACTGCGACAGGAACTCCCGTTTCTCTGCTTCGTTCATTTGAGCATACAATTTATCAAAGAACACGAGTGCCTTGTAAATGTTATCCCCTGTAATCTTATCTGCCAGCAGAGAGCGTTTCTTAGCCTTTGCAGATACCAGCAGTTCCTCTGCATCATCTATTGTACCACAAATTGAATTTCCATGATATAATCCGCAAGTATAATCGAATAAAAAAGGGCAGAAGAAAACCTCCAAATCTTTTGGGACTTGGAGGCTTGATTCCGGTCGTTTTATATTTCATTGCTTTCTGTATCTAGTTATCTTTCTCCAGTTTTCCGGAAAACCCATTTTCTCATATAACTCTTGCTCCGATATACTATCATGCTTCTTAAGATATTTGTCAATTAATGCTTTAAGTTCCTTTATAAATTCCTTATACCAGCTATCACTCAGCATATATCTTAAAGCAATCACAACTGAAAATAAATCATTTTTTCCATTCACATATTGTGTGCCTTTTTGAGCAATCTTTAATTTCATATGTAACGGTAAATCTGGAATACTGTCGGTAGTTCTATAAGTAAATAATCGTTCACCATGCGCACAGACATTTCTGAATTTTACCATTACAGCCAAAATGGATATCATTTGACTTTCATTGATGCATGGATAATTCCTGCTGACTTTAATCTGTATATCCTGCGGAAGCAGCATATACATTTTTGAGATATTTCCAAATGTCAATGCATTTGTCAGTACCCATAACGGAACATTTCCATATTTTCTCTGTGCATGGTTTATGTAATGATAATCTGTCGGCTTTGTAACATACCCTTCTAATATTTTTATTAAACGGTCAATATCTCTCTGATTTTTCTTACCTACATAATTGTAATTTGCAGTATCAAGATATTCCTTTTGGTTCTCGCCATTCTTCTCTGTAAAATAGTAGGAGACTTGTGACTTTATTTCATTTTCTACTTTAATGAGATATCTCAAAAGCAACTGCCTTAAAGATTCATCAAAATAATATAACTCTACAATATCCTCAAATCTCGTTCCATCCTTGTACTTCTTGGTTGTTGGATTTTTAAAGATATCCTTATACCCTCCAATTAATGAATAGTAGCTTGTCTGCCTTAAAATCTCCTTGGCATATGCCTCATCATCAATTTGCAGATTTTTCTCATTTTTCAGTTTTTCTATTTGCTGATCATAACTCAAAAAAATCTTTGGCATATACAATGTCTCCTTAAAGTAAAAAAGAGGAGACCCCGCAGGTTCTCCCCCGGTCGCAGGCCTCACAGGTTTCTGCAACGCGATCACTGTATTCATCTTACTTGACTTCGAACTTCATGTCAAGCAATTTCTACAGCCACTATAGTATATGCTGTTATTTATTCTTTAATACCCAAATATTTATGAAGGCTCAACACCATACGCATCCAGTTTATCAGTCAATTCCTTTATCATATATAGAGTACGTGCCATAGCCTGCTCCGAAATCATTCCTGCATCAAACAAATGCTTATCTCTGCTTTCTATTCTGCTGTGTAGGGATACCTAATTCGTTAGCTGCTTTATGCCCGCCAATTTCCTGTGCAAGCTTTACCGCCTGTGCTTTAAATTCGTTGTCATAAGATTTTTGGTTCTGTGCCATAGGTTGTTTCTCCTGTTCTCGTATTGATTATGATTGTACCAAGTCGCTAGCGCGACGGCTAGCCCCAGTTACTTGAAAATCACCACTTAAAAAAATAGCAGTTTTTGTATTTATATAGTATTGTTGAGATACCCCTACCTTAACAAACTACACAATTACATCAACTGCCATGAATAGTTTATCATTTATTTTAGGTTTCAACAATCATATACTTTATTTTTTATCCAGATCACCACCTGTTTTTTGCGATGTCACTTTATCTTTCACTTATTTCAGGAGGTTATTTCATGGATTATTTAAAACGCTACAAAAAAATGATTTCTCTTCGTGGTCTTACCGACCATACAATGAAATCTTACCAGACTTATATTTCTGCTTATCTCGATTATATTGAAAATACCCTTCACAAAACGCCTTCGCAGGTCTCTTACAAAGATCAGCGGCGGTTTCTTGAGATCCTTCAAAAGGAACGGAATCTTTCTGATCGTACGATCAATGTCGCCATTTCCCAACCGCGTTTTTTCACTCTTTATGTTCTTCATAAGCCATGGGATGACACACAGCTTCCTATGCGGAAATTTGATACCTATCTGCCATTTGTCCCGACAAAAGAAGAGACCAAAATCTTTATCTCTACCATGACCGATCTCAAACCGAAAGCTATGGTTGCCCTCATGTATTCTTCCGGTCTTCGCATTGGTGAAGTCTGTAACCTCCGTTATGAAGACATCCAGCGGAAAAATATGCGCATCCATATCACTCATGGAAAAAGCCGTTCTGACCGTTACGCCATCCTTTCCAAACAGGCGCTTGACATCCTTACCGCGACTGGTTTGCCTGTGGAAGACCTGCTGGCTACCTTTTTCCAAAACAGAGAGATTCTTCAAAACCCATTGATACCTTTTATCTCTCCAGACATATTGCAAAACATGAGTAAGAACTCGGATGGCCTAAACGCATTACCTGTCATTCTTTCCGGCATGCTTTTGGTACACATCTCTACGAAAATGGTGTTGACCTTATGACCATAAAAACTTTGCTTGGCCATAAATCTCTGGAATCCACGGCCATCTATGTCCATCTGGCTGTCAGCGGCAAACATACCGCAGCCAGCCCATTTGATATTTTAATGGATGGTGATGGTCATGAATGATTTAAAAATCCAGCAGGTCTGGAACTATTCCTATGCAGATTTTTCAGAACATCATATACCGTCCCAAGAGCAGTTGAAAACTTCTCATGCCATACAGAACTGTAAAACCGGCATTTTAGGTGCAACGATCAGCCAGTGTACCGATTGCGGTCACATCGAATACCATAACAATTCCTGCCGCAACCGGAACTGTCCGAACTGTCAAGCTGTCAAAAAAGAACTCTGGGTGGATAAACGCAGAGCCGAAGTCATTGATTCGCCGTATTTTCATGTGGTCTTTACGCTTCCTCATGAATTAAATCTGCTTCTCTATCACAATCAGAAGCTTTTATACGGTCTCCTTCACAGATGCTCCGCCGAGACACTTTTGGAATTGTCTGCCGACAAAAAGTATCTCGGAGCAACACCCGGAATTATTCAGGTTCTTCATGCCTGAAACCAGACGCTTGATTATCATGTACATATGCACTGCATCGTATCCGGTGGCGGCATTACGCCGGATGGGAAGATCCGTAAATCAAAAGGGAAGTTTTTTATCCCGGTGTTTGTGTTACGGGATAAATTTAAAGGGAAATTTCTATACCATTTGAATGCCTTGTACCAGTCAGGAGGTCTGAAAATTCCCCTTTCTCTCTCCGGTCCGGGAGCTTACTTTTGCTGGAATACTTTTAAAGATTCCCTCTATCAGAAAGACTGGTGCCCTTATATCAAAGAAACATTCAATGGGTTTGGCAATGCAATCGAATATCTCGGACGCTATACCCACAAGGTTGCTATCTCTAATAGCAGGATCATTTCTGTCACGGATACACATACAACATTCAGCGCACGTGGCAGAATTCCCGGTGATCCCCGTCGTACGATCACCCTCAGTAATGAGGAGTTTATCAGACGTTTCCTTATGCATGTGCTTCCAACAGGTTTCCAGAAAGTCCGTTATTACGGCTTTCTTAACAATCGCATGAAATCCAAAAATCTGAAGCTTATTTTTAAACTCCAGGAGTACCAGAAGTTTAAGCAGCGGTATGCCAGTCTCGGGATGGCGGATCTGATGAAACGGATCTGGAAAAAAGATATTTACTGCTGTCCGCAGTGCGGACATTCCGCCATGAGGTTACTTGGAAGAACACATGGTGCATTTGGATAACAGCCCTTTGACCATACCGTTTTTAAAGCCTGCACCGTTGGAGGCTTGTTTCGCATACACATTTTTCAATACAGGACAGCAACAAGGGCTTCCATTCTCTGATTTTGCAGAGGGTCTACATCTTTAAGACTCAGAAAAATAAATGCAATTCCCATATACTCTGTGGCCACACGTCCGCGAATTGGTACAATTGGAAAGAATCACATTCAGAGCAGATTTACTCAGTGAAGAAATCTGCTCTTCTTAACTGCTCTGAATCTGATACTTTCCTAATGAATTAATGAATTATATATCAAAATCCTTGAGAATAGGCTGTCAACTTTTATGATACAACATCACATATTCATTTTTAACTTTGCTTACCACTCCCTCCTACGTTTTTCTCCAAATCACTCCCAAAACCACTTTTTTACCCGCATACGCCTTCGGCGAGTGCTGTGCATCTTTAAAAATGGGCAAATAAATCGGGCAAAAACTAGCCAATTTTCGATCTAATTTTTGCCCTCAAACCACAACATCTTGTGGTCAAACCCTACTATTTCTTCTCTTTTCCACAATACTGCATCATTATCACGCACTCAACATGTGTGGTCACCGCAGTTGAAACACATTTCCTCTGCCTCGTGTCCTGAAAAAGAACACATATCATTATCATTCAACAAGTCGTGATTATCGCTCATTTTAAAGCTCCTCCTTGTTGTTTTATACTGCCTGCTTATGAAGATTATTGTACCTGTCCCTCGCATCCGGCACACTACAATCATCCATACCCTTTAATACAAATGTAAGCTTGTATGGGTCAGTACTGCCATCCTCTGCAATCTCTCCGACAATCACCTTCTCCACAATGCTTTCAAATACCAGTCTGTCAAATTCATCCGTCACATCGGCATTCTTAAGCTTTGCTCTAATGGTTTTCATACGGCTTGCAATATTCTTCTGGAACAGAGCATTCTCGGAAAACAACAGCTTCTCTTCCTCACACTTGTCCAATTTGTGATTCAATTCACTGTATTTATCCTCATAAGCCTCTTTAGAAATTTTATCATCCAGATACATATCGGTCAATTTCTTTCTCTTTTTTTCAAGAGTCGAAATTTCCTTCTCCACTCGCTTTAGCTTCTCAGTGCTGTCATCCTTCGAAATAGCAACTTCCAATGAGGAAAGCTCCGATTCCAGCACATCATCGAAATTCTCAGCCAGTAGTCGAAACATCTCCAGAAATGCATTCTCTATGATAACCTCATCAATTGCCTTGCTGTGCGGACAGTTTTCAATTCCTTTATTGGCTGCCGTCCTGCATTTCCATACAGGCTTTTTATGCTGTGTATCCTGATGATGGGAACGCCTTGTAAGATTCGTTCCACAGAAACCACACTGACACATACTGCTGAATGCGTACTTTCTTGCGAACTTGGTTCTTGCTCCATCGGACACATTCTCATTGGTACGATATCTGCTCTCACGAATCTCCTGTGCCTTGTTCCATATTTCTTCCGAAATAATGGGCTCATGATGATTCCTTGTATAATACTTATTGGATTCCCCACGATTATCAAGCCGCCTCTTGGAAATCGGATCAACGGTATAAGTCTTACCCATAAGCAGGTCTTCCTTATACTTCTCATTCTTTAGAATGCCCCGAATACCGCTATCCGTCCACTTAACCTCGCCCTTCTTATTTATTTTACCCAGCCTCGTAAGTTCCTTGGCAATCGTATATGCACCATATCCCTGCACATACAAATCAAAAATCATACGGACTGTCTCAGCCTCTTTTTCATTGATGGTAATGCTTTTGTCTTCCGAGTGATAATCATATCCGAGACAACCATTGAATCCCATCAGCTCCCCTCTGGACATCTTCATCTGAACGCCCAGTGAAACATTCTGTGACAGAGATTCCACCTCATTCTGCGCCAGTGCTGATAGAAGTGATAACTGCATTTCACTCTCCATGGTGGAAGTGTCAATATTTTCTTTCTCAAATATGACTGTCACTCCCTTTGTCTTCAACATTCTTGTATAAGAAAGCACATCCACAAGATTTCTCGAAAATCTGGATACGGATTTTGTGATAACAATATCCACCAGCCCCTTCATACAGTCATCAATCATCCGCAGAAACTCATCCCTCTTGTTGGTCTTGGTTCCTGTAATTCCCTCATCTGCATAAATACCTACAAGCGCCCACTCCTTATTTGCAGAAATTTTGTCCTGATAATACTCCTTCTGAGACTTAAAACTCTGCAACTGCTCCTCTGCATTTGTACTGACACGCACATATGCCGCCACTCGTTTTCTTGTGATGGTAAGTGGCTTCCCCACCAGTCTTCGGTCCCTGATAACAGGACCTTCAACCTTCTTAATTACTTCTACCTGTCTTTCTTCCATGCAAAAACTCCTTTCAAAAATCTGTCTGTATACGTTAAGTAGGCAGCAACAAAATATCTGCTACTGCCTACACTATAAATCATAATGAAAATGTTAACGAATGTGCGGATTATGAAGTCATAAAACTGATAACATCATATTCGCCCATAATATGAATTCTTGTTCTGTTGTACTCATCTTCCGTAATCAGTCCTTTACGAAAAATCCATCCCAACACCGCAAGCTTCTTACTCAACTCCCGCTCCTTCGTCATAAGCTAACACCCCTCTTTCCTAATAATCTGACTTATCACCTTCTTTCTGCATAAATGCTGTGATAATACACGAATTGCTAATAAGATAAAGTTCTTTTGGCTTCCATTCGTATCCTATGCCGTCAGCGTTACAGCTGACCTTTAGCTCATTGCCTGCGGGCTACTCCTGCTCGAGTTCCTTTCCCACCCTTGACGGAAGTGTCTTCCCTCGCTCCGCTTGATTGCTCGAGCCTCTTCACAAGGTCTGTTGGCATAAGATACAGCTCATGAATCCGTTTCCGGATTGTTTATCAAGGTTCAAAATACAAAAAAGATTTAGTAGAACATTTGTTCTTTTTGTGTTATAATCTTCTTATAGCCAAACCATTTCTCTTATGGCTTATGGTGGCTACGTTTTCATGGGTTAATGATACGAAATTTTGTCTTGGATTATCATTGACGAAAAAGTTAGGAAGTGATAAATTGCAGAACCGCATTACCTTCTCCAACGTAATTGGAGTGTTATTGGAAAATAAAAAGAAAACTTATGCACAGTACCAAATGATTGAAGACATCTTCTACGACTGCCTGTACAACATGGATCTATTTGAAAAAGAGGATTTTGAGAAAAATGTTACCTACAGCAGATGGTGTACCAGAGAACGCCCGATATCCAAGGAAATATTATCCTTTTATGACAATTGCGGCTTTGACGGCATTCAAGATAATATTCAGGATGATGTAATTCCAAACCTTATCAATGTGACTGCTACAAGAAAAATGCTTTTAGAATTGGTTATGGACAGTGTGGATGTAATTGGTACAAAAAAGGCTGATGAATTTGCCCTGATAACAGATGATGCCGAGTTTATTACCGCTCTTGTCCGTTACGCCATATTAAATGACCATGACAGCAGACACCCCCTGTTATCTCCTGATTTGACGGATATTCTTCTGAGTAACAAGCTTCCTTCTGTAAACCGCTATTTTCTCGGAAGAAAAGAAGAATTAAAGGTCGTTAGCAAAGCTTTGCAGGAAAACAATCTTGTATTTATCACCGGCACTGCCGGCATGGGTAAAAGTGAACTGGCAAAGACCTATGCCAAAAAGAATGAAAAGAAATACACCAACATCATTCACTTATTTTACGATGGTGATTTAAAGAAATGTGTTGCTCAGATGGAAATTAGCGATGATACCGCGGACATGAGCGAAGATATACTCCTTGACAGGCATATGAAACTATTAAAAAAGCTCCACTCTGACAGTCTCATTATCATTGATAACTTCAATGTCCTGCCAAAAGAGGATGCTTTCTTTAAGGAATTCATAAAATTGAATTGTAAGATACTGGTCACCAGCCGGTGCAATATCTCTCCGTTTGAGATGGTAAAAGTTTCTGAAATAGATGCAGATACAGAGCTTGTAGAACTGTTTTATAAGCATTGCCCTTCTGCAAAGGGTTCTGAAGATGTAGTAAAGGACATTATCCAGACGGTGGGCTGTCACACCCTTACTGTATGCCTGTCTGCATTATCCCTGACAGCCAGCGGCATGGAACCGGAAGAACTGCTTGCTGAACTGAGAACCTGTGGACTGAATATCGCCTCCGGAGAAGATGTGGAACTGTATAAAGATGATGATTTTACTAACGGACTGATGATCGAACATTTACGCAAACTGTTACAACTTGGCAAATTGTCCAATCAGCAATTGGATATTCTTCGCAATCTGTCTCTGCTACCGGTTGCCGGCATATTAAAGAATAGCTTCAAGAACTGGATGAGACTTGATAACCTTGCGGATGTAAACCACCTTATCAAGTACGGATTTATTAACGAAGATACAGATAACAAGAAAATCAGCCTGCATCCACTGTTACAGGAAGTGATTGCCATTGAAACCATACCAACCGTGACTGCCTGCCGGACTCTGCTTAATAGCCTCCACCTTGTCTGCCTGGCACATGGCTTGGAACTTCGCAAGCCGGAAAATATCATTGCTGCCCTTATCAGTGTATCAGAACGTATTATAGTAGATGATGGTGCATATTTCTTACTGTTTTTACAGGATATGTTCCCATATCTGGACAAATACCTTGTATCGGATTACCTGCCGAAACTAACTGATAGAATCAGCTACCTTATGGAAGAATACAAACTGGATTCTCCGTGTGACAGGGCATTGCTACTGGATTATAAGGCAGAGTGTTTTCTGTTGAAAAAAGATTACGGAAATGCAGTTAAGAAGCGAGAAAAAGCAATCAACATCATGGAAAAACTTCATACTAAAGATGCAGATACGCGAACTACAAACCTGCTATCCAATCTGTACAACAACCTTTCCAACACTTATCTGCTGATGAAGCGTGGAAATGAGGCAGCCAATGCACTCCGTACAGCCTTTGATATCCGTATGGAATATATACGCTTGGGACTAACCGAATCCCATGATTCCCTGCAACAGATGATGAACCTTATCAATATACTGTTGCTGGCAAAGGATGTGGACAATGCCAAGATTATATTGGAACAGTATGAAACCTTGGTGTTGGAACATCTATCTGATACCTCTCTTGATTATGGTATCTGCAAGCTGAGCCGGGGTATTATTGATATGATGGAAGGAAAGCCGGAACCGGCGGAAATGAATTTGCTTGGAGCAGAAAGCATTATTGGAAATGCTATGGGTACGGATAATGACTATATGAATACTACCTACCGGTATCTGAATAATCTGTACGCACGGTGGAAGAAGCCGGAGAAGGCGATTGAGTATAGGGATAAATATTTTAACACAAACAGAATAACTACAAATAAAAACGCATAAACTATCAATACCACTAAAAATCCATTTGACAGCTTTTGTCTTCGATGGTATATTATATTTAGTGGTTGTGCTGCGGAAACTTGCGATGCCCGCAGCCGGTGGAGTTCCATGCGTGGGCTCCACTTTTTTTTTACCACAACATAGGAAGAAGGGGTACATTTGGCAAAAACATTTCTAACATACCAACAACAATTGCATATACTTGAGCATGACAAGCAACTGGCAATTCCCGACCCAGATTATGCCAAGAAAATGCTGGAAGAAATCAGTTATTATTCCCTTATCGGCGGATATAAATCTTTGTTTAAACACAATGCATCCAACAAATATGCTCATGGCGTAACTTTTGATGAATTGGTTTCCTTTTATTATTTTGACGAAGAGCTTCGCACTTTATTTTTAAAATACATCCTTCACGTGGAACGTCATATGAAGTCCATGTTTTCATATCACTTTTGCGAAAAATATGGTGAACAACAAAGTCATTATCTCAATGTAAACTGCTATAATTACAACAAGAAAAACCAACAGCAAGTTCAAAGATTAGTTCACTCTTTGCAAAAGGCCATTTCGGTACCTAGCCAATATGCATATATAAACCATTCCGCAAATATGCACCATAATGTACCGCTATGGGTAGCAACCAATGCACTTACATTTGGACAGATTTCCAAAATGTATCAATATGCGACTACTGACTTAAGAACCAAAATAAGCAAGAATTTTACCAATATTTCAGAAAAGCAGTTGCACCAATTTGTTACAATAATTGCACGATGTAGAAATGTATGTGCCCATGGAGAGCGTCTCTTTTCATTCCGCATACATGAAACAATACCAGATACGCTATTACATAAGAAGTTACAAATCCCCCAGAAAAACAGAAGCTATCAATATGGGAAGCAGGACTTATTTGCCGTCGTGATAGCCTTACGCTATCTTATTAGTGATGAAGATTTTAAAGCATTTAAATCTGGTTTAACTAAACTCATCAATAAGGTTCTCAAACAATGCCCGCATCTTACCCGTCAACAATTGTTAAAGGAGATGGGATTCCCAGAGAACTGGGAAAACATTATGCGATATAAAAAATAATCATATTTTCGGCGGTCATATTTGAACCGCCGAAAATATTTATTTATCAATATCTCCCTGCTTCCATAATGTTATACACTTTGTGATTTCGACTTACTTCTTCTTTTTCATTTATATAATATGTGTAACTAAATTCAGCTCTTCCAGGGAAATCTCTACCAAACCCACCAGTTATTTTTTGCTTTTCTCCCAACACAGTCCATACAACATCTAATTCATTTTCTTCTATAAACTCAAGCAGGAATTTTTTCTTAATAAATAAAGCATTATTTTGTCCATTAACAATCACTGTACTACCATTTGCAGCATATCCAAACGAACCATCCCACGTTAAATTCATTTGTTCCATTAAAAACTTTGATGGGAACATATATGAGCTTTCTTCATTAGTGCAAAATGGTGAATCTTTCTCAGCCGTATAATCATTTGCTGTCGTAATCAAATAACATGGTGCTGGATTTTCTTGTCGAAAATCTTGTTCCTCCTCTTCGCTCCTGTTCAATTACAAAGATCTCCTCATTTCTACGCTTCAATTCTGTATCCAGTTTCGTAATAGCTGGATATTTTGACAAAAGCAAGGGTTCTATCGGCTTCTTAGGAAGCTGTACCTTTTCCTGCACTTCTGCCGTTGACTTAGGTTCGTCCTTTGGTATCGAAATATCTTTCTCCACAACCTTCTCATGAACCACATCCACAATCTTTTCAGCCAATTTAGCTGCTGCAAGTAATACCTTAGATATAATCAATTCCAATGCCTTAATTGCAAGTCTGATAATTTCAGCCAGAAAAGACGGATTATTCCCGAATAATTCAATGGAGCGCTTAACTTCCTCCGATATCTTTTCTCGCTTCACGCCTAGGATATCCTCCTCGGCAACACCTGAAATCAATGCTCTGTCCACAGTCTGATTCCATCTTACACGCTCCATATTGTCAGCTTCTATCTCTGCTGCCTTAGGATTGTTTTTACCAATCTTCTTGGTAGCAAGATACATTCCGTTCCTGTCAAATACATGGAGTTTATCTTCTTCATTTATAGCACAGACATTAATCAGATCCGTGTATAAACGCTTTACCTCATCTAAAAATCCATCAGCCTTAAACATCTCGTTTTTCGTAGTAAACAGATTTCGTTCATACACATCTCCCTTCTTGATAACCTTGCACTTTTTACGGATGTTCCCGGCTTCATCCAAGATTTCCTTCTTAGTACGCCGGTGCTTACCCTTTTCGTCATAAAACATATTTCTGGTGGCAATCTTCTCGATTGGTTTATCCAGAAGCTGACGCTCTGCAAAGATCAGATGAATGTGATAATTGGTCTTTCGCTTGTTATGATGCAGTGCTGAGATACATTCCACCTTATAATTCTGCTTAAAATGGTCTGTAAATCGCCTAAGCAAATATTCCGGCTCATAATATACAAAGGACTCCGGCAACGCTATAATCAGTTCCCTTGCCTCAATACACTTTCCCTCTGTCCCACTCTGTCGAAAACTTTCCTGGTTACATTTCACCAGTTCTCTCCAAAAACTTCGCTCCGAAGCCGTAGAATAAGCAGCATACAAATTCTCCTGCTTTGCCTTACTTGATATATAAGTAATTCTGCCAGACACATTGGTCAGCTTATTCATTTGCACAAATGAATTTCTTGGCATTCTAATCATCTCCCTTCTAATGCTTAATGTGAGTGGATGCATAGGCATCCGTTTACGAACCCATCGCCGTTTCCGGCGTAATAGCCCCCTGCAAGGGCGAAATACACAGAGTACAAAACGAAGTTTTGTGCGATGGGTATATTTCGCTCTCAAACGCCGAGGGCTGGATAAAAAATCTATCTTTAGCAAATACAGAAAAAGCCATATACCTTCGAAAAGATACATGGCTTCATCAAAGCTAATAGCTGTATTTAATTAGCTACATAATTTGCCGTTTCCGGCACCACTTATTCCTACTGCAATTATGGCTACATATTCTTTCACAACTGATGCTACATCGCTTTTATTTACAAAATCTTTGTATCCATCTGCTATCATTCACCACAAAAACTGAAATCAAGTAACTCGTTAATATCAGGTTCTATCTGGTACTTTTTCTCATCCTCCTCGGTGTAATCTCTTTTTCCGCATCCATCTCTGCCAACCATAGTCTCTTTCCTTTGATCCGACTCTTGTACGGATGCAGATACCTGCCCTGACATCTGCATTCCTGCTACCATCTGCGGCATTGGCACCTGCACCTGTTGTTGTACTGGCACCATCCCCTTTAATCCCAACACGGATAAAAGAGACTGCTGTTGCATCATATACAAGCCCGCCAACCCCGGCAGATTATCAAGTACCTTTTGCTCTACTGCCTCTACAATTCCTTTTACAAATGCATCCTCCTTCTCCCTCGATTCCAGATAGGGATCTCGTTTGAGAGCAAGATGCCTTGCATAGTAGTCATTGATGGCAGCTATAACAAATTCATTCTGAGAGCGAAAGTCCTCCTTCACTTCTTCTGAGTGAAGAATTTGCCATGCATTTCTTTCCGCTTCTTTTTCCTCATCGAAGCGGAAATTGTGATTCTTTACAGCCATCTAACCACCTACTTTCGATTCTTCTGACGAAGCATCATATAACAGAAGTATTCATACCCCTTGGCATTTGCACAAATATCATGATTAAAGGTTGTCCTATCCGGATTGTATTTTCCAAACATTTCCATCATTTTGGCACCGCCACCCATAACATATAGCTTCATCAAATCCTCGTTATACTCGTAATCCCGAAGCTTCTGAAACAATTCCTGTACATACTGTTCAGCAACCTGCTTCATCGCTGATAAATATGACTCACTTACATCCGCATCGCCATATCTTAAGAAATCATTGATAATTTCATCTGGTAATTTTGTTCCAGTCCTATCCATTATTCGATTCTGAATACGAATAAAGCATTGATTCACACCCAGTTTTTCTGTCCATGACTTGCTTTCAATCGGTCTGCCGTTATTCAGATACATAACATTCATAGTACCGTTACCAACATCCACCAGCAGATTCATCCCCTTAAAATCTTTCAAATTCTCAGCAACTGCCGCATAACCCTGTGGCATGACTGTGCAATCCACAATTTCGATAAGATAGTTTACCTTTCTGTATTTCAGGGAAACATATCTTTCTCTGGTCAGATACTGCTTAAAGCTGTCTCTCTGTGCCTGTACCCACTTCAAAGGAAGTCCCACCGCCAGATGAATTCTAGCCTCTGTAAGACCTCTTGCCTCAAGCTCCTTTGCAATCGCTGCAAGAGTCAGAATATAAGTATCATCATCCTCCTGCTTGTCTGCAACAAAATCCTTGTGACCTTCACCAAGAATATAATAAGCACCATCGTATTCGATGTACTCCTTACTCAGCACCGGCTCGCTGTCACACTTCATAATTCCCGTAGGAAATACTCTGTGGGCGGTCTTCACATTACCATAACCATTATCCATGCCCAAAATAATAGTTCCGTTCATATTGTATTCTCTAATCTCTCTCATACTAAAATCCTCCAAATTCTAATGATACTGGCGTACAATGTCGCTAAGCACGACCTCTTCCGCCATTTGTTTTGCCTGTTCCCGAAGCCTCCACATTTCCACTGTAGAAGCTGAATTATGTGGCTTATGCTTTGCCAGATAATGATTCACGATTCCTTCCAGCATTTCATAAGCCTCTTCATTTAACTCAAAAGCACTGGCACTCAAGGTTCCCATACGAATATGGTGCCTGTATCTTTCTGCATGATTGGATTTCATATAATCTATCCATAACAGACCATATTTTCCAATCCAAACATCTGCTTCCACTGATACTTTAATGTCCGGATATAGCACTCCATCCACCTCTGTATAAGTACCACCCATTGCTTCATAAGTTGATAATTCTCTGCTCATCGCGACTACCTCCATTCCTTTATCTTGCTCTGTCAAGGCTTTCCTGCTTGCTGTACTCCTGCTTCTCATACCACTCCTTCAGAAGCTGTTCAATTAAGTCCGTCTTCTGCTTTGGTTTATAATCCTCTGGGAAATACTTTGCTAATACATCTGCACGAAGCTTTATCTGCTCACGCTGATTTGGCTTTTCTTCCTCCAAAACCATACAAATCGCATCCATATCCAATATTCCGTGCTGGCTCATTACCTTCAAGCGACACGCCTGAGATAAAGACGGGGTACACTGCTCCAAATCCATAATGGCATGAAGCTCGTACTGCTCCTCTTCCTTCAGATATGAAAGCTCCACAGCCACTGTGAAAGCAATCTTTCCTTCGTCCACCATATCCAGAATCTTAGGAATAAGATAGGTAAGGCGGATATATCTTTTAATCTGAGCCACGCTCTCCCCTGCCTGCTTTGCAAGCAACTCATTACTTCGCATAGCACCATAAAAAGCATCCCTCGTGTCCTTTTGGACAGACCTCGGTTCAACTTGAGCCAAAGTTATATCATCTGCCGATACCTTTTTCCCTTGATGCTTCATATCCTCCAGCTTCATTCGATAGGCAAATGCTTTCTCACTGGGCTTTAAATTCTCCCGATGCAGATTCGAATCCACCATCGCCACAACTGCCTGGTCATCATCAAGCTCTCTTATGACAACAGGAACCTCTGTTTCCCCAGCCCATAGAGCTGCTTCCTGTCTTCGGTGTCCCGATATGACCTCATATCCATCTCCATAAGGATTCGTCCTCACCAGAAGAGGCACAAGCACACCTTCCTTTTCAATACTTCTCATCAGCTCGCATAATTCCGTATTGGTCTCCACCTTAAACGGGTGATTCCTAAAACTATGCAATTCGCTGATAGATACATTCTTAATCGTTTCCATACAATCGCTCCTTTCATCAACGCATATAATCGTTACTCACGAAACCTAACTAACCAAAAGAAAGACCGCTCACTTTCAATTTTCTTGAAAATGAACGGTCTCTCACGCTACTTTTATTTAGTTGAATGATAATGTGATATTGTTCGTGTTTTCGAGGTTGCTCTGAACAATCTATTTCCGTTTTGATGTGTTTCCACACACGCTATCCAATACAACCGACACATTTACTCCGTCGGAAATTGCTTTTTTGTATGTTTTTCGGTCACTCTGGTCGAACCTAAAAAACCTCTCAAAGTGCCTAAACTCAAGGATTTTTACATATCGATCCGATGTAGTGCAACTATTGTCTCCACGTGCACCGTCATCGGGAACATATCTACTCCCACGCCCTTCTCCATCCGGTATCCGCGCTTTGTCAGGAACTGCAGGTCTCTCACAAGGGTTTCTGGATTGCAGGAAACATAAATCACTTTCCTGGGAGAGAGTCTGAGCAGGGAGGTCAGAAATTCCTCGCTGCTTCCGCTTCTTGGCGGATCCATGAAGACAACATCGATTTTTTCATTCTTTTCTGCCAGGTCTGTCATGAATACTCCGGCATCATTCTGATAAAATTGAATATTGGATATCTGATTCTGTCTGGCATTGATCACAGCATCCTTTACCGCATCTCGGTTCAGTTCCACCCCGATTACCTCTTTGGCATGATCAGAAGCAATAAGACCGATCGTACCAGTGCCGCAGTATGCGTCCAGCACCTTTTCCTTTCCAGTCAGTCCTGCATACTCGATTGCCTTTCCATAAAGCTTTTCTGTCTGAACCGGATTCACCTGATAAAAGCTCTTGGGAGAAATCTTAAAGGTCTTGGCACAGAGCTTATCCAGAATAAAACCGGGACCGTAGATAATCTGTTCCTTCTTCTCTCCAAGCACCATGCTGGTACGTTTATCATTCACATTGATCACTACTGTAGTGATCTCCGGATGTTCCTTCCTTAAAGCCTTCACAAAGTTGTTCTTGGATGGCAGAACCGGTGATGCCAACACAAGTATAACCATGATTTCTCCGGTGGCATGTCCGACCCGAACCAGCACATGGCGGAGAAGTCCATAATCGGTATCCTCGTCATAAGTTTTGATTTTGAAGGATTTTAACAAACTTCTGACTGTCCTGATAATGGCATCTGCCTTTTCGTTTTCCAGAAGACAGTTATCCACAGGCACCAAATAATGGGTTCCTTCCCTGTAATTTCCTGAGATGATGTTGCCCTTCTGGTCTCTGCCAAAGGTTGCCTTAACCTTATGCCGGTAATGCAGTGGATTCTCCATAGCAATAAACGGTTCCAGCCTGCCAAAGCTCCGCAGCTGTTCCTGCAGCTGCTTCTCCTTTTTCTTTACCTGCTTTTCGTAAGGCACATCCAGAAGCTGACAGCCACCGCATTTTTCAAATACCGGACATACAGACTTCTGTTTCTGTACAGGCTTTTTCATTTCCCCGGATTTTTTCCCCTTATTGCTGTCAGTCTGTTTCCCCCGATATTTTTTCCCGTTAAAATTTCTTTTTTCCTGCTTTTCCATAGCTTTCCTCTTATCCTTCACCCTTTTAATCCAAAAGGATCCACCGGATTCCTTTTTCATATGCATGGCAGCACAAAAATACCCCGGACCAGCCGGGGCATCCTTTATTTTTCATTTGGTTCCATCTTACGTATCTTCACAGACTCAAGCCCTGTGACCAGATCCCTTGCCTTGTCTACATCCGCTTCATTGATCCGAATCGTAAAAACATTCTTTTCCTTGCTTTTATCCTTGTTCATAAGTCGCTGCCAGAGAGTCCTATCCTGCCATTCAATAAAATAGGAAATTCTGTTTTTCAAAAACAGCTTTTCCAGCTTCTCCTTGCTCTCCAGGCTGTACACCTTGCAAAATGCCACTTCCCTGTCAAATACTTTATTGCTGAATGTAATTGCTGACATAGCTTCATCTCCTGTCCTGTATCGTATTTCCATACCTGCTTTATGTCAACTGCTTTTTCATTATAAAGCATTTTCGGTTAACATTTCAAGGTAAAAAACAGATTCCCTGCCAGTATTTTAAACCAGCTTTTTAGAAAGATCCCACAAAGGCTTCTGCTGCATATACTGTTCGTTCAGCCAGTCCGCTGCATCCATCACCCCATCTGTGGAAAAATCAAATTCCATCCGCTGCTTCTTCTCTTCCGATGTTTTGGCATAGCAGCGTGGCTCCGGCCAGATCGTCACAAGAAGAACCTCCTTTTCCTCCTCGTTGTCCTCTTCCTGTACCTTTTTTTTATGCTTTTTCAGCATATATCTCATACCATCCATACTGGCACAGTACTCTTCCTTTTTTATATAATTAAAAATGTGAAACTTATCTTTCTCTATCACAGTACCAATTCCTTTACATCAGTCTTGAAATCTGACGTTCATATAAGCTATGATCTCATCTACACATCTTTCAAATCCAAGTTTGGAACTGTCAAGACACAGATCATAGTTCCTCGCATCTGTCCACTCCAGTCCGGTATAGTACCTGTGATAATCTGCTTTGCGCTTATCTACCTTTTGAACATACTTTTCTAGTTCCTTTGGACTCATGCTCTGCTTCTTAGCTGCCTGTTCCAGGCAGTACTCCTTGGGTGCATGGATAAAAACACTCAGTACATTATCATAATCCTTCAGTACATATTCTGCACATCTGCCAACAATAATACAGGATTCGTCCTGCTCTGCCAGCTTCTTGATGATCTTTGCCTGATAATTGAACAGGTTCTCCATGGAAGTAAAATCTTCACTTTCCGGAGGGATCAGTTCTCCATGATATACACTGTGTGCAATCTTGAACAGCTTTGTATTCTTGATCTTTTCATCTGCATTTCTGAACAGATCTTCATTGATCCCGCTGTCTTCTGATGCCAGCCTTAATAATTCCTTATCATAATAATGGATCCCCAGTCTTTCTGACAGCATCTGTGCAATCGTTCTTCCTCCGCTGCCATACTGTCTGGCAATCGTGATCACAATGTTCTTATCCATAACTCTGTTCCCCCTGTCTATTCCCCTAAATACGCTTTCTTGATCGCATCATTATGCAGAAGTTCATCTGCTTTTCCTTCCAGTACGACATTTCCTGTTTCCAGTACATATGCTCTGTCAGCAATGGAAAGTGCTTTCCTGGCATTCTGTTCCACCAGAAGTACTGTTGTTCCACTGGCACTGACACTCTGGATGATATCAAAAATCTCATTTACAAAAATAGGTGACAGTCCCATGGAGGGTTCATCCATCAGTATGATCTTTGGATGGGACATCAATGCCCTTCCCATGGCAAGCATCTGCTGCTCACCACCACTCAATGTACCAGCCATCTGATTCTGACGTTCCTTCAGTCTTGGAAATCTCGTATAAACTGTTTCCAGTGTCTGCTCTATTTCATTTTTGTCCTTCCTTGTATAAGCACCCATCTTCAGATTCTGTAATACTGTAAGATTAGCAAATACTCTTCTTCCTTCCGGCACATGAGCCATGCCCATTTCTACAATCTTATGAGCCGGTACTTTAGTAATTTCCTTACCTTCAAACTGCACAGTTCCCCTGTCAGCCGTGATCAGCCCGGTGATCGTATGCAGGATCGTTGTCTTTCCTGCCCCATTTGCTCCGATCAGCGCAATGACCTCTCCTTCGTTAACATCAAAGGATATCCCCTTGATCGCCTTTATTATACCATAACTTACTTCCAGATCTTTTATCTCTAACAATGCCATGCCCTTATCCCCCTATTCACCAAGATATGCTGTAATAACCTCAGGGTTATTTAACACTTCACTGGTATCTCCCTGTGCAAGCACACGGCCAAAATTCAAAACTGTCAGTTTTTCACAAATACCGGAAACAAGCTTCATATCATGTTCAATGAGCAGAATCGATACATCAAAATTATCCCTCACAAAACGGATCGTTTTCATCAGATCCTGCGTTTCATTCGGGTTCATGCCCGCTGCTGGCTCATCCAGGAGCAGAAGCTTTGGCTGTGTGGCAAGTGCTCTTGCAATCTCCAGTTCACGCTGTTTTCCATAAGGGAGATTTGATGCAAGGAAATCTGTCTGTCCATCCAGGTCAAATACCTTCAGAAGCTCCATTGCCCGCTCATTCATTTCCTTTTCTACTTTATGGTATCTGGGAAGACGCAGTATCCCCTCCAGCGTAGAATACCGGAAATGATTATGCAGACCAACTTTAACATTATCCAGTACTGAAAGATTCTTAAACAACCTGATATTCTGAAAAGTTCTGGCAACCCCTGCCATATTTACTTCTATCGTGCTGCGGCCTGTAATATCCTGCCCATCCAGTCTGATAATCCCTTCATCGGGCTTATAAACCCCCGTCAGAAGATTAAATACCGTTGTCTTACCGGCACCGTTTGGTCCGATCAGTCCATAGAGCTGTCCCTTTTCAATTGTAATATGAAAATCATCTACTGCATGCAGCCCTCCAAAGGAGATACTCAAATTCTGTACATCTAATATTTCTGACATATTATTTTACCTCCTTTACTTTTCCGGCAAACAGCCCTTTAAGCGAATACTTTTTACGAAGATTTAAAAGCTTAGGACTCCAGTTAAAGAGCATGATCGCTATCAGTACAATAGAATAAATCAGCATACGATAATCATTCATACCCCTGAGAAGTTCCGGAAGCAATGTCAGGATAACTGCTGAAATGATGGATCCCCTGATGTTTCCAATCCCACCAAGTACAACAAATACCAGGATGGTGATCGACATATTATATCCAAAGTTCTTCGGTGTTGCCATCAGACTGTTCAGATTATGCGCATACAGGACACCTGCCACACCAGCCAGTGCCGCAGAAATGGAAAAAGCCATCAGCTTATACCTGATAATCCTGATTCCTACTGACTCCGCTGCAATCAGATTATCCCTAATCGACATGATCGCACGTCCATCCCTGGATTTGATCAGGTTCAATACGATAAACAGTGTGATCAGTATCAGTATCGTTCCTACTATAAAATTGGAATCCTTGGGTGTTCCTGTAATTCCCTGTGCACCATTAATAATGAGATCTCCATCACTTTCCATATTCATTGATGCCACATCCTTCATGGAAATATGGATACCGTTTGCATCCTTTCCTACATAAATAACATTGATCACATTTTTGATGATCTCACCAAACGCAAGCGTAACAATCGCAAGATAGTCTCCCTTTAACCGCAGAACAGGCATACCGATCAGAAGTCCGATCAGACCCGCACATACTGCACCGATCAGGATTGCCAGCGTAAATCTGACAGGTGCAACAGTAATCACATTTTCCATACACCTTGAGAAAAATGCACCGGTAAACGCACCCACACACATAAATCCGGCATGTCCAAGACTCAGCTCTCCCAAAATACCAACTGTCAGATTTAAGGAAATCGCCAGGATCACATAAACACACAAAGGAACAAGAAGCCCCTTCATCAGGCTGGATATGCTCCCTGTTGCCGCCATGATCTCTACTATAATAAATGCAACGATCACAATTCCATATGTGATCAGATTCTCTTTAAAATCTTTTGTCATCTTCATCTGCTTATTCCCCCTACACCTTTTCCTGAATCTTCTTGCCAAGGATACCTGTAGGTTTTACCAACAGCACCAATATCAGCACAAGAAATACAATCGCATCTGAAAGCTGGGAAGAAATATATGCCTTACTTAAAATTTCAATGACACCAAGAATGATTCCACCGATCAGTGCCCCTGGAATAGAACCGATCCCTCCAAATACAGCTGCCACAAATGCTTTGATACCTGGCATGGATCCCGTATATGGTGTCAGTGCCGGATAAGATGAGCAGAGCAGCATACCTGCAATTGCCGCCAGTGCAGAACCAATCGCAAACGTCAGTGAGATCGTTCCATTTACATTGATACCCATCAGCTGTGCGGCTCCTCTGTCCTCGGAAACTGCCTGCATGGCCTGTCCTGCTTTTGTCTTATTTACAAATAACGTAAGTCCCACCATGATCACAATACATGAAATGATAGTTACGATCGTTTCTCCTGTGATAATGATCTGCCCACCAGCCAGCGAAATGGCAGGAACTGTTACCACAGACGTAAATGCCTTTGTATTCGCACCAAAGATCAGGAGCGCCACATTCTGCAGAAAATAGCTGACACCAATAGCTGTGATCAGTACGACAAGAGAGGAAGCTGCCTGACGGAGCGGCCTGTATGCAACTGCTTCTATGGCAATCCCAAGGACTGTACATACCAGAACTGACAGCAGAATACCTACGGCCGGGGGCATACCTGCCATACTTACTGCTGCAAATATAGTATAAGCTCCAACCATGATAACATCACCATGGGCAAAATTCAGCATCTTGGCAATTCCATATACCATGGTATACCCCAGTGCAATGATGGCATATACACTTCCAAGGCTGATTCCATTAATTAAATACGAAATAAAACTCATAATAATACCGTATCCTTTCCCGTCGTTTTACACATACAATGTATACAAGTATAATTCACAATATTCCTTGCTATTATAGCAAATCTTCCTGGTATAATGCAAGTGCGCTTTTGTCCTATAAACAACACAATAGAATCCTGAAAAAGAAAAAGAGGGTTACAACCTGTAACCCTCTTTGACTACATCATAAGCTTACTGAACTAATGCATAAGCACCATTCTTGATCTCCATTGCCTTAGGTGCCTTATTTACTGTACCATCAGCTGCCCAGTTCATACCCTCACCTGTCAGTCCGTTGACCGTGATCTCCTGCATAGCTGCTTTCATCTTGTCACAAATTCCTGAAACACCATCTGAAGGTGCTACATCGCCTTTTTCTGCTGCAGCCTTGATTGCATATACTGCATCATAGGCATCTGCTGCAAACTGGTTCGGAGTATCATTGTAAGCAGTCTCATATGCACTTACAAACTTCTTTGTCAGATCATCCTGTGCATCTGCTGCGAACGGTGTCAGCAGCATAACGCCTTCTGCCAGGCTGGTATCAAAGTTCTCTACACCAAGAATACCGTCAAGTCCGTCACATCCAAAGAATTTAGGTGCATACCCCATGGAATCTGCCTGCTTCAGGATCAGAGATGCCTCTGTGTAATAGATAGGAAGAAATACGAGCTCTGCTCCTGCTTCCTGTGCCTTGGCAAGCTGTACAGAAAAGTCTGTCTTATTATCAGCTGTGAAAGCTTCTTCGGAAACAATCTCAAAGTTCTGTGTTGCTGCTTCCTCTTTGAACTTTGCATAAATACCTGAAGAATATACATCGGAACTATCGTAAATAACTGCTACCTTGCTTGCAAGATTATTCTCTCCAATATAATCTGCTGCTCCAACACCCTGGTTAGGGTCTGTGAAGCATATCTGGAATACATTGTCATTTCCTTCAATGCAATCTACAGAAGATCCTGAAGGTGTGATCTGGAACATATTGTCATTCTTGGATTCTGCTGCAACTGCTACGCAGCATCCACTTGTTACAGAACCAACCAGCATGTTCATACCCCAATCCTTTAAGGTATTGTAAGCATTTACTGATTTCTCATTGTCCAGCTCATCATCCTGAAAATTGTACTCAATCTGGTATCCGTTGATACCGCCTGCCTCGTTGATCTCCTTGATTGCCAGTTCAGCACCATTCTTAACTGCGATACCATAAACGGCACCTGCTCCGGTAATCGGTCCGATACCACCGATCTTAAAGGTCTCTGCTGATGCGTCAGCGCTGTCTGTACCTACACTGCTGTTTGATCCACATCCTGCCAGAAGAGACATTGTCATGGCTGCTGCAAGTGTTAAACTAATCAGCTTTTTCATAATATTCCTCCTCCTGGGAAAACTCATTCCCATCAACTTCTTAATTTTTTCAAATGATATCCTATCTCATATCAGAAATATTGTCAACAAAAAAGAAAAAGCAAAAACCTCACAGTACTTATTTCCTAAATACTGTGAGGTTACCAAGTCGGAGTGACAAGACTTGAACTTGCGGCCTCTACTTCCCTAAAGTAGCGCTCTACCACCTGAGCCACACCCCGAAATGCATGATTTATTATATATGTGCGATCATTAAAAGTCAAGTCCTAATTTGAAATATTTTTCAGAATTTTTTGTTCTTTTCAAACACTTTCTTTACTGCTTCTCTCAATTTCTCTTCATTCTTCCCAAATCCTCTTTTCCGGCATCATTATTCTATGCTATAATACTTTCTGTTATGGTTTCGCATTACAGTGACCAGACAGATTATAAACTATGGGAGGAATTCATTATGTGGTCAAGAGCAGACCTCAAATCACGTGCCAAAGAAATTTTAAAAGTAAACTACTGGAAAACAGTTCTGATTTCCCTGATCTTTATGTTTGTCAGCGGAAGCGGATCTTCTTCCGGTGCCACTTCATCCACCAGTAACAGCTCCGCAGATTTCTCTGATCTGCAGGATACTCTTTCATCACCGGGGAATCTGCAGGCGCTTTTGGTCGGACTTTCTATTGCCCTCGTTGTTGTATTTATTATGTGGATCATCACTTCACTACTGAAGGTTTTTGTTTTTAATCCCCTTCTGGTGGGCTGTCAGCGTTATTTTATCCGCTGTGGCAAACAGCCGACTTCGCTCAGTGATGTGGCCTTTGTATTCAGTTCTTCCTATTTAAATGTAGTGAAGATCATGTTTTTCAGGGATCTTTTTACTGCCCTGTGGAGTCTGCTCCTTATCATCCCCGGTATTATCAAAGACTATGAATACCGTATGATCCCCTATCTGCTCGCAGAGGATCCTTCAATCAGTAAGGATGATGCTTTTGCTGCCACCAAACAGATGATGGATGGAGACAAATGGAACACCTTCGTACTCGATCTTTCTTTCATTGGCTGGGCTTTTCTGGGTGCCCTTACCTGCTGTATTCTGAACATCTTCTATGTAGCACCTTACCAGAACCTGACCAATGCACAGCTTTTTTATGCACTGAAAAATAAGATTTCCTGGCAGGATTCTTCACAGAACCCATATCAGGATCAGAACCAGAATCCCTATCTGTAAAATAAAGAGGCTGTCGCACTATTGAATTACTAGTGCGGCAGCCCCTTTTTCTTTCCTTCCTTTATTTTCACTCCTTCCTCAGTACCTTCCAGCTCCATTTGATTTCTTTTATTGACATCCTCCCGGAGCAGTGCATACCCTGTAGACAACAATGGGATAAAAATAAGCATTCCCACAATTCCCATAAGGCTTCCACCGATAGTGACCGCTACCAAAACCCAGATAGATGGCAGGCCTACCGAATTACCAACCACATGGGGATAAATCAGATTTCCTTCGATCTGCTGCAGGATCAGAAATAATACCACAAATGCCACTGCTTTCATCGGATTGTCAACAAGAATCAGAAATGCACCGACAGCGCAGCCAAGGAAGGCTCCCACAATGGGGATCAGCGCCGTAAAGGCAATCAGAACACCGATCATCAGGGCAAAGGGAAAACGGAATACCGTCATAGTCACAGCAAACATTGTTCCCAGGATTACTGCCTCCAGACACTGTCCGGTAATAAAGTTACTGAAATTCTGATTCAGAAGAACAGCAATCTTTCTGACACTGCGATATACCTTAGGCTTAGTATAAGCTCTGAGGATCCTTTCTGCCTGATCTCCCAGTTTTTCCTTCTGTCCTAAAATATATAGGGAGAAGATCAACGCAATAAAGAAATTTACTGCACCGCTGACAATACTTCCAGCAACAGAAAATGTGGTTGAAGCCAGACTTCCCATTCCATTTTTCAGAAAGTTTCCTGTTGCCTGCAGCATGGAATCCCAGTTGATGTCCGGGATTTCCAATGACTTAAGCTGCTTCTCAAGCTCTGCATTATCCGTAAAGAACCGCTCTGCTGATGTCATCAGATTATCCCAGAATACCGGTATTTCCTGTGCCAGTACCCTTCCTGTAGAAATGAGCTGCGGGATCACCGTTCCTGTCACCACGGCGATCACAAGGATCACAGAAAGCAGTGCAAGTGTCAGACAGACCGGCCTCTTTTTTTTCTCGTATTTGTTCTGCTTCCTCTGATCCGCATACTGTTTCCTGAACAGCTTCTTTTCATAAAACCTCATGGGCAGGTTCAGGATAAATGCCATCGCACCACCCATAATAAATGGTGACAGCATCTGCAAAAACAGCTTCAGCGCAGACACGAGCATATCAAACTTGAGCAGCACAAGCACCACGATCCCTGCAAAAAGGATCAGTCCTTTGATTCTTTTCATATTTCCCTTTCCAAGCTCCATTTACATTTCCTCCAGTAACTGCAGCAGATATTTCCATACTCTCTTTACAGAAGAAACGCTCAGCTCCTCTTCTGTGGTATGGATATTCTTCATATTCGGTCCCATGGAAATACAGTCAAGTCCTTTGATCTTTCCGGCAAAAAAACCAAGCTCAAGGCCTGCATGGATTGCCATAACCTCCGGTCTTCTGCCATACATGTTTTCATAAACCTCTGACATCTTACTACAAAGTGGAGAATCCTCTTTATAGGCAAAACCCGGATAATTTCCGGTGATCTCCATTTCCACTCCTGCTAACTGTGCCAGTGCAGAAAGTCTGTCAAACAGTCCCTGTTTTGCACTGTCAACGGAGCTTCTGACTGAAATTCCCACATGAAGCTGTCCCTGCTTCAGTGAGATCACTCCGGGGTTCAGTGATGTCTCTACAAGTCCCTTCATGGAGCTGCTCATAGCCTGCACACCATAAGGCAGCATACAGATCAGATTGACCAGACGCCTGCTGTCTTCTTCTGATAATGCCATTCTTTCTTCTGTATCCAGGATCTCCGTCTGAAGCCTCACACCCGGATCTTTTTTTCTATATTCCGTGGCCAGACCTTCTTCAAGCTTCTCCACTACTTTCTCCAGAATATCTTTTTCCTCTCCATTTCCTTTATAACCTGTGACCAGAAATACAGCCTCTGCCTGTCTAGGAATGGCATTATCAGCCAGTCCTCCATCAATATTGCAAAGCGCAATAGAAAGTCCTGCTTCTTCCAGCTCCTTCATGGCTCTTCCAAGGATACAGATCGCATTTCCTCTTTCCTTGTCGATCTCGGCACCAGAATGGCCACCGAGGAGTCCGTCTACAGTAACCCTGTACACTGTCCCCTTCTGCATTACCGGTGTCAGTAAAGTGTTATAATTCACTCTGGCTCCGCCTGCACAGCCTGCCAGAAAAACACCTTCCTCCTCCGAGTCCAGATTGATCAGTTTTCTTGACTGACAGCCAGACAGATCAATTCCTCTTGCACCGTCCATGCCAGTCTCTTCCTCTGCCGTGATCACAAGCTCAATTTTCGGATGCTTATAATTTCCTGCCATCAGTGCCAGCCCATAGGCTACTGCGATCCCGTCATCCCCACCAAGGCTGGTTCCCTCCGCGTAAACACGGTCACCATCTACCTGTATCCGGAGACCTTCTGTCTTCATATCAATATCGCAGTCCGGCTTTTTCACAGCTACCATATCCATATGCCCCTGAAGCATCACAGGTGCATGATCTTCATAGCCTTCTGATGCCTCCTTTACCATGATCACATTCCCATATTCATCCCTGCAGTGTGCCAGATGATGTTCCTCTGCAAAGGAAACCAGATAATCGCTGATCTGCTGCAAATTACCTGATCCGTGCGGGATCCTGCAGATTTCCTCAAAATAGTAAAATACATCCCGGGGTTCCAGTTTTTCAAAAGCTCTCATAATCATCTCTCACTTTCCCTTTTAAAAAAAGACCTTACCATTTCTGATAAGGCCTTTGTTGTTTTCTGCTTTATGCGATGTTCTTCTTTGCAAGCTCTGCAAGAGTCTTGAATCCCTCTGCATCATTTACTGCCATCTCAGCAAGCATCTTTCTGTTGATATCTACTCCAGCAGTCTTCAGTCCATACATGAATTTGCTATAGGACAATCCGTTCAGTCTTGCTGCAGCATTGATACGTGCGATCCATAACTGTCTGAACTGACGCTTTCTCTCCTTACGTCCTGCATAAGAAGATGTGAGTGCTCTCATTACGGACTGCTTGGCTACTCTATACTGTTTGCTTCTGGCTCCTCTGTAGCCCTTTGCAAGCTTTAATACTCTGTTATGTTTTTTCTTGGCATTCATACCGCCTTTAATTCTTGCCATTTCTTATTTCCTCCTTACGGCTGTTATCAGTACCCACCCTTACTTATAAGTAGGGCAGAATCTTCTTCATATTCTTTACATTGGTTGCATCTGTAACTGCAGCTTTTCTTAAGTTTCTCTTTCTTTTAGTCGTCTTCTTGGTTAAGATATGGCTCTTGTAAGCTTTACTTCTTTTTAATTTACCCGTTCCTGTAGCTTTAAAACGCTTTGCAGCAGCACGGCTGGTTTTCATTTTTGGCATAACTGATTCCTCCTGTATTTCAGTGTGATTTCTTACTGACTGCCGTCTTCCGGCATTCATCTATTTTAACTGACGATTACCGCTTCTCAGTTAAAAACATGGTCATACTTCTTCCTTCTACCTTGGGTGCCTTCTCTACTACACTGACATCTGCAAGTGCCTGTGCAAAATCATCCAGAATGTGCTTGCTGGATGCCATATGTGCCATCTCACGTCCTCTGAAACGTAATGTCACCTTAACTCTGTCACCCTTCTGCAAAAATTTCTTAGCTGCATTCACCTTGGTATTCAGGTCATTGGTATCAATGTTGGGGGATAAACGAATCTCCTTTACATCGATCACCTTCTGTTTCTTCTTGGCTTCCTTTTCCTTGCGAGCCTGTTCATATCTGAACTTGCCATAATCCACAATCTTACAAACTGGCGGCTTCGCTGTAGGTGCTATCTTCACAAGGTCAACCCCTGCTTCTTCTGCAAGCTGAAGTGCTTCCCTAGATGACATGATGCCAAGCTGCTCACCGTTCTCCCCGATCACACGTACTTCCTTGTCTCTGATCTGTTCGTTAATGAATAATTCGCTAATGGTTTTTCCCTCCTACAAGAAAAAAGTGGATAGCATAACTATCCACTGAACAATCACCTGACCAATTCTGCAGTTCTCTGCAGCCTTCATCCATGGTCCGGAACTTTGTGTACACCTGTCAGCCCATTTGCCACAGGGTGAGAGTGGATACTCTGCTTGTTTATGTGTTCCTCACACGCTTATACAATATAACATCCTGTATTTCAGATGTCAACACCTAATTTTATTTATTACTTGCTGTCTGTACCTCATCATCTTTGACCAGCCGGATCTCCCCGTCTGATACGTCAAAATCCGCCATCAATTCATCATCATCTGCCTGGCTGTAGGTAATCGTGTAGGTATCTTCCGCCATTACCAGATAGGTAAGCTGCTGGACCGTATTATCCCCCAGCTGATATGTACTTCTGATCTTGTAAGCAGGCACTTCATCAAGACTCGTTTCCTCAAAGGATTCAATCTGGATGCTTCCTTCCTGTCCTGACTCTTCAAGTGCATCCTCCATGATCTTCAGATATTCCTTCTCTGTCAGGGAATCTGATACATAACCGTCTCCCGTCCCGTCAAAGGAGCTATAATAAATATTGGAGGAATCAAGCGGTGCCATTTCATGTACATACATACCAGGAACCTCTTCTGATTCATGATACCCCTCCGGGATCATCACTGCACAGTAGCTGACATCTTCTCTTCCGTTTGCTGCCGGCACTTCCTTTAATTCAAGTTCTTTCATTTCTATGTATCCAGAACCTTCCTCCCCATCAAGAGAAGATGTCACCGTCACAACTTCCTTCTTACATCCACAGATACCAAACAGCATCACCGCTGCCAGCACACAGATCCCCCTGCGCCCCCATTTTCTGATCTTCATATCATTCTCCATAAATCGCCGTTAATGCCAACAACTCTATTTAATCACAAATAGTACTTTCGTTCAAGACATATCTTCATAATTTTGTAACAAAAATGCAACAAAACAGAAAAGGTAATCTCATGCCCGTACGATCTGACCCTGTCTGTTCCCTGGCTGAAACTACCCTTTCTCTTTTACCTTTCACACATTTTCCTTATTTCTATTTCTCTTTAAAGGTAGCGCATGAGGTTTCCCTGCAGCCCTTGGCACCGCAGCCCCTGATATCTACATGCTCCGCACTGCACCTGTAATTTTCATTGTACATACATTTCACAGCCTCACAGTCTATGCTGATCATTCTGCTCGGATGCTCCAGTGCACTTGTAAAGCTGTCCTTCTTTCCGTCTGTAAAGCTTTCACAGCAGGTAGAATCCGCATTTTCCGCACGCTCACCACCCACACAGATATCACCTTTACAGCAGCAGCTATCCTTATTATAGCCACAGTTCGTTACTCCACATTTTAAATCTGCCATACTACTAAACCTCCTGATTCGTTTTGCTCATAGTTGCATTTATTAGTATGGCTGTTCTTTCATAAACTATTCAGATCCATATCAGTACTGATTATTTTTTTAAAATCATCTGATGAAAAGCAATAGCACCTAGTAGTTCTGTCACTGGTATAAATAAATCCGTTTTTCAGATTTTTCAGTGACAATGTTACCTTTTGCACATTTTTCCCTTCCAGCTGCTCTACGGAAAAACCTGTGATCCTGTAACCCATATAGACCTTTTCATCCAGTGTGAAATAGTCTTTTATTACCGAAGACAGCTTTTTCCTGAACCCATCGATATTGTCTACTGCCTCACTGAGACAGTGTCCCTCCTTCAGAAGGCTGATCACTTCATCAAACTGTCCTCTATATAGCTATTTCCAATCGTCCTTCTTGCAATCTGCATGGCATTCACGGTCGGAAGCCCTGAACGGTACAATGAGCTTAACGATCTTGCAAATCTCGCCGTATAGATCACAGACAGGAGCTTTCCTGCGACCGATATTTTCAGCTTCCATACTGCACAACAATTCCATTATCGGTCAGACCGTGATCCGCACCGGCCATGGTGCCATCCCATACCGCACACTTCTCCGACTCGAGTCAGTATGACCATCACTACGATCAGCTCTACCAGCGTAAAGTCTCTGTTATCTGCAGCATCTGTTCTGTACACTGCCCGATTGCTTTCCTTAATGTTCATTTTAATTCCCTTTAAGTACTATTTTATCGTGATTTCACCTCTTCATTAATCGTTAATACATAAAGATTGAACCAATAGCGTTCGATCATGGCGCTGCTATCTTCCCTGACAGAAATTCCTGCTTCCTGCCATTTTTCCACAATTTCCTCTCTTGCCTTTCCACTTCCAAGGAAATATACCCTCCTGCCTTCTTTTAGAAGCTCCTTCAGCTGGCTGATTCCGGCTTCATCAGTAAATTCTCCTTCCGCAAGGTCATGTACCTCCGGAAACAGTTCCTTTACCAGCTCTTCTGCCCTCTCATACCACAAAAAGGAATCCGATCCTTCATAATATGCCATCACAGCCTGGAGCTGTCCAAAATTAAATATCGTGACAGCATCCTCTTCTGACAGTTTCGTGAGAACCTCCTGTGCCTCTTTCATCTGCTTCTGCTTCCACATTTCATTTCCGTAGAATGCCCGGAAATCACAGCCTCCTATTATCACAAAAAGCAGCAGGACTGCCGCTATGACCGCTGACTCTGCCTTTTTCCTCTTCTCTTTCTGTCCTGTCCCGTTTTCTTTGCTCTCCCCTCCCGTCAGGAAGTCTTCCGCTCCACAGCTTCTGTTTCCCAGAAATACTGCCAGAGACAGCCACATACACGGCATGGCCGGAACCATATACCGGTATACAAAAACAGGCTTTATAAGGACAGATGCCAGAAATCCAAAGATTATGATCCCGGCAACAGGCATCAGACATCCAAGGGAAAAGGAGACTGCCATTCCTCCATTTCTTCTCTTCGAAAGCAGCAGAAAAATATCCTCAAGGATCTCTCCTGCAAACAGAAGGAACAGCACTACTGCCATCACTGCACTGACTTTTCCAGATGAAAAATCCGGTGCAAATAGAAATTTTACGCATCCCCCAAGTGTCCGCAGGGAGACCGGCTGGATCCAGTAGCTTTCCTTCACCTGACTGACCTGTCTTGTGACTGCCGCAAGGAGCCATGGCAGATAACAGATAACACAGACTGCTGCACTGAAAAAAAAGCTCCGCAGTTCATTTTTCTGCTTTTTCAGAAGCAGCATGACCAGGACATACAGATAGACCATACAGGCTGCCACACAGGCAAAATAATGGGTATAGCAGGCACACAGGGCAGCTCCTGTCAGAAGGATCCAGTTCCTCCGCCTGCCCTCTGTCAGAACGCCAAAGGCTTCTGTCATAGTCATCACAATGAACAGCGCCGCATAGCTGTACATCCTGATCTCAACCGTGTATTCTGAAAGCCCCGGCATGGACATGGTCAGGAAAAAGAACAGTCCGGCGCTCAGCGTACCAAAGTACTTTTTTACAGGAAATACTGCCAGCAGCAGCATACAAAGAAAGGGCAGCCAGGAAACCAGCTTGGCAGCTGTCACCTGCATGGCTGCTGTACTTTCCGGTACAGCTGTAAGAAACAGCTTCAGGATCAGATAATACAGTGGCGGATGTACATCCCTTGCAGTTATGGAGATCAGCTCCCATACCGGCTTTCTGACAAGCCCCAGAGAAAACACTTCATCATACCAGATATCGCTGCCCACACAAAGAAAAGCAGAGCTTACCAGCATACCTGCGCCAAGCAGAAAAAACAGGATTCCCGCAAGTTCCTTTTTGCTTTGCTTTTCTTTCATATAAACAGCTCCTTAAAAATTACTTCTTTTCTTCTACTACTTCTTCCTTACGGATCGCCTTGGTTCTGATCTCCTCTGTGATCTGGGCAATAAACTCATCCAGAGGCTTCACACCCTCATCTCCGGCAAAGCGGCTTCTGACAGATACTGTCCCGTCCGCCTCTTCCTGCTGTCCGACAACAAGCATATAAGGCAGTCTGTCCATTCTTGCCTCACGGATCTTAAAACCAATCTTTTCGGAGCGGTTATCTACTGTGACATCCACATCAGCCTTTGCCAGTGCTTTACGAACCTGTTCTGCATAATCAGCATACTTCTCGGAGATAGGAAGGACACGGACCTGCTCCGGGCAAAGCCATGTCGGGAACTTACCGGCATATTTCTCGATCAGCCATGCCAGTGTTCTCTCATAGCATCCCATGGAAGTTCTGTGGATGATATAAGGACGCTTCTTTTCACCATTCTGATCTACATAATACATATCAAAGTTCTCAGCAATCGCACAGTCAAGCTGGATCGTGATCATGGTATCTTCCTTGCCATATACATTCTTTGCCTGGATATCGATCTTCGGTCCGTAGAATGCAGCTTCACCATCAGCCTCTACAAAGGGCACCTGCTTCTCCTCTAGCAGCTTACGCAGTACCTCCTGCGTGGACTCCCAGTAATGCTCATCTCCCAGATATTTCTTCTTATTGGCCGGATCCCATTTGGAAAGGCGGAAGGTTACATCCTTTTCAAGGCCAAGCACTGACAGAACGTAATATGCCAGATTAAAGCAGTTGGATAACTCTTCCTCTGTCTGGTCAGGACGTATCACATTGTGTGCCTCTGTGATAGTAAACTGACGTACTCTGGTAAGTCCATGCATTTCACCGGAATCCTCAGAACGGAACAGCGTGGATGTCTCACTCATACGGTAGGGCAGATCCCTGTAGGATTTCTGGGTATTCTTATATACATAATACTGGAACGGGCAGGTCATGGGACGAAGCGCAAATACTTCCTTGTCTGTTTCTTCATCCCCAAGGACAAACATGCCATCCTTGTAATGATCCCAGTGTCCGGAAATCTTGTAAAGATCACTCTTGGCCATTAGGGGAGTTCTGGTTCTGACATAGCCCCATTCCTTATCCTCAAGGTCTTCAATCCATCTCTGAAGCTTCATGATCATCTTGGTTCCCTTCGGAGGGAAAAGAGGAAGTCCCTGTCCGATCACATCTACTGTAGTAAACAGCTCCATCTCCCGGCCAAGCTTATTGTGGTCACGTCTCTTGGCATCCTCAAGCTGCTCAAGGTAGGCAGCAAGCTCTTCCTTCTTGTTAAATGCCGTACCATAGATTCTCTGCAGTCTTGCTTTCTCTGCATCTCCTCTCCAGTATGCCATGGAAGAAGAGGTCAGCTTGAAGGCCTTGATCCCCTTTGTGTTCATCAGGTGGGGGCCTGCGCACAGGTCAACGAATTCTCCCTGATCATAGAAGGAAATCTCTGCATCCTCCGGAAGCTCCTCGATCAGCTCTACCTTGTATGGCTCTTCTCTGTCTTTCATAAACTGGATCGCTTCATTTCTCGGAAGGGTAAATCTCTTCAGCTCATGACCTTCCTTGATGATCTTCTTCATCTCTGCTTCGATCTTGTCAAGATCATCTCTTGAAAAAGGCTCATGCTCAAAATCATAATAATATCCTGTATCAATGGCAGGTCCGATCGCAAGCTTTGACTGTGGGAACAGTCTCTTTACTGCCTCTGCCATAACGTGGGAACAGGTGTGGCGGATCACACGCAGGCCCTCTGGATCAGAAGCTGTCAGGATGTTCAGGCTGCAGTCCTTATCTACTACAGTACGAAGGTCTACGACCTCTCCGTCAAGCTCTCCTGCACAGGCTGCCCTGACAAGTCCTTCACTTAAATCTGCTGCGATCTCATATACGCTTTTGGCACTGTCATATTCTTTTACAGAACCGTCTTTTAATGTAATTTTCATTTCTCTTATCTCCTCTTATTTTATTCTCTGTTCTCTTCTGCTTTCTCGATCTCGTCCCAGTCACCGGCCTTTTTTCCAGCTTTCAGACCGTTGCCGCAGGGACTGTTATTGCCATTGTTGCTTCCGATGGTCGTATTTTTTCTAGGAGAAGTCAGAAGTCCAAAGACAATACCTCCCAGAATACCAACTGCCATGGCAAGCACAAACTCTCTGTTGGAAATGGTAGTGGTACCTGCCAGAAATGTTTTCAGTTTTTCGATTTTCTCTTTCATAGTTTTCCTCCTGGTTCAAAAATATTGCTTTCCCTGCGTCACCGTGAAGCCGCTTGTTTTTCTGCGGTGCGTATTAAAAAATCCCATGCACTACTGTCGTAATGCATGGGACGTAAGAAACGCGGTTCCACCCTGCTTGCTTCCTGCGCCTGTGACGTCTTACAGAAGCCTCTCAAATCCTGTAACGTAGGAATACGGACCTGATTGGGGTCACTCCGAGGTAGTTTTCGGATGCTTCCTGCAGGAACATTCTCAGCACAGATATCACTATCTGATGTTCTTCTCTGATACATTCCACATCGTACTCTTCTCATCAACGTGTTATCTTTAATCTGCCATTATCATATGACACTTTTTCAGATCTGTAAAGACCAAACCTGAAAAAAATTATTTAATGGAAAATTTATTTATTCCGACCGCAGCATTTCTTATACTTCTTACCACTTCCGCAGGGGCAGGGATCGTTGGGATAGATCTTCTCCGGCTTTACGATCGTGGTAGAAGACTTCTGCTCCTTATAAAGAACCTTACGCTTGTCCTCATCAAAGATCTCTTCCCATTCAGGAAGCTCGTACAGCCAGTCAGCACCTGCTGCTACCATGTTCTTGTAAAGAAGCTCCTTGTCAAATCCAAGGCTTACCTCAGTGTCCTCTTCCATTTCTTCGATGGGATTGGCAGCCTTTAAGCTGTCATTGATTCCATCCAGAAAACCTACCATTGTCATCAGGTCAACACTGTATTTATCTGCCAGTTCCTTTACAGTACCCTTTACTTCTTCATCGGGATCCTTCAGAAGGATAGCATAGATTTCTTTCTCCTTCTGGAAGTAAGCACCCCAGAGTCTCTGTAAGTCTCCTTTATTTGCTGTTTCTGAATAGGCCATATCACGCCACTTTTGCAGTAATGCCATAAAACTCGTCCTCCTTGTTCATGTATGCCTATTATATAACAGTTTATCAGAAAAGTAAAAATTTTTTTCATTTTCACGTATAAACCTTATTTTTACGGTTCATACTATGATTACAATCAGTCACAGGAACCCCCTCCTTTGACGATTGCAAGGTAACCCGCTTACAAAGGATAAATGAAATACTTATCCTCCCCTAAAATCCCCGGGACTGCAAAGGCGCAGTTCCGGGGATTTTTATTTGATCCTGTCTGTCATCCGAGAATAGCCTGATCACTCAGGAATTCATCTCCGCTTGCTGCCTCAAATTTGTGAAGCAGATCTTCTACGGTAAGCTTCTTCTTTTCTTCTCCTCTGATATCCAGAATGACATGTCCATCCTTCAGCATGATCAGTCGGTTGCCATGCACAATGGCATCCTTCATATTGTGAGTGATCATCAGAGTAGTCAGCTTGTCTCTGTTCACGATCTTTTCTGTCGTTTCCAGTACCTTGGCTGCTGTCTTGGGATCCAGTGCTGCTGTATGCTCGTCAAGGAGCAGTACCTTAGGCTTCTGAAGTGTGGCCATCAGAAGTGTCAGTGCCTGACGCTGTCCACCGGAAAGCAGGCCTACCTTGGAGGTCATACGCTCTTCCAGAGAAAGATTCAGGCTCTTTAACAGCTCCTTATATTCTTCCCGTTCCTTCTTGGTGATTCCCGTTTTCAGGGAACGGCTCTTTCCGCGGCGCTTTGCTAACGCCAGATTTTCTTCGATGCCCATGGTGGCTGCTGTACCGGTCATAGGATCCTGAAATACCCTTCCCAGATACTTCGCCCTCTTATGCTCAGGAAGCTTCGTAACATCAATACCATCGATCTCGATCCTGCCCTCATCGACCGGCCACACACCGGCAATGGCATTCATCATGGTTGACTTACCGGAGCCATTGCCACCAATAACAGTAACAAAGTCACCATCCTCAAGTGTCAGGGAAAAGTCATCCAGTGCCACCTTTTCATTTACAGTTCCTTTATTGAAGATCTTGGTTACATTCTTAATTTCAAGCATGTGCCTTTCCTCCCTTCTTTGCAGAGGACTTTGTGAAATATTTTGCCTTCCAGTAGGGTACTGCCAAGAAAATACCAACAACCACTGCTGACAGAAGCTTCAGAAGGTCTGTATCGATGCCAAGCCAGATCACGGTCTGCACTACGAAATAATACAGGATAGATCCTAGAACTGCCGCAAGGAGCTTCAGTCCGAAGTTCTTGAAGATCTTACCAAAGATCGCTTCCCCGATAATAACAGCTGCCAGTCCGATAACGATGGCGCCACGTCCCATATTGATATCCGCAAAGCCCTGATACTGACAGAGCAATGCCCCTGACAGTCCTACAAGACCATTGGAGATCATGAGTCCAAGTACCTTGGAGAAATTGGTATTAATTCCCTGTGCTCTTGACATATTACTGTTACAGCCTGTGGCACGGAGCGCACATCCCATTTCTGTTCCAAAGAACCAGTACAGAATGGCAATCAGAATAATCACAACAACAGTAACAACAAAAATTGTATTTTTATAGAAAGGGACATTCTTTACATAGCGGAGAGCTACGAGAAGGTCATATTTATCAGCACCGATCGCCTGATTGGCCTTTCCCATTATTTTCAAATTAATAGAATATAGTCCAAACTGCGTTAAAATACCGGCCAGAATCGCAGGTATTCCCATAAAAGTGTGAAACAGTCCTGTCACCAGTCCTGCCGCCATGCCCGCCAGTGTTGCTACCAGCATGGACACATATACATTGTGGCCGGAAAGCATCATCATAATGCAGACCGCACCACCAGTTCCAATAGAACCATCTACAGTCAGATCCGCAATATCCAGGATCCTGAAGGTAATATAAATACCGATTGCTGCGATTCCCCAGATCAGTCCCTGGGCTACAGCTCCCGGCAATGCATTAAGCAGATTTAAGAAATTCATTGATATCCTCCCCGTTACATCATTTTTCTTTTAAGAAAGGCAGCAGGGAAGTTCCTGCTGCCCGCTTCTTACTCTTTTTCTGTCTGTGATTATTCCTCAATTGCCTCATAATCATCAGGCACTGTAATGTTCAGCGCATCACAGATCGTCTTATTGTACTTCTTTACGAAGTTGGGAGCGTACTCTACCGGCATGGTAGAAATATCTTCTCCGTTCAGGACTCTCACTGCCATCTTGCCGGTTGCAACACCAAGATCATAATAGCTGATGGAAAGAGTTGCCACACCGCAGCCTGCACAGATACCTTCTTCTCCTGTCACTACAGGAATGCCTGCTGGCTGGAAGATGTTGTTGATGATCTCTGTATTGGAAGCTACGGTATTGTCAGTAGGTACATACAGTACATCTACTTCACCGGATGCTGTTGTGGCTACGGAAGCAAGGTCATTGGAGTCGGAGAATGAATAGTAGTTGCATGTATAACCCATCTCTTCCAGATATCCCTTAATGGTATCTACCTGATACTGGGAATTTGCTTCTGCGGAGCAGTATAACAGACCGACAGTCTTGGCATCAGGGAAAAGCTCCTTGATCATATCTGCCTGTCCGTCAAGAGGTGCCAGATCAGAGGTACCTGAAATATTACCGCCAACAGTACCACTAAAATCACTGATATCCAGCGCCACGCCATACTCGGTAACAGATGTTCCAAGAATCGGGATCTCTGTTGTACCGGTTGCAGCTGCCTGAAGGGCAGGTGTTGCATTGGCAAGGATCAGGTCTACATTGTTGCTGACAAAGCTATTGATGATCGTAGCACAGGTATTGGAATCACCCTGGGCATTCTGCTCATCAAAAGTAACACTGTCACCGAACTCTTCTGTCAGGGCATCTTTAAAGCCCTGCGTTGCTGCATCCAGTGCTTCGTGCTGAACAAGCTGGCAGATACCTACAGTAAAGGTCTTGCCATCTGCTGCAGCAGTATCTGCTTCTGCAATCTCAGCTGTTTCTGTTTCATCAGCTGCCTCGGTTGTTTCTGCTGCATCAGTTGTCTCTGAAGAAGTGGTATCTGCAGATCCACATGCAGTCAGAGCAACCATAGCACCGGTTAAAAGAAATGCTAAGAATTTTTTCATAATTTTCTCCTCCTGTTTCTGGCGGTTTTCATCCGCCACGTGGTATAGTATACCGCTTCAACTCGTTAAAGTCAAATAGATTTCGCAGTTTTCTTCTCTGCTGCAATGTCAATATTCAATTCCCTTTCTTGCCATTATCCCTTTATCAAAGGGATGCCTGATCTTTTCCATTCTGGTAATATAATCCGCACTCTCCATAAGGAAATCTGCCGGATCCCTTCCTGTCAGGACAAGCTCACATTTCTTCTCTCCGGCTCTCTTCAGCAAAAGCTTCAGCCTGTTTATGTCGATCAGCCCATATTCCACGGGATAGGTGATCTCATCAAGCACGATCAGTCCTGCTTCTTCTTTCTCCTGAAGCATAAGCAGCTCCTCAAGCAGCCTGTTGTGGATCCCTGTCAGCTCCAGCCTCTCTTTTTCTGTCATGGACTTATAGAATCCGAAATCCTTTTCGCTGCGCAGGATACGCACTCCCTTTATATTCTCAAGGCTGTGCAGCTCACCGGTATCATTTCCCTTCATGAACTGGCAGAATACAGTCTTTTCTCCCCATCCATTCATCCTGATGAGCTGACCGAGCGCCGCTGTGGTCTTTCCCTTTCCATCCCCGCAGTATAACTGGATCATATCTGTTCCCCCTTCCTGTTTTCTTCCCTTCTGTACGGACAGCTTCTTTTTTCGCAGGTCTGGCAGACACTCCGGCAGGCATTCCCTTTTTCCCTTGTGAGCTCCGCATAGAATACTACACTTTTTCTAGGAACCATACAGAAGCTTTTCAGGCACTGCACTGGAGCACCAAGCATATCCAGGATCTTCCCGATGTCCGACAGTGGATATGCTTCTTCGCTTCCGGGAAAATGAAACTCCTTTACCCGGTAATCCGTGGTTTCTGCAAGCATTCTGTCATATGCTTCATAGCTTTTCATCAGGATCTCATTACTGATCACCTCTGCCATGTAAGCTGCTGTCATATTTTCCCTTTCCCGGTATCTGTCCTGCAGACGGTCTACCCCTTCTCCAAGGGTAAGGACACTGACCGTCACCGGTCTTTTTCCGTCTGCTTCTTCCTGGAGCAGTTTACTTGCAAAGCTCCCCTTCCGGCCACTTTCCCGTACTACCTCTCCGGCAATACGGGAAAGCTCCGGCAGGTCTTCTCTTCCATACCCATTTTTTCTGGCAGCTTCCTCAATAAAATCAGCCTGCTGGCAACGGGAAAGAAGCTGTTCAAAGGGTGCGATCTTATGAAGTGAAATGACTGCCATCGTTTCCTATCCTTTCTCCTGTATCCCATAAAGAAGAGCATTGCAGATGGCTGCTGCCACATTGCTTCCTCCCTTTCGTCCTCTGGCTACGATGCAGGGCACCTCCTCTTTCTTTTCAAGTATCAGCTCTTTGGCTTCAACAACGTTGACAAAGCCAACCGGCACACCAATGATCCCGGCAGGCTCCACACATTTCTTCTCCATCAGCTCATACAGGCTGACAAGCGCTGTAGGTGCATTTCCAATGGCAAAGATCAGCGGCTTTCCAAGTGCCGCTGCTCGTTCCATACTGACAAAGGCTCTGGTACAGCCTCTCTCCTTTGCTTCCTTTGCCACATCCTCATCACTCATAAAGCAGTATACTCCGCCCCCATATTTCCCGAGTGCCTCCTTATTGATCCCTGCCTTAGCCATCTGGGTATCTGTTACAATACAGGCTCCCTCTCTCAGGGCTTTTCTGAGCTTTTCCACCGCGCCTTCAGAATAATAGAGGTTTTTCACATAGTCGAAATCCGCTGTTGTATGGATCACGCGCTTTGTCACCATTTCTTCCTCTGCAGGCAGGCAGATCCCCCTGTGCTCCAGTTCTCTTCCGATTATGGCAAAGCTCTCTTTTTCGATCTGTGCCGGCACCACCTCCCTAAGTGGCTGCTTCAGGCCGATGATCTCATAGATCCTCCGCATATCAAGACAGCTCCTCAGTGTATCTGCCAGTATATCGAGCTGTCTCTCCCTGTACTGCTCATAGGTCTCCTTCTTTCCCTCCCGATATGGGAGCTTCTTACGCTCACACAGCATTCTGACAAAGGTACTGCAGAATGCCTTTTCATCAAATATCCCATGCAGATAGGTACCTGCCACATTCCGGCAGACACAGCCATCCTCTTTTCCCTGAAGGATCAGAAAGGGCTCTGCCCCTTCCTCACGGACACTCTCCCCCATATGGATCTCATAGCCTTTTACTTTTTTCTGTGACAGATCAGAGAATTCTCCGGAAAGGATACTGCATATTCCTTCTGTCCTGGTTCTTGTCTTCTCCCTGGCAAAAGCAGTATGCACCGGCAGAAGTCCCATTCCTCTGCATGTTCTTTTTTCACCCTCTGTACCACTGCTGTCCGTGATCGTCCTTCCAAGCATCTGATACCCGCCACAGATCCCGAAAATCAGTGTCCCCTTTTCTGAAAGACGCAGGATAGCTGCCTCAATTCCATTTTCCCGTAAAGCAAGCAGGTCGCTGATCGTATTTTTACTGCCCGGCAGGATAACGACATCCGGGTTTCCAAGCTCTTCTCTCTTCTCTACATAACGTACTGTCGCATCCTCCTCCACCGCAAATGCCTGGAAGTCGGTAAAATTGGACAGTTTTCCCACATGGATCACAGCAATATCGATCTTTTCGCCCTTTTCCCTCTGCCAGAGCTTTTCCGACAGAGAATCCTCATCTTCGATATCAACATCCATGTAGGGGATCACGCCAAGCACTTCTTTTCCACATTTATCATAAATCTGCTTAAGACCGGGAGTCAGCAGCGAAGCATCTCCCCTGAACTTATTGATCAGAAGTCCCTTGATCCTGTCCTGTTCCTCTTTTTCCAAAAGCTGCACGGTTCCAATCAGCTGTGCAAACACACCTCCTCTGTCAATATCCCCTACCAGCAGTACCGGTGCATCTGCCAGCTCCGCCATACCCATATTGACAATGTCATCCTGCTTTAAATTGATCTCTGCCGGGCTTCCTGCCCCCTCGATCACGATCACATCATTCTGCTCTGCCAGAGTGTCATAAGCCTTCCTGATCTCAGGAAGATACTCTTTTTTATGCCGAAAGTATTCCATTGCCTTCTGGTTTCCCTGTACCTCACCCATAACGATAACCTGGCTGCCCATATCCGTCACCGGTTTGAGCAGAATGGGATTCATAAGGACAGACGGCTCCTTTCCACAGGCCAGCGCCTGTACTGCCTGTGCCCTTCCCATTTCCAGTCCTTCAGTGGTAATAAAGGAATTGAGCGCCATATTCTGGGATTTAAAGGGTGCAGTTTCGTAGCCGTCCTGCCACAGGATCCGGCAAAGTCCTGCAGCGATCAGACTTTTCCCCGCATTTGACATGGTTCCCTGTATCATTATAGCTTTTGCTCTTCGTTTCATTTCCCTGCTTCCTTTCCTGCAAGAGAATACAATATCTCTTTCAGCCTCTCATTCTCTTCCTGTGTCCTTATACAGATCCGGTAATATCCCCTGGAAAGTCCCTTAAAATTACTGCAGTCCCTGATCAGGATCTTCCTATCAAGGAGTGCTTCCTTAAGCCCTTCCCTTCCATGGAAAAAGAGAAAATTGGCACTGCCAGGATATACCCTGTCAGCTACGGTTTCTAACAGCAAAGATACCATCTTTTCCTTTTCTCCCCGGATCAGCTCCCTTGTCTTTTCCAGATATCCTTCTGCTTTCAGTGCTGCAGCTCCCGCCAGCTGCGCCGGCAGTGATACATTCCATGGCGGCAGCTTTTCCTTCAGCCGTCCTGCCAGCTCTCTGTTCCCCGTCATAAGATAGCCAAGCCGCAGCCCCGGCATCCCATACACCTTGGTAAAGGCTCTTAATACGGCCAGATGAGGAAAACGGACTGTTTCCCCCTTCATGCTAAGCGCCGGTTCCCCGGACAGAAAAGGAAGAAAGCACTCATCCACACAAAGAAAGGTTTTTGTTTCTTCACATCTCTCTGCCAGTCTCACAAGCTCAGCCTTTCCTGTAACAGTGCCTGTAGGATTACCAGGATTGCAGAGAAAAACAATGCTTGTCTCCTCCGTGATTCTTAAAAGCAGTTCCTGAAGGGGCAGGACAAAATCATTCTCTTCCTTCAGATACAGAAGCTCACAGGGATGATCTGCTGCCTCAAGGGCATTTTCATATTCCTGAAAGGAGGGCACCGTCAGAAGCGCCCTTCCTGGCGGAACTGCCCTGCACAGCGCATAGATCAGTTCTGCTGCCCCGTTTCCTGTGAGGATCTCCGTCTGATCCGTGGTTCCTTCAAAGTCCCTGATCCCCTGAATCAGATCCCGGCAATATGGATCCGGGTAACAGTCTGAAAGAAGGATTGCTTTTATGGCTGCCTGCCGGCTTTCCTCTGGCATGCCAAGGGGGTTAATGTTGATCGAGTAATCCAGCTCTATTTCTCTGCCATAGCGGTCACCGCCATGTACATAATCCTTCATATCCATTTTCTTCCTTTGCTCTTCCACATTCACAGAATCACCTTTCCATGTAAAGCCATGCAGAGAAACAGACAGGCCATGCAGCAGAGATAAAAAAGCACTGTTGTCATAACAAGCAGCTTCCCCGCCCGTCTGATATCCTCCCGTTCGATCCTCCGGATGGGATCTCCGATAAAAGGCTTTTCATACAGCCTTCCAAAGTAATAGGCATTTCCTGCAAGCTGTACCTGCAGGGCACCTGCACAGACGCTTTCTGTCTGGGCTGAGTTTGGACTTTTATGCTTCCGCCTGTCACGCTTCCAGACATGTACTGCTCCCTTTGCATCCATACGGAGCAGAAAAGCAGCGGCTATCATGAACAGGGCTGCCAGTCTCGCCGGAATATAATTCAGAAGATCATCCAGTCTTGCTGCTGCTCTCCCGAAATATAAATATCTGTCATTTTTATATCCCACCATGGAATCCATAGTATTGACTGCTTTATAAAAGAATCCGCCAAGAACGCCAAGCAATGTCATATAAAGAAGAGGCGCGATCACACCATCTGACGTATTCTCTGCTATGGTTTCCACTGTGGCCTTTATGACCCCCTCTTCTGTAAGAGCCTCTGTATCTCTCCCTACGATCATGGAAACTGCTTTTCTGCCCGCAGCAAGTCCTTCCTGTAAAAGCGCCGTGTATACCTTCATGCTTTCTGCCTTCAGGGATCTCATTGCCAGAAGCTGATAGCAGAAAAAGCAGGAAAGAAGCAGATACAGTCCATGATGGATATGGTCTGCAAGATGCAGGATCCCTGCCGGAACCGCTACAGAAAAAACTACCGTACCAAGCACAAGCAGTCCTCCGGCAAACAGCTTCCTCTTCTGATCTGCTTCCCTTTCTCCGGATATACGAAACAGTCTGTCAAGGAGCCATTCAAGCCCGGTGATCAGCTTCCCGATCATCCGCACCGGATGGTACAGCCAGACCGGATCTCCAAACAGTGCATCCAGCAAAAGTCCTGCTGTCAGGATCATCATTCTCTCTGCCATTATATGCTGCCATACTGTCATATTCTTCTGATCTCCTTCAGCCTGATCCTTCCGGATCCCACTTCTTCCGTCACCTCTGCCCGGAAGCCTTCTGCATTCCCGATCTGCCAGTCATAATAATCCCTGTGTGGTTCTGAAAATTTGTCAAGAACCGCCATGATCGTTCCCCCATGCACCACAAAGACCGCTTCTGCCCCCTCAGACATAAGCTTCCGGAGCTCTCCTTCAAAGGCACTGCTGCATCTTTTCGAAAATTCCTTTTTACTTTCCCCTCCTGGGAACGGTGCTTCTCCCATGGAATCAAGAAATCGCTGGTAATCCGCTTTTCCGTTCAGCTCCTCATAATTCTTATATTCAAAGGTGCCAAAGTCACATTCTCTGAAATCCTCTACTACAGTCTGCTTTTCTCCGGGAAACAGAATCTCTGCACTCTGCCGGCACCGGAGCATGGGACTGACCAGCAGATGCGGTTTCCGGCATCCGCCCATTTCTAGCCGTTTCTTAAGGGAAAGCAGTGGCTCATCCGCCTCCGGGAGGAGCACTTCCTCTGTACTTCCCACATAACGGTGTTCCAGGTTTCCCTTCGTGACACCATGCCGGATCAGATATACCCTCATTTCAGTCTCTCTCCTTCACCGCAGACCACACGGTAAAACTGCTCTGCCTCTCCTGCCAGATAGCAGTTTACCCTGCCAACAGCTTCCCGGTATTTCCGTTCAAAGGCATCTATTGGAACCAGTCCATACCCTACCTCTGCACTGATGATCACCGCATCCCTGTTTTCTCTAAGAAAGTCTTCTGCCTCTGCCAGCGGATCCTTCCCGGAAAGCAGCTCTTCCCTTATGGTTTCCTCGTAATGAACCACGATCTTCTTTCCCTTGAAATGTGTTTCTGCAAAGGCTCCCTTACCCTGAAAGGCACCACCTACAATAAATATCATCGGCTTTTCTCCTGTCTGTCTTTTACATTCCAAATAACACTGCCATAAACAGCATGTAGATCTCACAGAGCTGCAGAAAGTGTCCCGCCAGATCCCCGGTCACCCCGCCAAACCATTTATAAGAGGACACCCGGTAATATACGAAGCAGGCTGCCGCTGCCAAAGTACAAAATATGCCGGCAAGGGGTCTGTAAGCTACCATCAGCACCGCAAGCAGCACTGCTTCTGCCAGCAGCACCCATTTTACGTAACCACCTGCACTGCCGGCAAAGGAAGCCGCCATGCCATCTTCCCTTGCTTTCCTGAAGATCAGAAGGGACAGGGCACTTAAGGCTCTCTCCATGCCATAGATCATAGGAAGCAGCAGAACTGATGCCTCAGTCATATTTAAGTACAGCAGCGTGGAAATAATAAAATACAGGGAGCTGTAGATCACAGCAAAGGCACCTGTATGAGGATCCTTCAGGATTTTCAGCCTCTCCTGCCTGCTTTTGAAAGAGCTTTTGGCATCCACGGTATCCAGGAAGCCGTCCATATGGATCCCTCCTGTGACCAAAACCGGCAGAGCACACATAAAGCCTGCCCGGATCAGGGGAAAGGTCAGATCGGTATGTGGCAGGATCACCGGCAGAAAGGAAAAGAAATGCATAAGCAGCCACTGGCAAAGTCCGATTACAATACCGATCAGCGGAAAAAAGCAGAGGCTTGCCCGCTGGTTCTTTTCTGAAAACTCCACATTCGGCATGGGAATCCTGGAATATGTGGAAAATGCCATAATAAGTGCTTTCAAAATGTTTCCTCCTGTTTTCTGTCTGTCCGTTTTCCGGTTCATCTCGTTTTCCTTTTATTTCTTCCGTTCCACAGAGATCCCACAGATCACCTCTGTCACACTGTCTGCCGCCCTGGCAAGCAGACAGTTGCTTTTTCCAAGGAGCTGCAGATACAGCGCCGTTTCCTGCGGAAATGCAATTCCCTCTGAAAAGACCTCATTCGTCACCACGATCACAGCTGCACATTGCCCGGCAAGCCTTCGTACCGGTGCTGCGATCACCTCTTCCACACAGGAAGGTGCACTGCTCTTTTCCTGCAGCCGTCCTGTCTTTTCATACATCTCATTAGCCAGAAGATTAGAGAGACACTCGATCAGGAATACATCCTCCTTCTCTGCTGTCAGTCTGGAAAGATCCGTATGGCATTCCCTTGTCACAAAGTCCTTGTCCTTCCGCATCCTGCGGTGTCTTCTGATCCGTTCCTGGCATTCCTCATCATAAGGTACCATGGTAGCCACATAATAAAGAGTGCCTGCCGGGTGCTTTTTCTTTTCCTCTATTGCCAGCTTTTCTGCAAAAGCGCTTTTGCCGCTGCAGCTTCCGCCTGTCACCAGTCTGAGCATCTTTCTCTCCTTACTGCCTCATTTAAGCCCACATCAGGCTTCCGGTATTTCTTCCTGAAACCGTTCATAGCTTCTGATTTCATAGTCGGTAAAGGTTCCCATCCTTTCATAGACCTCCATGGCCATGGAAAGCAGCGGAAACAGAGTAAGCGCTCCCGTTCCTTCCCCAAGCCGCATGCCGGCCTGGACAGGAGCCTGCAGACCAAGCGCAGAAAGCGCCATGGCTCCAGTTCCTTCCCCTGACATATGGGAGGGCAGCAGATAATCCGTCACCCGGCAGTCTATCCGGTATGCCGCAAGCGCTGCAACACAGGAAATCGCGCCATCCAGCACTACCGGCATTTCCTCCTTCACTGCTCCCAGAAATACACCAGCCATCATGGCGATCTCAAGACCGCCTCCTTCTGCCAGCAGCTCCTGCGGATCCGTATGGTGTTCTGCCCGTATCCTTGTGAGCGCCCTTTCTACTGCCCGGCACTTTCTCTCATAGCCTTCACAGGAAAGACCGGCTCCCTTTCCTGTCACCTCTCCTGCATCTTTATTCAGGTACAGCCCGGCAAGCACACTGGTTGGCGTGGTATTTCCAATCCCCATTTCTCCTACTGCAAGAATAGTATAGCCCTTCTCCTTCAGCTCCTTTACCAGTGCCTTTCCTTCCTCCAGTGCCCTTCTGCACTGTTCTCCTGTCATGGCTGCCTCCTTCGTAAGGTTTCCTGTGCCCTCTGCGATCTTCCGGTCTGCCACTGCATCCCTTCTCAGGGTTCTGTCCCGGTAGTATTCTCCCTTCATGCCGGCATCTACCGGATATACATCCACACCGGCTACCTCCGCCATATAGTTTACCGTAGAATTTCCTTTCGCGAAATTATCTGCCACCATTCTGGTCACGCTGCTGTCAGTCTGGGTCACCCCCTCCTCTACAATGCCATGATCCGCACATAGCACAAGAAGTGCCCTTTTCTCCAGTGGATAAGGCTTTTCGGATCTTCCGATCCTGCACAGCTTCACCACCATATCCTCCAGAAGTCCAAGACTGTCAAGGGGCTTTGCAATACTGTCCAGATGCTTCTTTGCAAGCCGCCCTGCCCGGTAGCTTTCACAGGCACGAAGGAAGCTATAGAGCATCTCCGGATTGCTTTCATAATAAAAATGAGGGAATCCCGCTGCCATATGTGCTGTATATATCATACAGGAATAGCTTCTGTCTGAAAGCGGCTTTTTCGCCGTAAAGCCATCCCCATTGTTACTACAGTCAAAATAATGGAATTCATGTCCACGGATTGATACCCCTGCATCCCCAAGAAGTCCTGGCTTTTCTGCTGCCGCATCCAGATAACCAAACCGTACGGAGCTCTTCGTCTGAAATCCTTCTCCATCAAGCGCCCCTGCCATGTCAAAGGTTTTCCCTTCATAAGTCAGGTTTTTCTGTAAGTAAAGAAAGCCTCCGCATTCGGCAAGAACCGGCATGTTTCCTTCGCAGGCCTTTCTTACCTGATTTCTCATGGAGTGATTTTCAGAGAGTGCCTCTGCATACAGCTCCGGATAGCCTCCGGGCAGGATCAGTCCATCTATTTCCTCTGGCAGCTCCTGATCATGGATAGGAGAAAACGGGCAGACCTCTGCCCCCATTTTTTCAAGGAGCTTCCTGTTCTCTTCATAAAAGAAGCTGAAGGCTTCATCCTGTGCCAGTGCGATCCGGACTTTGGTGGAAAGCACCGGCAGTGATCCGCTTTCTCCTGTCTGCAATTCCGATGCTGTTTCTGCCACAGCAAGGATCCCCTCGAGGTTCACCGTCTTTTCCAATGCATCCCTAACCTCTGTGATCCAGATATCAAATCCGGCAAGCTCCTCAGGCTGCAGCAGTCCAAGATGCCTTGACGGCACAGAAAGCACCGGCAGCTCCGGCAGATAGCCAAGGACAGGCAGTTCACACTCCTTCTCGATCACTGCTTTGATCCGTTCATAATACGCAGGAGAAACCCTGTTTAAAAGCACCCCCGCTATGTGACTGTCTTCCCGATAGTCCCTTATTCCCCGGATCAGTGCTGCCAGAGAAACACTGGCTCCCTTTCCGTCCACCACAAGCAGCACCGGCGTCTTCGTGAGCCTTGCCACATCATAGGTACTGGCCTTTTCGCTGATCCCCGAAAGTCCATCGTAAAAGCCCATGACTCCCTCGATCACAGTCAGGTCACTCTGTTCCATTTTGTCTGTCAGGATCCCTCTCAGAGTATCCTCATCGGTAAAATAGCTGTCCAGATTGCCGGAAGGTACTTTAAGCACCTTCCTGTGGAACATGGGATCAATATAGTCAGGGCCACATTTCATGGCAGCCGCTTTGATCTGTTTCTTTTTGCACAGTGCCAGCAGTCCACAGGTAAATAATGTTTTTCCGCTTCCGCTCTTTGGCGCAGCCAGCAGAATCCTTGCCTGTTTTTTCATTTCTCTCCTCCAAATGCTGCGATCCATACCGGATTTTCACTTTCTGTCAGATGATAAATGGAAAGCTCTTTTACCCTTGTGACCTGTACCTGAAGCAGCTCCATATTCCGGCAGCGTGGATTTTCCCTTTTCAGCTTCAGCAGTATTTCCAGCGTTTCCAGAGTAATGGCATTTATCACGATCCTTGCCCTGTCATTCTTCTGCAGCACTGCTTCTACGATCTCAGTCAGTCTGCCGCTGCTGCCTCCGATAAAAGCATGGGTCGGTGCCGGCAGCTCCTGTAAAGCCTCCGGTGCCTCTCCCCTTATCTGTAAAAGATTGGATGCCCTGTGCTTTCTCGCATTCTCTCCGGTAAGGGCATACGCTTCTTCCTTCTTTTCTATAGCGTATACCTTTCCTTCCGTGGCAAAAAGTGCTGCCTCAATTCCCACAGAGCCGCTTCCGCTTCCGATATCATAAACGATACTGTCCCTTTTCAGGTTTAATTTGGCTAAAGACAATACCCGGATTTCTTCCTTGGTCATAGGCACTTTTGCCCGGCTGAAAGAATCATCCGGAAGTCCCGGAAGGCTTCTTCTGTCTGTACCGCTCTCTGTTCTTTCCAGTAAAGCTATGGTAAGGCTGTCTGTTTCCTTCCCGATAAAATCCTCCGGCCGCCCCCTCCTGATCCGCTCCTCCGGATAGGAAAGCCTCTCTCCTGCAGTGACCCCTACATCAGAAAGTCCATAGAAAACCAGCTTCTCGCACAGCCCGGAAAGCTGGCTTCTGCCACCGAGCAGAGCACAAACCTTCTTCCCTTCCAAAAGCAGCGGAATCAGCTCCTGCTCCTTTCCATGACAGCTTACAAGTGCTGCTTCCTCCAGCGATAGTCCAAGTAGTGACAGAAAATAGACCGGAGAAGAAATACCCGGAATACGACTTACGTGGAAGCTCCCTGCAAGGAGCTCTTCCATGCCTTTTGCCCCGGAAGAAAAGCCCACATCCCCGGAATACAGAACAGCTGCTCTTTTTATGCTGCTGTGTTCCTTAAGATAGGCTGCGATCTCCGCTTTCCGGACACTGATAAAGCAGGGCTTATCTTCCGTCAGCACCTGCTGCGCCTCCTGAAGCATCCGCCCGGATCCGATCAGCACCTCACAGGACTCAAGCACCTGACGGGTTTCCACAGACAGCAAAGAAGCTCTTCCAGGCCCCATGCCAATAAGATATACTTCTCTGTCTGTTTCTGGTACAGTCTCATCCGATGCCTTAAAAGCCACGCTTTCCAGAAGCTGACAGGCCTCCTGAAGCGTCATGGTATGCTTTTCTGCATCCTGTCCTTCCTTCTTTTCCGGGCATTCTGCCTCCGGTCTTTTCACTACTACAAGTGTTGCTCCGGCTGCTTTGGCTGCCCTGCATTTTTCTGCAAAGCCTCCTTCTTTTCCGGAGCTTTTCGTCACAAAGTACCTGCTTCCCGCACTCTTCAGCATGGCTTCATTCAGTTCTTCTGAAAAAGGTCCCTGCATAGCGATCAGATGTTTCCCTGAAAATCCAAGGGAAACAGCCTTTGCAATGGCTTCCTCCGAGGGCAGGATCCTTGCCGTGCAGCGTTCTCCGAAACTGGAAAGCTGCGTATATTTCTCCAGTTCCTTACTGCCTGTAGCAATGAAAATCCTCCCTTCCGTCTCCTGCAGGAAGGAAACTGCCTCCTCCACACTTTTCACAGAAACTCTGTCTTCTCCGGCATCCGTGGCTTCCTCTTTTCGAAGGATCCTGACATAGGGCAGAGCCAGCTTTTCACAGGCCTTTCTGACATTCTTTGTCACCAGCTCTGCATAGGGATGAGTCGCATCCATACAAAGCTCTGCCTGCCATGAGAGAAGAAGCTGTTCCATTTCTTCCTCTGTCAGATTGCCCTGATGTACCGTAAGAAAAGCGTTCTCCTTCAGAAGCTCTGCCCCGTATTCTGTGGATACGCTGACAATTACCGGTATCTGTAATGCCGCAGCCTTCTCTGCCAGCACTCTTCCTTCTGTTGTCCCACCAAAGATAACAAGTCTCATACCCTGTATCCTCTTTTTGTAACCATTTTATCTCCTATCCTTCTGGTCGTACTGTTCCCGATAAACACCGTGGTGAACATATCTACCTGTGCCTCCCTGAGCTGCAGAAGGGAAAGGATCTCTGCTTCTTCTCCTTCTCTGCCAATATTTCTCACATAGCCACAGACTGTCTCCCCTCTTTTATAACGAAGAAGGATCTCACAGGCTTTTTTCAGATAATCCGGCCGGTTATGGCTGGAAGGATTATAAAGGCAGATCACAAAGTCTGCCTGCGCCGCCAGTGCCAGTCTCTTCTCGATCAGCTCATACGGTGTCAGGAGATCGCTTAGGCTGATTAATGCAAAATCATGGGACAGCGGTGCACCAAGTACTGCCGCACCGGAAAGGGCAGCCGTCACACCCGGAACCACACGGATCTCCACTCCTGGATATGCCTCTCCCATTTCATAAAGCAGACCTGCCATACCATATACACCGGCATCTCCGCTGCAGACCATAGCTGTCGTCCTTCCCTCCTGTGCAGTAAGAAGTGCCTTTTCACAGCGTTCCTTTTCCTGCCTCATTCCGGTAACAATGATTTCCTTTCCCTTACATAAGGCACGGATAAGCTCCATATATTTCTGATACCCTACAACCACCTCACAGGAAGAGATCACGTCCCTTGCCTCTGCCGTCATGCCTTCTTCTTTTCCAGGTCCGATGCCTACTACATAAATCTGCTTCAAAATACGATACTCCTCTGATATTCTCCTACTGCCGTGGTCACACCATTCTCTGCCCGTTTGCCTGACAGGAGAGCTGCACCTGATGCCACTACGCTGCGTTCACAGACATTATCCACACCTGTGACCTTTTCTACAAAATCTGACGCAGTAAAGCTGCCCATCTGAAGCTGCAGCTGCTTTGCAGAATAGGTCATAAAGGGAATCTGCTTTTCCCGGCAGAAGGCAAGGATCCCTTCTTCCTCCTGCTTCAGGTCAATGCTTGCCACACCGGCAATTGCCTCCTCTGAAAGACAGAGACTGTGCAGATGTGCAGTGACTGCCTGCCGGATCATTTCCTTATCCGTTCCCTTTCTGCAGCCAATACCAACTACAATATTCTTTGGCAATAGCTGCAGGCAGCATCCCTTCTTTGCAGCTCCGGCAGCTGTGTATCCCCTGTCCGAGATCAGGATACGCTTTTCTTCCCTTTCAAGACCATTTTCTTTTCCCCTGCTTTTTTCAAGAATCAGCTCTTCCGGCACTTCTCCTTCTACAGGATAGCTGCAGTCAAAGAATATTTTCTCCCCCTGGAGGATCGCTGCTGAAATTTCCTTTGCACACTGGAAATCAGTCAGGACAAGGCCATTCCTTCTGGCAAATTCATCAACAGAAAAGCATCCCTCCCGGTCTGTGGCTGTAGTGATCACCGGGATCATCCCCTTATCTGCCATCAGTTCGGAAATTTCCTCTGTCAGCGTATTGGCTCCGCCAAGATGACCTGAAAGAAGGGAAATACAGAACCTTCCGGTTTCATCAATGACAAGGATAGCCGGATCCTTCGCCTTATGTCTGAGAAAGGGTGCAATACTGCGTACTGCAATTCCACTGGCACAGAAAAAAAGAATAGCATCCTTATCCGGGAACCAGCTTCCTGTCAGCTCTGTCACAGTTTCAGCCACGGAAATGGAGGAAAGTGCCCTGCACTTCACCTTATATTCCAGCTCATCCTCCGGATGCTTCTGCTGCCATCTTTCCCTGACCAGGATCATCAGGTCATATGCTGCTTCGCTGCAGGCAATCATTCCTGCTCTCATAGCCTTTCTCCTTTCCGGCATTCTGCGTGTCTATCCCCTTCCGATATCCGGTAGTAAAACAAGGATCATAAAGCTTCGATCTTTCAAAGCCACTGTCTATCACATTTCCCACGATGATCAGCGCTGTCCTTGAAATGCCCTCTTCTTTCATCTTCTCCGGAAGCAAAGAAAGTGTGGTAACAAATTTCCTTTCCTCCGGCCAGGTTGCTTTATATACAACTGCTGCCGGAGTATCCGGCGCATATCCACCACCGATCAGCTCCCGGCTTACCTCTTCTGCCAGTCCTGATGATAAAAACAGCACCATGGTAGCCTGATGGGCTGCAAGGCTTCGAAGACTCTCTTTTTCCGGAACAGCAGTCCTTCCCTCTGTGCGTGTGATGATCACACTCTGGGATATCCCAGGAAGCGTATATTCCAGGGAAAGTGCTGCTGCCGCCCCGCAAAAGGAGCTGACTCCCGGACACACCTCCCAGGCTATATTTCTCCTTTGTAGCTCTTCCATCTGCTCCCTGACAGCGCCATACAGGCTGGGATCCCCTGTATGTAACCTGACTGTCATTTTTCCTGCCTTTTCTCCCTCCTCCATTACCTGGATCACCTCAGGAAGAGTCATATATGCACTGTTGTAGATCTGACAGTCCTCTTTGGTATTATTCAAAAGCGCCGGGTTGACCAGTGATCCTGCATAGATCACAATATCTGCCTCTGTCAGACACCGCTGCCCCCTTACCGTGATCAGATCCTCACTTCCCGGTCCTGCACCTACAAAATAAATCATGTTTCATCCTTTCTCTCATTCCTGCCTGTAAAATAAGGCAGAAGCTCTGCTGTTTCCTTCGTCTGTGTCAGAAATCCGAAATGCTCTGAAAACAGCATTACAGCAATCGTCACCTTAGAGCCGCCTCTGTGTCTGACATAACTATCAATTGCTTCCTGCAGTTTTTCCATCACTGCTTCCCTGAGCCCCGCTTTTTCAAGAAGCGGTATCATTTCCTCTGTATTAATACAGGACATGATCTTCTCTGCAAGTTCCCTGGATCCCCCTGCCAGAAAGGTGTATAATGCCATGATCTCTCTTCTGCCATCTGCCACCTTGGAATGGGTATTCATGATCCCTGCCGCCAGCTTAACCAGCTTGCCGATATTTCCCACAAGCAGGATCCTCTCCATGCCATAGCTGACCGCCAGATCAATGGTTTCTCCTATATAATTGCTGCACTTCACACTGCTGTCCATGTCAAGCTGCAGATATTCACTGACATACCCCCTGCCGTAATTTCCGGGTGTAAGCAGAAGGTTCTTTTCTCCGGCTGCAGCCCTCTGTCTGATCTCCGTCTCAATGGTATCCACGATCGCTTTTTCGCTCATAGGCTCCAGTATCCCTGTCGTTCCAAGAACAGACAAGCCTCCGACGATCCCCAGCTTTCTGTTAAAGGTCCGCTCTGCCAGTTCCTCACCACCTGGAATCCGCACAGTGATCAGCACCCTTTCTGACACATCAGCCAGCTTCAGTACTTCCCTCACTGCTCCAAAGATCATCTTCCTTGGCACCGGGTTGATCGCTGCCTGTCCTGTTTTCTCAGGAAGTCCTTCTCTTGTGACTCTTCCGATCCCCTCTTCCCCTGTCAGATACAGACCTTTTCTTTCCTCGTCATAGAACCAGTCTTTCTGCGGTTCTGTTTCATCCGGAAGGATCCTTACTCCCGCATAGATCTTTGCATGGTTAGTCACATCCGGATCGTCCCCGCTGTCCTTGACCACATAATATTCTGCGAAATCATCTGTCCTTTCTGACAGAAAAACCGGCACCTGCATCTGACTGCCTCCCGGCAGTCTTAAGTTCACAGCTTCCTCCTGCCCGTTCACTTTATTTCCACATACACAAAAAAGCAGCCTGGCCGAAGCCAGTGCTGCTGCTGTGCAGCAGGTACCTGTTGTAATTCCACACCGGAGTTTTTTTTGATTCTTCGTCACATAAAGCTCCATCAACTCTTTCCTTCCGTCTGTATTAGCTTCTCAGAATTTTTTCAGTTTCTTCCTGAGACTGTACAGCTTTCTTCCACAATGCAGGATCAGGATCACATACAGGAGCATCAATATACTGAATATCACCTCCAGCGTGATCTCACCCGGACTGTTCATGACGTTTGTCCACTGCGGGATCAGTATGCACAGGAAAACGACAAGCAGCGGAAGCATCCTGGTCTGAATCACGTGCTGCACCATGGAAAGCCTAGATTCACTGTCTGAAAAAAGCTCTCCCTCTTCCTCACAGGTCACAGCACTGGCAGGCTTCCTGAAATAGATCCAGCCAAAGCATTTACCACAGCATTCCCATCCATAGTCGGCAAACATCTGCGCATAGTCCTGATCAACTTTTGCGTTTCTATAATCCAGACGGTAGATCATCTCCTCCGGCTTCCCCACCTCAAAAATAAAAATAAATGGCTGGATCATCTTCTGCAGGTGAAGTCCCTTTCTGCTCTGCTCCCTTAACCACTTCTCTTCCTCTTCATGATCTGCTATGGTAAAAATTCTTATAAATGTCTTTGTATTACTCATGATAATCTTCCCCCTGACTGTTCTGATACAAGCGTCTGATACGTTTCCGCTCTGTTTCCAGTACTTCTTCTCCTAGTGGCGTGATACAGTAAAGCTTCCGCTTCTCTTCCTCATGATCAAATCGGATCAGTCCATCCCCCTCCATCTTGGAAAGTGTGCCATACATGGTTCCTGGACTGATAACAACCTGATTTCCGGTCATCACCTTCACCTGCTGCCCGATCCCGTAACCATGCTGCGGTCTCTGCAAGCAGTACAGAATATAAAATCCGGTTTCTGTCATTGGGCAATAAATCTTTTTGATTCTCTCCTCCATCTTTCTCCTCTTTTCTTCTAATATCTATATTATTGATTCTGCCCTGTGCATTCCGATTCGATACATCACAATTAGATGTATCGTGATTCGATATATATTATATATCACACCTCGATATATATTGTCAACACTATTTTCGTCTTTTCCGATGTCCTCCATGCTGTCCTCTTCCTGACGGTCTCTTCACTGGATTTTCTGCCGCCCGCCGTTTCTCTTCCTCATAGCATTCATTACATATGCCAAATCGGTCATCCAGCTGAAGTACCTTTCCGCACACCCTGCATCGCTTAATATAGGATTTCTTGCTGCCGGCCAGAATCCCCGTAATCCTCTCATCTGTCCGGTCCCGTTCTTCCTTCAGTCTTTCCTCATCCACGATCTTTCCCATACGGACGGAAAAATTGTGATAAAGATCCAGCATGCGGTAATAGATTTCATAGCTTTCCAGAAGATTGCTTCCGAGCCTTGCGCTGAACAGTGGAAAGGTAAGTGAAACATCCGCGGTATAGTCCATACAGTACTGACACCACTTGTTGACAATGGCGCTTGACTTGATATCAAGCGGACAGGATATCATGTCAAAGATCATTTCTTTATTATCGCCCTCCGGCAGATACATGAAATCTCTGCTGTTTTTCTTCAGGATACGATAAAGCTCCAGCATTTCAGATACATCGATCTTCTTGTACGGAAAGCCTGCCGGAATGCTCTCCCATGTCCTCAGCAGCTCATCCAGTGGATGATCCAGGGAAAGCAGCACCTTTGGAAAGCCAAGCCTGGCGTATGCAATATCCTTCAGCGTCTCCTTCAGGGCGCTGTCAATCAGAAGCAGTCCCTCTTCATCCCCTGCTGTCACGTATCCTTTTTCATATTTACCAAATCTGCCTGCTCTTCCTGCGATCTGCAGGATCTCCGGCTGCTTCAGTACTCTTCTTTCATTTCCGTCAAATTTGACGGTCTCACCAAAAACAATTCTCCGGATCGGCAGATTTAATCCCATTCCGATCGCATCTGTGGAAACCACAACATGGGTCTCCCCGGAAAGGAATTTACGTACTTCCTTCTTTCGGATCTCCGGCGGAAGATGCCCATAGATAACGCTTGCTCTGATCCCGGAAAGCTCCAGTCTGGCTGCCATGTCAAGTACTGCACGCTTGCTGAACATGATAATGGCATCCCCTTCCCTAATATCCTCTGCCAGCTTTTCCTTCAGGGATACCGGCTGTGATTCCAGCACCAGCTCTGTTTTTCTTTCATGATAACTCACTTCATAGGTATCATTACATTTTTCTATGATCCTTTTCAGGATCATTTCCGCATCCTGGCTGGCACAGACATGGATCAGCGGACACCGGATCCCAAGGATCGCCTTGACCCAGTTACTTCCCCTGAAATCATCCTCGATCATCTGGGCCTCATCAATCACTGCCACATCATATTCATCATCCATTGCCAGCATTTCTATTGTCTGTGATGTTACCGTGCTGTTTTCCACATAAAGGGTTTCTTCTCCCGTAACCATCGTGCAGTTTACCTGATTTTCTGCCATCAGATCATAGACCTCCAATGCCAGAAGACGCAATGGCGACAGATACGTCCCATGCTCTGCCCTCATCAGCATCTGCAGGGCATCATGGGTCTTACCGGAATTGGTCGGCCCGATATGCAGGATAAAATGTCTCTGCATCTGCCGTGCCTGCGGATACTCCATGGTTGGCTCCGTTGTTACCATCTCAGCGATCTGACGCTTCATCAGTCCCTGCCTGTAGCTCTGGTACTTGTCTGGAAGAGCCGTTCCCTTTGTCAGAAATGATGGCTTTGACAGCATGTATTCGCAAAAATCATCCTCAAGCTGTCTGTTCTGGATATAATTATAGTCCTGCTTGGCCAATGTGCGGACGGCATCCTTGATCTTCTTCAGCATTGACTGATCATCCGTCTGCAGTGCTATGGCATATAATACTGCTATATGGGCATACAAAGAGGGCATCTTCAGAACCTTGCCGTCCCTGATATTCTGACAGGCTGTTGTAACCTTCTTCTGAAGCTTATCCTGCTTTCCCGTCTTTTTTAGTGAAACGGCATATCTTCCGTATGCCCTGCAATATCTGTCTGTAAATTTCGCTTTATCCATTCTTTGTTGTATCCGTTTACCGGCATTTGCTCCTTGTTTATCTGTGGATCCTTTCCTGTCAAAAATCCACTTTTTATTGTAACATTATGCCGCTAACAATGCAAGAAAAGCCTGGTTATCCGCCTATAAACACCTATAAAAGCCCTGTCTTCTCCAATGCCTGTCTGTCATGATCACTCATTTTAAGTAAGAATAGAGGAAAGGATTTCTTTTCCAAGGTCACTCCTTTGCAGCTCCTTTGGAATCCCAAACAGCCCACAGATATACTCCTCCTGAAGGATCTCCTCCGGTGTCCCGTACCGGTCTGCATATTCCCCCCTTACGCAAAGAATCCTGTCGGATACCTGTGATACCAGCTCAAGCTCATGCAGCGACATGATCACAGTCAGGCGCTTCTCCTTCTGCAGCTTTAAAAGGATCGACAAAAATTCCAGCTTATATTTAATATCCAGATAGGAAGTCGGTTCATCCAATATAAGAAGCTCCGGCTCCTGACAGATCGCCCTGGCCAGAAGCACTCTCTGCCTCTGTCCGTCACTGATCCTTCCGTAATCTTTTTCTGAAAGCTCCTGCACATGGACAAGTTCCATGGCGCTTTCTATCTTTTCTTTATCCTCCGCCGAAAGAAGTCCGAAACGCCCTGTATAGGGATATCTTCCAAATGCCACCACATCCCGGCATGTCATCAGTTCTGTATGAAGCCTGTCTGTCAGGACGACTGCCATCGTTCTGGCCAGCTCCTCCCTGCTGCAGGCTGCAAGATCCTTTTCTCCAAAATACATCCTGCCGCCAAGAGCAGCCAGCTGTCTTGCGATACTTTTCAGTATTGTGGATTTACCGGCACCATTTGGACCGATCAACGTCAGGATCCTTCCCTTTTCCAGCGATAACGTGATATCCCGTATCAGCGGCTTTCCCTCATAGCCGACTGTCAGCTTATCCAGTTTAAATTCATAATTCTGCTCCATACCTGCTCCTCACACCCTTCTGCCACACCGGCTGTTCTTCCATCACCTGCCCGGTATTACACATCCTTACGCCGCTTTGCCATCACGATCAGTACCACCGGTGCCCCAAATACTGCTGTCACTGTGCTGATGCTCAGCTCCGTAGGTGAAAAGACCATGCGGGCGATTAGATCTGAAAGCAGACAGAATACTGCCCCGCCAAGGAAACAGGCCGGTATCATCAGGATAGGCTTTGATGATCCAAGCAGCCTCTTTACCAGATGTGGTGTTGCCACACCCACAAAGGAAACCGGTCCTGCAAATGCAACCACGCAGGCCGATAAAATGCTCGACAGAATCACAAGACTTATCTTCAGAAAGGGGACATTGACACCAAGGCTCTTTGCCGTCACCTCTGATATCTCATAGGCACTGATCGGCTTTGCCAGAAAAAAAACAAGCAAAAAACTACTGAACACTACAACCGCCATTACCTGTACATTTCCCATATTGATCCCCGAAAAGCTCCCTCTGGACCAGTTATGCAGGTTCACGATCTGGGAATCCTCTGCAAATGTCACGATAAAGTCTGTAATTGCCGAACAGATATAACCGATCATCACACCACTGACGATCAGTGCTGACATCTTATTCACACGCTTTGACATGGCAAGTACAAAGACCATGGACAGAATCGCCCCCACAAAAGCTGCAGTGATCATCATCAGTGAGCTTAATTGCATTGCTCTCCTTAAAGAAAGGATCATCAGCACCGCTACTGCCAGCTTGGCTCCGGAGGAAATACCAAGCACAAAGGGTCCTGCGATCGGATTTCTGAAAAAGCTCTGCAAAAGGTATCCTGACAGTGCAAGTGCCCCGCCAAGAAGCATCGCTGCCAGTGCCCTTGGCAGTCTGATCTTGCCAATGATTCCTGCTGTTACCTCTGGAACGTTCCCTCCAAGAAAATAGCTTTTCACCTCCAGAACAGAAACCGGCACACTTCCAATGCAGATATTACATACGAAAAGGATCATTAGCAGCACAGCCAATATCACAAAAGCAGTCCCATATCGTCTTTCTTGCCTTTTTTCTCCCATTTTTTTATGATTCCCTCCTGATATTCCTGCCCTCTCCTTCACAGCTTTCACGAAAGTGGGTACATAAACCGCAGATCCTTTTTTCCCATCAGCATTTTATGCACGTCCTCAATGAAAACACCAGCTGACAGCGACCTTTGATACAGATCCCCTGTGGTACAGAATACCCGTCCTTCTTTCACCGCCTTAAAATCCTTCAGTACCTCATCCTTATCACACAGCTCCTGCAGGGAATGTACCTCTCCTTCAATCGTGCTGTTGTAGATCAGATAATCAGCATCCTTCGCCTGCTGGTAAAAAGCTTCCATCTGCATATTGACACTGGCTCTTCCATCACTATCCTTCCCTGTACTTTCCGGGATATAGCTTCCACCGGCGAGTGCTATCATTTCCGGCACATAGTCTGTGAACCTCCTCACATTCACGCCACCGGATGCATTGATATAGAAGAACGCCACCGTAGAAGGCTCTGCCTGTGCCGATATTTCTTCCGTCACACGTTTCAGTATCTCTTCCTGCTCTTCAAAAATAGCTTCCGCCACTTCTTCTCTGGCAAGCAGTGCCCCATAAAGCTTCACCCACTCCACTCTTCCAAGCGGATGCGTCTCGTAGCTGGAATAATCGATCATGACCGGTATGCCAAGAGCCTCCAGCTGCTCTTTGATCTCCGGCGAATGAAAGATCATCGTGTTCTCCACCGCAAGCCTGCAGCCTCCTGAAAGAAGCTGTTCATAATCCGGTGCGCTGTATTTCCCCGCATACTTTATCCTTCCTTCTTCCATGGCCTCCTTTGCTTCTTCAATTCCCCAGCTTTCCTCAGTCAGGGATGAATACCGTATACAGGACAGGTCATCATAAAGACCTGCGAAGAAATCCATCACAGCGGAGGCTGCAATATAAATATCTGTCACCGGCTGCTGTAATACCTGTACATCCTCTGGAAGATCATCTGGAGCTTCCCCCTCTTCCGGGATCAGAAGTATCCGTTTCTCATTGCGGGTTGTAAGAAGCCGATAGCCCCCCGCATATTCATCCACCCGGAATTCCTTTGCATAGGTAAGGGGAATGCTGCCTGTATAAGTGAGCTCACTGCTGATCTGGGGACTACCCAAAAGGACATCTGATCCCTCCGTTTTATTTTCTTCCGAGCTGCTTTTACTTTGAACTGCTTCACCCTCTGCAGCACTATGAAACATCAGCGTATATTCCACTTCATGTGGCTTACTCATGGCCGTCGTGTCAGCAGCTACCGGAATTTCCTCATCAAGTACAGCGACCGGGATCTCAAATACCGCGTTTCCCTCTGTATTGACCGGCAGATATTTTTCTCCATCCACCAGCATATAATCATAGTTAGGACTGCTCCACTCAATCCTTGCTGTCATCTGCCCTCCGGAAACGGTAAGCTCACAGGGGGAATCCACCGTGGCTCTGCCGCTTCCGCCAGAAAGTGTCACTGCTACCTCATATTTGCCATCTGCCAGTGCCTGAGCTCTGTCCTGATCCCCGCTGCTGCCCTGACTTTCTGCTTCACTGTTCTGTTCTGTTTCTGTACCTTTCTGCTCTGTCCTGTCACAGGCACTTGTAAACAGCAATACACTGCAGATTGCCAATATTCCCAGTTGCTTCCATTTTGTTTTCATTAATCTATTCATTTTCTGCCTTCTTTTCCTTTCAACTGCAAGCAGTTTATCATATTTTATAAAAAAAGACCACAGGAGATCGCTTTCTCCTGCAGCCTGATTATAAACCTGACCTCTTCAGTCCTCTTCAATATGCTCTCTTCCCTTGCCGATGATCGTTTCTACATGCTCATCTGCCAGAGAGTAAAAGATCGATTTGCCTTCCCGTCTGCTCTTTACCAGCCTGCTCTGCTTCAGGATCTTGAGCTGGTGGGAAATAGCCGACTGTGTCATATCAAGCGCCTGTGCCAGATCGCAGACACATACCTCTGCTTCAAAAAGAACAAACAGAATACGGATACGGGTGTAATCGCCAAAGACCTTGAACAGATCTGCCAGATCATTCAGTTCTTTTTCATCCGGCATGGTTTCTTTTACAATTTTCAGCAGATCCTCATGAACCTCTACAGTATCACAGCATTCTATTTCTGCCATAGCGTCTCGCCTCCTTCATCCTCTTTTACTACGAACCAGCCTACAGCTTCTTTACAAACAGAGCCCGGATCGCATTCAATACGGCAATTACCATAACTCCTACATCTGCGAAAATAGCTGCCCACATATTGGCGATACCAAGTGCACCCAGGATCAGGCAGATCACCTTGATACCGATTGCAAAATAAATGTTCTCATATACGATACGGATGCATTTTCTGGAGATCCTGATCGCCTTGGCAATCTTCAGTGGGTCATCATCCATCAGAACGATATCTGCTGCCTCGATCGCTGCATCTGAACCAAGAGCCCCCATGGCAATTCCGATATCCGCTCTGGAAAGCACCGGTGCGTCATTGATGCCATCTCCTACGAAGGCCAGCTTTTCCTTCTCGCTCTTCTTCGCAAGCAACTCTTCCACCTTTGCTACCTTATCAGCCGGGAGCAGCTCACTGCACACCTCATGGATACCAAGCTCCGCTGCTACAGAATCTGCTGCCCGCTTCGTATCTCCTGTCAGCATGACCGTCCTTGTTACACCTGCCCTTTTCAGTGCATCGATAGCTTCCTTTGCATGAGGCTTTAACAGATCGGAAATCACAATGCATCCTGCAAAAGTACCATCAACTGCCACATAAACAAGGGTTCCTGCCTGATCGCATACTGTATAGGGAATTCCAAGCTGATCCATAAGCCTGCCGTTACCGGCTGCCACCAGCCTGCCATCTACTTTGGCTGTCACGCCCTTGCCGCTGACCTCTGTTACTTCTGTTACACGGTTCTTATCGATCTCTTTGTCATAAGCCTTCTGCAGGCTCTTGCTGATCGGATGGCTGGAATAGCTTTCTGCACAGGCAGCACACTCAATCAGTTCTTCCTTTGAGAGTGCTGCCGGAAAAATACCGCTGACTTCAAAGACACCCTGTGTCATCGTTCCTGTCTTGTCAAATACTACGTATTTTGTCTGTGAAAGTGTCTCCAGATAATTGGAGCCCTTCACAAGAACACCTTCCTTACTTGCTCCGCCGATCCCGGCAAAGAAGCTTAAAGGAATACTGATCACAAGTGCACAGGGACAGCTGATAACAAGGAAGGTCAGCGCTCTGTAGATCCATGTGCCAAAGTCAGCCGGCAGTCCCATAAATACCATTCTGACAATGGGCGGGATCAGTGCCAGTGCTACCGCACCATAGCAGACAGCCGGCGTATATATCCTTGCAAATTTGGAAATGAAATTCTCGGATCTTGATTTTCTGGAGCTGGAATTTTCTACGAGTTCCAGAATCTTGGAAACTGTAGATTCTCCAAATTCCCTGGTTGTCTTAATCTTCAGAAGACCGGTCATGTTGATGCAGCCACTGATGACCTCATCACCTTCCTTTGCATTTCTAGGGAGGCTTTCTCCTGTCAGTGCGCTGGTATTCAGACTGGAAGTTCCTTCTGTAACAATACCGTCAATCGGGATCTTTTCTCCGGGCTTTACCAGGATGATCGTCCCGATCTCTACCTCATCCGGATCTACCTGTATAATCTCGCCATCCTTCTCTATATTGGCATAGTCCGGACGGATATCCATCAGCTCACTGATATTTCTGCGACTCTTACCTACCGCATAGCTCTGGAACAGCTCGCCGATCTGATAGAACAGCATAACGGCAACGCCTTCCTTATAATCCCCAAGTGCGATTGCTCCTACTGTAGCAACTGCCATCAGGAAATTCTCATCAAACACCTGACGATTCATGATACCCTTGACAGCCTTTTTCAGGATGTCATATCCGATCACCAGATAGGGAATCATATACAGTGCAAGCTGCAGCCAGCCCTCTGCAGGTACAAATGACAGAATAATCAGTAACGCAACTGCCACAATAATCCGGATCAATACCTTTTTCTGTTTCTTATTCATATGCTTCCTCTTTTCTCTATAAAAAGATCTCGCAGTCGTCCTCTACCTTCTTACAGTTCTTTAATACATCCTTCATAACTGCAGCAGGTTCAGCGCCATCCTCAAATTCAACGATCATCTTTAATGTCATAAAGTTAACAGTAGCATCCTTGACACCTGCAGTGTTCTTAGCTGTCTCTTCCATCTTATTAGCACAGTTTGCACAATCAACATCAATTTTATAAGTCTTTTTCATGTTCTCATCCTCTTTCTTTAAAGTTTTTCATATGAACAATTATTCATATGTTTGATTGTATTATACCACTGCTGATGGTGATGTCAATAGGAATTTTCATTTTCAATAACTTCTGCAGTAGTATCAGTCGATCGCTGTTACCTTATAATCCTTATCTTCCACTGCCTTTTTCAGCACATCATCCGCAACCTCTTTTGTCAGTGTCACTTCCGCACTGCCCTTCTCATGGCTTACCAGTGCACTCTCCACACCCTCTACTGCTTCCAGTGCCTTCTTTACAGCTGCCTCGCAGTGTCCACACATCATGCCTTCGATCTTCATTGTTTTCTTCATTTCATTATCCTCTTCTTTCTTTATATTTTTTGTACTTCCTTCTGCCCGTATTTCACCGGTTGTCTGTCCAGTTCCAGCGGTATTTTCCTTATGTGCTGCCTGTCTTCTGCCCTTCTGCTTCCTGTCATGGCTGCTGTCATATACCTTAAACAGATTCAGCCGCAGGGCATTGGTTACCACACAGAAACTGGAAAGACTCATGGCTGCCGCACCGAACATGGGATTTAACTGCCAGTGGAACAGTGGGATCCATACGCCTGCTGCCAGCGGGATTCCAATAATATTGTAAATAAATGCCCAAAACAGGTTCTCATGGATATTCCTAAGAGTTGCCCGGCTCAAACGCACAGCTGCCGGGATATCCTTCAGGCTGCTCTTCATCAGCACCACATCTGCGGCATCAATAGCAACATCAGTTCCGGCACCAATGGCAATCCCAACATCCGCCCTCGTCAGTGCCAGCGCATCATTGATACCATCACCTGCCATGGCTACCCTGCCTTCTTCCTTCAGGGAACGCACTACCTGTTCCTTGCCATCCGGCAGTACTCCTGCGATCACCTCCTTGATACCGGCCCTTGCAGCTACTGCCCTGGCAGTTCTTTCATTATCACCGGTCAGCATGATCACACGGATTCCCATGTCTGTCAGCTCCTTCACTGCTTCCGTGCTGTCCTCTTTGACCACATCTGCAACAGCGATCATACCAAGGAACTGGTTATCAATTCCAAACAGTAGAGGTGTCTTTCCCTCTCCCGCAAGCTGCTTTACCTTTTCCTCTGTGTCTGCAGAAAGAGGAATTTTGCTGCTGATATAGGCAAAGCTTCCTCCGGTCAGAAGTCCATCTCTGCTCCTTCCAAGAAGACCGTTTCCGGGAAGCGCCTGAAACTCTGTTACTTCTTCTGCTCTCAGCTGCTTTTCCCCAGCGTATGCTACGACTGCTCCTGCCAACGGATGCTCACTGTTCTTCTCGAGAGAATAAGCAAGTGTAAGCAGGCATTCCTCTGGCACACCTTCTGCCGGCAGTATATCGGTCACTCTGGGTTCACCCTTAGTAATGGTTCCTGTCTTATCCAGTACCACGATTTCTGTCTTGCCGGTTTCTTCCAGAGAAGCTGCTGTCTTAAATAAAATGCCGTTTCTGGCACCCATACCGTTACCTACCATGATCGCTACAGGCGTTGCCAGTCCAAGGGCACAGGGACAGCTGATCACCAGTACGGAAATGGCTCTTGCAAGTGCATACCCAAAGTTCTGCCCTGCCAGGATCCACGTAAGGAAAGTGACAGCAGCAATGGCGATCACTGCCGGTACAAAAATACCAGAGACCTTATCCGCTATCCTGGCGATCGGTGCCTTGGTAGCAGCCGCATCGCTGACCATCTGGATGATTCTGGAAAGAGCCGTATCCTCCCCTACTCTGACTGCCTCACAGGTAAGAACACCGGACTGATTAATGGTAGCTGCAGATACCTCGTCACCTTCTGCCTTGTCCACTGGGATGCTTTCTCCGGTAAGAGCTGCCTCATTGACAGCACTGCTTCCCTTCACTACAATACCATCCACAGGTATATTCTCTCCAGGCTTTACCAGGAAAAGATCTCCCTTTTTCACCTGATCAACGGGAACCTCCTTCTCTTCTCCCCTGATAAGCAGAATTGCTTTCTGGGGAGCCAGCTTCATCAGACCCTTCAGTGCATCTGTAGTCTTTCCCTTGGAATGCGCTTCCAGCATCTTTCCTACTGTGATCAGTGTCAGGATCATGGCTGCAGATTCAAAATAAAACTCATCCATATACTTCATGACACCGGCCATATCACCCTTCACCTGCGCATCTGTCATGGCAAACAGTGCATAGGTGCTGTACAGGAAGGCAGCGCTGCTTCCCATGGCAACCAGCGTGTCCATATTCGGTGCTCTGTGAAAAAGACTCTTAAAGCCGCTGACAAAAAATTTCTGGTTGATCACCATGATCATAATGGTCAGCAAAAGCTGTACCAGTCCCATAGCCACATGATTTCCTTCAAAGAATGCCGGCAGAGGCCAGCCAAACATCATATGTCCCATGGAAAAATACATCAGTACGATCAAAAAGCCAATAGATGAAAACAGCCTCTTTTTCAGCTTCGGTGTTTCCTCATCTTCCAGTGCCTTTTCCTGCTCCCTGATGCTTTCAGCATTGTGTCCTGCCTCTCTGTCAGCTTCCTTCAGGGCTGCCCCGTATCCTGCTTCCTCAACTGCCCGGATGACCGACGCACTGTCTGCATCTCCCTCAACGCCCATAGAGTTTGTCAGGAGACTGACGGAGCAGGCACTGACACCGTCTACTTTGGAAACTGCCTTCTCCACTCTGGCACTGCAGGCGGCACAGCTCATCCCTGTTACTGTATATTGTTTCATTTTCCTATAACTCCTCTCTTCAAATTTAGTGCTTGTACTTCTAAGGCTTCTACTTCATCAGCTTCTGAAGGATCTTCATCAGTTCATCTACTGTTTCTTCTTTTCCTTCCTTAATATCTCTCACAACGCAGGTTTTCATGTGATTTTCCAGCAAAACCTTATTAAAGCTGTTCAATGCAGCACTTACTGCCGCTACCTGTGTCAGAATATCTGTACAATAGGCATCTCTTTCTATCATGCCCTTAATCCCCCTGATCTGTCCCTCGATCCGGTTCAGGCGATGGATCAGATCCTTATATTCCTCCGGATCTCTTTTCTTTGTTTTATGACAGCAGCATGCTTCTTCCATTTTCTATTCCTCACTTCCCTGATTTGAGCTCATTATATACCCCTATGGGGTATATTGCAAGTTCATATTTTCTCAATAGCAAAAAAGATACTCCTCCGTCTCCGAAAGAGTATCTCCTATTTGTCTGTCCTGATCCAGCCTGCTGCCAGATTTCTTATTAGTTTCCTTACTTTGTCAGATCCACCAGTCCGTTCAGTATCTCTGATATCTCATTCATAGTTACCTGATTATCTTCCTCTGCCTTCATGGTTTCTCCGGCATGCGCAGAAACTTCTTCTGAGATTGCTGACATAGTCTGTACCGCATCCACAATGTTCTGGTTGGAATCCTTCAGCTGCTTCACCGTATCTGCAAGCTGCGTAATGCTCTGCTGCACAGAAACCGTGCTGTTCCTGATGGCATCAAACTGCTTTGCAGCATTGTCAGTTCCTTCCTTCTGTCCATTGATCCCTTTGATCATTTCTTTGATCACACCGACAACATTCTGGATCGCTGATGACACATTCCCAATCAGTTCAGAAATATTGGCTGTTGCTTCCTTTGTTCTTGTAGCCATGCCGGAAATTTCTGTCGCTACTACAGAAAAGCCACGGCCTGCCTCTCCAGCTCTTGCAGCTTCAATGCTGGCATTTAATGCAAGCAGACTGGTCTGGGATGTGATTCCTTCGATCAGTTCTACAATGGAATGCATTTCTTCCATATAATGCTCCAGTTCTTCCAGCTTCGCAGTTACCTCCGTTCCGTTCTGTACGGAAATATCTACCTCTGTTTTCAGCTCTTCAATATCATGATTACCCTGACCCAGCGCCTTCAGTGTCTGATCCATATTCCCCCGGATCGCCAGAACTGTATTTTCCACTTCTGTTACCTGTTCCTGGATCGCCATGGTCTGTGTCTGCTGCGCCTGAATATGCTCTGCCGTATCCTGTGAACCGACATTTACCTCTTCCATGGCATGCCCGGTCGCCCTGGACGCTTCTGTTAATTTATTCATTCTTTCTGATATATTACCAACACCTGCTGATAGCTGGCCTGAAAGAACCTTACCCTCCTCAAGCAGCCTCTCTGCCTTTTCCTCGGATGCCCTGACCTCTTCCAGCTTCTTTTCCGAATTGGCTTTCATTGTTCTCACAGTGATAATAGAATACACAGCGACAAGCAGCATGACCATAAGCTGCATTACACCGGTATCAGTATCCACATATCCAAACCGATGAAGCTTTGCACCAGCACCGATAACGATCAGTGTTTCCAGAACCGTTCCGACATTAATCAGTAAAAGATTTCTCACATCATTGAAGATCGTCACCACAAAGACCATTGGAATAACAAAAGCAAAGATCATGTGATTTGTCGCGGTAAAAAGACATGCTGTATAATATACGGCAAATCCTATAGAAACCAGGTGCTTGATCAGTGCCGTATCCTTATTTCTGCTGTAGCTGATAAATTCTGCTATTACCGGAATAAATCCGACCACCGTCATTACGATCAGATAAAGTACACTGCTTCTTCCCTCAATAGTCTGCAAAAGCATCAGCACTTCGATAAGCAGTACTGTCGTAAAATGAGTGATCATAGCTGTTTTGTTGTTTCTTTGCATCTCTGACATCTCTTTTGTTCCCCTCTCTTTTGTGGTGGGTGAACTTTTTCCTAATGACAGTGTCCACCACAGTTTTTGCAATCTCCACCGCACTGAAGAGATTTTCCTGCCTTTTTGTCACGGATCATACTTCTGACTGCAAGACCGACAACCAGAAGAAGAACTGCTCCTACAATAATTGTTCCCATAAGCTGGCCTCCTTTCCACATTTGCATAGTTAGTATACGCTAACCTCATGGAGTTGTCAATGATTCCCACATTACTCTCTTCTGCTGATGATTTGTTATTTTTGCACATTTCAGTTTTATGTGTTACAATATAAGTCAGTTATACTCTAAACTATAAACCGTTTCCTTCAGAAAGAAAGGCTTCAACTACATGAAAGTAAATGAATCTGCAGAAAATTATCTTGAAACTATCCTCGTACTCAGTCATCAGAAGCCTGTGGTACGTGCTGTTGATATCGCCGAAGAACTGGACTTCAAAAAATCAAGTGTCAGTGTTGCCATGAAAAATCTCCGCGAAAAGAATCACATCACAGTTACCAAAGAAGGCTATATCTACCTGACTCCATCCGGCAAGGAGATTGCTGATATGATCTATGAACGTCATCAGCTTCTCAGTAACTGGCTCATGCGCCTTGGTGTAGATGAGAAAACAGCCACAGAGGATGCCTGCCGTATGGAACATGTGATCAGTAAGGAAAGCTTTGAAGCCATTAAAAATCACATAAAATAACAAATTATTTTTCCTTACTTTCCCCTGTTACATAAGACTCCATGAATATAGAGAACGAACACGGTCTGCCAAAGAAATATCCCTGGATATAATCAGGCTCTATCCTGCTGATCTTATCCAGCTCCTGTTTCGTTTCTATTCCCTCCACACAGAGCTTCAGATCTATACTGTGCGTCATCTCTACCATATGCTGCAGAAGGTTATATTCATATCCGTTATTTAATGCCTTGAGAGTAAAGGATCTGTCAATCTTGATGGTATCCGGACTTAAATTATACAGGTAATGGAAATTGGAATATCCGGTTCCGAAATCATCCAGAGCAAGCGGTATATCACTCCTCTTCAGTCCATCGCAGAAGCGTCTGAAGTTGGCATCACATTCCAGGAATCCGCTTTCTGTCAATTCTATGATGAGACTGCCTCTTTTGATCTTATATATACTGATTGCACTCAGAATTTCTGTCAGCATATCACTTTTCAGCACCTGAATATTAGATACATTGACTGATATGCGGAAATCCGGAATATATTTCTGGATCTGTCCGCATGCCTTCAGTGCCTGATGCAGAACGAAGCGCCCCACCGGAATGATCAGTCCACTCTCTTCTAACAGAGGAATAAATTCTGCCGGGGAAACCATTCTTTCTTTTGTTCTGAACCGAAGCAGTGTTTCTGCACTGACAAGCTTCTGACTCTTAATATCTACGATCGGCTGGAAATAAGCTTCGAATCCCTCAAAATTCTGATTTACAGACTTACGCATGGTATGAATCAATTCTTTTTTGTCAAGAAACTTCTGATAATCCTCTTCCTTATAGATCACATATGTATTTTTGCCGTCTTCCTTCGCTCCGGCCAGCGCAAACTCGGAAAGCTTCAGGATATTCTCACTGCTCCTATCCTGTACTGCTGAAATGGGAAGAATTCCCGCAGAGATCGTATAAAATACATCATATCCGATTTTTTCGATCAGTTCATCTATCCCTTCCCGGATCGCATGGTACAGATCAACAGCACTTTCTGCTGTTCCGTTCTGTCCAAAGATCAGAAATTCATCTGCAACAAGACGGTAGATCCTGCGTTCAGATCCTGCTATACTCCGGATACATTCTGCTGTTTTATGCAGGATCATATCTCCGTATTCCATTCCTTTATTCTCATTGATATCCTTGAAGTTATCAATACCTATACGCAGGAAAACACCTTTATCATTCTTAATAAGCTCTGAAAGCTCTGCCCTGAGGCTTGTCTCTCCAAGCAGTCCGCTGACATTATCTGCCTGCTGTTTCTTGCCGATCTCATTGATACAGCCGGTGATCAGTTCCGGTCTGCCTTCTTCATCCACAAGTACATTTCCACGGCAGTTGATCCAGACCGGCTTTCCCTCCTTGTCCTTCCACCGGTAACGCAGATTATGGAAGCTTTTCTTTCCGGAAACAATTTCAGTAAGATCCTGGGAAAGCAGATCAAGATCCTCTTCATATACCACCTTCGTAAAAGTAGCTGTATAATCAGGAAAATCGGCCGCAGGAAGTGGAAATCTGTCCACTGCATTTTCTGATATTACATAATGCCTATTCTTTAGATTAAGAACAAAAAGATAATTATCAACACATGGATTCAGAATATCTATCACATGCTCTATTTCCTCAAACAACATTTTGTTTGACAAATCTTCCATGCTATACCCCTCTTTCGTCAAAATATAATCCTTATAATTGTAACATACTCCCGGCTGTTCAACAACCGGGAGCATGCAATATTCTCATACAAAATGACATTATTTGGGTAGTAGTAATAGCCATTTAGGCAATATTATAAACAGATCTGACAGAAAGGGTATCCGTATTTCCCTCAAGCACTTCGACCGTTTTTTCTCCAGCTTCCATATCAAAGAAATTATCAGAAAGCTTTAAGCTTCCATCAGCATTTTCAATCATGACATTCTTGGCATATTTTTCAGCCCTGACTGTAACCTTATTTCCTTCTGCCCTTACTGAAAGCCTGGGATCCTCAAAGAAATAGTGTTTTGGTGCTGTAAACAGACAGCTGTTTTCAGATACCACCTCTCCATTAACAATAAAGGCATAGCTGATGTGGATCTTTCTCTCTTCGAAGTCCTCCAGATCGATCTGATCAAGCCATACACCATCAAGCGCAGGCACCGTCAGCTCCTGTTCCCCTTCAAGAAGCACAAAGCTGTCAGGCAGACATACCTTCCATTTCACAGTTCCCTTTACCTCCTGCATGGTCTCATTCGCTACATGAAGCCTTGCCTTTACCAAAATAGGATGTGGCTCTGATACACAGAACGGTCTTTCACTGAGTTCCCCTGTTTCCTCGCAGGAGATCATAACCGGTGCAAACATTCTCTTTTCTGCATAATGCAGTGCCTTCCAGCGTCCATAGTAATCGATGCTTGCCCAGGATGCTACCGGCCAAATATCATTGAGCTGCCATACCACAGCTCCCATACATCTGCCACGGTTTCTGCGGAAATGCTCCACCCCATAGCGGATCGCATCTGCCTGCAGGAGCTGGGAAGCATATAACAGCTGGTCAAAATCCTTCGGATAAAGATAGGTTGCTGACAGGTAATTCATGATCTTACCGTTGGCTGATGTATTTCTCTGGTGCATTTCCATCACCCTGGAGAAAATGTTCCGGTCCTGTGGCTCCGTAAAGGTCTCTACTGTCTGCATACATGGAAAGGACTGGAATCCAAACTCAGACAGATAACGGAAGTGGTAATTCCTGTAATCGGTAAAGGGCTTGTTGCCATGCCACACTGCCCAGTAATGGGTATCTCCACGATTTTCATCCCATGGATCATCATAGTTTCCACCTGATGAGGGACTGGATGGCCAGTAAAAGGTCACCGGATCCTCCTCCTGCAGGATATGGGGAATGATATATTCAAAAATCTTGATATAATCGTATTTCTGCTTGATGGAGGGCTTCCATGCCTTATCTAACGTCTGTGTCTCCATTTCGTTATTACCACACCACAGGGCAAGGCAGGCATGATGCCGGAGCCTTCTGACGTTATCCCGGATTTCTGCTGTGATATTACGTTCAAAATCATCATCCAGCTCATAGCTGGCACAGGCAAACATGAAGTCCTGCCATACCAAAAGTCCCAGCTCATCACAGATATCAAAGAAATAATCGTCAGGATAATAACCGCCGCCCCAGACCCTGATACTGTTATGATTAACAGCTGCTGCATCGGAAAGAAGCTTCCTGGTTCTTTCTTTGTTTATTCTGGAGAACAGATTATCCTCAGGAATATAGTCTGCACCCATGGCAAAGATCTTCACGCCATTCACTTCATGGGCAAAGCACTCACCCCATTCATCCTTATCTGTATTCACCGTCAGGGTACGGAGTCCGATCCTTCTTTCATAGGTATCCAGCACTGTACCATCCCCAGAAAACAGAGTCAGCTTTACCTGATAAAGAGGCTGCTCTCCGTAGCCTCTCGGCCACCAGAGCTTCGGATCTGTTATAACGATATGATAATCCTCCGGATCAGACCCTTCTGTCGGCACATAGGTTCTGCCCTCAGGATCTGTTACAATGACCTCTATCCTTGTGTTATCCTCCTCTGTAAACAGTTCAAGTGCCACATCAAAGTCAAGAATTACTCTGCCCTCTTCGTGCTCCTGCGTGATATACACAGAATCAAAACGGCTTTTCGCGATATACAGCAGGGAAACCTCTCTGAAAATACCAGCATCAGGGAGCCTTGGACCCCAGTCCCATCCAAACATACAGTGTGCCTTTCTAAGATGTGGAAAGCCTTCCATGGCATCCCAGGAACCACCGGTATATACCTTTTCATTTTCTTCCTTGATATATCTGGTAGGAGAATGAAGCTCTACCCGCAGGGTATTCTCCCCCTCTCTTAAGCTTTCTGCTATATCAAACTCATAGGTTCTGTGCATATTGCAGGTACTTCCAAGAAATATATCATTCAGGAAAATATCTGCCAGTGTATCGATTCCTTCAAACCTGAGAAGCACGCTGTCATACTCCCCAGCCTTCTTCTCTGCCATGAAGGTATCGGAAAAGGTGAAGTCATTGTCCATCAGCGGCAGAACCTGCAGCTCATTATCTCTGTAATAGGGATCAGGAATATAGTTTCCCGCAAGAAGGGCACTGTAAACAGAGCCCGGTATCTGTACCGGAATGCCTTTCTCGGGAATCAGTCCGCTGTCCTTTCCCTTTATTTTTAAATTCCAGTTTCCATTTAATATCTGTTTTTCCATTTCTTTACTCCCAGATCATTTATTTTCTGTTCTTCAGTATAGCATACCTCCTTCATTGGAAATAGAAACTTTTGAGTAGAAAATTGTACAAAATCGTCCTTTCTATGCTATACTTGTTTTGTATAAAAACGAAAAGAAGGGAAACTGCGTCATGAAGCAAGCGCATAAAAATGAAATCACAAATCCGAAAATCAGGCGTGCCAGACAGATTGGAGCTCTGATCTGTGTCGTACTTCTTGTTCTCCTGTATGTGGCGACTCTTATATTTGCCATTCTGGATTTTGAAGGCTCTGACCAGCTCTTTGCAGCCTGCCTGATGGCAACGGTCGGTCTTCCGATCCTCCTCTGGATTTATATCTGGATCTATGGCAGGTATACTGGAAAGCATACCCTTGCAGATGCACCAGAATTTGAAAAACCTGATCAAAAATCCTTCTGAAGCATTTCAAAAAGTCCCTCTGCCGCTTTGGAAAGGGGCTTTCTTTTTTCTGTCAGCACACAGATATGCCGTCTTGGTATGATCTTATTAAACCGCAGTTCAAACAGTCTGCCAGACTCCAGCTGCTCTTTTGCAAACTCCCTCATCACACAGCCTACCCCCAGATTACGCAGGGCAAACTGCACAATCATGTCACTGGTCGCCAGTTCAAATTCAGGATGCATTTCCACATGGTTCTGATAGAGAAACCGATCCATGCATGCCCTGGTACTGGTATTTTTTTCAAGACAGATCAAAGGGAGCTTTTCCAGCTCCTGCAGATCCAGCATCTTATTTTTATACTGAATAAATTTTCTTCCTGCTACAAAGCAGTCCTCAATCTCCTTCACCGGAAAAGTCTCCAGCTCCTCCTGCTCCTCAAAGGGCGACGTGATCAGTCCAAAGTCGATCTGGTCTTCCTTCAGAAGCTGCCGGGTTTCCGGTGTTGGGGCATTGGTTACTGTAACCTTGATATGCGGATATTTCTCATGGTATTTTTCAAGAAAAGGCAGCAGATAAAACCGGAGCGTCATATCACTGGCTCCCACTCTTATCTCTCCGCTTTCCAGATCCAGCATCTGATGAAGCTGCCTCTCTCCCTTTTCAATCTCCTCATAACCTTTTTTTACAGACAAAAAAAGCTGTTCTCCCTCTGCAGTCAACCGGATGCCCCGGGATGCACGGATAAACAGCTTTGCACCAAGGCTCTCCTCCAGCTGTCTGATTGCCTGGCTTACAGCAGGCTGTGACACAGAAAGTGCCACAGCCGCCTTTGTTATACTTCCATATGATGCTGCATAATAAAATACCTTATAGTATTCCAGATTACCGATCATATCCTCTCCTGTTATTCCTTCAGACCCCTGCTCTTAATGGAAGCCACATCAATCAGGGTAAACTGATCCATCTTGTGCTCCATGCTGGTTACCAGTGCCCTTGCCGTGTCCATGGCAGTGATACAATTGACACCGGTTTCGATCGCTGTACGACGGATCAGGAAGCCGTCTCTCGTCTTATCCCGTCCCTGGGTCGGTGTATCAATGACAAGGTCAATCTTATGTCCAAGGATCAGATCCATAACAGTAGGTGACTCCTGTGAGATCTTGTTGACCTGTCTTGCATGGACTCCTGCTTCCTTTAACGCATTACAGGTACTTCTTGTTGCATAAATGGTATAACCAAGCTTCTCGAAACGTTGTCCGATCTCAATAGCCTCTCCCTTGTCGGCATCCTTTACTGTGATGATCATCTGCCTGTACTTGGGCAGATCCACACCTGCACCGAGAAATGCCTTATACAGTGCCTCGTTAAAGGTCTTTGCAATACCAAGACACTCACCGGTAGACTTCATTTCTGGTCCAAGGCTGATCTCTGCTCCACGGATCTTCTCGAAAGAGAATACCGGCATCTTGATAGCGAAGTAATCTGCCTCAGGCTGCAGTCCCGGCTCATAGCCAAGCTCTCTGATCGTCTTGCCAATGATGACCTCTGTAGCCAGATCCACGATAGGAATACCGGTTACCTTGCTGATATAAGGAACGGTACGGGAGGATCTTGGATTAACCTCGATAACATAAACATCCTCACCGATCGCAATAAACTGGATATTGATGAGTCCCTTTACATGCAATGCCTTTGCCAGTCTTCTGGTATACTCTGCGATCTTTTCCTTCACTGCAGCTGTAATGGTCGGTGCCGGATATACAGAAATACTGTCACCGGAATGGACACCAGTTCTTTCAATATGCTCCATGATACCAGGGATCAGGATATCTTCCCCATCACATACCGCATCTACCTCGATCTCCTTGCCCTGCAGATACTTATCTACCAGAATCGGGTGATCCTGTGCGATCTGGTTGATGATGTTCATAAACTCTTCAATCTCTTCATCAGAAATGGCGATCTGCATACCCTGTCCGCCAAGCACGTAAGAAGGTCTTACCAGTACAGGGTAACCCAGTCTGTTGGCTACCGCCTTAGCCTCCTCTGCGGTATAAACTGTACCACCTGCTGCTCTTGGGATCTCTGTCTGCTCAAGGATCTTGTCAAACAGCTCTCTGTCCTCTGCTGCATCTACATCCTCTGCCTTGGTTCCCAGAATCGGAACCCCCATCTTCATCAGGCTTTCTGTCAGCTTGATCGCTGTCTGACCACCAAACTGCACCACAGCTCCATCCGGCTTTTCCAGATTGACGATGCTTTCCACATCTTCCGGTGTCAGAGGCTCAAAGTACAGCTTGTCCGCAATGTCAAAATCTGTACTTACCGTTTCCGGATTATTGTTGATAATAATGGTCTCATAGCCTGCCTTGGCAAAGGCCCAGGTAGCATGGACAGAACAGTAGTCAAATTCGATACCCTGCCCGATACGGATTGGTCCTGAGCCAAGTACCAGTACCTTCTTTTTCGGATTGGTCTCTACGGCTTCATTCTCGCCGCCATATACTGAATAATAGTAAGGTGTGCTTGCCTCAAACTCGGCTGCACAGGTATCTACCATCTTGTAAACTGCTACGATGCCATTGTCATAACGCAGCTTTTTGATCTCTTCTTCCGGTCTGCCGGTCAGTCTGCTAATGACATTATCCGGGAACTCCAGCCTCTTGGCTTCCTTCAGGAGATCTACAGTAAGCGGGCCCTCCTTCAGGGCATTTTCCATCTCTACCAGAATTGCCAGCTTGTCAATGAACCACTCATCAATCATAGTGATCTCATGGATGGCATCATAATCGATCCCCTTACGGAGCGCCTCTGCGATCACGTAAATCCTCTGATCGTCTACGATCTTCAGCCGCTCCAGCAGCTCTTCCCTGTTCAGGGCAGAGAAATCATAGCTGAGCAGACAGTCCACATGCTGCTCCAGGGAACGGATAGCCTTCATCAGGGCTCCTTCAAAGTTATGGCAGATACTCATAACCTCTCCGGTAGCCTTCATCTGTGTGGTCAGTGTTCTCTTTGCTGTAATAAACTTGTCAAAAGGAAGTCTCGGCAGCTTCACTACACAATAGTCCAGTGTAGGCTCAAAGCTTGCATAGGTCTTTCCTGTAATTGCATTCTTGATCTCATCCAATGTATAACCGAGGGCGATCTTCGCTGCCACCTTGGCGATCGGATAACCGGTTGCCTTACTTGCAAGAGCAGAAGAACGGCTTACTCTGGGGTTTACCTCGATAACACAGTACTCAAAGCTGGTCGGATGCAGGGCAAACTGCACATTACATCCACCGGTGATCTGCAGCTCATCAATGATATTGAGGGCTGCGGTTCTGAGCATCTGGTATTCCTTATCAGAAAGGGTCTGGGAGGGTGCCACTACGATACTGTCTCCGGTGTGTACTCCAACCGGGTCGATATTTTCCATATTGCAGACAGTGATGCAGTTTCCTGCGCTGTCACGCATTACTTCGTATTCGATTTCTTTCCAGCCTGCGATACATCTTTCTACCAGAACCTGTCCTACTCTGGAAAGACGCAGTCCGTTCTCCAGAATGGTCTCCAGCTCTGCCTGATTATGGGCGATTCCACCGCCGCTTCCCCCAAGGGTATAAGCAGGACGCAGTACTACCGGATAACCGATGGTCTTTGTGAAGGCAACACCATCCTCCACACTCTCAACAACCTTGGATGCCGCACAGGGCTCTCCGATCTTTTCCATGGTATCCTTGAATTCCTGACGGTCCTCCGCCTTCCTGATAGTGGCTGCTGTAGTTCCAAGGAGCTTTACCCCATGAGAAGCAAGGAAGCCGCTTTCTGCAAGCTCCATACCAAGGTTTAATCCAGCCTGTCCACCAAGGGTAGGCAGGATGCTGTCCGGTTTTTCTTTTTCAATGATCTGTTCAAGGACACGTGCTGTTAACGGCTCGATATAAACCTTGTCCGCAATATCCTTATCTGTCATGATCGTCGCCGGATTGGAATTGACCAGGATCACCTCTACACCCTCTTCCTTCAGGGAACGGCAGGCCTGTGTTCCTGCGTAGTCAAACTCTGCTGCCTGACCGATCACAATAGGTCCGGAGCCGATTACCATAACTCGTTTTACATTAGGATTCTTAGGCATCTTTGTCAACCTCCATCATCTTGATAAATCTGTCAAACAGATAGCCGGAATCCTGAGGACCCGGGCATGCCTCCGGATGATACTGTACGGTGAAGATGTTCTTTCCCGTATATTTTAATCCTTCATTGGTTCCATCATTTACATTGATAAAAGCAGGTACTGCCACAGCAGGATCCAGCTTGTCCATATCTACTACATAGCCGTGGTTCTGAGAAGAAATATATACTCTTCCAGTCTCCAGATCCTTCACAGGATGGTTGCCTCCACGGTGTCCGTACTTCATCTTGAAGGTATCCGCTCCGGCAGCCAGTGCCATCAGCTGATGTCCAAGACAGATTGCAAAGATCGGCACATCTGAATCATACAGCTTTTTGATCTCCTTAATAATAGAGGTACATTCCTTGGGATCTCCCGGGCCGTTGCTCAGCATGATACCGTCAGGATGATCATTCAGGATCTCCTCTGCACTGGTCAGTGCCGGATATACGGTCACATCACAGCCACGCTGTGCTAGGGAGTGTGCGATATTCTTCTTGGCGCCAAGATCAAGAAGTGCTACCTTCTTACCAACACCATTTAATTCCTTTACGATACTGGGGCGCATTTCTCTTTCAGCAGCTTCGTACGCTTCCTTATCAAATCTCGCACTGCCGGAAATGGCTCCGTTTTCTGCAAGATCCCTGGACCCTTTGATCATATACTTTTCCTTGCAGGTTACCTTTTCCACTACCTTGCCGGTGGTATATTCTTTTAACTTAGGGAGCACTGTGTTAAGGTCATAGGCTTCATCTGTAGTGATCATGCCATTCATAGTACCCTTTTCACGGAGGATCTTAGTAAGAGCTCTGGTATCAATCCCTGCAATACCGGGAATATTCTGCTGCTCCAGGAATTCCTGAATGGTAATATCCTTTCGGAAATTACTGGGGATCCTTGATAATTCTCTGACAATAAATCCGTCAGGCCATGCCTGTACTGATTCCATATCTTCCAGACATACCCCGTAATTTCCAATCAGAGGATACGTCATGCACACTGCCTGACCGGCATACGAAGGATCTGTCAGGACCTCCAGGTACCCCGCCATTGATGTATTGAATACTATTTCACTGATCACTTCCCTGACTGCGCCGATATGCGTTCCTTCAAAAACGGTGCCGTCTTCCAGGATTAAAAATGCCTTCATATAAGTATCCATCTCCCTTCCTTTGTCCAGAAATCCATAATCGATTCATTATAGCATAAGGTTTCCCCTGCTTCAACTGACATTTTTCATACTTTCAGCCATACTGGAGCTTACCGTTATGTCAGCCGGCATAGGGAATATACGTAAAGCACTCCTCAATATCTTCGCCATTCAGTTTCCATACCCATCCATCCTCTTCTGGAGCCTTCAGGGTAAATTCACAGATCCTGCCATCTGGAAGAACTGCTTCCACATAATTTACGCCATCTGTTTTCATCAGTATAAAAGTACTTCCTGCAGGAACTGTTTCTTCCTGACCGCTTCCTCTTTCTGTTCCTTTTTCTCTCACCAGAAGCTGCAGGTCAACCATAGATGTCAGTTCTATCTTCCAGTCTGTATAGGCTGCTGTTATTGTCCACAGTTCATCTTCTGTTTCCGGCATGCCATCCTCTCCTGTATGGAAGGTTTTAAAAGCACTGTAAGTACCAAGGATATCAAACCGGCTGCTCATGAGGAAGCTGTCCGGATCCAGTTCCGTCCTTTCCTGTCCATTCATGGAAAGCCCTTCTGCTCCCACAAATACAGGTTCGTCCTCTGTCAGGGCAAACACCTGCAGATAGGACTGATCTCCTTCTCCAAAATTCTGCAGATACAGAAAATATCTTCCATCTTCGCTGCGGATCACATAACCATAAGACTGGTAGCTGCTGATATAATCTTCTGTTCCCTTCAGCGTTACCGTATCATATTCCTGTCCGTCATAGCTGATGATAAAGGAGGTGGCATAGCCATCCTCATCTCTGTCAGCCCTGTAATAAAACTCTTTCTCTGTTCCATCCCCGTCAGGATCGATACTGATCCGTTCTTCCTCCTCAAGTGCCACAGCACTGTCCTTCTGCTTCTTCTGGTATTCTTCCAGAAACAGATCCCCATACTCTGCAAAAGGGAAATCAAGCTGCTGTGCACCTGCTGCATAAGGTGCCAGCGTATACATATTAAAATAAACTGTCACTCCATCCGCAGAAACTGTAAATAACGGCTCCCCATAGTCACTGTTCTCTTCATAAAAAATACTGTTCAGAGTATCCTCATACCCTTCATAAAGGCCACTTTCCTCATTAATCTCAGCAAGCTTCTCTGCGATCCTTTCATACAGACTGTCATAATCTGCTGCAATATCCCTCAGGGTCAGTATTTTCCCTGTTAAAGGATCTGCATTGAGTGTCCTTCCAAATGTAGAAGGATGTGCACCGCCAAGCCAGAGATATTCATTATAATAAACTTTATATCTGATTTTTGATTATCCCTATAAATATTACACTTTCAAGCATT
>ERZ827458.297-NODE-297-length-81136-cov-8.695650_pt1 | contig 81136 bp, 78 predicted proteins | sample MGYA00519706_ERZ827458 | MGnify/ENA primary metagenome ERZ827458 (study PRJEB31778, sample SAMEA3449309) | human gut metagenome | biome: human gut; feature: human-associated habitat; material: faeces | place: United Kingdom | collected 2010/2012 ...
ATCGATAAATTACCAGCATCTCTCATGCCTTTACCGGATGAAAAACCGGTGGCATTCAGGAAACTGGAAGTACAGACACCAATCCCGGACACACAAGCTGCTGTCATCATCCATCTTAATGGCGCAACAGTGGAAGTTTCTGAAGGTACAAGCCAACAGACAATTCAGGCAGTGCTGCTTGCACTGCAAAACGTATGTTAGGCGACATCACAGTCTGCGAGAACATCTATATCGCATGTGGTTATACCGATATGCGTAAATCTATTGATGGACTTGCGGCTGTCGTGCAACAACAGTTTCATCTGGATCCATTCTCGAAGTCACTCTTTTTATTTTGTGGCAGGCATCGTAACAAGATAAAAGCTCTTTTCTGGGAAGGTGACGGTTTTGTCCTTCTATATAAACGACTGGAAAACGGTTCCTTTCTGTGGCCTCGTAATGAAACAGAACTAAAGCCTATCTCATGGCAACAGTTTCGGTGGCTCATGGAAGGATTGCGGATCGAACAGAGACAGTCCATAAAGTCTGCCAGAACAGGCGGCTTTTGTTGAGCAAAAGCCCGTGAAACCGTTGGTTTTACTGGCTTTTTTGAACTTTTTATGGTATAATAAAAGCATTAAAAAGCAAAGGAATCAGACCAGTTATGAATGAAAAAGATGCCTATATAGAGCACCTTGAAAACACCATAAAAGATTTGCAGGATCAGGTAAGCAACCTTACTGAGATGATTCTTTTGCTGCGTAAGGAAAAGTTCGGTCCTAAAAGTGAAAAGACGCCACAAGTAGATGGGCAGCTGTCTTTGTTCAATGAAGCAGAAATCTCGGCTGATTCAAATATCAAAGAACCGCTTGTCAAGCGAAAAGAGCGTTTCTATCAGAAAAATCCCAAAACATCTCGTGAAAAACTATTAAAAGACCTTCCTGTGGAGGAAGTACCATGCATGGTTCATCCTGAAGAAATGACCTGCGATCGCTGTGGCGCTCCTCTTAAAGAGATTGGTTATATCAAAGTGCGCGATGAGTTAGAGTATATCCCGGCTAAAATAAAGATCATCCGATATATGCAGCAGGCATGCGAATGTCCTGCCTGTAAGCATAAGGGCATTCCTTTTATCCGTAAAGCAAACACTCCTAAATCTGTCTTAAATCACTCACTTGCTTCACCCAGCTCCGTCGCCCGTGTTATGTACCATAAGTATGTAAATGGGATCCCTCTTTACCGGCAGGAAAAAGACTGGGAACAGGCTGGCGTTGAATTAAGCCGTGCTACCATGGCGAACTGGATCATCCGCAGCAGCGAGGATCACCTGATTCCCGTAGTGGATCATCTTCGGAAAAAGTTACTGAAAAGAGACATCATCCACTGCGATGAAACGCCTGTGCAAGTCTTAAAGGAGAATGGCAAAAAGCCACAGACAAAATCTTATATGTGGCTGTACCGCAGTGGAAATGACGGAAAACATCCGATCATTCTCTATGATTATCAGCCCTCCCGGAGTGGCGATCACGCAGCCAGCTACCTAAAAGATTTCAGAGGCTATGTCCATTCGGATGGATACGCTGGTTACAATAAATTAACTGGTGTCACAAGAGTTGGCTGCTGGGCACATCTCAGACGCAAGTTTGTGGAAGCGGTTCCCATAAAGAAAGCACCCGATGGACTTCCGACCAGTGCTGAAACAGGCCGTCAGTATTGCGACAGGTTGTTTGCTATTGAAGCCACCCTGAAAGACCTGAAACCAGAAGAACGGTTCCGTAAGCGTCTTGAACTGGAAAAACCTGTTCTTGAGGCTTTTTGGTGCTGGCTTGATTCCATAAATGCGTTAAAAGGTTCTGCCCTTGGCAAGGCAGTCACCTACGCGCAGAATCAAAAGCCATATATGGAAAACTATCTTCTGGATGGAAGATGCCCATTATCAAACAATGCTGCGGAAAACGCGATACGTCCCTTTACGATCGGGCGAAAGAACTGGCTTTTTGCGGACACTCCCAAAGGGGCTTCTTCATCCGCTGCCGTATACAGCCTAGTGGAGACTGCTAAAGCAAACAATCTTAATGTATTTGCATATCTGGAGTATCTGCTTACCTATATGCCAGGATCAAACTGGCGTCAATATCCAGAAGAGTTGGACGATTTAATGCCATGGTCGCCACAAGTACAGGCACAGTGTAAATAAGAATCCTAACGGAGGATGGTGTTGTGAGCCATCCTCTTATTTTGTCTAGGCATCATCTTATTAAGCGCTTACATTGTATGAATCCGTTCTATTTACATCTACCATATATTGCGTTCCTACCAATGCGGACTGAAATCTTTCCTTAAAAGTCAGAGAAATATCATCATCTTCTGAAAACATTACCAGTCTCCCAATATCTCCACAAGCATATTGCATAATATCGTCGATACTTTCGCACTTAGAAAAATAATCACTCACACTATTTATACCGTTAAACAGACTGACAAATGCCTGCTCTCCAACTTTATAAAAAGAATTATAATCATTTGATTGGTTGAGAATCCTCAATGGTAATATAAGAATTTTTTCACCAACATTTTCTAATAGCTTTAGGTTATCCTCCGCCGTTACACCTATTTGCTTATACAGGAATTCAGCATCTTTGCCTTCTGGCATCTTGCTTTGTATCTCCGCATACCTACTCAATGGATCATCAAGAATATGTTTATCTCCCATTAGTAAAAATGGCAGATACTCTTTATCATCATAATCCATGTATGTAGCAGCTGTGAATACATAGTTATTTTCTCCTGGGAACCAAGCCCTTAGATACAGCTGTACTTCTTCAATATTACGCAACCAAAACAAATTAATTTCGTCCAATGCTTCTGGCACGTGACGGCTTTTTAGTTTTGGTAACAATGCTGTGAGTAATTCTTTATATTCAGCTTGAATTAAATGCATCTTATTCAACAATAGATTTGATTTCAAAATTTATTACCTCGTTTAATAATTGCTCTGGAATACCATACAGTTCATTCAAAAAAGACACTGTTTTGTTCATAACCATAATACAATCTGGCAGAACTGTCTTAAGCCTTGTCTCATCCTCAATATCTGGAATGCAATGATATTTGTGAGCTGGGTTATTGCATTTTACCAAAGAAGATTCACGAATTGCTCCCCACAATCCATGTTCAAAAGAAGAATCATAATCATAATATAAACCAAAAAGATTCTTCTCATCAACGCTTTCAGCCTTAAGTCTTATGTTTTGTTTATCAAAATATTTTGTATCCATGTCAATGAATTCTTCTCCCTTAAATTCATTAACTAGTGCTGCGATATATTGTTCATCAAAGTGAGATTCCTCTGAAACACCGCTTTCTCTGTGTCTGGCTAAAACCAACTTGTATAATCCCATTCCGTACAACTCGTAATCGCGCCAAATATTATCATGCGATGCTTCGTTTTTTACTAGATATTTCATCATAATATAGTCTTCTATCAAAACCCGCACACAACTTCTACCAGATATAGCATTAAACAAATGATGTTCATATATTTCTTTTAAACGCTTATAGGAATATGTCGCTATACCAAGTAAAACATTCATTTTTTCATCAAGTGGATTGGCTACAGTAAACAATTCTGAAAGATAAACAAACACCTCATGCAGCTTTTCCATGTATTCTGTAATATTTCGTTTTTCCTCTGGAAATTCAATAGCAAATATATTACATTCTGTCATTTCACTTACACACCTCCAAAATTCTTTTAAATATTCAGAATCAACATTCTCAAAAGTTAAAATCATCATTTCTAAAGAACGCACTGTTGGACGAGCCATCCGCATTACCTCGTCAGTGTGCTTTGATGTCGGATAGACTGCTAGCAAATCTAATTGATTTTTCAAAAGATGCACTTTTCCCGAAAGCAAATTGAAATAGAGCGCTACAAATCTGATATCAGTGGCTTCGTCAGACTGGTGATTCATTATATCACGCATAGTTTGAACTATTGCTTTGCATCTATCATCAATACTCTGTTCCGAACAGTAAAAGCTCTCGGCAAAAACCGGTGCTCGGCTTGTTGTAAGATAAATAGTTAGCGGTGCAAGTGCTGCCTTAACCCCCATGTAAACAATATAGTCATAAAATTGCTTCTGAATATCTATGTCTAGCTTTAATATCTGTGACAATCTTGCGGTATACAGATCAGGAGCTAATTTATGCAGTGTAGATATTATGCTATAGGACTTTCTCAATCCTTCTTCTCGCCCATAGTACTTCAAAATCAGTCCAATCCAAATATACTCAGGCATACGACCATACGTCCATGATTTTTCATCTTCAAATTCTTGCATCATCGGCAAAGAATTTATTGGAGTTATAAACTTTCCCTTTTTGAAGGTGTGATCGGATAATTTACTATGTTTCATCAATTTTCTCTTTCCTCCTTTCTGATTTCAAATGCTTTTATTCCAATCATTATGCATTTATTAAAAGAGCCATAATAATCCATCAATCTTCATACACATTTACAATCCATCTGTCATATTTTCTCTTATAACTTACGATTTACATATTCAATGCTTTTTCTATATTCTATCATATATTTCACTCTTGTGCTTCCAATCATTTTCAGACAAAGTGTACTTTCATGGCTGATAATATTTTATACATTCTTTTATTCATTATCTAGTGGCCATTCGATTCACAAAAAAATAGGCAGAAGATTAATCTTCCGCCATTCTCAATACATATATTTATACAGTTACACCCTTTGCCAGTCCTGCCAACAGAGCTGCCATTTCCGGATTGTTCAGCACCTTCATAAGTGCCTCTGCATCAATTCCATCCGGCACTTCGATTTTCTTCTTTCCTGTATCTGGCCGCTTCATATCCGGATTCAGATTTTCTTTCTTATAAAATGCATCCTCGATCAGCTGTGCATTTTTCTTACGGTCTTCATCCAGGATATGTCCATATACTTCTGTTACCATATCTGCCTGTGCATGTCCTGAATCTCCCTGCACTGCTTTGATATCTCCTCCGCTCAGTTTCAGTTTATACGTTACACTCGTATGACGCAGACTGTGAAATACCACATCCGGCAGACCTTCTCTGTCTATGACTTCCTGCATTTTGTCTCGCAGATAGCTCTCACCGAGAGGCAGTCCATAGGACGTTGCCAGAACCAGATTGTAATTTTCATACATATCTCCAAGTGCTTCTATTGTTTCCTTCTGCTCTTCCCGCAGCTCCGCAAGAAGAATAGCCACGGATGAAGGAATATATACTTTTCTGATACTGCTGTCTGTCTTCGGTGCTTTTAACACTCTGACAGTACGGTTATTCTTCCTCATGGATGGAAATACCTGAATGATATCCTTCTGCTTCAATGCCTCAACAGCCTTTTTTGATATTCTCTCCACTTCCTTATTTATAATAATGTAGGCACTATTGCTGTCTATTGCTTTCTGCGATATCTCCACGCAGTCCCAGGTGAGTCCTAAAAGTTCTCCCAGTCTGAGCGTTGCAGTAAAACTCAGATGAAAAGCTATTTTAAGCCATCTGTTTTCACAGGCCTCTATAGCCTGCATCAGCATTTCTGCCGTCCATATCTCCCGTTCCTCTTTTTTGTGTTTTGGCACCGTTGCATCCGTTGCAGGATTTTTATTCATGATGCCCCACTTTACTGCCTGCCGGAAACAACTTCTCAGTATCTTATGTATCTCCCCTACTGTAGCAGCCGTGATTTTTCCGCTTTCATCCATATTTCTTGAACTCTTTACAGCCGGCATATCTAAAAGCTCCTGATAATACTTTTCTATAAAATGATTATCGATCTGATCCAGCCTTTTATTTCCTATCGTAGGGATAATATAGTTATTGATCGTACTGATATTCCCGTCATAGGTCGAAAAGCTCCACTTTTCCCTGCCATACAGATTTACATATTCATCCAGCAGTTCCTTTACGGTCACACACTTTGGGACCTCGAAAGTTCCTACCGACAGCTTGTATTCCACTTCCAGCTTTCTCTTTTTTGCCGCTACCTCTGTATCATAGGTTTCCCATTTCTGCTGTGTCTTTCCCTCATCATCATAAATTCTGTATATTACACAGTATTTTTTTCCTCTTTTCTGAATTGAAGCCATATTATCACCCTTTCCTCACATCCAGCCATCTTTCAAATGAATCTCTTCTTATCCGTAGGATTTTATCTGTTTTTGTAAACCGGAAATATCCTTCCTCGACCCATCTGCTTACTGTTGCCGGTGCCACTCCTGCCATATCAGCAGCTTCATCCCTTGAAATGTATCTGCTCCTTTTTGCTCCCACATGGCTTCCGTGCTTCCTTTTCCTGTAGCGCGTCTGTCCGGCATACCATTTTTCAAACACTTCCTTCGGTATCCTTTTTACAAAATCAACCGTAAATGTTTCAAGGTTATTCTTATCCCATATCTCATATACCACCGCACCGCTGACACCAAGCATCTCTGCTACCTCTGCAAAAGAATATGACATTCTGGTCAGTTCTGCACCCGGTTCAGGTCCATCCACTTTTCTGTGCTTGACCTGGTTGGCATACCATTTTTCAAAGCTCTCCACATCTATCATCATATGACCATTGACGATATCGGTCTTGAAGAAATTGCGGTGTACCAGCCAGTAGCTTTCCGTTTTCTTTAATCCAAGCATTTTCCGCATCTGCGGAACTGTCATTGTTTTTCTTATTTCACTCAATCTGCTGTTCCTCCCGGTTCATAATAACACAGCACCTATGAAACCTTTTAGAACGTAAATTTTCCCTACGATACCTGTTCATCAAACCATTTATCAAAGCTGTTTTTCGATATGCGGTAAGTGGTTCCGATCTTAACCCAGCTGAATACTTCCATCTTTAGCAGTTCATATACTGTCGGTCTGCTGATTCCAAGTATTTCCTGTAATTCCTTTACCGTATAACATCTCTTTTCACTGGTATTGTTTGTGATTCCATCCATTACGCAATACCTCCCATCTTACCGTCCATAAATCCGATGACCTGTCTTCTTACACGGCTTCTAATTTTGTGAATTTTCTGTTGTGCCGATTCATAAGAAATGTTCTGTAACTCTGCAATATCACTTAAAGACATTTCTCCTGTCAGATATTTTTCAAACATATCCTTCTCTGCTCCCAGAGTTTCAACCTGCTTATTAAACAGCTGGTAATCATTTCTCATTTTTCTTAAAAGATATGCGTCACTCACAAACTCTTCCGCACGGTCAACGCCTTTTAGAACATCCCCGGAAAAATCGCATTTTATCAGGGCCTCTGTTGTCATGATTTTTGCAACCGCTTTATTCGCTGTCGGATCACTCTTGATGTTGCCTCCCTGCACACGGACTCCAAGCTCTCCGATATCATGTCTGTGACTGCTTTCCTTTTCACATTCGATCATGTACCTGAGTCCTTCCGTATATCCTTCCACAATTCCCATAAAATCATTATAGTTTTTAATGATCAGATTCACTCTCTTTGATGATGATGCATTTACATATACTTTAATCAGATTCTTCTCTGCCATATCCGTATCTCCCTGCTTTCGTTTATTCCCATAAGCTGTCATGCGTTTACTCTTGCTTACAGGAGATATTGTAGATGAATATGGAGTAGAAATCGTTTCCCAAACACTCAACAAAAAATTGAGTCTCACTCAACTTCCAGAGAGATCAATGCTTCCAGCTGTTTTATTGCTATCGCTTTTACTTTTTCGCTCTTGATTTTAGAAAACAGCATCAGCATTTCCTCATTGGCATCTGTCCCTGCATCCCCTTCAAGAAGATATCCTCCGGTACATCCAAGTACCCTTGCAAGCTCAACTATGACACTGCTCTTAATATCGATTTTGTTATTTTCATACAATGAGATGGTGCTTTTATCCGTAAGCATTTTCTCCGCCAATGCCTCCTGCGTCATTCCTCTTTTCTTTCTGCATTCCTTAATTCTTTGGCCCATTGTCATTTCCATTCTTTTCTCCATTTTCGGAGTCCAAAACGGAAATATGTATAAACCTGTACCCAGCATAGAAAAAGAGCCTGCAAAACGTACTCAAATAAAACAATCAAAAAGTCAAATTGACTTCTGTTGTCATATTTCCGTTTTGCAGGCTCCTGATAGTTCTATGCTAAATCCAGCTCGTTACAAACTCTTGCCTAGCGGGGTCGTCTATAAGGGTTCACGGTAATTCCAGATTCCATAATCTGGAGCCTCTGCCCAGTCTGGCGGTTCATCCACCGGCTCATTATATTTAATTGTATCTATAAATACTGCTGTTACATTGCCCTCTTCTGTTTCCTCAACGCTTCCATATCCGTAGAGCATCTGCTGGAAACTTCCTGTCCGGGATTCTTTCCCCGGCAGTTCTCGAATATCCTCATATAGATTTCATCAACTACCCCTACTATTTCCTTACGGCATCTGGAACAGGTTATCTCAACACTGCAGTTCCCCGACACCTTAAACAGCTGCTTGCCGCATGCAGGGCAGCTCACATATTTCATCTTAACTCTCTCTGTCATCATCAAAGTCCTCCTGACGTGTACATTCTGTTGTACCATTCAACGGATAAGGGAAATGAAAACCATTGATGATTGTATCTGTAGGACAAATGAGTTCCGATGTGCCGAAGTTCGCACCATTCATCCTGTACCCTTCTTGCTGACCTTTTCTATTGGTAAATCCCATTAAAGAATTTATCGCTCCTCCATAAACCACATGTTATTGTCTTCATAATACAGATGGCTCTCCCTGCCATCCACAATACATGTATACCTCATTCCTGCTCCGCCTGCTTTCAGGCTTGTAGCTCTTTTTACATCTGTTACCTTCTGAATCTCATATACATGGCCATCCTTCCATATAAAACTTCTTGGAAGTAATCTGCCATCTGCCGTAAACTCAGCCATAACGTTCACATATACTTTGTTGCTTTCCATGTTAGTTCAATCCCTCCTATCCAAAGTATCCATGAGGATGTACTGTGTGATCCGATTTGGCATCACACGCTGACAGGATTCTGTCCTGATACATAAGTCCTCTCTGAATACTGTAAAATCCAAATCTTCTGCGGATGGTGTCAACCGCTGCATCCACTTTCATCTGTTTCTCCCTTGCCTGTGGATCCATGAACATATCCAGCTGCTCCCAGAAATAATCTGTCACCAGATCCATTCCCCTGATTCCAATGCTCCGAAGTGGCTTCTGGTAAAATTCCGGTCTGCTGTTTTTCAGTTCCTGCTCATCTGCCGGCAGCCTGTAACTTTCCTTATAGAGCTTATATCCGGCTTCCGCAATCTCCCTAGTAATGTTGCTCGCATTTTGGAGCTTTACCTGTTTGGAGAAATGAAACAGATCTTTGTCCCTGATGCTGATCTCCACTGTCCTGCATCTGAAACCATTTTCCCTGAGTCTGGCCGCAACACTTTCTGCCAGAATGTATAACACGATTTTGACGTCTTCATCCGTTTCCATATCTTTCGGAGTTGTCGTGCTGTTGCCTACTGACTTGATCGGGGCAGATGTATTCTCCAGCTTGACAGGTGACTCATCATAGCCATTTGCAAAAGCCCACAGTATGCTTCCCATCTTCCCCAGCTTCCTTACAAGAAGAGATTCCTCTGTCCTCGCCAGATCTCCGATGGTCCTGATTCCAATACCCCGCAACTTGTTATTCGTTGCACTTCCTACATATAATAAATCAGATACCGGGAGAGGCCATGCCTTATCCCTGTACTCATCCTTATTCATGGTAGTAATCGCATCCGGCTTCTTATAATCAGATCCCAGCTTGGCAAATATCTTATTGAATGACACACCGACACTCACTGTAATTCCAAGCTCTCTCTTCATCCGGCTACTGATCTCCTGTGCGATATGATAACCATCACCTTTGAGGCTTACACTGTCTGTCACATCCAGCCATGACTCATCTATTCCATACGGCTCTCTCTTATCTGTATACTCTGCGTATATCTCCTGAGCCATTCTGGAAAATCTCAGGTACAGATCCATTCTTGGAGGAAGAAATATAATATCCTGACAGACCTGTCTTGCCTGCCATAAAGCCATGCCTGTCTTCACCCCGCGGCGTTTGGCTGTATAATCGGCAGTCAGCACAATTCCATGCCTTGGCTGTGGATCTCCTCCCACTGCAACAGGCTTTCCGCGAAGTTCCGGATGATGCAGAAGCTCTACTGATGCATAGAAACAGTTACAGTCACTATGCAGTATTGTTCGATTCATTCATCCACCTTCCTTCTTTCCTGATGCCGGATGATGTACCATCCGTCTACATGGCATAATATAATACTTTTCTGATTGCTAATCAATGGTAATATTTTGCATATTATCAATTTGCTTGATATTTTATGTTGATTTTTAGGGATTCTTATGCTAATCTTGATATATCCACGTAGGGAGATCATACCTGATATGATTACTTAGAAAGGCATAATACTATGAAAGATTTAGGAAAGACCATTGCTAAATACAGAAAAGAACACAAGCTGAACCAGAGCCAGCTTGCAAAAGAACTGGAAAACTATGATATCTATGTAAAACAGAATTCAATCAGCGCCTGGGAACTTGGCACAGCTACACCAAATGCCAGACAGTTTCTCGCCTTATGTGAGATTCTTGAAATATATGATATCTACACAGATTTTATTGGCCAGAGTCCTCTGAACCCATTCCGAAACCTGAATGAAAAGGGCTTGAACAAGGTGCTTGAATATATCAGAGATCTGGAAAGCACCGGCAACTATAAGCCAGCAGATATCATTCCTATTCACGTGATCCGGGAAAGAAAAGTATTTTACAATACCGTTTCCGCCGGTACCGGCTCTTTCCTCGACAGCGATGAATATGAGATGATTTCCTCTCCTGATATTCCGGAAGCCGCAACCTTCGGTGTATATGTAGATGGTGACAGTATGGAGCCTAAATACCATAATAAGGACCTCATCTGGATTGAACAGACCGCCTGCCTTGATGATGGCGAAATAGGTATCTTCTATCTTGACGGAAATGCATATGTGAAGAAATTTCAGAATAACAGACTCGGAACCTACCTCATATCGCTCAATAAAAAATATGATCCGATTCCTGTTACAGAGAACAGTTCTTTCAAGATTTTCGGCCGTGTCCTTTCGTAAGTCCTGTTTATTGGACACTTAACCGGATAGGATTATCATAGCAGGACAGACCTGAATTATTCTGATTTTGGAGGTACGCATATATGAATACAGATATGGATATAGACATAAACACAGTTACAGACACCATTACCTGCAGACTTGTTGAAGCCAGAGCTGATCTCGGCATTACACAGAAGGAACTTGCCACTGCAACCGGCATCAGTCTGAAAACGATTGCCAATATCGAAGCAAAACAGCATATTCCTTCCCTGCTTTATGCCATGAGGATTGCAGACTTTTTCCATAAGCCGGTAACAAGCCTGTTCTGCTATCATCCGGGTGTCCAGCAGACACCAGCTAAAGGAGATGATCCGAATGAACAATAAGAAACAGTTGGATTTCCAGACTATCGCTGTTGATTTTGACGGTACCCTGTGTTACAGCAAATGGCCGGAGCTCGGCCAGCCCAACCAGGCACTGATCGAATATCTCCAGGAATGGAAACGCAATGGCAACAAACTCATTCTCTGGACCTGCCGCGCCGGCGAAGCTCTATCAAAAGCTGTCGAATGGTGCCGGGAACAAAACCTTGAATTTGATGCCGTCAATGACAACCTTCCGGAAATCATAGAATTCTACGGACACAACAGCCGCAAGATATCCTGCGATTACTATATTGATGACCGGATGCTACTGCCGGAAAATGCAAAGGCATAGGACCTGTAATGGGTGCTATGCCTTTGTATTTCTTATCCCCCATTATTTCTATATATAATATTTTGCTTATGATTGATGGTTTCTTTCCCATTCACTTAATATAGCTTTGACTCTTTCTATATGAAGCCTTTTTGCCTCTTCTGACCTAGTAATTTCAATAGTAGTATCATTTGTATAAGGATTCAAATAATAATCAACTACATTTTGATTTGGTTTGCGATTCTGCATTGTATGAACCAATCCATCCAAATTCTTATTAAGCTCGTTAAACTCTATCCCATAATTATCTGCTTGTAAACGAGCATTAGTTCCTGGAATGCATTCGCCTTTTCTTAAAATTTTGGTATCTATCCAATCATTATTATTATTAAGAGCACGCAAAGTTATAGCTCCCGCATATTTTACATATCGATTTGGCAAATCACGTTCTCTATCCCATCCAACCGAGAACATAACATACACATGTGACAATCTTTTTTCTTGTTGACGAAAATCTAATTTATTCCATTCAACTAATAGATAGTGTCCTCCTTGGCGAGTTCCTTTTACATCTATACGCCAGTCATTTACGACTGCATCCTGAGCATCATACTGTCCTCTTGGATATACTTCAAAATCAAGCTCAATATCGATTCCATAGTTTTCATGCATTATTTTTGCAAAAGCCACCTCTGCAATTTTACCTATTATGGTATCCCTTGACACCTCATCAACAGAACGAGGAACTACATCATGCTGACCAAATTCTATATCTTGTTGAGTCGGTGCCGATCTTCTTGCAAAATCAATACATTGTTCAAGTTCTTGCTCTGTTATTCTAATTCTGTCTGGATTTATCATAACTAATTTCTCCTATAACATAACTACTGTTTTCCGTGCTTATTTTCTAAATATCTAGTTATTAATCCAATCACTATAAAATCCATCTCTTGGTTCTTCAAATGTTCCTACAACCAATCCCCTATCAAGCATTATATTGTATATCTCACAACTTGTTTCAGGAATTAAACCACATGCATGGCATGATGCGAGATTTAATGACTCTCTGCCTTGACCTTTGCTTGTTATGCAAACCGGATCATTAGAACACAATTCCGCATGTTCTATCGCTTCTTTAAATATCCTGGTAAAGCAGTCCTCTCTACCCTGACGAACTAACCCCCCTAATGTTCCTTCAGCGTCTCCACTTGCTGTATATATTAAAATACCGGCCATTTTTGTCTCAGGATCTTTTTCTGGCATATAATATATTCTTTCTCTCAAGGATGCTATATTATAACCGCATTCATAGCTCAATTGTTTAATTAACAAGTGAGAAATCGTATGTAACAAAATAAAAGATGCATCCAAATATTCATGAATTCTTCCATTCATTGTTGAATGTTCATAATTATCTAAAAGTATTTCTTTTCTTTTAATCACAAACGGAGATTCTGCCCACTTTGATAGCTTATTCATATCAAATTGTATAAAAATCCCCTCTCCTCGCACTTCAAATCCTGGATACCAGTTATCATCTTCTTGCTTAATTGACACAAAATGCGGATCATCCATATCAGCCACAGAAATTGGTTGTAATCTTGAAAATCCTACCAAAACCTGTATTTCTTTTAACTTTTTCACCAACACAACTTGCGATACTCCTGGAATATCGTATTTACTAATATCCATTTCTTCTATCAAGAAATCCTTTGATCCACGAATCTTATTTTTTCCACTTAATGCAAGATATTCTTCATATTTATATTCTAAATTATCTAAACTATATGTTTTTTTATTCTCTTTTTCTTCAAGCAACAACTCTTGCAATATTTTATGAACAGCGGACTGCTTAATAGAAATTTCATCTGATATCCTTGATGACCATTTTTCAATTCTTTTATTTATTGTTTCTAAACGCTCATCCTCATCGTCACAATCATTTAAAATACGCTGAATATCTTTATAACTTACCGATTCTTGTACTTTATTTATGTTTGCATCTGCATTAGTTGGCAAAACAATAGAAGACGCTGTACACGAAAAATATACATTTGAATCTCCCCTTTGCTTGGTCTCTGGATAGCATGAACACGCTTGTTTTGTTCCCTTCCAAGGATGATAACCTTTACAATAAAATTCATTAAATCCTTTCTCTTCAACCAGCTGCCTAAAAATATCTTGAGAAAATGCATCTTGTAATGTTGCAGTTGCTTTACAATTTCTACAAGTTACTTTTAATCCTGCCATTCCTTCAGTTGCAGAATTTCCGGTTGTAAATATAAGATCCGGATTAGAACATATTTTATTAGGTACCGCTTTATTGATGTTTTTATAATGTGCCCATTCTAACCATGGAAAATCGTTAATATGTCCATTTTCACACACAGTCACTATTGCAGATGCAACTAAAGCACACCTGTCTTTATAGCATTTAGGATGCCTTATCATATAAGGATCTTTATTCTTAGTAGCCTCTGGTGCATACTTTTCGTATTCTTTTATCCATTCTGAACGTTTTTTTAATCGTCTACATACCGGACAGAAATAATATTCTGGAAATGTAACATAAGAAATTCCCTCTTTAGTTGCATTATTATCTTGATTAGTTCCTGGCATCCCGAAGTAATCTACCCCTAATGCTTTTTGAAGTCTTGAATCATGTATTTTTGTAACATTGTTCTTCCAGAACCAAGGGGCACTTGTCATTAAAGTTTGATCAGGAAAATCTACCATTGCACCTGTTCCATATTGCTGAATCGATTGTGTAACTCTTGTATTATAACCAGAACTACTCATAGGAATTACATCTTTAATTGTTTTTCTCATCTTCATCCTCCAATACAATTACATTGACATTAACCATCGCCTCCACATTTCTCATAGATGTCATGGTATTAAATGAATCATATTCCTCTTCATCAACTCCGAATGGTTTAAGTATTCTATACATATCCGGTTTTTTGAAACCCATAATATTTCCATACTCTATTTTTTCATGATTTGCATGTTCAACCAATCGATTGATTTTTTCATAGATGATATCTATTTCTTCTCTTACTTCATCATTGTTATCTGAAATTTCGTATGATAGTCTTGAATTAATATCATCCATTCGAGAAACAACATAATCAGATAATTCTTTCAATTTTTCATCATAATCATTTTTATCAAATGACCTTAATTCTTCATCTGTTTCAAAATAGTTATGTCTGATAAGTGATATAATAACGGCATGCAATGCTCTCTTTCGTGCAGGTTCTGAAAATGGAGTTACACCTGTTGGTTCAACATATCGATAGAATGATTCATGATATGATTTAAATTGTTCATAATGTGATCTGTCTCTACTTCTAACACCATCATACTGTACAAAAACCACACCTGGATACTTTCTTCCAACTCTACTTGACGCCTGTATATACTCGCTTGTTAACTTCGGCTGTCCTAAAATAACCATTGCATTAAGTCTATCTACATCTATCCCCACTGAAATCATATTTGTCGCTAAAAGCAAATTTACAGGATAAATTTTTTTATCCCAATTGTCTTGAGAATAATGTATTTTTTCAAGCTTATTCAAAGTTTGATTTAATTCTGTTGTTGACACTCGGCTTGTTAGCTCATCTGCCTTTAGGATGATTCTCTTGCCTCTAATATAATTGTTTCTATGTGCCATTCTTTCAATATTATCTCTTACATCATTCTGAACTATTGTCGAACATTTTCCCAATTCTTTTAAGCTGTTAAAATATGTTGTTAAAGTCCAATATGCATCCTTAATTTCATCGTCATATTTACTTTCCTTTACAATTTGTAATAATGCCGCTAAAATCCTACTCTCCATCATAGCCTTTGTTTTACCAGCGGGCATAAGCCCTATATATATTCTACCAGGCTTTTCTTTTACTTTCGCAGTTCGTGCAAAAAATGAATCTGCTTCATCAATTCCCTGTGGAGGAAATTGAAACACATCTCTATTGTATAATGCAGAGCATTGTTCTTTTGCTCTACAAATTGTAGCAGTAGATGCAATTATTTTGGGATGAATTCCCTTACTACAACATAAATAATCTATGGCTGTCTCATACAATCCAACCATACTACCTAATGGTCCTGAAATTAAATGTAATTCATCTTGTATAATTAGCTCAGGTGTTCTATTACATGTGTTCGTAGCAAAAAATCTTCCTATTTCTGCATACCATGGCAACATTGCAAATTTATCTACTGTAGCAAACAACAATGTTGGTGGATTTTCATACAATTCTTCATCAACGACTTGTAAAGGTAACTTATCTGCAAATTGACAATCCTCATGTGTACAACACATGTAAAAATGCTTCTTATTTTTTAATCTGTACCCCCACTTCCCAACGATATTATTTTTTCCGTCAACATCCTTTACCAACTTAGTTCCACACCAAGGACACTTTAAAACCTGAAATTTATTATACTGTTCTTTTGTATATTCGAGATTCTTATTGATTGCCTTTGATAATTTTTCGTAACAGTCAATCGCATCTTTATTTTTATTAGGAGTATGTGATCCACCAATCCATAAACCTATACTTATCTCATCATCACCCAGTTCATATTTTGGATATATGCTCCTTTTTTCTTGTGATTCCTGTCTAATTAACTCACACGCACAAATAAGAGTAGATGCCCTGGTAAACTGCTGTGAAGCCAGCAATCGTAAAGTATATCTCATAATTATTGCTGTTCCACCTGATTCTTCCAAATGTGCTAATTTTCTATAAAAAATAGTAAATGCAGTTAGTCCAAGATAAGCTTCTGTTTTTCCACCACCTGTAGGGAACCATATAAGATCCACTATATCTCTATCCTTATTCTGAATAGTATCATCGGTGATTGATGAAATACTCATTAGCAAGAAAGCCAACTGAAATGGTCTCCATGTATGTTTATCTGATTGCTGATAATAGTCCATATTTTCTAATATTTCACCTAAATCTTCATTATCTGGATAAACATTCTCAAACTGGCTTTGTAAAACAATTTGCACCCGTTGCATAAACATTGCTCTATTTGCAAGTTGAAATGAATCCCATGCCTTTACATTATCGTTTAGTTCGTTTATTCCATCTTCTATACGTTTTAAACAATATCTACAATTCAATATATGTTTTTTAGCTGTATTAGCATGATGAACCGACATTCCTACAATTACTGATTCTATCTCATCTATCCAGTCATTATATCCTTTAGCTAAGCATTTAAGATAATTTATCTTGATTTCCTTATCAGTTTCATCCAAATCAGACAAAAATTTCATACTAAATACTTTACTATCAACCTTATATTTTTCATCAACAGTAAATTCCATTTGAGGAACCTCAACCATAGGAAAGAAATCTGAATATATCATTCCCTTACCATAATCGTCAATTTTCCAGTTCACGGAGGTTCCTAAACCGGTGCCATATTTTTTATGATTTCTATATAAAAGACTATTTGAAGCTTCCTCTTCTGTATAATCTTGAATCATATCTAAATCAGAATAATCGCAGAAACACAATTCTGGATTTTTTTCTGTGTTTACACTAATTTCTGATTGATAAAGATTTTCTTTACCAGGCTTACCTTTTGCCATATTCAAAAACATAATAGTATATGAGTAAAACCCATTAACTAATTTATGTTTTAATCCACAAATTCCAGCATCTACACTTTCTATATCTAATTTAGACTGAAAATAATCACTTGATTTAAAATTAACAATTGTCTCAAAACAATATGGAACACGTACTTTTCCTCTAAGAAGCTCTATCATTTTATATGCATAGTTTTTAAATGTACCATCATCTGCCTTTTCCTGATCATACCAATATTTTATCTGCTTAGGCTCAATTTTTGTTTTTAATTCAAGTATATGCTTTTCCTTATCATATGAAAAATAAGGCTCAAAAACTTCCGGCACACAAAATTGTTCAGCTATACTTTCGTCAATTCTAATTTTGCAATCTGACACTAATGCAGCACGATACTTTGCAAATTTTCCATCTATTACTATCTGGTTCAAATTTTGTTTAGCAATAAATGTAAATCCCATAGATGAAGGTAATAATTTTGTAGCCATGCTTATATATTCATCCATAGAATCTTCGGAATCGTTCGCAGAATATATTTTTTCTTTATTATCAGATTCTGTATCCTGTTCAGGAGAAAAGCCATCAGACACAATTTCTTCCTTTGCATTTCCCCCTTTGTTATCTAATTCATCATCTTCCATTCCAATTATATTTCCTTGCGGATACAATATCCCTACACTATATCTTTGACCTGGATCTCCAGATATAATTTCATGTTCCAAATCTAGACCAGAAAGCTCTGAACCTGGTCCAAGCATTTCCATTCTCATTCTATCAATTAGTTCTTTTCTTCCATCTAATCGCTTATCTACCATAATTATTTCCCCTAGTTTTCAATCGGTCTATTAGCTCTGTATCCAGCAATACTAAAAGCTTCTATCGTTTCGATGTGATCAATTTGCTTAACTACTGTAATTTCTTGTATTCTATCTTTTAATTCCTCATACATTCCGGCATTATCATCAAATTTAATATTATCTGAAATCACAGCTTTTTCTATTAATTTTAAAATTTTCACTCTTGCAGAGCGTATTTGCTTTGTTGCCAATGCATACTCTGTATGTGATTCCGGCAAACAATCTTTACCAAACACATCTTGAATATACTTAAAAGTTTCTTCTTGATTTGGTCCTACAATATGTGACTGCTCATCAAGCCAACTTCTAATAACTTGAGGTTGTGCTTTATATCCTTTTGCAGAAAACATCTTTGATAATTGTGTATATTTTATTCTATTTTCATATCTGTATTTTCTGCAATTTTCTTTCCATTCCTTTACAAGACCATAACACCTTGCAATCTCACTATTCTTTTCGGAAATGCTACATAATAATTCATCAACTATATCTTTCGTTCTTTCATCATTTATTGTAAAAATCAGCTGATCTCCTTCTTTTAATTCATCAACACCTTTTTCAATAACAGATTGTTTATCAACATCAATAACATATGCTGTATATCCTTTGGTAAAAATTATATTTTCACCTGAAATAAAATTTGCATATCTATAAGCTTCAAGAAAACGCTCTTGTCCTGTAATATCTGGAAATGCTCTTTGCGATTGAAAACGTTCGTTCTGCAAGAACATCCTCATAAATGATTGCTGTATTTCGTTATCAATTTCACCCTCATCCTTATATTCATTTTCCTGCTCATTCTCAATGTTAATCATATATCCATGACTATTATCTTCAAATTCTTCTACAACAAAATCAGGCGAATATGCCCTGTTATTTAATATCTTTTTATAATTAACAAATTCTTTATATAGATTGTTATACAAACGCAGTTGCGTGTCATAAAGGAAAATATCTATGCTCGTAAAAAACACATTGTCAAATGGATTATACTTTGATGAATTCATCAAAGATAAATAATAAATATCAGAGAAATTAGACAAGTCTATGTTCTGTGCTTGCGATTCCGTTGCAACCATATATTTGTTTTTTAGTATGGCATTCCATCTTTTAGGATAAAATCTTTCTACAAACGGCTTATATCGCATACTTGGAACAATAACCAGCATATTAGTGTTATTAAGATCATTTATTGCATTTCTAAAAGCTTCTCTTTTAAAATTATATGTCCTACCTTCTATGTACTTTTCCTCTATATAATCCAAAACTATATTGCACTGACGTCTTACCGTCAGAGGATATTCCTCTATTTCTTTCCTAAATTCTTCAATTTGAACAGTAGGAAGTATAAAATCTCTTACATCCCTATAATTAGATGATAATTTTTCATATTCCTCAAACGTAAAAATAGCATTATTAAATAACTTCAGCATTGAATATGACCACCGACAAAAAGCCATGATTCTCTGGTTATCTAAACAATTATTTATTACAAAAGCAATGTTTTCTTTTATTCTTTTATAATCTTTCCACCTAAACGGACTATCTACGAACTGTAATCTTGATTCTCCCCACTCAGCACATTGAATTTCCTCATGGAATTTGCTATTTGTTGATGTTTCTTTTACAATACAATTTACTCTTTGCTTATCTTTTATTGATTTTAAATATTCTGCAGTATACGGCAGTGTTAAAATATCTTTATTATTTTCAAGTTGTGCTCTAATCCAAGCATTCATAGAAAGTTTTGTTACTAACAATGAATATGGCAATTTTTTTCTATATATTAGTTCCTCTAAATCCATACCGTATTTTTTATAAGCTCTATCATCAAAAACTATAAAACCAACAATATTGTTACCATGTTTTTCTTTTATCATTTCTCTAGCTTTATCTATACTTAAAGTTGCCTTAAGCATAGCTTCATTGTTATTAGCATTACCTCTTTTACGAAGTTCATTATTATCTGTAAAAAAAGAGGCTGTTACTAAATCTAACAATAAATAGTTTTCCCCTTGAAATTTAAACGAAACATTGTTTAGGAGCTCATCAAAACGATGATTATCAATAAATATTACTAACGATTGTGAAGGTGCCGCTGAAATCTCAGTTCCTTTTAATTCTGCAACTTTTCTCAAGAATTCAGTTCTTTGAGATTTACTTTTTCCTATACCCAGTCCATTTAATTTTTTAGATTTACCATTATATGGAGACACATCACACATTGATTTTTCAGGAATATACATTTTACCCTTGTCTCCTTTAAGAACGTATCGTTCTACTCCATCTATTACTGTTGTACCTGAATATATCCATCTTTTAGATCTGAAAGTGACAATATCTCCCTCTTCAATGTCTTTAGTCACATCTATTGCTTTGGTTTCATCCATAAATATAAGTGATAATACTGCAATAGCAAATGCTATTGCATCATAGTAATCAGATCCTGTATGCTGAATGAATAATGTTTTATGCTCCCTACCATCTTTATATGCCTCTGTTAGAAACTGCTCTTCTATTTTAAGAACTTCTTCATTTGATATTACATTACCTTTTAAGCATATATCCACTTTATTTATCAAACTACATAATCCTTCTCTTGTTTTTTCCATACCTGCCACCCATTATATACTTCTTTACATATATCATTTCCTCTTCTGATATATTTTCTTTCAAATTATAAACAATCAATATAATATTTTAAATCATTGAAGTCCAATTATAAATCTTTAAATTTCATTCTCTATATCATTTTGTCCAAGCTTAATTTCAAATACTGCTTCATCTATTACTTTTATGCATTCATCCGTATTATTCTTAATATCATTTCCCCAAAAACGAATAACTGTCCAGCCCATAAATAATAACTTCTTATTTACTTCATCATCACGTTTACGATTTTTAGATATTTTACTAATCCAATATTCACTATTATTGCTTTTTTCGAGCCTAGGTCTTAAAACTTCCCAATCCTTACCATGAAAAAACTCTCCATCACAAAAAATAGCAATTTTATACTTAGTCAATGCAATATCTGGTTTTCCCGGTAAATCCTTATAATTTTTTCTGTATCGATATCCTCTTTTCCATAGTGCTTTTCTTAACAACACCTCAATCTTTGTATCATTAGATCTAATGTGCTGCATATTTTTTCGGCGTTGCTCCTTTGTTAAATCATCAGCCATAACTTACACACCCTTAAAAATCACATCATTATGGTACTGTATAAATTCTTTACCCGGCAAAAACTTATCTGGAAGTATTATTTCTTTGCCATTATAAAAGGCAAACCATTCTCTGGTTTTTTCATCCATAACTGCATCCTTTATATATCTTGAGTTTACAATTCGATAATTTTTATCTATCGTAATCAATCCTCTGTCAAATGCTTTATCATGCATGGCATTCAGACACAATCCATTACTTGGGTTTGTTCGTTCTGTCTTTATATTGCTTACACTCCATGGTTTAATATGACTTGCAACAAGTAATTCTTTATTCTTCAATCCTGTAATGCAACACGCATTGCCATATGACATAAGCACAGACATCCTGAAAAAATACTGGCCTATTCTTATTTTTGTCTGCTGCTCTTTATCAATACCTATAGGTATGTCATTTAATTTTAACTCTGGCAATAAAGTCTCAACAGATGTATGCTGCATATCCGCCAAAATATTCTGAGCTATAAAAGATAGTTCCCCTATATTATTTGCAAACTCATCATATATAACCTTGTCCAATTTGCTGGTGTGCGATAATCCTGACACATTTCTTGCCTGCAATTCTGGATCATAATGAGCAAGATTAGACATTTTATAAGCTACCGCATCTGGTGTCCTGTTTATTATACTTGCAAGATTTATTATCTCTTGATTATTCTTTCCAATCTTAGAAAATGGAACTCTTGTATAAAGATCCATTGCTAAAATCGTTTCTTCTCTTGTCCAATTTCTTCTTGCCACACTATCACCACCTTTACACATATTATATATTATCCTGGCTCTTTTGTGTATATATATCAAAATTGTATTGCTGCTTAACGCAGCATAAATAAATAAAACTTGCATTTTTGCAGCAAATATTATATAATCAGTATGAAGGAGAGTGTCATGAATAATCCAGGACAATATTTGAAATCTATCCGTAAAAAGCGCGGATATGGTGTAAAGACGGTTTACAAAAAGACTGGTGTAGGTGACTCCACAATACGCCGCATAGAAGAAGGAAAAACCAAGTTTCCACCTGCTGCACAATTAAAAACTCTTGCGAATTTTTACAACATAAATTTAATTGAACTTTATAAAGCATATGGATATTTGAATGAAACAGATATCAATTTTCAAAATAATTGTTTTGAAAATGCAGAATTTTTAGACGAAGAATCACGTTCTTCAATACAAGGACTAATAAATCTATTAGCAGAAAAGAGGACATTATAATGATATATAGATTAGGCGAATTATTTTGTGGTCCTGGCGGAATCGGCTGGGGAGCAACCAACGCAGACATAGGAGATGATAATTATCGTATCGTTCATCAGTGGGCTAATGATTATGACGAATCAACCTGCGAAACTTACCGTCACAATATCTGTCCTAATGCACCTGAAACTGTTTATCATGGAGATATTAGAACTTTCGATATGTCACAATTAGCCCCTATTGATGCACTTGCTTTCGGTTTTCCCTGCAACGATTATAGCGTTGTTGGCGAACAAAAAGGAATGAATGGAACTTTCGGTCCCCTTTATTCTTATGGTGTTAAAGCATTAAAACTATTTAAACCTATGTGGTTTTTAGCTGAAAATGTTGGAGGGTTAAGAAGTGCTAACGAGGGCAAAGCTCTGAAAAAAATAATAAATGAGCTTCGAGGCGCTGGTTATACCATCACTCCACATTTATATAAGTTTGAAGATTATGGTATTCCTCAGGCAAGACATCGTTTAATAATTGTTGGAATAAGAAATGATATTGATGTTGAATTCAAGGTTCCTTCTCCAGAACCTTATGCTAATCTCGATAATACTTGTAAAAATGCAATCGAGAACCCGCCTATTCCAGCAAATGCTTTTAATAACGAGCGCACAAAGCAGTCTAAGCAGGTCGTCGAACGATTAAAGCATATCAAACCCGGGCAAAATGCTTTTACTGCTAATTTGCCAGAAAATTTACAACTTAATATTAAAGGTGCTAAGATAAGCCAAATATATAAACGGCTTGATCCTACAAAACCATCTTACACAGTAACCGGCAGTGGCGGTGGTGGCACTCATATTTACCATTGGTCAGAACCACGAGCACTCACAAACCGCGAGCGTGCGCGTCTTCAAACATTTCCTGATACATATGAATTTATCGGTTCAAAAGAAAGTGTGCGCAAACAAATTGGCATGGCTGTTCCATGTCAGGGTGCTAAAATAATTTTTGAGGCAATACTTAAATCTTTTGCAGGAATTGAATACGAAAGCATTCAGCCTTCCATCACAGAATAGCAGACAGCTGTACTACTCCTTATTGAATAGTACAGCTGTATTTTAATTTTCCTCTATAACATCATAATAAATAATATCTCCCGGAAGTTTGATATTCGGTATCCATAATGGTCTTCCACCCCATCCCTTATTTCCAGTTACTTGATACATTGTTAATACCACCTTTGAGGAAAACTCACTTCCTAATTTCCAATCATTTGGAGAAAGCAATGCACCTGTTCCCTGTGCAACATCCCTGTTTCTACGCACTATCAAGATGCCCTGTCCTGCTGGCTGTTCAGATAATATTGTGTCAATAACCGACACAAAGGCTTTCAGCTTAAAGTCTGGACTTGGAATAATATGACTCAACACTTCTTTTACAATTCTCAGACTTACCTGATAATATGGTTCATCAGAATTAAATGGTTCAAGGAGTTTTGATATCTCTTCTATCGAATCATTATCTGGATAATATGGATAGTAGTTTGTTCCGCCTGAAAGCATTTCCACATGATCTGTATCAAGTACATTTTTTCTTGTAGGGTTCAATCCATTTGGATAATATACCTTTATATCCTCAATTCCTCTTTCAATCTGAGCAATTATAGAATTGTTTGTAGCATTGATATCAGAGAATAACTTATACAAATTTTCATCGATGTATACCCTCATCAATCCAGGATCTCTATCATAACCAAACATTCGGCTATGCTGCCACATTGTATCAGCCTGTGGCTTCTTACTTGTTCTCGTATAATATATTGTTTGAAGTCCTGGAAATGTGACTCCTCTTCCCAATGTATTTCCGCCAATCACAAAATTACATCCGGTTTCATACTGCTCACTATCAATATCTGTTTTCCCGTTCATTATGAGCACTTGAATTGCTTTTCCATCAATTAACTCAAATGCCTTTTGAAGATATTGGTCATAAGAAACCTTATCTTTTTTTGTTGGTGCCAAATTATGGTATTCTCTTTCTATTTCATCTTTAAATTCACCATCTCTATTCTCTACACACCAGGCAATCTCTTTAATAATTTCATCTGCATATTTTTTATGTGCCACCTGCCTTACACTTGGATGAAATAGACAGTTTGCCACCTTTCCTCCTGATGCCAAAATCTGAGAAGCAACAGCAATATGTCTAATTACTACAGCTTTTGTAGGTTCCTCAATTTCTTCCAGAAAATTAACACAGTCTGGCTTTCCAATTGATGGGAAGAAAAAATCTCCCCCTAAATAACTTGCTCCCGGCTGAAAATAATATGTAAAATATGGATGCCATCCTGATTCTAAAGTCTGTAAAAATATTGCTTGTGGAGTACCTGTTACTTGAAGATATATGCTGCTTGAAGAACCATTTTTTATCATATCAAGATACTTATTGATTGACGATTGACGATCCTTATTTACAAGTGTATTTAAGGAAGCTGCATCCGCCTCATCATCTACAATAAATAATGGATTTCCTCTCATAAAGCCTGTGGAATTAAAAATATTAGCCCATAGTTTTAAAATGCGGGCATTCTTTTTCAATACAATAATGGTTGGTTGAAGCAAACAGTTATCGGTAAAAATCCTTGCATCATTTTCTCCACATATGCAATATCCATCAAGATCTGCCTTTACTCTGTCCAATGTTTGCTGTTGCAATACAACATTATCTGTTGTTAATAATACAAAAACTGGAAATCCAAGATCTGTTGCTTTTGAAATTATTCCAAACATCTGACCGGTTTTTCCAGATTGAACATTTCCAAAAAGCAGTCCTATTTCATGGCTTGTAAATGAAAAATTCTTAATATATTTATTCCCAACTTCTTCTGCAGTATGAGAAATAGATTCCGCAAGTTTTTCATTTCCCCGTGCAATTATTTTGTTAAGATAATTCTTTAAGTACTGCACTATTCTTCATCCCCTTCCTCATCTATTGGCTTAAATGAAAGCATCCAGACATCCAATGGTGTACCATCTTCATCCATTGCTGTCTGTCCAGTTTTTTTGAGATACAGATTTTCACATCCATACTCTTCCAACATTTCTTTTGTGATCATACCCTCTCGCTCAGTATCTGCCTGAGTATCATTAACAGGATTTACCAGTCCTGCCGCTGCAAGACGCCCTTTGAGCCATCTTCCCATAATAAGCTCATCACCAACAGCACTAAACTGTTTGTTTCCATCGCTTGTAGTATGAGCCTTAAACCAATATCCATCATCTGTAACAATGTAAAAAGGAACATTCTTTTCAGGATAACCTTCCAAATGAGTTATTTCCTTTGCAACCGTTAACTGTGTCTCATACCAATCTCTTGATTTTCTCTTGCTTCGTGGTGCTGCATAACACACATTTACATTTGACTTTGTAAAATGCTTTCCATCATCCATATGTCTCTCATCATATGCCGGGACTTTAAGTGGGAGTAAGAAAGACGCATAGGCTGAGCATCTACTGTAAAATTCTACATTTGATTTTGGAACCTCCGTGACAAGCTCGATTCCAGACAATGCAGTATTAGTTTCATGAATAAGAGGCATCCCTTCAATAGATGCAATATTAACAGATATATTTGGTCTCTTTAACTCCTCAATATGATTTACTATTTCTTCAATTTCTGTCTTTTCTTCTGTAATAGCAGAAATTTCATACTGCCTTCTGTTATTTGCCTCAAGTTTAATCACTCCTAAATTTGCAGATCCAATTATTGCAGAAATAGGTTTCCCATCTTTATAAAATACATATAATTTTCCATGATACTTGAAGGCTTTTACCATACGAATTTCTCCAATTCCTGACTCCTGCCATTTTTTATTTAACTTAATGGCAGTATGATATGATCCCTCTGGCATTCCCTCAATAAAGTACATTCCGATATTTAAACATATATTTTTTATATTATTTTGTTCAATCAACAAATCTAATTCTTCCAAAGAAGCACGCGAAACATATCCAACTGCAATTTCTATTCTATCAGCTGATTGCATTTGATTATTGATTGCTTCCGTAATTGTCTCTTGTCCTTCATCTGTCGCCAATGGCAAAATGTTTGAATATAATAATCTCAAATTTGTACCCCCTTTTAGCACGAATTTTATTCAAATAATAATATAAATTAGTTCCTAAATACATGTAGATGTAACTGCATAATTCTATTATATATGATAAAATGAAATTAAACTAGGAGAAGGAGGACAAAAATTATGGCTAATGCAGGCGATACATTTACTGTTGAACTAAACCAAGCTCAATTAGAATGGGGAACTTTTAGATTTACTGGAAGCCGCGGGCTTCGCTATGGCGAAGGATACTTGAAAATTCCAAAACCCGTTGCCCTTAATTTGCAGTTATTTAATGGTAACCACACAAACGGATATGATATTCTTGGTGAAAATATTTTTCATGCTACCTCTGCAGATGGACTTTTTACTGGTACACTTCGTTCAGAAGGTTGTTCCAATGCTGGAGATCCATATGCTAAACAATTTGCAGGAGATAAAGATCTCATGGCCCTTGGATACTGGTATTCACAGATCAACGCACAAATCGGTGATTTAATCCGAGTTACATTTACTTCTCCAGCAGATGTTGTTCTTGAAAAATTGTAGTATCATTCCATAAGAAATAAGCAAAAATGCATTTGTATACACACGATGCATTTTTGCTTAATGGATTTCTACCTATTCAGATAATCCTCATGCTATCTTTCAGCATTTTTCGACTTTTCAATATTCCCTGTTTTCCTATCCTGTGATATCTGCTTCGCCTGTTTTATCTTTTCTCTCACAGACGTCTTTTCCTGTTTTCTCACCTGTGCCTTTTCTTTCAGATACTGCTCCGCTGATTCCAGATACTCTGCCAACGGTCCTGTCTTGTCCTCCGTGATAGGATTGATGTCTACTGTAATTCCGGCAATCGCAAATCCATCCTCATGCAGTATATTGAAAAAATCATCTTCCCTGATTGTGCCTTTATAGTCCACCACAACATCCAAGTCTGAACCTGTTTTCTCTATGCCCCGACATCTGCTGCCTGATAAAATCACATTTTCCACCTGTGCATCCAGATCATTTTCTATTATCTTTGCCTGCACATAATATGAAACTATCTCTTCAATCTCTCCGGCATTCATTCCGTCCACTGGATGAAAATGTTTCTCTGTCTGCTCCCGGAAATCTGCAATAGCTTTTGCTGAAAGCATATTTTCTTTTTGGTCAAGTTCAGTCCAGAGTGTTCCAATCACGTGATTCAGGTTGGAATTATCATTTTCCATCAGTTCAAAATGCATCTCCTGACAGTCTGATAATGAAGTCAGCTTCTTTATCCTGTTGTGATACGTTCTGTACTGCACTTCATCCAACAGTTTTTCTTCCAGCCGGAATGCTTCACTTCCTGAAAGTCTCTCCCAGATATCGTCCTTTTCTGACCGGATGACAAGACCATATCCGTCATCATTCCTCTGCTGTACCATGTGAATGATATCCGTTTCTCCGTTGATTTTGCATAAGAAATCAAATTCATTATATCCTGCATCCCAGTAATATCCTGCCTGTGTCAATCTGATATCTGTTACATCTGCTGCCATAACCATTCCATGCTCTATATCTTTTGTCTCTGTATTTCTATCTTCCATCCTATTCTCCTTTTCCTAAAATAGCGGCGCACTAAGGCCGCAATCGTTGTTGCTTCGCAAGTTAGCAAGCAGTGCCCCTGTGTACACACGGAGCATTTTGCTTGTTGGAGGCACATCCCCAATCCCCTTAGAATGTCATCTTCGATGCCAAGCTGCGCCCTCACTTTGTGAGTGCTGATACATTCCTGCTTTACCGGAATTGCAAAAAAAGCGGGCAACCACCAATTTTCATTTTGATGATTACCCGTAAGGTTATCTCTGCTGCTGTCGCTTCTTTTTCAGGTCTTCCTCCTGATTCCATGTCTGCTGTGCAGCATAGAAGGATTCCACATTTTGCTTCGCAATCTGATAATCCCGCATCTCTTTTTTTATTTTTTTGTACTCACTGTAAGCTGCTTTTTTCTCGGAAAGCAGTCGTGCAAATTCTTCATTCAAATCTTTTACCTTCGGAATTTTTCCGTCCGGAAGTTTTGAAAATGCTTCCTTTGCTGCCTTGTGAAGAATGATTTCATCACGATGCGCCTCATAGAATTTTTTGCTGTAACCGGATTTACGATACGCAATGTATGTATCTCTGGTCTTTGCATAATTGATAATATGAGTTTTGAGAACCTTGTTCTGTGCCATCTTTTCCTCAGCATCTTTGATGATTTTCATAAGTTCATGATATCTGGTCGAACTTCCATCTACCAAGGCATCCAAAGTTTCCTTATCATGAATATCGTGCTGCTGCAAAAACAGAATGGACTCTGCAAACTGTTTTATATTATATTTTTTCGCCCAGCGGACATAACCGCCATTCTTTCCCTGTGCCATCTTCTCCTGAATATCCACCACCAGATCAAACTTCCGCTTTTCTGATTTCACAACTTTCTGATCAGATGCTTTTTCTTTCTTCTCAGGTAAATCTTTCTCCCCGGCAATTATCTTTTTCAGATTTTCTTCTGTATAATCTTCTCCCAGAGAACGGAATCTGATAAAACGCTTCTGCTCCTTCCCACATATTGCAGTATGCTTTCCACGTTTAATCTCATACCCTTCCTGCTGTAATAATTTCAAAAGTTCTTCAAAATCTGCCGGCTTCTGCTCCAGGCATTTCAGGATATCTTCCCGGATGACATCCCTCATACTCGTCCGTTCCGGGTACTTAGTTCTCCGCTGTCGTTCACTCGGTTTTACTTTCGGGATAATGGAAAGTCCATGTTCCAGGCAGATAATGTCGCTGAGTCTCTGCAATGCAATTCCCGAAAACCAGAAGTCACGAAACTTCCGGTCGCAGTCCAGATTGGTGGAATTGAAAATGATATGATTATGAATATGAGCTCTATCCACATGCGTTGCCACGATAAAAGCATGCTTCCCTTTTGTGAATCTCATACCGGTTTCATACCCTACTTCATTTGCTTCCTCCGGTGTGATTTCACCCGGCTTAAAAGACTGGCAGATCTGATATGCAAGTACATCTCCCTTAGGCTGCCGCCATGTTTTATGCAGATATTCTTTTTTTGCCTGAGCAAATTCCAGATCAACAAGCTCCGGATTGCACTGATAAGATGAAATATATTTTCCATCTTCTGTCTTGTCCCCGTTCATTGCATAATCTGTTCTGTCTTTCAGACACTGCATCACACTCCGTCCTTTGTTCTGATGCATTGCTATCAGTTTTGTTGCCGCCATTCTCTCACCTGCCTTACATAATCACTGTTAATCTGTCCAGCACTTTTCTCATTTCCTGTAAGATTTCCTTCTGATTATTTTTCAATTCTTCAATATCCTCATGATAAATGCTTCCTGTTTCATTTGCTTTCCTGGCATACTGATTCAGATTATTTCCTGATATCTGTAGCAGCCTTAATATTTCTTTTAGATCCGATAGATCCATTACAATCACATAGCCGTATAACGCCATTCGGAGAAGATAGGCAGTCAGGCTTGTGATTCCTGATTCCTCCATCCGCTTCATTATTTTTTCAAGTTCCTCTGGTGTTGCCCGGATATGAATGTCTTTGGTTCTTTCTAACATTCTCCAATCTCCCTTTCAAAACAACATCCCGGAATCAGTTTTCTCTCTGGAACAGGAAACTGTGGTGTTGTCTGTCTGCTCTGTTCTTTCAGTTTCTCCAATACAGATTTCTTATCCTCCGGGACAATCTCCAATGTTCCTGCTGCCGGTTCCACCTTCACATTGTTGATCACACCATCAAAGTTATTATCATTCTGCTCCACCATATCTTCAATTCCACGCATGGGATTTCTGCTGATAGATGGTCCTGCTCCTGCAGTCTCCTCTGGTGTACTGCTGCCGGATTCTTCCGATACTTCTACCTCATATTCTCCATGAACCTCATCCCACTTTTTAATTTTTCTTGCTTTTGCCTTTTCCATACTTTGCTTCTCCCTTCTCAAAATTCAGTTCAAATATTGCTCTCTGGTTTTCATCAACAGTCATCACAACCGTAGTGTCATAAGTGTTTCCTGTCTTCTTTGACTTGCATCCTTTCAACGCAACCTTTCCATCCGTCAAAAGTTTAATAGCTGTCTGCTTGGTCATCTTCTTGCCAAGTGCTTCAAAAAATCTGTTCTGCTTCCAAAGCACAAAGTTGCATCCCCTATTCTCACAGGAATATCCTTTCTGTCTCTCAATCACATGCTGACCACAGCAAGGGCATATTCCGATTTCTTCCATTGCCGGATGCATGAGCACTTCCGCATCTTCAATCACTTTATAAGTCTTTACCAGGTTCGTGATCATCTCTTCGATTTCACTCATAAATTCCGTATCCTGAAAATTTCCCTTCTCAACATCAAGAAGTTTCTGCTCCCACTCTGCTGTCATGGATGGCGACTGGATCTGTTCCGGCATGACCGTGATCAAGGCTACACCCTTATGAGTCGGCATAAGATATTTTGCTTTCTTATTACCTTTTCTCTCTACAAATCCGATACGCACCAGCTTTTCAATGGTTGCTGCCCTTGTCGCTGATGTTCCGATTCCTTTACGTTCTGCTTCATCCGGCATCTCGTCAGCTCCTGCACGTTCCATTGCTGAAAGAAGGCTGTCCTCTGTAAAATGTTTCTTTGGTGTGGTCTTTCCTTCCTCCATCTTTGGATTCTGCAAAGGATATGATTTTCCATTTGTCATGGCAGCAATACATGCCAGCATCTCAGCATTCCCTCTTTTGTCCTCATTCTCCTCTTCGGAATCTGTGCTGTCTGCCTTGCTTCCTATGATCCAGTCCTGAATCTCTCTCCATCCTTTTTCCCTGATATTTTTCGTCTTTGCCCTGAATACCGTATCCGCACAGGTAAATTCCACATCAACTTCATTTCTCACTGCTGCATCCCCCAGAGCCGCTAACAGTCTGGCGGTAATAAGACTTAATACCTTCTGCTCTCCGGATGGAAGGTCACCAAATTCTGCATCCGCTACATTTACCGTAGGAATAATTGCATGGTGGTCACTGACCTTACTGTTGTTAATCACCTGCTCTGCATGAACCCGCACATTCTTTGTAAAACCAAATTTATGTGCCATCTTCTGTGCAAGGTTCGGAATCATTCCTTCCATGTCCTCAGTCAGAAATCTGCTGTCTGTTCTCGGATATGTTACCAGCTTCTTTTCATACAGACTCTGCGTATAATCAAGTGTCTGCTGTGCTGTGAATCCCAGATATCTGTTGGCATCTCTCTGTAATGCAGTCAGGCTGTAAAGCTGTGGTGCTTTCTCCTGTTTATCCGCCGGATCAATCTTTGTTACCTGTGCTGTCTTCTCTTCCTTCAATCTGTTCAGAATTTTCTCAGCATCCTGCTTATTTTCAAAACGATCAGACAATGCAGTAATGCCTCCGCAGCTGATGGAAAGTCTGTAGATTGGTTCCGGCTTAAAACCTTCAATCTCTGCTTCTCTCTGTATGATCATGGCAAGTGTCGGTGTCATTACTCTTCCTACATTCAGCGTCTGTCCATACAGAGTAGAAAATAATCTTGTCGCATTCATTCCCACAATCCAGTCCGCACGCTCCCTGCAGAGTGCCGCCTGGTAAAGATTATCATATTCCCTGCCATTTCTCAGATTAGAAAAGCCATCCGAAATCGCCTGGTCTTCCATTGAAGAAATCCATAAGCGCTCGAATGGCTTTTTGCATTTTACCTGATTATATACCAGACGGAAGATTAGCTCTCCTTCACGTCCGGCATCTGTTGCCTCTACTAATCCTTCTACATCTTCCCTCTCCATCAGCTTTTTTAAGATGCTAAACTGCTTTCTGGTCGCAGCTGCAATCTGATAATTCCATTGTGAGGGAAGGATTGGGAGATCATCATATCTCCACTTTTCGTATTTCTCATCATAAGACTCCGGGGATGCAAGCTCCACCAGATGTCCCACACACCAGCTGACAATATAACCATTGCCCTCCAGGTATCCATCTTCTCTCTTATCTGCACCGATTACCTTCGCAATGGACTGTGCCACCGAAGGTTTCTCGGCAATTACTAATTTATATGACATTTAATCCTCCTTATCTTCCTGTAGAACCAAAAGCTCCTGTCCCACGTTCTTTCCACTCCTCAAACGTGAAATCCGGTATCAGCACCGGCATGATCACAAGCTGTCCGATCTTGTCTCCGGCTTTGATCTCATATTTTTCCCTGCCGACATTAGAAATGATTGTATGTACCTCTCCTGTATAACCGGAATCAATCGGCGGTAATTCACATACAATTCCTTTTGCACTTAATCCGCTTCTCGGAAAGATATATCCGGCATATCCATCGGGAATCCTAAGACCGAATCCCAATGGAATCTTAATTACCTGTCCCGGTACCACTGTAAAATACCCCGGACTGAATACATCAGCCCCGGCATCATTGGCATATGCCCTCTCCGGGCTCTTGCCTCCAAAATCAATCAGTTGAATCTTCATCTGCTTCGTCCTCCAATACTGTTTCTTCACATAACTTAGGAAAATCCACCCTGATAATATCTGTTGGTAACATCTGCGGTGGAATACTTTTTCCACAGGTCATCTTTCCTTCCTCACAGCCACCATTCATACAAAATGGTCCACAGTCAGAAAATAGTTCCCTGTTCTGCCCCAGAAGCTGTTCCCAGATTTTCAGCATCACATATCTGGTCTCCTTGGTGTTTCTCCTGCATGTCCTCTGATGGATCATGTGCTTCCACTGATACGGTGTCGCGCTGATCAGAAGAATATTCCTCATTCCCTGCGGTGCACAATATCCGGCAGAATCATTATCAACCCCGAATCTGATCATTTCCTGGTAATTTTTCATTGCCATGCTGCACTGTCTTAAATATCCTTCCTCCTGTCCGGTTCCTATCAGATCATAGGGAATGACAAAATCCTCTACTCCTGAATAGTCACTGTATTGCAGGCTTGCCGACATATATTTCACTTCATTCTGGTGCCTGGTAATCTGTGCCAGGAATCTTCTGGATGCACCGACTACAACCACATTGATGATTCCAAACTTCTGGATGGTCGGATGTGGCATCTTCACAAGATTTGCCACGGTGGATCTCTGATATGGCTTTTCATACAGATCCATGAAATCATCCAGGCAGGAAATCTGATGTCCTCTCTGTGTCAGCCTTGCCGCACAGACCATCAGCTTCTCTGCCTGGTCAATGGATTCCGGATTTAATATCTTCACTTCAATTTTCTTCATTCAGTTCCTCCTCTACAATCGCACAAAGAATCAGGAAATAGTTAATACTGTCGGTAATCTTCTCATCCCACTGCTCCTTGGAATACTGCTGCTCACCCATACACATATCCGATACAGAGATCAGATGCTTGGACAGCATCCCCATAAGTGCTGCTCTCGGCGTGGTATTCAGCACCACTGCTGCCTTCTTGAAATGCGCCAGCCTGTCCACTGCCGTATTCTTCACTGCTCTGGGAGCGTACTCTGCTCCCTTTGCCACCAGCATGGATTTACAACGATCCGTCTGCCTGATGATCACTTCATTGAACTCTTTCTGATTCATGCCCTTTCCTCCTTCGCTTTCGTTGTTCTGCTTTTCTTAGGTGCCTGCTCTGCCTTTTCCGTATTGGCTTTCAGCTTTGATTTCACAGACTCCTTTACCTTTGACAGAGTCCTTTTCTTATCAAGATCCTTCAGAGCCTTGTCAACAACTACCTTTAATTCCGGGTTGGCAGTTTTCTCCTGTGTCTCAGATACAACCGGAATAAAGCCCAGATCCTTTGCTCCTTCTGTAATTTTGTCCATAAGCTCCTGTGCAAACGGACTAGATGTTTTTGCCGATTCCTGCACCTGGTCCTTATCTGCCATCAGCACTTCCATCTTCTGGTCAATCTGATAGATGAACTCCGACGCTGTCTGGCGGATCTTATCAAGGGATGCTTTCAGCTCCGGTGTTTCCTTTCCCTCTGACCATCCCGCGACATAAGAAAAGGAATAGTCAGAAGTGTTGATTCCATAATGCTGGCATACTACATATGCAACACTCTCAGCCTCAACTTCTTTCCCATTCCTTGAAATGTCTTTTGCCTCCGGCACATTATCCTTGTCATGCAATTTCTCGTGTGCCATTTCATGAAGCAGTGTCTTAATGGTCTGTACCTCACTCATGCCATCCTGAACCACAATTTTCTTATCTTCCAGATGATAGAATCCCTTGGCATCTCCATCAATCAGCTCAAAAGATACCGGGACCGGGCTGATCTCCTGTAGTGCCTGTAAGAGCTTGGGATATCCTTCAATATTTCCCACCAGTTCAGAAGGACCAATGGTAGGAAGTTCTTTTCCGTCTGTCTGGGACAGGTCAAATGTCTTTACCACCTTGAATGCCCGGATTGTGACTTCCACTTTCTCCTTTACCGGTTCTCCGTCAGCATCAAATACCGGTCTTCCCTTTTCATCCAGTTTTGTCTGTTCTCTCTCGATCTTATAAGGTGCCGGGGCAAGGATGCTGATTCCCTTTTCTCCCTTTTTCACATACCGGCCCATCTGCTTCCATCCGGTAAAGCTCTGACACAGCTGTGCATCCGGTCTCTGCATCATGATGAGCATGGTATTATTCACGGAATACCTTGGAAATTTTGCCATCACATTGAGAAACTGCTTGTACTTATTACTCTGGAATACATCCTTCACACCCTTTTCCAGCTTGTCTGTGATCTGATGCAGTTCATCAGCTCTCTTATCCCTGGATTCAATCCAGTCAATTTTCTTCTGGATATTCTCAGGAATTTCTCCTTCAATCTGTGCCTCCGGCATATCATGGATAAGCGCTGCAATCATCTGCTGTGCCTGCCAGTTTTCTGCTATATCAGGAACATATCTAAGCATATCCAGGTCAATTCTCTTTCCGATCAGCACATCCATCTCCACGCTGTCCTCCGGATTCTTTAGGTCTGCTACCCTGATGCCGATTGCCGGTATTCCATGCATACGCTCAGGCGGTATCTCTTTGAATTTTGCTACTGCTTCCGCAACACTTGTGATATTCTCATGGAATTCTCCCATGTTATGAAATTCGCTGCATTCCGCCACAGTCAGCGTAACTGTCTTCTTCTCTTCTTTTACGGCTGTATTCTCTGCCACTCTAAATCCCTCCAGTTCTATATCCTCCAGATTATTTGTCAGTTTTAATGATGAAAGCGGAATCTGCTGTTTCTGATGAAATGAGTAATAATCCCTCCCTGGTCCTACTATGATATGGTCAAGAAATTTAACCCCTATCAGATCACACAGCTGCTTTACCCTTGCCGTTGTTGCTATGTCATCCATGCTTGGCTGCAATTTATTTGACGGATGGTTATGAACCAGCATGATTGCAGATGCATTAGACAGGATCGTGCTTTTCAGTACCTCCCTGGGATGAGCGATTGACTGGTCAAGTGCTCCCATACTGACTACATTCATATTGATAGGCTTTCCATCCGTCTGTAGGTTCACGATTGCTACTACTTCCCTGTCATAGTCCTTTAGCATATCTGCCATGACCTTAACAGCTGCTTCCGGACCATCCATAGGAACATCACTTAAAAGAGGCGGCATCTCCACCATTCGGATAGCCACCTGATTCAGACGATACATATTTGTTTTTTCCGTTTCCTGCTTCCTTACAGAATCATAGAAACTCTGCTCCGGTCTTACCCCGCTACTGAGCATCCCCTGCTCCTTCCCCTACAGGAATGGTCATGTGAAATTCCTTATCTTTAAGACTTTTCAGCCTTGAAAGTACAGATTCCCTGGTTGATACTTTTTCCTTACGTTTTACAATCTTCTGCAATCCCTTCATATATCCCGTATATCTGCTTTTCCTTGCCATATCAGCGTTCTCCTTTCTCTTTAGCCGGTCCCTGTTTCTTCGGGACTCTAGCAGTTTCCTTCTTTTTCTCGTTCAGATCAGCCAGCACTGATTCCTTAGACTCTGCTCTAAGCATTCTTTCCTTTATCCTTTTGATCTGGTCTCTGGTAAGCGGTTTCTCCACGATACTCCTGTGAAGGATCTTACCAATCGGAAGCCATGTGACATCCTTTCCTGCCTTTTCCTGCTCCATGATGAATTTCATATGGGATGCAGAAAATTTAGGATTCATGTAATGCTCCAGGTTCAGATTTGCCTCGGCTGCTTCATAGATTACCTTGATCTGTGCCGGCTTGAACTCCTCCTGCACTCTTCCGGCATCTTCCATGGCTTCTTCAACACGTATTGATGCAACAGATCTGAATACATAATCCACTTCAACAAATCCGCTGTTATAATCATCTACTGCTTTCTGAAATCTTGCCTTTTTCTCCTCTGGTGTGAGCTGGTCAAATTCTTTGTCTTCCATAGATTCCTCCCGTCAGAAAAAGGCAGCCTTCCGACTGCCTCATTCCCTTGATGCTACTCTTCATCCATTTCGTCTTGATCATCTTCTCCTGTGTCTTCATCAGGGCTTTCGTCCTCTGCATCTGATACAGACTCTTCCTCAATATCCATATCTGCAAGATAATCCTCGTCATCATCACTGTCGAAGTAATCTGCATCAGGATCCGGTGCATCCGCTTTCTTCTTGCCCTTATTGGACTTCACATACATAAATCCACCGATTCCTCCAACCGCTGCAAAAAGGACTACTGCCATAATGCCTGTCACATTTTTACCTTTCTTTCCTGTCTCTGGAGCTTTTACCTCTTCCTTTGGCTCCTCTATCGCATCTTCTGTGGGTTTGGTCTTTTCCGGTTCCACGGTCTCCTTATCGGCTGCCGTCATTCCCTGGGAATTCATATAGGACTCCACCTCATCATCTTCCATGAGTGCAAGAAGATCCGATTCATCTACCAGATTAAGGAAATGAACAGTCTCCGCTCCCTTATCATCACGGTCAATGATAATATAGAAATAATTGCCGGACTTGGTTGTGACTGTAATGAACTGCTTGCCTCCGGCTTCAACCGAACCGTAATCATCCACCAGATTCATATTTCCATCCGGGGTAAGCGGACCATAGCTCTCTTCCTCTTTTTCCGTGCATTCCTCTTCTACATGTGCATCTGTTCCCTCGCAGACCTTATAATCATAAAGGCATACTGCACATTCCTCATTGACTGCTCCCTCACTGCATTTTTCTTCACAGGTACAGGTCACTTCCTGACTCTGTGCAAATGCTGTCACTGGTGCCATTCCGGCAAGTGCCGCCAGACCTGCGACCATGCCTCCCATAATCTTTGCTGCGATCACATTTTTTACCTTATTCATTCTCTTCATCTAAGAAATCCTCCTCTTCGTTATCTGTTTCCTGTTCATTGTCTTCCTCTGCATCTGTCTCCTTACCGGATGCAGCTGCCGCTGGCATTGGTGCCTGTCCGCTTAACATGTCCTGTAATCTGCCACTATTGGCAAGCTGTAAAAACTGTGCCAGCTGTTCCGGTGATAAGTTGTAGGACGCCACATCACTGACAATCTGTAAATTCTCTTCTTCTTTCAGCTTTGCTTCGAGCTGCTTTACTTTGGCATCCGCTGCATCTCTCTTGGCTACTGCCTTTTTCAGATCTGCACGGAGCTTGTCTAACTTTGCATACATAGAATCTCTCCTTTCTTCATGGCAACAAAAAAGCCACCTTTCGGTGACTTTCACTGCATTTTTACTGTATTCTTCCATAGCAATAGGCATGTGCCCGCCAGTATGCTGTGTCATAGGATGCATACTGGATTGGATTGCCACAATGGATCATGATCTTATTGACCGGATCTACCACGATACCCACATGTGAAGCTCCGGCTGTGTTATAGGTTCCCTGGAAAAATACCAGATTCCCCGGCTTTACATCAGAAGCTGCCACCCTTGCGGTTGCATTCTTCCAGCCATTTGCTGTAAGTCTGCCATAATTCCAGCCGTTGCCGCTGTTATTGATGACGTAGCTTACAAATCCCGAACAGTCAAAACTCGTGCTCGGTGAGGAACCTCCCCATACATAAGGATATCCCAGATATTTCTCTGCTTCATGGAGCATATTGGAAAACTGCTGATCCGTCAGATATTCTCCCGGCACAGCATATCTTTCATATTCCTCTGATACTCCCGGATTGGCATACACATTATCTCCGAAGATATCCAGTTTATTACCTCTCGTTTCCAGAAGAAGGTTATATCTCTCCATCTGGTCCTGTGTGAGATCTGATGCCACGACTGCTGCGGATATGCCATTATTGGTAAGTGTCGTATTCAGTATCTTATACTCATACTCTACTTCCACCTCATAGGATTCATATACCTGATATGGAACTGACACGGTATAGGTGTAGGATTCCAGATGGCCATTGACCAGCCTGTACCCAGTTCTTTCCTCATCCCTGTAATGAGTCACATAATGCCATCTGGTCTCTGTCCTCGTCCTTGTTTCAACCACTTCCTCTGTCGTAAGTGTATACTGATGATCAAAAATAGTCTGTAACCTTGACTGGACTTCTGATGGTGTGTAATTCTCATACAGGACAGTAAGCAATGCAGCCAGTTCAAACGGATTGTGTGAAATCTCTGCAAGAGAATAATTATACTCGTCATATCCCGGATGATCTGTTTCGATATTATCTACCGTTCTCTGCAGGTCGGCCTCCAGTGCCACATAATCAGCTTCCACCTGCCTGATATCATCATCCTCGGCAGTAAATGATGTCACTACTGTTGAGCTGTTGATTCCTCCTCCAATAGCTGAACATGATGTGAATACACCGGAAATCACCAAAACAACAATCAGAATCAGAAAAGCAAACAGAAGTGCCAATGGATGGTCTTCAAAGAATTCCTTTATCCATTCCGCCAGCCTTCCCATCAGATCCTCTGCTTCATCCGTAAGTTTCTTACTGATCCTGCCGACTCCATTTGCAGCTTCTTTTGCCTGTTTCTTGGCTGCTGCCTCTGCAAATTCCCTCTGCATCAGCTTTTTCTGTGCTTTCTTCACGGTAGATGACATGGTGCTTTCTCCGGCCTCTCCGGCTTCCTTGGCTCCTTTTGCTCCCTGAACGGCATCCAGATGATCACTTCTCTTATGAATCTTGGCAGCATATTTTTCTGACTGCCCGTGTTCCCTGATTTTTCCGAACCCTGCTTCGGTAACAGCTATTCCGGCATTCAGGCTGTCCGTACCACTGTTGTCATCCTCATTTCTGATCACGGATCTTCGCATGGTATCCGCCGCTGCTGTCTGCCGGTAGATTTTCCTTCTCCCCTGCTTTTTCATTCTGCGAAGCTGCTTTTCCTCACCGGCAGAGATATGATTATCCTTTTTCCCATACCTTAACTTTTCCCGGTAACTCTTATTCGCAGATGCCTCATTTTTCAGCTTGGAACCATGCTTCTTTTCTGCTGTCCTGCTTTTTTCGTCCCTGCCTTTATTCCTGGCAGACTTCTTAGCAGAATCCCTTGTATATTTTTCTTCATTCATGCTCTATCCTTTCCGAAGAAACAGCCTCTACGCTGACTGTTCCTTCTTTGCATCAACCACTTCGGACAGTCTGGTTGTCATGATACGGTAAAGCTCCGTATTTGTCGGGAATCTATCCACGAATGGAAGGATCACATTTCCATAGAATAAAAGCCCTTCGCCTTCTCCCGAATGTGTTACATACGAAAGCTGGTGAGGGCTGATATTTAACTGCTTCGCAAGGATCTGTCTGTCCCCTACTGCCTGGTTGAGCATATAGATGAAATCAGAGTTTTCAAAGATATTCTCCACTTCCTTGGAAGCAAGAAGGTCCTTTACATTCTGGGTGATGCCGGTCGGGATTCCTCCCCATTTTCTGAAACGCTTCCAGATTTCAACCGTATAGGCTGCCGTCTGGTCTTCACGGAGGAGAAGGTGCATCTCATCCATATAGTATCTGGTCGATCTTCCCTGGATCCGGTTCTCCGTTACTCGTCCCCATACCTGATCCTGTACCACGAGCATTCCAATCTTTTTGAGCTGCTTTCCAAGATCCTTGATGTCATAACATACAAGGCGGTTCGTAAGCTCCACATTGGTTCTGTGGTTGAATACATTCAGGGAACCTGACACATAGATTTCAAGGGCGGTTGCCACATGCTTTGCCTCCGGCTCCTCCTGGGAAAGAAGTGCCTCATACAGATCTCCAAGGATTGGCATATTCTCCGGTCCCGGATTTTCAAAATATTTCTGATAGATCTGCCTGATACAGCGGTCAATGACCGTCTTTTCTACCGGACGCAGCCCATCCTTATTCCCGACAATCAGCTCACATAAGGACAGAATAAAATCTGCTTTCAGTGCAATCGGGTTGTCGTCATCCGAATAGTTCATATTGATGTCCATAGGGTTGATGTACTGGTCGGATGTCGGACTAATCCTGATAACCTGACCACCGAACCTTGCGACCAGTGGAGAATACTCTGACTCCGGATCCGAGATGATAATGTCATCATCCGTAACCAGAAAGCTGTTAGCAATCTCCCTCTTTGCAGAAAATGACTTACCGGATCCCGGTGTACCAAGGATCAGTGCATTCGGATTTTTCAGTTTCTTTCTGTCCACCATGATCATATTGTTGGAAAGCGCATTCAGACCATAATACAATGCCTCATCCCCTCTCTGGAAAAGCTCCTGAGTGGTGAATGGCACAAAAATAGCCGTACTGGATGTGGTCATTCCCCTCTGAATCTCGATCAGGTTATTTGCCAGTGGCAGTGTGCTCATAAGGCCCTGCTCCTGCTGGTAATCCAGCCTGATCATATTGCAGTTATGTTTCTGTGCAATGGAAGCCGCCTGGAACACATTGTTTTCCAGCTCCTGCTTCGTCCTTCCTGTATTCATGACCAGAAACGTCAGAAGAAACATTCTTTCATTCTGGGACTGCAATTCTTTTAAGAGTGCCTTTGCATCCTTGCCATAAGTTGCAAGATCCGATGGGATGATATCCATGTCATAGCCGGCTCTTACTGCCTTTTTCTGTTCCTCTATCTTGGAACGGTCAAGCTCTGTGATTGTATGCTTGATGGTCTTGATTGCCTCATTCTGATCTACGGACTGGATATGCATGGTAACGATCTGGCTTGATTCCATCGAAAGAAAATCTGCCAGAAGCCTGTCGCTGATATCTGAGGCATCAATGGATAAAAAGCTCATGCATCCATACATTTCTCCAATCTGAAAATATCTTCCGGTAGGAAATGCAAAGCTGCTCGGTGCAATAAAATCCTTAACCGAAAGTCCTGATCCCGTCAGGTACTTCCAGTCGAAACGGAACTTCGCATCATCCCCCATATGAAACTGTCTGTGCATCAGTTCCAGTCTTTCACTGCCGTTTAAGCTCCTCGCCTGTACTCCCAGTCTCTTGAAGTTATTGAGGATATCTGTTTCGATATGCGTAAGTCTCGGCTTTGCTGTCTTCATGGACTCCGCATGGATCCCGAAAGTAAGATATTTCGTCTTGGTAAGACCATTGTTTCCTGCTTCCATCTGGTGAAGGAGCACTTCCGAATACTCATCCCTGACATCATCGAATCCGTCTTTTTTATAGGAAATCTTGATGCTCTTCTCAAAATCCGATACATCCGTTGCCATATTTTCAAATGAAAGCTGAAACTTTACGGAACTGTCAAAGAAATTTAAGAATGCGCACCATTCCTCAAAGATTTCCGTCTTGTCTTCCTGCTGTGCCAGCTGGTAATTGATATCCTGAAACTGGACTGTCTTTGTATAATAATCAAGCCCTACACGGCAGATACCATCCGGGAACATCCTGTCAAAAGGAATGCTCTGCTGCGCCGTCTTTGGTATGCCATCATTTTTCTGGGCATTTCTTACGATCTCCCTTACTGCCATCTGGTCTGCCCTGCTTAATCCTTCCGGCATTGTGAACTTCCTGCTCTCCTGATTTTTCTTTTTGAGAAAGTCTAACAATCTTTTCTACCTCCTTTTCTGCCTCTGCCTGACGCAGAAGTGCTGCGTAATAGTTATCCGTCTTATATGGGCGGATCTTCGGCCTTTTGAAAATTGCCTGTATCATATGGTTCAAAATGACTTCCAGCGGCTGTCCGTTTTTCTCATACATGGCAAGGAAAAAGAATGGCATCATAATGACCATCATCCCCATAACTGCTGTATTGGTCTTCATTACTGTCTTCATCAGAAAAAATGACGGTACTCCGATCAGTACCGCCATACCAAAACAGATCAGCTGCCTTTTTGTCAGATTGAACATCACCTTGCTTTTTACTTTTGTCAGGTCCCTTGGAACACTGATATAAGATGCTGCCATACTCTGCCTCCTTAATGTGCATGGAATATACTGTGTGCTACTGCTCCGGTCTTAAATAAGGTAAATGCCAACAGGATCGTAAAGCCCATAACCTTCCATAACGAAGCAATAATATCTGTGCTGAATGCTACTGACTGGATCAGGACTGCATAGATTCCCACACATACCATGATCAGAAATCCCTGAAATCCCAGTGCAAACAGACTTCTCATATAGTTCTGGCCCATCATGCTCTGTTCCCTGTTTCCAAAGGTTGCAAATGGGAGCGGTGCCAGACTGACCATCAGATAGATCTCCACCATACGTCCGTTGATGATCACGAAGATGACTGCTGAAAGTACGTACATGAGAAACTGCACGATAAATGACTGTAAAAATATTGCAAGAAGCGGTCCCAGCTCCATAGCCTCCAGTGTGGACTGCATGGTTGCCAGCGTACTGGCATCTACTGCCGTGCTTCCCTGTATAATGCCTCCTGCCTGCCGCACCACACTCTGCGACACATCAAATACCGCCATTGTGATATCAAATGTGTGTGTGATCAGTTCCACTGCCACGAAAGTCTTAAAGATCCATTTCCAGATGAACCATGTCTCAAAACTTGCCAGATTGTTATAACTGATGATCAGCTGTATCAGCTCATAACACGCAATGAATGTGAGCAGTATTCCGGCAACCGGCATGATCACGGATTCCGACAGGTTCCTGACCATATTAAAGACTGCCGGCATGAAATTACTCGGTGTCTTTCCTACTTCCGTTGCGATCTGTCCCACCTGGTCATTCACAGAGGAAAACGTATTGGTGAGGTTGTCCATGATTCCCGATACAAGAATGCCCTTCAGCCAGTCAGTAATCTGCTGAATTATGCTGTTCAATTATTTCCTCCTTTCCTCCTGGACAGGGATTTTCCCTGCCCCATGATCCAAACCTGATTTAGAATAAGCCGGAAAGTAATGGTACAAGTGTAGTTCCAATAAGGGCTACACCACCGCCTGCCATAAGCTGCTTCATTCCCTGTGACTTCGCACCGGGGTTGTCATTTCCGTAGCCTTCCATAAGATTGATTGCTCCCCAGATTCCAAGTCCGGCTCCAAGGGCGATCACCAGAGTCTGTAAAGTTCCTACTGCGCTGTTAAAAAATGCCATAATATAAATCCTCCATAATTTTCATGATTTTCGGCTGTTATTCTTTTCTGCCGAATTTGATTAAAGTTTCTTCCGGACATTCAAAGAACCGGAGAGCACTTATGCCTCCGGTCCTGTGTCCTATCCATATTCAGTTGTCTTCCTGCGTGATCCTGCCACGCTAGCTCTTAGAAAAGGCCGGAAAGCAAAGGTACAAGAGTGGTACCGATAAGGGCTACACCACCTCCTGCCATAAGCTGCTTCATTCCCTGGGACTTTGCTCCGGGATTATCATTTCCGTAGCCTTCCATAAGGTTGATTGCTCCCCAGATTCCAAGTCCGGCTCCAAGAGCGATAACAAGTGTCTGCAATGTTCCTACTGCGCTTGTAAAAAATGCCATAATTCAAATTCCTCCATTAAATGATTTTTGTGTGATATATTTTTTCCTTCTGCCCCGACCAAAGGGCGGTTTATAGTTACACCGGTCTCCCTGCAGTGATCCCGGCTATGCGCGCATATTTGCTCCCCATCTGGAAATACTTTCATTTCCTGTTCGGGAATATAGTAAAAGCTCCTGCCTCCCGGCCTTTATCGCCGGATGGAAAGAGCTCTTTACTCGGTTACATCGATGACCTGGTATTCGTCATCTGCTTTCAGTATTAAGTTGTGGCTGAGGAATTTTACTACATCAAAATAATTCCTCTTATCATAATCTGCCGTCAGCTTGTAATTCGGATGCTGCGTCAGATCATATTTATCGGATAAGAAAGGTCTTACACCACGGACCTGCACAATACATTTTGAGCCGTCCATGACCGCCAGTTCATCCATTGTCATAAGATCCTTACCAAGTTTCTGGTAATTCATGTTGTAGCTTTCCTGAGAGCCTTTAGACTGACCTGTATTATACATATCGATTGTCTCTTTACCCAGAATCGCATTCAGATCCTTCAAAGTGGTCTGTTCCGTACCACCAAGAAAAATCTGTGAATCCATGTTGCCGATGATCGTATCAGCGTTATCCTTATAAATCGCTTTCAGCTGCGACTTGGCCTGTAATACCAGGCATGCCGATATTTCTCGGCTTCGGATCGTTGCGACCAGCTTCTCCAGGTTCGGTATCTGGCCGATATTCGCCGCCTCATCAATCAGACATCTTACATGTACCGGTAATCTTCCACCATACACATCATCCGCTTTCTCACACAGAAGATTGAACATCTGTGTATAGATCATGGAGATCAGAAAATTGAATGTTCCGTCTGTATCTGACATAATCAGAAACAGCGCTGTTTTCTCATCTCCCAATGTGTCCAGTTCCAGCTCATCATAAGCCGTCAGGTCTCTTAATTCCTTGATATCAAACGGTGCAAGTCTTGCTCCACAGCTTACCAGAATGGACTTGGCCGTCTTTCCTGCTGCCAGCTTGTACTTGGCATACTGTCTTACAGCAAAGTGATCCGGATTCTGTTCTGCCAGTTCATCAAACATCATATCCACCGGATTCTTGAATTCCTCATCATCCTCACGGACTTCCATTGCATTGATCATTTCAAGCAGTGTTGAAAAATTCTGTTCCTCTTCCGGTGCCTCATAATGAATATATCCAATCAACGCAGTATAAAGCAGCGTCTCCGCTTTGAGCCAGAAATCATCCCCGCCTTTGCTCTCCCCTTTTGTATTGGCGATTAGCGTTGTCACCAGTTTCAGAATATCCTTCTCAGAATGGAGATAGGCAAATGGATTATAGTACATTGATTTTGAAAAATTGATAGTATTGAATACCTTCATCCGATACCCGTTCTTATAAAGGGCATTCCCCACTTCATTGACCAGACCTCCCTTCGGATCCGTCACCACATAGGATGAATGCATCTGTAAAAGGTTTGGTTTTATGAAAAATCGTGTCTTACCTGAACCGGATCCACCGACTACCAGAACATTCTTATTCCTGGCATATTTCGGAATTTTCGGTCTGCTGCTCATGGTAATCCTCTCAGACTGTGACAGAATCACATTGTTTGCAAACACAGGATCCTCAAATGGCTCAATATCCGCACGTCTGCCCCATCTGGCAGAACCATATTCCTCATTGTGCCTGAACTTCTTAGCGTTCTTTCCTTTCAGGTATACTGCAATCCTGAGTGCTGCCCCGCAGGCAATTCCCACCAGCAGATCACCCGGATATAGGCTCGGCAGAGGATTAAAAAAAGCCGTTGCAAATACACCATCAAGGACCAGACTCTGAACCTTTTCCGATGCATTTACTCCGGCTGCAATTCTCCATGCCTCACCAAGATTTGTTGCAAGCAATCCCAGAATGATATAGGGGATATTCAGGATCAGCTGCTTTTTCAACTGTTTTGTATTCATCGCGACCTCTCCTTCTTTTTCTCTGCTACCTTCTTTGGAATTGCTGCCACAATCTCCTTAAATTTCTTAAGTTTCTCCAGAACACTGGTCTTCTCTACGGAAGGCTTCTTGACCTGTTTTGCAGAATAATCCTGCAAAATCCTTGTGATGGCATCTGTATCTTTTGCCTTGAAAAAGACCGTATATACTGGTGGACTTGCCTCTTTATCTTTTACAACAGCAAAATCAACTCCGTATTTCTTTGCGATTTTCTGAAAATCTTTCAGACCTTCATCTGCTAAAGGAATAGAAGAAACTCCCTGTCCCTGCCTTATCAATGTTTTCACTGACTGCTTGCCGGTTGTTGGATGGATCTTATTAACTGCTGCTTTCCCAGCAGCCTTCACAGGGGCTTGTACTGCCTCTCTTAATCCCTTCATAAGCTGATCAAGTTCTGGTTTTAACATTTTGATTGCTATATTCACTGATTTGTTGGCAATCTCCTTGTCAACTTCTTCATGAACCAGTTTTCTCACTCCTTTCCATCAAAAAAACAACCCGAAGGCTGTATCCACAAAGTTACTGTTCTTTTTTATTCTTATCCACACCGAGGACACCCCTCATAGTGGATGAAGCTACATGAAAGCGGTTGGCTATTGCTATATCTGTAAGCACCGTATCATCCACCGCTGAACCACAAACCACGAGAATTCTGGATCTTCTTAACATATCTTCTGACATATCCATATAATCCTTGTACTCATCTGCATTACTGGTATCAATTACCTCCGGCAATGATAAAAGCGGACAGATTGGTGTGTAGCCTGCTTCATATAATTTTCTGCAATATCGTTTTGCAGACCTTTTGGCTCTGCTCCTGTCTGCACTCCAGGCAGATGTTACATAAGCCCACGGTTTGTTATTCATCTGCCGCCTCCTATCCCAGCTGGTATGCCTGAATTCTGTATTTTCCAAGTGCAAGCATTGTCATCCTGCTTTTCAAAGCACCGATTACATCCGCAATATCATCATCATCAATCGCCTGTAATCCATTACAGGACTTCATGACCAGATACCCGGACGGAAGGTATGCTTCCCCGTCAATGATCAGCTTTCTGCTTGCGTCATAGATCAGAATATAATCTGATTTTCCAATCATTACTGACGCACTGTTATTTCCAAATCCATCAAGGATCCTTAATGCTTCCCTAGTACTGATATAATTCACCTTCTGTTCTCCATCTACATAAATTGCCCCATCAGAAGGCATACTGTCACATCCGATTGCACAAACCAGTCCTTCCAGGTTTTCTGCAATCTTCTCAACATATGCCATGATTTTCTCCATATCCATCTTTGTCTCTCCTCTGCTATATTTTTCCTTCTGCCATATCGTGATTAACCTCTGCACGATAATAGCTGTCTATTGTTGCCGGTGCGTTATACAGTGCTGCCAGCATATACTGCTTGATGCTCCTGATCTTGGTAGTGTTTTCCTGCATACAGTTCATTACATAGCGGATATGCTCCATGTTCAGCTTCATGAACCGCCCCTTTACCACATTTACTGATTTCACATCCCCGGCAATACAAATGGTCTTTCTTTTGGAACACACAACATCCAGAATAAGCTCCATGATGCCGTCTATCATTTCTCTGTCATATGGATAATCCTGTTTCAAAGCCTCAATATTGAGCTGTTCCATGAAATACTTCTCATATCCCATCCTATCCTCATCCGCTGATAAGATAGGATTAGTATTATTAAAATCAGTATTATTGTTATAAGTATAATTAGGCTGTAAATTATACTGGTCCTGACCTGTAACTTTTACTGGTGGTGAACTGTAATTTTTACTGGTCCTGACCTGTAAATTCTGCTGGTCTATGAAATTCTTCACATAAATCAGTGCCGGTCTGCCAAATCCCTGCCGGATCCTTTCAATCAGACCAAACTCTTCCAGCTCCGTCAGATACTTGATTGCTGATTTTTCTGCACAGTTCATTGCCTGTCTTATAGTTGTCAGGGTGAAAATGATATACACTCTTCCCTCATCATCAATCCAACCGTTTTCCATTGACAGAGATACCCTGTCCAACAAGAGCCCGTAAAGAACCTTTCCCTCTGTGGAAATATTCTGGAACCGATTATCTGTAAACAGCACCTTGGGAATCCGGTAAAATGCAAACTGCTGTGACTGTGCCCCATAGAAATAATCAAATTCCATTTTCTGTTTCCTTTTTCTTTCTCATGTCTTCCACCAGCATTTTATAGCATGGAAAACAGAACGATTTATCATGACCATACGGACACTCATGGCTGCAATTCTGTGGATGACTTATAGGTGGTCTTCCACCAATTCCGCAGTAACTCTTTCCCTTCTGTCCGTTTGTATCCTTATGTGCTTCTGCCACTGTAATCACCATTCCTTCCCATCAAAAAAGTGCCAGTCCCGTGGCAATCACCACAGGCTGACACAATCCTATTTTTTATAATACTTCTCTGCCTTTTGATTTTGCTGCTTTTTCCGCAGCATCCTTTACCGGAGGCTTTGCAGCTGCTTCCTTCTGCTTATCCTTCAGATCTTTTAATACGGATCCTTTCTCCTCTGCTTTTTCATCAATCTCTGTTTTCTTTTCCTGCTGTCTTGCCTCAAACTTCTCTGCAAGTTCAAAGACATGATCCTTGGAATCGTAATGGTAGACATTATCAGAAAGTCTTTCCTCCGGACTTACCTCCTTGGCATTCACATCCTTTACCATATCCCTGAGCGCATCAGCTGTCATGTCTCCATTATCGGGAACCAAAAGGATCTCATTGATGGAAGACGGAAGCACAAAGAAATCTCCGCCAACTCTTTCTGCTGCCTGATCCATGAAGTCCTGATAGGCAATTACTCCTGCTCCGGAATTCTTATCAGGGACTGTAGCAACGTACATCTTTTCCTCCGCATCATCCGGAATTCCAAACACTTCATATACTTCCGGTCCCATCATTTCCTTCATGACCTCATTCATTCCCATGATCACTACCGGTCTGATCTCCGGTGAATTCTCCAGAGCATCTGCCCTGAGCTGTTCATGGGAAACTCCCATACGATCCATCAGATTGTTTGTGACCAGAATAGATGCACGTCCATCTTCGCTGCTCTCCATCACAAAACGATATACAACTGCCAGATCTTCCATTCTGTCATGTGGTACATTGGCAAGCAGATCAGCGTTTGCCTCCGCTGAAATGACTTCCACAGAAAGCTTCTCTTTCATTTTCTCATAATCCATAAGAGCACTTACATCAATAGTAGGGGCTCTGTCAAGTCCATCAGCAATGACCATTGTTGCACTGGCAAGCACTCCGGCATAATCATCCGTGTGCTCATAGCTTGCAAAGGCATTCTCAATATTGAAATTAACCCCCACATTGCTGCCTTCCGGAACGACCGACATAGCTTCATAATTCTGATTTGTCTTCTCCACATTATTGAAGCTGATCCTTACATCATCATAGCCTCTCTCATAGAGCTTTTCTTTGATATCCTCTGCAAATTCCTGCTTAAATGTTTCGTAATTCATAGTTTTCCTCTCTTTCTCACCAGAAACCTTAAAATCCATAACCCTGTATTCATCCGGGATGTTCTCACGGTCTCCATCGTAATATTCTGTAAAATATTCCTGTGTATCTCTCACATATCCATAATCTGTAAACTGTCCCATTTCGTTAATGGCCACATCTCTGCCGTAGGCCTCATAATCAATGTAATCAGCAAGATAATCCGGAACTTCCATCATACCGAGTTCTTCGATATAGTAATGTCCCAGATCAGCATTGCTTTCTACTCCCGGATAGATTTCATACTTATCCAGGTTATCAATAAGATTGATCACATCTTTAATGCTGCCTGTATAATCACTGATCTGCATTGCCGCCTGAAAATGGTTATAATCATGATCATCCAGCTCATCGAGCTTGGAAGCCAGATAATTGAGTTCATCCAGGTTTTCATATTCTCCCAGCTTTTCATACAGCCCATCAACATAACAGTCATAATCACTAATGAACCATTCTTCATAAGGATTACCGAAATCATCTTTTGAGCCGATTCCAATTCGTTCAAATACTTTTTGCAGTTCTTCTGATGTGGTGGGAAACTTCACCCATTCGCCGACCAGCTCACCCTCGTTGTATTTTCCAAGATTGGTGATGAAGGCTTCAAACGGACAGTCATGGTCATATTCATATGCCATGCAATTTCCTCCTGATTTTATTATTCAGATGTCACCTGATTTTTGCATCAAAAAAGCGCCATACCCATCACCGATCCGGTAATGAGCTGACGCTTCATTCTTGATCCATATTCTTTTGCAAAAGAGAAACAAATGCCTGACCGCTCTCGCGTTTCATGTCTCATTTGTCTATGATAATATTATCACACCCCTATTCAGAAAAAAAGAGTCAAAATAGTAGTCAAACCGTAGTCATTTGTAACAAAATAGTAGTCAAACCGGAGTCGTTCGTCGCAGTTATTAAGATTCCTTAGCTTTTATTCCTTTCCACGATATCAGACCTAGTATCACAGTAACTGCAAAACATATTACCATAACTGTATTTCTCTGAATTTCTGTATCATATGCTTTCCAGCCTGCACCTATTATTGCAACTGCCATACTTACAAAGATTGTAAAAATAATTCTTCCTGCCAAGAACGCATGTTGTAAAATCATTGATGCGATGAATATTACAAAAGCCACTGTAATGTAGACAGCCACATGCCACTCTCTTGTATAAGTAAGCATATAGAATAATAATGATGCCAATCCTGAGCTTAATACATCAAATCTCCTTAGCAGAAATAATAAGCATGATAACACTGCACCAATCAATCCACCTATGACGGTTGCAAATGTCCCCGCCAGTTCGGCATCTAATTTTGCATTTTCTTTTTTCCGTGCTTCATAATAATATTCATCTTCATACATAACCGGATACCTCCATGCCTTACATACAATTATCAAATGTTTCCTTTTTCTTTTTCATTTTTAACTTTATATGCTATAAGATTCAGTACATAATCAGGGACCTCGCTCACACCCCGCTCCCAGTCTTGCATCGTTCTATACGGAATTCCAAGCCATTCAGCAAATTCTTTTCTGTTCATATTTGTCTGTTCACGGACCTTTACACACATAGCAGACATTCTTTTCTTCCTTCCTTCTTTATCAGCCTTTTCATTTTCAATTACCACTCCATCAGGTAATATAAAATCATAATTTTCAAAATTGCTCATATCTGCCTCCATATACGGAATCCGTGTCTATTTGTTAATTTGATTATATACACGAAATCCGTATACGTCAAGTCATTATTTGCCACTTACAGCAAACTGGGGATAATCATGGTTAACCTCTGCCTGATAATAACCACTGATTGTACTTGGTGCATTGAACAATGTTGCCAGCAGATATTTCTTGATGTTATGCACTTTTGTGGTATTTGATTTCATACATCCCATTGCATATTCAATATGCGAACTGGTCAGTTTCAGAAATTTACTTCTGACCAGCTCTGCCGGATATTTATTGGATGCCACTACAATTTCATTGTTCCTGCATAACACTGTTTCCAAAATCAGATCAAAGATGCCATTAAGTAACTCTTTGTCAAGCGGATATCTCTCTAACAGAATATCCAGATCAATATTATCTCTGATAAGTTCTGCATATGCTTGTACGTCGAATCCTATCTCATCATTTCCAGATACGATAAGATAAGATTCAGTATTACTCAACTCAGTATTATTTATATTATTCTTATTAGTGTGAATATTTTTCACTTCTGGAAGTGTAATTTCTTCACTTCTAGATATGACATTTTTACACTTCAAGACATGTAAATTCTTCACTTCTGAAACTGCCGCTTTTTGCTCAGAAGTGAAATTTCTACACTTCTGAACATCCTGTACCATAAACTGTTTTAGATAAATCATGGTTGGTTTTCCCTGCCCCTGGCGCTTCTTTTCAATCAAACCTATACCAGCATCCGTGTCCAATTCCTTCATTATGGATATTGCTTTTTTGTTACTGCATCCCAGAGCCTCCATGATATCTTCAAGCGAATAATATATGTAGGCTCTCCCTTCATCGTCCATCCACTGATTTTTCATAGATAGTGACATCCTATCCAGCATCAGCCCGTACAACACCTTTGCCTCCACTGATATTTTTTTGAAATACTCTTCGGTAAATAATAACTTCGGTATCTTATAAAATGAAAACTGATCTGCTTCCTTTCCATAGAAATAGGATAGTCTTATTCTGTCTTCCATTTGAATCTCCTTCCTGTTCCAGAAGTGCCATTTCTACACTTCTGAAACATCATAATTATATTTCTACTCTGACTGTATCTGATCTGCACTCCACTGTTCCAATAGCTGAATGATTATATTTTCACGTTCTTTCGTTGAATACTGCGGTGGAAAATATTTATCCAGTTTCTTTGCAGAAAAAGATAACTTTGATTCCTTACTCTTCTTCGGTAATGCATCATTCATTATAGAAATGACACTGAATTGTGTTACATTGGATAAGTTAGGATAATTCTTCAATGCTTCAACCTGTACCGGCTTCAAAAATCCATTTTCCTTATAATATTCATATACCCATTTCTGTACCTGTTCATCAAGGTATGAAAGATCAACTGCCATTACCAGTCCAATTTTCTTATTATCTACATAATCCAATAATTCAGGAACCAATTCTGTAAGCCTAACATATCTTTGTATACTTCTCGCACTGTCACCTACCTGTAATGCTAATTCTTGATCAGATCGTAAATGTGTGCCATTGTGGCACGCATTTTCTTTTGTAGGTCTTCCAGCTGTTCTCTTCAATGCATCAAGTTTCATTTTATATGCAAATGCCTTTTCACTTGGAAGTATTTCTTCCCTCTGAATATTGGCATCCACCATTTTTATAATAGCTTCATCATCAGACATTTCCTTTACGATAGCCGGAATCTTTTTCAATCCCACAATCCTTGCCGCATGTAACCTGCGGTGACCAGAAATCATTTCATAATTTCTGCTCTGATCCGGTCTTACGATCACTGGGTTCAATATGCCATTTTTCCTGATACTATCAACCAGAGTGTCCATCTTTTCATCATCCAACACCTTAAATGGATGGTTCGGAAACGCATGAATTCTTCCAATCTCTATTTCCTGAGTACCGGCAATCTCCGGTACTCCCAATAATTCATCTACTGACTGTAATTTAATCTTTCCTGCTACTCTGCTTGCCATAATTACTCTGCCTCCTTCAATACTTCCTTAGTTAATGCCATATAAGCAAATGCCGCTTTTCCTTTTGGATCATAGGAATAGATACTTCCGCCCTCAACACTTACCTCTGATGCCCTGACTGACATCGGTATCTCTGTTCCAAATACCTTAATTGAGGCAGAATAGGTATCATACACCATCAAGGAAATATCCCTGGCATAATTAGTTCTGTTATCAACCATAGTCAAAAGAATTCCTTCTATCTTGAGCTTTGGATTCAGCTGCTTCTTTACCCTACCGATTGTCTTGATCAACTGCTGTAAACCTTTGACCGGAAGATATGCCGCCTGCACTGGTATCAGTACAGAATCTGCACATGCCAACGCGTTAATTGTCATCATTCCAAGCGAAGGCATACAATCAATAATGATGTAATCATAAAATTCTCTCAGCCTATCTACCATAGACCTTAGAATCAGTTCCCTACTCATGGCATTTACCAATGAGACCTCAATCGCTGATAATTCAATGTTAGCTGGTATAAGATCTACACCTTCCTTATGATGCAGGATTGTCTTTTCTATATTCAGTTTTTCATCATTCACAATGTTCATCATCAAGGTTGCCAGAGAATACTCCATTTCATCCGGCTCCTCATATCCCAGGCTGATTGTAAGACTTCCCTGTGGATCTGCGTCTATCAAAAGCACTTTCTTTCCTTCCTGTGCCAATCCTATTCCTAGATTCACACATGACACTGTTTTACCTACTCCACCTTTTTGATTTGATACTGCTATTACTCTGCACATAATCTGTTCCTCCTTTATTCATCCCAATATTTGTTCATATTTAATTTCAACATTTCCAAGATTTCACGTCTCATCTGCTCTGCCGTATAACTGACAGGGAAAAATCTGTGAAGCTGTTCCGTTTTGAATACTACACGGTCTATCTCTTTTTGCTTAATCTCACTTAGAATATCTTCCATATCCCTTACTGTAAGTTTCCCATCTGCGCTCAATTTCTTTATGCGGAGTGCCTGGGATAGTGACGGGGTACACTGTGCAAATTCCATTGCATCCAGCATTTCCTTTTGCTCCTTCTTTTTCAGAAATGACAACTGAACTGCCGGAGTAAATCCCATGCTTCCGTCATCCACTTTTTCAAGCATTTCAGGAATAAGTTCTGTGATTTTGATATACCTCTGAACCTGTTTGGGGCTGTCCCCACATTCCTCTCCAATCAGCTCAATGCTTTTCTTTCCCAAATTATGGTCTACCTGACCACATTTTCTTCTTCCTGCCTTCCTTTTGATTGCTTCATACTTCATTTTGTAAGCAAATGCTTTTTCACTTGGACTGATCATTTCCCGTTGTAAATTTGAATCAACCATAGATACAACCGCTTCATCATCTTTTAATACGCGAATGATCACAGGTACCTTACGATAACCGATCTTTTCAGCTGCAAATTTTCTTCTGTGACCCGATATGATCTCATAAGTTCCATCCTGCCTCGGTCTGACTATCAGAGGATTTAATATTCCATACTTCTTAATGCTCTCCTGTAATTCAATCATCTGACTGTCCGCCTGAACCTTGAATGGATGGTTTACAAATCCCCGAAGTCTTTCCAGCTCAATCTCTACAACTCTTTCATCCTGATCCAGCAATTCCTTCTTTTCTTCCATAGGCAACTTCCTTTCCCTGAACGCAAAAAAGCCCGTCCAGAATAGATTGTTTTTATCTAATCTGAACGGACTCTTCCGACAGGCCTGATATCACAGGCAAGAATATAGTGTTTTATCTCACTGCTTTTCCTAATTTTACACCCCAAAACTCATCCTACACTGTAGTTAATCCCTCTAGGTGACAGACCGGAAAATATGAATCGGTGACAAGCATCCATCCCCGCTGACAAAGTCAGTATTTTCAACCTTGTTTCGCTGACAAATTTGTCACTGAAATTGCAATTCTGCACAAAAAAAGCGGCAATGAAACTATCTTCATTACCGCTAAAAATGAGCGTCTCCTATAGGAATCGAACCTACAATAGAGTCTTAGGAGGACCCCGTTATATCCATTTAACTAAGGAGACAAATGCCGTATTTTCGGGCTTTTCAGCTCTTTTGGCTCCGGCTGCCATATCTATGAATTCAATCACTCTTGTGATGAATTTCCATTGTATCTTATTTTGACATTCAGGTCAATCCCTGTTGGAATCGAACTCTGACTTATCACTTCTCAACTTCCATAAGTCTCAACCATGATTGAACCTTAGGAGGACCCCGTTATATCCATTTAACTAAGGGAACAAATGCCGTATTTTCGGGCTTTTCAGCCTTTTTGGCTCCGGTTGCCATGTTTATGAATCCAATCACTTGCGTGATGAATTGCCTCTGTTATTATATATTGATTTTAGCCTTTTTGCAAACTCTAAAATCCTGTTGTGTCTCACTAAATGGTCTGCACTTAGTTGCCCCTTAGGAGGGGGACGCTCTATCCAACTGAGCTATTGGCGCGTATATCAAATGAAATTGTAAATAGTGAGGATTGAACAACCGCTTAGGAGGCGCTTGTTATATCCATTTAACTATGAGAACAAACTTTGCAGACATCTTTTATTATATCAATCTGTCCCTGCAAAGTCAATTTCAAAATCTCTTCCTTTAAAATTCCTCAAAATTGATATGCCCCTGCATCCAGATATTTCCCTTAAATCTTCTGCCCGGTGCCGGTTCTCCCATCAGATCCTTTTTATTGATGCAAAGGTCAAAGATCAGATCATTACAGTTTATCGTAAGGACATAAATATCTTCCTCTGTCCTGCTGTTTTTGATCAGACTCGTGGTCAGAATTTCTCCGAGGATTGCGTACTGATCGCTCTCAATTCCATACGGCATAAAGTATGTATCCACAATACTAAGGATATCTTCATTCACAATCCTCCGTGAGATCATGGAATAGGTGTCGATATCTTCCAGTGTCAGATTCTCGATCGCATCCTCATCCCCTTCTCTTGCCGCGGCGATCAGATGATTTCTGTTCTGACTGTTCTTCTTGGTATCCGCGATCTGCTTCTCACTCTTTTTGATTGGAAGTAAGATCTTTCCCTCCAAAGATAATGCGGAGAGTGTCGCCGTCAGGGAATTGAAATTTTTTCTTCCATGACTCTTTTCGTTGAGGAAATCCGCTGCGTTCTGTAAATAAAAGATCAACGTAACCCCAAGCTTCATATCATCACAGATTCCGGCATAAGATTCCTTTTCTGAATGTTTTTCCACTTCCACTCCTGCTGTCGTTGCACCTTCGGTTCCGCAGAAATACGGATAATAATAATCGAGTTCAAATTCCCCGTCGTCTCCGTATTCCCCACAGGCTGTTATTCCGATGCAGCCGCCAAACTCACGCGAAAATTCCGTAAACTCATTTCCATTGGAATCCTTTGCGACCTGCAGTCTGGTCGGTTTTTCAATCACTTCATTGAGCAGATCGTCGATTTCTTTATTCTTCTTTAAATTTCCAAATCCGATCGCTCTCAAAAAACTATGCATATACTGTTACTCCTCAGAATTTGATTTCATTGCCATATCAAGCGCTTCCTGCTCTTCATCCGCCAGTACAATAATTGAATTTCCGTCTACGATTTCTTTGATATAAGTATAGCATCCCTCTCTGCTGTGCATTGCATTGATAATAAAACCGTCGTTTGTTTCATTAAGCAGAGCCAGGGAAAAACTCAGTTTTCCACCCATCTCGTGAAATGCATCATACTTTACAAGTCCTACTTTCTGGAAAGCAAATTTCATGTTTGCGAAAAGTCTCTCGATATTCTTCGCGTTCTCATCGTTCGCCGCAAGCAGGGTATCTACCTGATCCAGTCTTTTGATCAAAGTGTCTTCCAGTGTCTTTGCGTCTTTGCCATCCATAAAAATACGGTAATTCTTCTTTAATTTTTTCATCTGTACTACATTTACGATCATAACAATGATCAAAATGAGCACCAGCAACATCAATACAGCAATCGCAATTACCGCATAATCCAAAGTAATTCCAAGATAATTTGCTATGTTCATCTAATTTTCCTCTTTCTTCTGTTTCGTCAGTCTGCTACTTAATGTATTTTCTGCATCATTTCAAAAATCCGGTTGAATTCATCCATCGAATAATACTCGATCTCGATCTTGCCTTTCTTATCATCCTTTGCCCGAATATTGACCTTTGTTCCAAGAATCAGTTTCATCTTCTCTTCGACATCATGGTATGCCAGCGCTACCTGTTCATCCAGCTCTTCTTTTTTCTTCTCCGGGAGATCCTTTTCTTTCTGAATCTTCTTAACCAGTTTTTCAGTCTCACGGACACTGAGTTTTTCATCAAAGATCTGCTGTGCAACCACATACTGCTTTTCCTGATCCTCGATTCCAAGCAACGCGCGGGCATGCCCCGTCGTCAGCATATCATCGATCACCATCTGCTGTACTTTCTCATTCAATTTGAGCAGACGCATGGAATTCGTTACAGCCGTTCTGCTTTTTGACACACGTTCCGCAACCTCATCCTGCTTCAAATTGAATTCATTCAACAGGCGTTTATATGCAAGTGCTTCTTCGATTGGATTCAAATTTTCTCTCTGGATATTTTCAATCAGAGAAATCTCCACCATTTCCTGCTCTGTAAGTTTCTTTATGATAACCGGTACTTCCTTGAGTCCCGCGATTTTTGCGGCACGCCATCTTCTCTCACCGGCAATGATTTCGTAATAATCTTTTCTGTCCTGTACCAGCAGAGGCTGTAATACTCCAAACTGTTTGATAGACTCCGCCAGTTCCAACAGTGCATCCTCATCAAAATTCTTTCTCGGCTGTTCTCTGTTCGGCTCTACCTTAGAGATCTTCACCTTTACTTCCGCCGGTTTTTCTTCACTTTTCTTATTTTCTGCTAAAGGAGCTGTTCCCACTTTATTTGCGATCAGTGAATCTAATCCTTTACCAAGTGCATGTTTATTTGCCGCCATTTTAAATATCCTTTCTTCCTATCACTTCCTGTGCCAGTAAACGATAGCTCTCTGCTCCCGCAGATTTGCTGTCATACAGATTGATCGGCAAACCATGACTCGGGGCCTCCGCCAGTCTGATATTTCTCGGAATAATGGTTTTATAGATTGTTGTATTCAAATTATTCTTTACATTTTCTACAACCTGCAGGGAAAGATTCGTTCTTGCATCGTACATGGTAAAGACTACCCCTTCCATGCGAAGATGTGGATTTAATCTCTGCTGTACCAGGTCAATCGTATGGATCAGCTGACTGAGTCCTTCCAGCGCGTAGTACTCACACTGTATCGGAACAAGAATCGTATCCGCAGTTGTCATCGCATTTACTGTCAGCATATTTAAGGATGGCGGGCAGTCGATAATAATGAAATCATAATCATCCTTGATATAGTCTACTGCATTTCTTAATATGTATTCCTTGTCATTGATCCCAAGTAATTCAATCTCTGCTCCGGCAAGATTTACATTGGACGGTATCAGATACAGATTTTCAATTTCTGTTTTCGTCAGACTTTCCTTTATCGTACACTCCCCAAGCATCAATTCATATACGGTATTTTCTAATTCGTTTTTATCCACCCCTAATCCACTCGTTGTATTTCCCTGTGGATCCAGATCTATTGCCAATACTTTTTTCTTTGCTTCCGCCAGGCAGGCTGACAGATTGATTGCCGTCGTAGTTTTTCCTACTCCGCCTTTCTGATTTGCAATCGCTATTACTCTACCCATACAAAATCCTTTCTCATCCAGTACTCTCCGATTACCTATAAAAAATGTACTTTTTTATTATAACACTCTGCATATTTTTTTGCCACACAAATATAAATGTTTCACGTGAAACATTTTGGATTATTGCAATTACAACGCGGGACACAAAAGAGGGGATGGATGTGATGCGTTCCTCATCCCGCTCTGACAAACGGTCGCCAAATGGACGCTCGTGCAAATGCGGCTTCCATTTTCCTCGTCATCATTAAAATAAAGTGTGCGCTTACCGCACACTTTCGCGCGCGAGCGGTATGTTCAACATAAACTTCATCTCCGCGAGCTGCGCATCCCCGCGGAGCGTTTTTGAATCATAGGAAGGAATTTCCTATGATTCAAAAAAATATCACGATATATTATACCGTGATATTACTGTCATATTACTATACTACTGTCTTCCATATAATGTTTCACGTGAAACATTTCAATTTTATCTTTCATTATGATTCGCTCGTATAAATAAAGTGGTTTCGAATTGCAAAGACTGCCGCCTGTGTCCGATCCATAACTTCTAACTTTTTAAATATACTGGACAAATGATTTTTGACCGTGCGCTCACTTAGGGACAACCGTTCCGCAATATCCTTGTTGCTCATTCCATCCGAAAGCAGTTTAAGAAGTTCTCCCTCCCGATCCGTCAGTGAATCCAGCTTTTTCTTCGCCAGCTTTTTCTTTTTCATGGTCTGCTGTAAAAGAGGAACCAGATTCGGTTGGATATAGGACTTACCATCCACAATCGTAAAAATTGCTTTTTTCAATTCCGCTGTTCCACACTCTTTCAACAGATAACCATCCACTCCCAGATTGATCGCATGGATCAGATAATCCATCTCATTAGATGCGGTAAGTATCAATATTGGTATTACATTTCCACTTTTTTTCAAAACATCCACTACCTGAAATCCATTCATTCCGGGCATAGCAATATCCAACAGCAAAACATCCGGCTCACTTTCCTGTCTTGCATTCTGCAAAACCTCAATACACTCTGCTCCATCCGATGCTTCCGCAACAACACGGATTTTTTCATCCAGTTCCAGGATCTGTTTCAATCCTTCCCGAAACATTACATGGTCATCCGCGATCACAATTTTCACAGCCAAATCTATCTCTCCTCCGTAGATCCATCTTTCCACTCTTTTACTTTTTCAAGTAACAACCGCAGTTCATCCTGGCAGCGATGCGGATCTACCAGAGCAATTTTTTTACATAACTCTAATTTTGTGATCAGTATATCCGGATCATCCATCCCTGACGTATTCCAATTTTGTATTCTTTCCTGCTGTTTTTTCTTTTCCTGCTGTTTCTCGGTTTCAAGTGCCTCTGTGATCACACTTTTTAATTCATCGAGTTTTCCTTCCAACTCCGTGATACGCGTTTTCAATTCATCTTTTCTTTTTCTCAATTTTTCTTCTTCAACCTTCAGCTCACTAATTTTTTCTTTTTCTCTCGGATGAACGACATGTGGCGTAAATGCCTCGTAATCCGGGTCACTCTTTTGTGCTAAAATTTCACGAAATTCCAGATTGCTTTTTATCTTCTGATCTGTCTTTTCATACGCTTCTTCACAGTCCGCTTTTTCTTTCAATAAAGATTTTTGATATTTTTCCAGATATTGTATTACCATTTCTCTCCTGTTTTTTTAGAACATACGTTCTATCTGTTCTATTTCAGATTACACATTAAGTTTATACTATTTTAAAAAAGATTGAAAGAAAAATTTATTTGTAAACACCCTTCATTTCGTCTATAATAATAGTATCAAAACAATTTGAAAATGGAGGTATCCTTATGGGCAAAAGATTCCGGCATTTTGTTTTTCTGACTACTGCTTCAGTTGCAGGATTACATGCCATAAATAAAGTAATCAACTATACCGCTTCATTAAAAAATCTGACGTCCTCATACAGCGGAAACTACTATAAGTGGCGCTATGGAAATATATTTTTTACCAAACACGGAAATGGACAACCACTCCTTCTGATCCACGATCTTGATCCGAGCAGTTCGTCCTACGAATGGACCCGCATGATAAAGAAACTGGAAAAGAACCACACGGTTTATACGGTCGATCTTCCGGGGTGCGGTCATTCTGACAAACCGGAAATGATCTATTCCAACTACCTGTTTGTTCAGTTTTTACATGACTTTGTAAAAGATGTGATCAAAGGAACTCCTTCTGTGGCAGCTACAGGATCATCGGGTTCTTTCACGATCATGTGCAATAAGATGTATGCCGGTCTGTTTGATAAAGTGATCATTATCAATCCGGAGGATTTAAAGTCTCTCACCGTGAGCCCGGATACCAGAACAGATATTTTAAAGAAAGTGATCGATTGTCCGATCATCGGAACGTTTATCTACAATGTGTGGATGCACGAACGTCATTTCAACGAAATTTTTGAAAATAAATATTATTACAAAAAATCCCTGGTTTCTTCCAAATTCGAGGATATTTATTTTGAATCCGCGCATATTGGAAATGGCAGGGGACGTTATCTTCTTGCAAGCAAACTCGCACATTACACCAACATCAGTATTGCGCACGCTTTAAAAGGCATGGATAATCTCTGCCTGATCGGAAGCCGGAATTACGCAAGCTCCATTCAGACGATCAACCAGTATCTGATCTACAATTCCGGAATTGAAACTGCTTATCTTTCCAATGCAGCCTATCTTCCACAGCTGGAAGTTCCGGATAAACTTGCGGATCTCATCGCGATGTTTTTAGAATAATATCTTTTTACAATCTATGACAGACAAATCCCCATTCTTTTCTCCACAGAAAAAAGAATGGGGATTTTTTTATTTGAGCGGCATCTTTGACGGAGTACCCGCTTTCCGCGGATAAGCCTTCGGTGTCTTTTTCACTTTTTCGATCACCACAAACGAACGATGCAGATCCGTCTGCGGTATCTCAAACTTATGGATTTCCTTTAACTCACCACCGAGCAGGAAGACTGCGTGTTTTGCTGCCGCTGATTCTTCCTCGATCTCACCGGATTTGTAAGAGATAAACTTTCCACCTTCTTTTACAAAAGGAATGCAGTACTCACAGAGCGTAGACAGATTTGCAACCGCACGCGAAACACAGTAATCAAACTGTTCGCGGTACGCACGGTCTTTCGCTAATTCTTCCGCACGCGCATGCACTGCGGTAATTCCGGTAAGCCCCAGTTCACTTATTACTTCCTCAAGAAAAAGGATTCTTTTATTTAAGGAATCAGCCAACGTGATCGTAAGATCCGGATATATGATCTTTAACGGAATACCCGGAAAACCGGCTCCGGTTCCGAGATCCAGCATGGTCTTTTTTTCATCCAGCGCTTCAAACTGTCCGAGCGAAATACTATCCAGAAAATGCTTTTTTACCACTTCATCAAATTCGGTAACCGCCGTCAGATTCATCACTTTATTTTTTTCGATCAGCATCTCGTAGTATGTACCAAACTGATGCTCCTGCTGTTCGCTCAGTGTGATGTTCCATTTTTCGAGTATCTGTTTAAACCATGTAAAATCGTAAGCCATATCAAACCTCATTTTTACTTTTCATGTTCTTTTCTGTAATGCATCTGTTCCATATAAACCAAAAGCACAGAAATATCAGCCGGTGAAACACCGGAAATACGGGATGCCTGACCAATTGAGATCGGCTTGTAAAGCTTTAACTTCTGTCTCGCCTCAAGACGCAGACTTCCCACATCATCATAATCAAAATCTTCCGGGATCCGCTTCTTTTCCAGCTTCTTAAAATGCTCCACCTGCTTGATCTGCCGTTTGATGTAACCATCGTATTTGATATTGATGTTGATCTGTTCGATCACTTCCTCCGGAAGTTCCACACGATCCGGATCGATCGGTGCAAGCATCTCATAACAGAGCTCCGGTCTTCGGATCAGTTCACTCAAAGACGTTCCGGTATTTAACGGAACACTTCCATACTGTTCCAAAAGTTCCTGCACTTTGCTGTTTGCGCCGACATGAACCGAATCCAGACGTTTGATCTCATCCGCAATGAGCTGTTCCTTTTTTTCCACCCAGTCATAACGTTCCTTCGAGATCAGCCCGACACGATATCCGTATTTTGAAAGACGAAGATCCGCGTTATCCTGACGCAGCAGCAAACGATACTCTGCTCTCGAAGTCATCATACGATACGGTTCTTTTGTCTCCTTCGTTACCAGATCATCGATCAGAACGCCGATATAAGATTCCGAACGATCCAGAATCAGCGGTTCTTCTCCTTTTAAATACATCGCCGCATTGATTCCCGCAACAAGTCCCTGCGCCGCTGCCTCTTCATATCCGCTGCTTCCATTGAACTGCCCGCCGGAAAAAAGCCCTTTGATCTTTTTAAATTCGAGCGAAGGTTTTAACTGAACCGGATTGATGCAGTCGTACTCGATCGCATAGGCATTTCTTACGATCCTGCAGTTTTCCAGTCCCGGAACCGTTCTGTACATGGCATACTGCACATCCTCCGGCATAGAACTTGACATCCCGCCGATATACATCTCATTGGTATTTAATCCTTCCGGCTCCACAAAAAGCTGATGTCTGTCTTTTTCCGCAAAACGGACAACTTTATCCTCGATAGATGGACAGTAACGCGGACCGGTTCCTTTAATTTTTCCGGAATACATCGGCGAACGGTCGAGATTTTCCCTTATGATCTCATGTGTTTTCTCATTCGTATAAGTGAGCCAGCAGGAAACCTGATCGATCTGTACATCCTCCGGATTTGTTGTAAACGAAAACGGTACGATCTTTTCATCGCCGCGCTGTTCCTGCATTTTGGAAAAATCAATGGAACGCTTGTCAATACGCGCCGGTGTTCCCGTCTTAAACCGGAACATCTCTATCCCGTGTTCCTTCAGGGAATCGGTCAGATGATTTGCCGCCATCAGTCCGTTCGGCCCGGTATAATTCACGACATCCCCATACAGACAGCGGGCTTTTAAGTAAACTCCGGTACAAAGCACGACCGCACGGCTGTGATAAACCGCTCCCGAAAAAGTTTTTACTCCGGCGATCACATCATTTTCCGTAATGATCTCGGACACTTCCGCCTGACGAATGGTAAGATGCTCGGTATTCTGCAGTGTCTTTCGCATCTCCATGCTGTAATTTGCCTTATCAGCCTGCGCGCGCAATGAATGAACCGCAGGACCTTTCGACTTGTTGAGCATCTTTGACTGGATAAATGTCTTATCGATATTGATACCCATCTCACCGCCGAGCGCATCCAGCTCTCTCACCAGATGTCCCTTGGAGCTTCCTCCGATATTCGGGTTACATGGCATCATCGCAATACTGTCCACACTTACGGTAAACACTATGGTCTCAAGTCCAAGTCTTGCACATGCAAGCGCTGCCTCACAACCGGCATGTCCCGCGCCGACTACACAAACGTCATAACTTTCTTCTACTACTGACGGCATTTTTTATCCTTCCTTTAACTCTAAATTTGTAAATTATTTTCCCATACAGAATTTGCTGAAAATTTCATTGACCAGATCATCATCCACTGCCTCTCCGATGATCTTTCCGAGTTCTTCATAAGCACTCATAAGGTCTATGGAATAAAAATCTTCCGGCATTCCGTCCGCAATACTCTTTCGCACCATGGCAAGACTGTCGCAGGCATTTTTCAGTGCTGCTTTATGCCGCACATTGGTGATATAAACCTCATCATTAAATTCCAGTTTTCCATGGAAAAACATCGTCTTTATCGTTTCCTCAAGTTCATTGATTCCAAGATGTTCCTTCGCTGAAACAGAAATCACTTTCTTATCCAGCAGCTTTTCCATTTCTTCCCGCGATGTTACCGGAGTAAGATCCGATTTATTGAGCAGTACGATCGCATTGCGATCCTCGATCATTTTTATGATGTCATGGTCTTCTTCGCTTAATTCTCTTGAAGAATCCACAACATAAATGACCAGATCTGCCTCTTTTAAATATTCTTTTGCCTTTGTGACCCCGATCTTTTCCACAATATCTTCGGTATCACGGATTCCCGCCGTATCTATGATATTTAAACTGATCCCATTTAAATTGATCTGCTCCTCCAGCACATCTCTGGTCGTTCCCGCGACGTCCGTCACGATCGCGCGCTCTTTTCCGACAAGCGAATTTAAAAGCGAAGACTTTCCGGCATTCGGTTTTCCAACAATCACCGTATTGATCCCTTCTTTTAAAAGCTTTCCATTGTCTGCTGTCGCAAGCAGTTTTTCGATCTTTTTTAATTCCGTTTCTACGATCTGATCCAGCTCTTCGCCGTAACCGTCGATATCATAATGCTCAGGATCATCCAGCGCAGATTCGATATACGCGATCTGATGCAGGATTTTTCCACGGATCTCCTTAATCACATTTAAAACGGATCCTTCTAACTGTTTCATGGAAGTCTTTAACGCAAAATCATTTTTCGCATTGATCACATCCATGACGGATTCCGCCTGGGAAAGATCGATCCTTCCATTCAAAAAAGCGCGCTTTGTATATTCTCCCGGTTCTGCCGGTCTCGCGCCATACTTTATCACAGTCTCCAATATCTTTTTGACTACAAGGACACCGCCATGACAGTCGATCTCTATCGTATCTTCCCTTGTATACGAATTCGGAGCCCGCATCAGAAGCACCATGACCTCATCGATCACCTCATCTCCATCCACAATATGTCCATAGTGAATGGTATGACTTTTCATCTCGGATAATTTTTTTGTTCCGCTTTTGGAGCGGTAAATTTTATCTACGATCGAAAATGCGTCCTCTCCGCTGACGCGCACAATTCCGATCCCGGAATTTGTCATTCCGGTGGCGATCGCAGCAATCGTATCTGTCGTCATAGATTCCTCCCTATGATAGAAAAGGGTGTTTTTAACCGAAGCCGTTTAAAAACACCCTTTATGTTCCTATTTATCTTTCTTTAATGTAACGACCACATGTCTGTGAGGCTCTTCCCCTTCACTGTGTGTAGAAACATATTTATCATTTTGCAAGGTAGAATGAATCACTCTTCGTTCAAAAGGATTCATCGGTTCCAACGAAACCGGACGTTTTGTACGTTTTACCTTATATGCAATGTTCTTCGCAAGATTTTCCAGCGTTTCTTTTCTCCGCTTTCTGTAATCTTCCGTATCCAGTTTTACCTTCACATACTCATCGGTATGACGGTTCAGTGCCAGGCTTGTCAGATACTGAAGGGAATCTAAGGTCTGTCCTCTCTTACCAATCAGGACTCCCATTTCATCTCCCTTTAACTCTACGTTTACCGTATGATTATCCACTTCCACTTCCACGGAAATGTCCACTGTAAGATCCATCGCATCAAATACCTGCGTTAAGAAGTCTCTGACACAATCTTCCATGGTGAATTTTCTGCGGACACGGATCACCGCCGGTTTGCTTCCGATTCCAAGGAAACCGGAGCTTCCCTTCTCAAGGATCTCAACCTCGATCTGGTCACTCGTTGTACCTAATTTTATCAAAGCCTCTGTTCTTGCATCTTCAACTGTTTTGCCAGTTACTTCAATATAATCCATAGTACTGCCCCCTGACTATTTATTGTTTTTCTCGTTAAATTCCCGTACCATATTCGCTTTTGCCGCCAGGCTGTTCGGATTCGCCTTGCTGGTATACTCGGCAGCTTTTTTTAATTTTTCCTCTTTTTCTTCTTCTGTAAGAGTGGACAGTGTTGTATTTCTTCTGGTACTCATGCGTGCCGCATTGTTGATCTGATTCTCCGCAATGCCCATCTTCTCACGCTTCTTCTTTGCTTTTTCCTGATTCTTAGCAATGATGTCGTCCAGATTTACTTTTTCCATATGCTTGTTGATCAAAAACTGCTGAGCAATTCTGCATACCGCACCTGCGATCCAGTAAATACCAAGACCAACCGGTGTGATAAAACACATAAATGCCATAAATACCGGCATCGTATTGTTCATCATCTTCATCTGTTTTGCCATCTGGTCATTATCGCCACCCGCCTGCGGCATCAGCTTCAAGCTCAACACCTGAGTGATGTAGGAAAATACCGGAACCAGGATCGCTGCGATCAGGATCAGGTATAAATGATTGGAAGCTGCATTCTTAATGATTGCAAGCGGTGTATCGGAAATGTTCATTCCGAGGAAATAATTGAACCCATGCACCGATGTGTTTGTTGTATCGATCACACCGGAGAGATCCGGAAATTTATCCTTTAAGGTATCCCATCCACTGGACGGAAGTTTATAAACAACATCAACAATATAATTATATAACGCGGTCTTATCTTTTACGGTAAAATCCGTCTGTACGCCAAGGTTATAGGTTTCCGTCAGTTTCGTCATGATGTTCTGATAACCGGAAACGTTCATGATCCCGTTTACGAGATCCGCAAACACACCTTTTACACTGCTGACATAAGCAGGTACATTCTGAAATACACGATACAAAGCAAACCAGATCGGCATCTGGACAACTGCCTGTAAACAGCTTCCGGTCGGAGAAATACCGTATTTTTCATACAGTTTCTGTGTTTCTTCCTGCATAGCCATCATGGAAGCCTGATCTTTCCGGTTGCCGTATTTTTTCTGAATTGCCTGAAGTTCCGGCTGCATTTTCTGTGATAATTTAGAAAATTTCTGCTGTTTTAATGTCAGCGGAAACATACACAGATAAATGAGCATGGTAAGTATGATGATCGATAACGCAATACTTTCCACTCCAAATGTATTGGAAAAGAACATATAGATTCCGTTCATGATCCAACCGAAGAAACGCGCGATCGGACCCAGTATCTTTCCGGAATACTGTGTTAATACTATTTCTGTCACAAGAAAGCCCTCCTGAATTTATGGAACTGGATCATATCCACCTTTTGAAAAAGGATTACATCTCAATATTCTCCACGCCGCCAGCGCGCCGCCTTTTACGGCACCATATTTTTCCACAGCCTGCAGTCCGTACGTCGAACAGGTCGGATAATACGGACATTTTGTTGTCTTCAGCGGTGATAAATATTTTCTATAAAATTTAATTAAAGCAATTAAAATTTTTTTCAAAATTATTCCATCTTCTTTTTCATTCAAAGAATTATTTTGTACTGATTATTTTGTGAAGACGTCCAAGGTGTAACAGCGCGCTCTCCACTTCATGATACGATGCGCCCTTTGCCGATACCCTTGTGACAACTACAATGTCCAAACCATTATTGAACATGTCCTCGTGTAGTCTGTAACTTTCCCGGATCAAACGGGTAAGATGATGTCTTATAACACTATTTCCTACTTTTTTGCTTACTGATATCCCTATTCTGTTACAATCGGTCTGATTTTCAAGAACATACATGACTAAAAGGCGGTTCGCGTAAGACCTGCCCTTCTTATATACATTCTGAAAATCTCTGTTCTTTTTTAATGATTCCATTCTTTTTCATTCTTGGAAAGAAAGAAGAAAAGACCACAAAAGCTGTGGCCTATGCTGATAATTTCTTTCTTCCTTTTAATCTTCTTGCAGCCAATACTTTTCTTCCGCCTGCTGTACTCATTCTTTTTCTGAAGCCATGCACTCTTTTTCTGGAGCATTTCTTCGGCTGAAATGTCATCTTCATCTTGGTATCCACCTCCTCTATGTTAAAAAACATCATTCTCAATTATATCAAAAAACCCTCTAAAGTCAAGCAAAACCTGCTTTTTTTTCACGTCCCTTATTTTAAAAGGCCGGAAGGTACCTTTCCACATATCAACATGAACACTATATATATAAGGTAGAAACCCATTTTATCTACATTTTGTACTTTTTGTGGACATGCTGTGGATATCCGCTTTTTTCCCTGTTTATATCCTGTTTGTGGGACTTTTCATTTTTCATCCGTTCGCGTCAGTTTGACCTTTAAATTAGCGTGAAACCCCCTATTCCACATTTTAAACATTTCCCTTATCCCCTGTACCGTTCTTTCATTGCGTGTCTCATACCATCTTTTATCAAGAATTAACAATTGCTTATTTGACACTTTTAGTTTATTATAGAAAGTGTGTTATTTTGCTTTCTGCAATCCAGGGGCGAAATAGCACTTCTTGAGATACATAAAAAATGGAGATGGAACATGGAACAGATTTTAGAAAAATGGGATAAGATTTTACAGGAAGTAAAAGAAGAATATGAACTTACCGAAGTATCCTTCAACACATGGTTAAAACCGCTTTCTGTATCTGATGTACAGGGAGACAAGCTATACATCCTGGTTCCTCTGGAAAAAATGGCACGGGATTTCATTGAAAAGAAATATACGCTTCCGATCAAAGTCGCCGTCGCGAACCAGACCGGACAGGACTATGATATTTCTTTTATTTTGCCGGAGCAGGAGAAAAAAATCAAATCTTCCTATAATAAGAAACCCGCACCGACTTCCGGTACGACCGATATTTCAAATTTAAACCCGAATTATACGTTCGATACTTTTGTCGTCGGCAACAACAACCGTCTGGCCCATGCCGCTTCCCTCGCGGTGGCGGAATCTCCGGGTGAAGTATACAATCCTCTGTTTTTATACGGAGGCGTGGGACTTGGAAAGACGCACCTGATGCATTCCATCGCCCACTTCATTCAGGCAAACCGACCGGATGCCAAGATTTTATATGTTTCTTCCGAGAGTTTTACGAATGAACTGATCGATGCCATCCGTAACGGAAACAATACGGCAATGACAAAGTTCCGTGAAAAATACCGTAACATCGATGTTCTCCTGATCGATGATATTCAGTTTATCATTGGAAAGGAAAGTACGCAGGAAGAATTTTTCCATACCTTTAACGAGCTCTATCTGGCAGACAAACAGATCGTCATATCTTCCGATAAGCCTCCAAAAGATATGGAAACCCTGGAAGAACGGATCCGTTCCCGCTTTGAATGCGGACTTACTGCGGATATCGGTTCTCCGGATTACGAAACACGAATGGCGATCTTACGCCGGAAAACCGAAACGGACAATTTTGAACTGGATGACGATATTTTGAGTTACATCGCGAATAATATCAAATCCAATATCCGTGAACTGGAAGGCGCGCTCAACAAGCTGATGGCATTTTCCAATCTGGTACATACACCGATCACAATGGATCTTGCTGTCCGCGAACTGCAAAACGTCATCTCTCCGGACAAACAAAATGAAGTGACACCACAGCTTATCATCGATGTTGTGTCCGAACATTTTCAGATCACGCCGGAGCAGATGAAATCCAAAAGCCGCAGCAGCGAAATTGCGAAGCCGCGTCAGATTGCGATGTACCTCTGCAAAAACATGACAGATATTTCTTTGGATGGTATCGGATCTCTTTTAGGTGGAAGGGATCACTCTACCATTATTCATGGTATCAAAAAAATCGGTGAGGAATACGAGTCCACTGAGGCAACACGCAGTTTAATCGACACAATTAAGAAGAAAATCAACCCTAATTAACAATTTCGAGTAGTTATCCACAATTTTTGTGGATAACTTGGCAAAAATGTGTGTAAATCTATTGGATATGGTGTGAAAAGTGTATTTTTACTCTCTGTGGCAAAAATCCTTATTCACATCCCATCCAGTTTTCATCCGCATGCTTTTCACATGGTTTTGCCCTTTACATTTTTCTTTAAAGCCTTAATCTATCGTGCTTACGGGAGTTATTAACTTATTAACAACCTCTAAGAATAAGACTTTGAATTACTTTTATAATTATATCTATATGCCAGGAAGGAGTTTTACACATCATGAAATTAATCTGTTCCAAACAAAATTTACTTTACGGAGTTAATATTGTTTCCAAAGCAGTACCGACCCGTACGACGATGGCTATCTTAGAATGTATTTTAATTGATGCTTCTGCAAATGAGATAAAACTGACTGCGAATGATATGGAACTTGGAATCGAAACCAAGATTGAAGGTCAGATTGAAGAACGTGGTATCATCGCGCTTGACGCAAAGATCTTTTCCGAGATTGTCCGCAAATTACCGGACAGCGATGTAACGATCGAAACCGACAGTAATTTCAAAACGACGATCACCTGTGAAAAAGCGAAATTCAATATTGTAGGAAAATCCGGTGATGATTTCTCCTATATTCCATTTATTGAACGTAATGAATCCGTTCATATTTCGCAGTTCACCTTAAAAGAAGTGATCCGCCAGACGATCTTTTCCATTGCGGACAATGACAACAACAAGCTGATGACCGGCGAATTGTTTGAGATCAATGAAAATGAACTGAAAGTGGTTTCCCTGGACGGACATCGTATTTCCATCCGCAAGATCCAGTTAAAAGAAAATTATGAGCACAAAAAAGTGGTCGTACCCGGAAAAACATTGCAGGAAGTAAGTAAGATCCTGCCTGGAAACGCGGATTCTGAAGTAGATATTTATATCACGGAAAATCACATTGTATTTGAATTTGACAATACAACGGTCGTATCCCGCCTGATCGAGGGAGAATATTTCAAGATCGAGCAGATGCTTTCCTCGGATTATGAAACAAAAGTAAAGATCAACAAAAGAGAGCTGCTTGACTGTATCGACCGTGCGACACTTCTTGTAAAAGAAGGTGACAAAAAGCCGATCATCATGAATGTGACGGATGACAGTGTACAGTTAAAGATCAATTCTTTCATCGGTTCCATGGATGAGGAGATTGATGTCAAAAAAGACGGAAAAGATATCTTAATTGGCTTTAACCCGAAATTTTTCATTGATGCGCTCCGCGTGATCGATGATGAAGAAGTGGCACTTTACATGGTCAATCCGAAAGCGCCATGCTTTATCAAGGATGACGATGAAACCTATATTTACCTGATTCTTCCGGTAAATTTTAATGCTGCGGCAAATTAAGGATGGGTAAAAAATGAAAGAAGTAAAGATAAAAGATGAATTTATAAAACTTGGACAGGCAATGAAGCTTGCCGGCATGGTTGGATCCGGTGTGGAAGCAAAGATCGTGATCACCGAAGGACAGGTTGAGGTAAACGGTGAAGTGGAATGCCGCAGAGGAAAGAAACTTCATGATGGAGATATCGTTTCTTTTGATGGAGAAATGATAAAGATTGTAGGATGATCTTAAAATCTATTGAATTAAAGAATTTTCGTAATTACGAAGATCTGGATCTGAAATTTGATAGTGGAACTAATATTTTGTTTGGTGATAATGCCCAGGGGAAGACCAATATCCTTGAGGCTGCTTATGTCAGCGGGACGACTAAATCCCACAAGGGCAGCCGCGATAAGGACATGATACGGTTTGGAGAGGATGAATCCCATATCCGCACGATCGTGGAGAAGCAGGGAAAAGAATATCAGCTGGATATTCATCTGAAAAAAAACCGCAGCAAGGGCATTGCAATCAATAAAGTGCCGATCAAAAAGGCGAGTGAATTATTCGGGATCCTGAATATGGTCTTTTTTTCGCCGGAGGATTTAAATATCATAAAAAACGGCCCTTCCGAGCGGAGAAGATTTCTGGATGCCGAGATCTGTCAGTTGGACAAAATCTATTTGTCCGATCTGACCAGATACAACAAAATCCTGATGCAGCGTAACCGGCTGTTAAAGGATATGCAGCACCAGCCGCAGCTGATGGAGACGCTTCCGGTCTGGGACATGCAGTTGGTAGAATATGGCAAAAGGCTGATCCGGCGGAGAAGGCAGTTTGTCGAAGAATTAAGTGAGATCGTAACAGGGATACATAGAAATATTTCCGGAAAAAGAGAAGAACTGGTTCTTCGGTATGAACCGAACATAGACGCTGAATTTTTGGAAGATGAGTTAAACCGTGTCCGGGAAAAGGACAGAAAATATGCGCAGACCTCCGTGGGACCGCACAGAGATGACATATCGTTTTTTATCCGCGGGGTGGACATCCGCAAATTCGGTTCCCAGGGACAGCAGCGGACATCCGCGTTATCCCTAAAATTATCGGAGATCGAACTGGTGCGTCAGACGATCCATGACACGCCGGTGCTTCTTCTGGATGATGTATTGTCCGAACTTGACAGCAACAGACAGAATTATTTATTAAACAGTATACATGATATTCAGACCATGATCACCTGTACCGGTCTGGATGAATTTGTAAGAAACAGGTTTCAGATAGACAAAGTTTTTCATGTGATAGATGGACATGTAAGTGAGACAACAGAAATGTAGGGTAGTTTCCGTGAATAGGAGGATTTAGAATGAGTGCTGAATACGGAGCAGATCAAATTCAGATTTTGGAAGGATTAGAGGCAGTTCGTAAAAGACCGGGTATGTACATCGGAAGTACGTCTGCGAGAGGATTGCACCATCTGGTGTACGAGATCGTAGACAATGCGGTAGATGAGGCATTGGCGGGTGTTTGTAAAAATATCTATGTGACCGTCAATGAGAACAATTCCATTACGGTCGAAGATGACGGACGTGGTATTCCGGTCGGAATGAACCATAAAGCAGGAAAATCCGCGCTGGAAGTCGTATTTACCGTGCTGCATGCAGGTGGTAAATTTGGAGGCGGAGGATACAAAGTGTCCGGCGGTCTGCATGGCGTAGGCGCGTCTGTTGTAAATGCGTTGTCAAACTGGCTTACAGTCGAAGTTTATCATGATGGAAAAATCTATTCACAGAGTTACAAGCGCGGAAAAGCGGACGGCGAGGTAAAAGTTACCGGCGAATGTGATATCGCGAAACATGGAACCAAAGTTACGTTCAAGCCGGATGATACGATCTTTGAGGAGACCGTTTATGATTTTGGAACCTTAAAACAGCGTCTGCGTGAGACGGCGTTTCTTACCAAGAATCTGCGCATCGTTTTGCTGGACAAAAGAGAAAATCCGGAGCGTCAGGAAGAATATCACTATGCCGGAGGTATCAAGGAATTTGTCACTTACTTAAACAAGAGCAAAGAAGCTCTTTACGATCAGGTCATTTACTGCGAGGGCACGCGTGACGGAGTTTATGTGGAAGTTGCCATGCAGCACAATGATTCTTTCAATGACACGACATTCAGTTTTGTAAATAATATCATCACGCCGGAAGGTGGTACGCATCTTGCCGGTTTCCGTAATGCCATGACAAAGACATTCAATGCCTATGCCAAGGCAAACAAGATCTTAAAGGACAACGAGCCGCCGCTTACCGGTGATGATATCAGAGAAGGACTTACGGCGATCATCAGTATCAAGATCGAGGAACCGCAGTTTGAAGGACAGACCAAACAGAAACTCGGAAACAGCGAGGCAAGGGGAGCGGTGGACTCGGTAGTCAGTGAACAGCTTACCTACTTCCTTGAGCAGAATCCGGCGATCGCAAAGACGATATGCGAAAAATCACTGCTTGCGCAGCGCGCGAGAGAAGCAGCGAGAAAAGCGCGTGATCTGACCAGGAGAAAAACGGCGCTTGAGGGAATGTCTCTGCCTGGAAAATTAGCGGACTGCTCAGATAAAGATCCGAAAAACTGCGAGATCTTTATCGTCGAGGGAGATTCCGCCGGTGGTTCCGCAAAAACAGCGAGAAGCCGTGCAACACAGGCAATCCTTCCGCTTCGAGGAAAGATCTTAAACGTAGAGAAAGCGAGACTGGACAAGATTTACGGCAATGCGGAGATCAAGGCGATGATCACTGCGTTTGGAACCGGAATCCATGAGGATTTTGATATTTCCAAACTTCGTTACAACAAGATCATCATCATGACCGATGCCGATGTCGACGGTGCGCATATCAGTACACTGATGCTCACCTTCTTATACCGTTTTATGCCGGAACTGATCAAACAGGGACATGTATACCTGGCACAGCCGCCTCTTTACAAGATCGAAAAGAACAAAAACGTATGGTATGCCTACAGTGATGAGGAATTAAATAAAATTTTAACTGAGATCGGACGTGACGGAAACAACAAGATCCAGCGTTACAAAGGTCTTGGTGAGATGGATGCGGAACAGCTCTGGGAGACAACCATGGACCCGGAGAAACGTATTTTGAAAAAAGTAATCGTAGACGAGGAATCCTCTTCCGAAATTGATGTTACCTTTACCACTTTGATGGGAGATAAAGTAGAGCCAAGAAGAGAATTTATAGAAGCGAATGCAAAATACGTTCAGAATCTGGACGTATAGGAGGTTTGGGTAAATGGATGATAAAGTTTTTGATCAGATTCATGAGGTTGACTTAAAGAAAACAATGGAATCCTCTTACATTGATTACGCCATGAGCGTTATCGCGTCCCGCGCGCTGCCGGATGTAAGAGATGGTTTGAAGCCGGTACAGCGAAGAGTGCTGTATTCCATGATAGAATTGAACAACGGTCCGGATAAGCCGCATCGAAAATGCGCCCGTATTGTCGGTGATACCATGGGTAAATATCACCCGCACGGTGACAGCTCTATTTACGGAGCACTCGTAAATATGGCACAGGACTGGTCTACGAGATATCCGCTTGTAGACGGTCATGGAAACTTTGGTTCTGTCGATGGCGACGGAGCCGCTGCCATGCGATACACAGAAGCGCGTTTGAGTAAGATCTCCATGGAAATGCTTGCGGACATCAACAAAGATACCGTGGATTTCATGCCAAACTTTGATGAGACGGAGAAAGAGCCGGTCGTACTTCCGGCGCGCTTTCCGAATCTTTTGGTAAACGGAACAACAGGTATCGCCGTAGGTATGGCAACCAACATACCGCCGCATAATCTGCGCGAAGTCATAAATGCCGTGGTAAAGATCATCGATAACCAGGTAAAAGAGGACCGCGGCACCGATATTGAGGAACTGCTCGAGATCGTAAAAGGACCGGATTTCCCGACCGGAGGCATGATCCTCGGAACTACAGGAATCAACGAAGCATACCGCACCGGCCGTGGAAAAGTGCGTGTCCGCGCGGTGACCAATATCGAGCCGATGCAAAACGGAAAGAACCGTATCGTAGTAACGGAGCTTCCGTACATGGTAAACAAGGCAAGACTGATCGAAAAAATAGCGGAGCTTGTCAAAGACAAAAAGATTGACGGGATCACGGATCTGCGTGATGAGTCGGATCGTCAGGGTATGCGTGTATGTATCGAACTGCGCCGTGACGCAAATCCGAACGTGGTATTAAATCTTTTATTTAAACATACACAGCTGCAGGATACCTTTGGTGTGACCATGCTTGCGCTGGTAAATAATGAGCCGAAGGTATTAAATCTCGGCGAAATGTTGAATTATTATCTGCTGCATCAGGAAGAAGTCGTAACCAGACGTACCAAATACGACTTAAACAAAGCAGAAGAAAGAGCCCATATCTTAAAGGGCTTACTGATTGCGCTTGATAATATCGACGAAGTGATCAACATCATCCGCTCCAGCAAGAACGCGCAGGAAGCAAAAGACCGTTTGATCGAGCGTTTCGCGTTATCCGATGCGCAGGCACAGGCGATCGTAGATATGCGTCTGCGTGCGCTGACCGGTCTGGAAAGAGAGAAGATCGAGACCGAGTATGCAGATCTTATGGCAAAGATCGAGGAATTAAAGGCAATCCTTGCGGACAAGAAAAAACTGCTCGGCGTGATCCGGGAAGAAATCCTTGCGATCGCTGACAAATACGGGGATGACCGAAGAACATCCATCGGATATGATGAATATGATATTTCCATGGAGGATCTGATTCCGGTGACCAATACCGTGATCACAATGACAAAACTCGGTTATATCAAGCGTATGAGCGTGGACAATTTCCGCAGCCAGCACCGCGGCGGCAAAGGAATCAAGGGTATGGAGACGATAGAGGACGATTACATCGAGGAACTTCTGATGACGACCTCCCACCATTATCTGATGTTCTTCACCAATATGGGAAAAGTATACCGTATGAAAGCCTATGAGATTCCGGAAGCGGGAAGAACCGCAAGAGGAACGGCAATCATCAATCTTTTACAGCTGCAGCCGGATGAAAAGATCACGGCAGTTATCCCGATCCGTGAGTACAAAGAGGGAAATTACCTGTTCATGGCAACGAAAAACGGTATTGTCAAAAAGACACCGATCACCGATTACGCAAATGTCAGAAAGACCGGACTTGCGGCGATCAATCTTCGCGATGACGACCAGCTGATCGAGGTCAAGAAAACAGATAACAACAAAGATATCATTTTAGTTACCAAATTCGGACAGTGTATCCGGTTCCATGAGACGGATGTCAGAAGTACCGGAAGAACATCCATGGGTGTTATCGGTATGAATCTGACGGACGGCGACGAAGTAGTCGGCATGCAGATGAACACGCAGGGAGACGCGCTTCTTATCGTTTCCGAAAAAGGTCTTGGCAAGGCAACACTTATGACCGAATTTACACCGCAGAACCGTGGTGGAAAAGGTGTGAAGTGCTACAAGATCACCGAAAAAACCGGAAATATCATCGGTATCAAGGCGGTCAACCAGGACAGCGAGATCATGCTCATCACAACCGAGGGAATCATTATCCGTATGAAAGTGGAGGACATTTCACTGCTTGGAAGAGTTACCTCCGGTGTGAAGCTGATCAATATGGATGATGACATCACGGTTGCCAGCATTGCGAAAGTAAGAGAGGATAAATCCCTTACCACGCAGGAAGAAACAGAAGACACCGAAGAAGCAGAATCTGAAAACGAAAAATAAAAACTTAAAAATCCGACAGCCTGTGCCCGCAGGCTGTCGATTTCAAAATAAATGAAAAAATTTATCTTGAAATTAGGGGAGAAAATAAAATGCCAACAACATTATATGAAGTATTGTGGATTTTTATTATTTACGCATTTATTGGCTGGTGCTCCGAGGTTTCCTATGCGGCAATGGATCGGGGAATATTTGTAAACCGCGGATTTTTAAACGGTCCGTATTGTCCGATCTATGGGATCGGTGTGCTTACGGTCATTGTTATACTGACGCCGCTCAAAAGAAATCTGCTCCTGCTATATGTGGGTTCTTTTTTTCTTACGTCCATCTTGGAATTTTTGACAGGTTTTATCTTAGAAAAAGTGTTTCACAACAAATGGTGGGATTATTCCAATAAGCCATGCAATATCATGGGGTATGTCTGCCTCAAATTTTCAATTTTCTGGGGATTTGCGTGTACCTTTATTATGCTCATCATTCACCCGATTATTTATGCATTCATACGATATCTTCCGAAAACACCGGGAATCGTATTACTTGTGCTGATTTTATGCGTATTTGTCACCGATTGCTGCGTATCGGTAGCAACGATCTTGAAATTCAATAAGCGGCTTGCTGCGATCAATGAAATATCGAAAAAGATACATGTGATATCCGATCAGATCGGAGAAAATATCTATGAAAACGTGACGGATGCGCTGGAGAAAAAAGAAAAATTTGAAGAAGACCACGAAGATTTGTTAAATGAGATCGAAGACAAAAAGCTGATCTTAAATGAAAATGTAGATGAACTGAAAGGTCAGATCGAAAATCTGAATCAGGAATATAAACGGCTGCTGGAAGAGAAAAAATATGGCTTCGAGCGTCTGTTGAAGGCCTTTCCGGATATGAAGTCGAGAGAAAACAATGAGATACTCGCAACCATGAAAAACATACATCTGAAATCACTCAGGGAAAAAATGAAAAAATTCAGAAAGGACAAAGAAGCATGATAAGAACGATAGACACAGCACAGATTACGTCAAACATCAAAGAAATGTGCATCCACGCCAATCATTACCTGTCGTCCGATATGGAGGACGCGTTGAAAAATGCGGAGTCCACGGAAAAATCGCCACTTGGAAAAAAAATTTTAGGACAGCTCGAAGAGAATCTTGAGATAGCGGATAAAGAAGTGATCCCAATCTGCCAGGATACCGGTATGGCTGTCATCTTTATGGAAATCGGACAGGATGTCCATTTTGAAGGGGAAAATTTAGAGGACGCGATCAATGAGGGCGTGCGCCAGGGATATACGGAGGGATATCTCAGAAAATCAGTGGTAAAAGATCCGATCCTCCGCGAAAATACCAAAGACAATACGCCGGCAATCGTACACTATTCTATTGTCCCGGGTGATAAAGTAAAAATCACGGTTGCGCCGAAGGGATTCGGAAGCGAAAATATGAGCAGGATCTTCATGTTAAAACCGGCAGATGGAATCGAAGGAGTAAAAGAGGCAATCCTTACAGCAGTAAGAGATGCCGGACCGAATGCCTGTCCGCCGATGATCGTCGGTGTAGGAATCGGAGGAACCTTTGAGAAATGTGCGCTGCTCGCAAAAAAGGCACTGACGAGAAATGTAAACGAACATTCCAAAATAGATTATGTAAAAGATCTCGAAGAGGAAATGTTAGAAAAGATCAACCGTCTCGGCATCGGACCGGGAGGACTTGGCGGAACAACGACCGCACTTGCTGTAAATATCAACACATATCCGACTCATATTGCCGGTCTTCCGGTAGCAGTCAATATCTGCTGCCATGTAAACCGCCATATCGTGCGGGAACTTTAGAATCGGCAGGAGGGAGAAAAAAGATGGATAAGCATATCAAAACACCGATCACAGAACAGATAACAGCAGATCTGCACGCGGGTGACTATGTATATATTACGGGAACCATCTATGTGGCGAGAGATGCGGCGCATAAACGTATGATGGAAGTCTTGGATGCGGGCAAAGAACTTCCGATCCCGATCAAAGACGCAACGATCTATTATATGGGACCTTCACCTGCAAGAGAGGGACGGCCGATCGGTTCTGCGGGTCCGACCACAGCCAGCCGTATGGATAAGTACGCTCCGAGACTGCTCGATCTCGGGGAAAAGGCAATGATCGGAAAAGGAAAAAGAACAAAAGAAGTCATCGAAGCAGTTGTGCGCAATCACGCGGTCTACTTTGCCGCAGTGGGTGGTGCCGGTGCCCTGCTTTCCAAATGTATCACAAAATCAGAGGTTGTCTGCTACGATGATCTTGGAGCAGAGGCAATCCGTAAACTGGAAGTGGAGAATTTTCCGGTTATCGTGGTAGTCGATTCCGAGGGAAATAACCTCTATGAAACCGCAATATTAGAGTGGGCGCAGGAAAAATAGAGAAAAAATAAAATAAGTGATTGACAAAAGGAAAATTATTTAGTAATATAATCTATGCGTCACAAAGACGCAGGATAATTTCATAGTAATTCATATGTTCAGGAGAAATACTCAAGAGGCTGAAGAGGCGCCCCTGCTAAGGGTGTAGGTCGGGTAACCGGCGCGAGGGTTCAAATCCCTCTTTCTCCGCTTAATGTATGAAAAGAAAATGAAAATTATTTCAAAAAAGTTCTTGACAATGAGAAAAACCTGTGATAGGATATAGAAGTTGTCGCTGAGAACAACAAATAAAAGGACATTGAAAACTGAACAGTGAAATAACCTTGAAAGATTCGTAAGAGAATA